>Ga0207693_10001533_pt1 | contig 20428 bp, 18 predicted proteins | sample LARL81metaG_FD_184347 | JGI IMG/M metagenome (GOLD analysis project Ga0207693, IMG submission 184347) | Corn, switchgrass and miscanthus rhizosphere microbial communities from Kellogg Biological Station, Michigan, USA - LAR L8-1 metaG... | ecosystem: Host-associated > Plants > Roots >... | reverse complement strand
CGGACGCGCTGGCCCATCATGTAGCTGCCCGTGCCGCCGACGATGTCGGCGGTGACGAAGTCGGTGAGCATCGGGATGTACACGAGGATCATCGCGATGAAGATGCCGGGCGCGGCGAGCGGGATCAGCAGGCGCTTGGACTGCACCCACCACCCGGCGCCGAGGTCGACGGCCGACTCGAACATCGACGCGTCGATCGCCTTCATCGCGGCATAGATAGGGATCGTCGTGTACGTGATGTAGCTCGCGGCGAGCGTCACGATCACGGCGAACGGACTGAACAGCAACCACGTGATCGGCGGCCCGGGGATCACCCAGTTGACGATGCCGTTGCGGCCGAGGATCACCTGCCACGCGTAGATCTTGACCACCGGCGCGAGCTCGTCGGCGAGCACCAACGAGAGCAAGAGGAACAGCTCCCACTTCCCCGCGCGGAAGACCATGTAGTACGCGAGCGGGATCCCGATCGCGAGCATGATGATCATCGCGGTCGTGCTCATCCACAGCGTCGTCCACGCGATCTTCCAGTTGAGCGGGTCGGTCAGGACGTCTGTGTAGTGCGAGAGCGTCCGCCCGCTCGAGGTGTTCGGCGGGAACTTCAGGATGCTCATGAACGCCATGATCACCATCGGCCCGAGGAACAGGACGATCAGCAGGGTGACCGGCGCGAACAGGATGCCGAACGCACCGCGTCCGCCCCCGGATCGGCGTCCCCGCTTAGCGGGCGCGATCGCGACGTCGGCGGTCGCCATCTAGGTCTCGGCCGACGCGGCCACGGCCTCACCTCCCGCGATGATGCCGCGTGCCGCGTCGTCGCCGCTGCGCGCCCGCAGGAACAGCAGGGCGACCGTCAGCAGCACCACCTGGATGATCGAGATCACCGTCGAGATCGCGTTGACGATCGCGGTGTGGTCCGGGTTGCGCACACTCGAGTAGACCCAGACCGGAAACGTCTGCTGGAAGCCGAGCGTGAACGCGCTGATCTCGTAGTTGTTGAACGACCAGGTGAACGCGAAGATCGCGCTCGCGGCCAACGCGGGCGCGATGTGGGGCAGGATGATGTAGCGCAGCACCTGCATCCGCGAGCAGCCGAGGTCGATCGCCGCCTCCTCCTGCACGCGCTGGAACCGGAACAGCTGTGCGCCCACGATGGCCGTGACCAGCGGGAACGTGCAGACGACCTGGGTCGCGATCACCGTGTTCAGCGATAGATCGACCTTGAACCGCACGTAGAACATCAGCGCGGCGATCCCGATGATCAACCACGGCAGGATCAACGGGGCGCCGACCAGACCGGCCACGGCCGGACGCGCGCGGAACCGGAACCGGGTGAGACCGAACGCGGTCAGCGTGCCGAGCACGAGGCAGATCGGCGCGACGATGCATGCCACGACGATCGAGTTCACGAGCGCGTCGTGCAGCAGCTGGTCGTGGAACGCGTCGGTGTACCAATGGAACGTCACGCCCTCGAGCGGGAACGCGAGCACGTTCGAGTCGTTGATGCTGAAGAGCATCAAGATCACGAGCGGACCGAACAGCACGAGGTAGACGACGAAGAGGAACGCGCGCCACGACCAGGTGACGGCGTGCGAGCGGAACCGCACCCCCGCGGTCGGCGGGATGGCGGTCACCACAGGGGCGGTCGCGCGCTCCGCGACGTTGGTCGCCATGGCCCCTCCCGGACCTAGCTCGCCTTCACTTCGGTCCAGGCCGCGACCCACGCATCACGGTTCTCCGGCGGGCTCGCGGGGATCGCGTTCTGCAGGTGGAACGGCGCGTCGAGCGAGGCCTCCTGGATCAGCTGCGGCGATGCGAGTTTGAGCGTCTTCTCGTTCGCGATCTGGTAGTTCCAGTGCTGCGCTTCGTACAGCTCGGCCTCGGGGCTGGAGTAGTAGTTCAGCAACGCGTAGACCGCGTCGAGGTTCTCGGGCGCGACGTTCGGCGTCATCCCATAACCACACGCCCACAGGAACTGGCCTTCCTTCGCGACCGCGAACTTCGCGTTCACGCCTTCCTGCTGCAAGGCCTTGGCGGTGTCCGGGTAGCCGGAACTGATCACGATCTCGCCGGACTTGAACAGCGACTTCACCTCGGCGTCGCCCTTCCAGAAGGTGCGGAACTGCGACTTGTGGTCGATCAGGAACTGCTTCACCTGATCGATCTGGGTCTGATCCATGTTGATGGGGTCCTGGATCCCGAGCGTGAGGGCGCCGATCATGAACGCGGTGACGGCGATGTCCTCCATGCCGGCGCGGCCCTGCCACTGTGGGTCGAACAGGTCCGCCCAGGAGGTCGGTGGCGTCGTGACGACGTCGGCGTTGTAGACGATGCCCGAGGTCCCCGCGTCGACGGGCACCATGTAGATCCCGCCGTTGTACTGCACGCCCGGCAGTTGCTGCATCGACGGGAACAGGTCGTTCCAGTTCGTCAGGCGGCTCTGGTCGAGCGGTGCGTAGATCCCTTTCTCGTCCATCTCGAGGGTCGCCTCGTCGACGCAGCTGTTCACGACGTCGGCGTCGAAGCCCGCCTGGATCTTCGCGATCGCCTCCTCGTTCGAGCCCATCGATGAGGTCTCGAGCTTGATGTTCGGGTATTGCTGCTGGAAGGCGGCCAGATAGCCGGGATCGAACCCGTCGGAGTAGCTCAGCAGCCGGATCGTGCCGGTGATCGACGACGGGTCGACCGAGCCGTGCGGCCCGCTCGCCGGCGCCGAGGACCCGCCGCCGCACGCCACACCCACGAGGGCGATCGCGATCGCAGCCGCACCCGCACGGACCCACCGTCCCATCGCAGACCCCTCCTCGTGCATCGTTCCGCCGTCGCGCATCGCAGGGCGTCCGCGACCGGGGCGAACCTAGGTCAGGCGGGGTAGATTGTCAACGGTTGACAAGAAGGCGGGTCGGTCACCCGGCGTCCGCGGACGAGACGACGCCCGCGATCAGGTCGCCCGCCTCCTCCGCATGCTCTGCGAACAGGCGCGCAGCCTTGTCCTCGTCGCCGGATGCGATCGCGTCGACCAAGGGCCGGTGCTGTCGCGACACCTCATCAAGCGAACCCAAGACGTCGCCGTCGAGGCGGAGCAGGGCGCGCAGGGTCGGGACGTATCGGTCGAACACCTCGACGATCCTGGCGTTGCCCGACAGTTCGCAGAGGCCCTGATGGAACGCCAGGTCGGCGCGGGAGACCGCGGCCGGATCGCCGGTTGCGACCGCCGCGTCGATGCCATCCGCGAGCGTGCCGAGCGTGGTGAGCGCGCCGGGGTCGGGGTCGCGCGCGAGCGTGCGGGCGGCGCGGCTCTCGAGCGCCGCGCGCAGCCCGTAGATATCGCGCACGTCGTCGGCCGACATGCTCACCACGAACGTGCCGCGTCGCGGCTCCTCCTTCAGCAGCCCTTCGGCGCGGAGCAACTTGAACGCCTCGCGCACCGGGCCGCGGCTGATCGCGAGCTGCTCGGCGATCTTCGCCTCGACCAGGTGCTCGCCTTGGCTGAACCCGCCGGACAGGATCTGCTCGCGGATCCGGTCGGCCGCGTCCTCGGCGAGCGAGCGCGGCGCGGTCAGGGGCTCGAGGGTCGTGCGGTCGTCCATCTCGGCGCGAAGCATAGCGCGATGTCGACAGTCGACCGACGACCGGTCCTGGTCCTAGCCCTCGCCGCGGGCGCGCTTCATCGCCGCGTTGACCTCATCGACGTCCAAGGTCATCGCGAAGAACCCGATCTCGGCCTCGTACACGGCCGGGTCGGCTTGCGCCTTCACCTCGTCCTCGAACACGTGCAGCACCGGGAGTCCCAACTGGACCCCCGCCAACGGACCCACCCAGGCCGGATCGCCGTCGCGGACCGTCTCGGCGGCCACCTCGACCGCTTCCGCGTCGGCCGCCCCGAGGATCACGACGATGCCCTCGGCACCGCGCTCCTCGACGATCCGCTTGATCAACGCCTGGTTATCCGGGTCCATGGCGCCCGAGGCCGTTCAGACGAAGCACTCCGTGCGCGTCTCGATCACCTCGGCGCCCGCACTGCGCGCCACCGCGGCGATCGCCTCGCCGGGAACGCTGTCGCGTTCGCCGAGCGCGATCACCCATCTGCCTTCGAGCTGCATCCGTCGTCTCACCTCCTTCGGGTCTGCCGCCTGCGTGTCACGTTGCTTGCCGCAGGTGCTCTGGGACCGGCGGGCCGACCGCCGGCGCGCCATCGAGCAGCCGTCGGATCGCGTGTTCGATCTGGTCGGGCGTCGTGCCGTTGCTCGTCAGCCGCTCCACCTCGACCCCGTCGCGCATCGTGAGATACGCGGGCAGGCCGGCGACCCGGAGGTCGCGGCACACCTTCCGGTTATCGGGCGCGTTGACCGAGATGAAGCGCACGCGGTCGCCGTAGCGCTCCGCGAGCGTCTCCACCGCCGGCATCAGCGCGAGGCACGGTTGGCACTGCGGTCCCCAGATGTCGACGAGCACATGGCCGCTGGCCGCGAGCTTCTCGAACGTGTCGACGGTCGCTTCGATCATGGTCTCCGTATCTCCTCTCAGACTTCCAACGTGACGGACGCGCCGTCCCACAACCGAGTGAGCCGGCCGAGGAACAGCGAGCCCTTCGCGATGAGCATCGTTCGGTGCAGGTCGCCGCTCGCCATGCGTGCGAGCGCGTGCGGAAGCCACGGAACCGCGCTCGCGATGTGTCCTTGCGTCGGCGCGAAGCCGGGCATGCCGTGCTCGCGCGCGAAGGTGGGGATGGCGTTCCTGTCGAGCTCGCCCCGCACGACGCCGAGGCCGGCGAGCATCCGGTAGTTGCGGTCGGCGACGTCGCCGCCGCCCTGCGGCTCGGTGATCTCGGGGTTGTGGATCTCGGTGGCGTACGTGCCGATGTCGGTGATCGCGATGCCGAGCGCGTCGAGGGGATCGCCCACGAGGGCCGTGAGCTGCGCTTGCGGCGCGGCACCCGCGCCCACCGGCATCTTGCCGATCGCGTCGGCGCGGACGACCGGTCCGTTCGATCCGTCGGCCGGCTCGAGGAGGATCGCGATGCCTGCGAGCACATCCTCGAGGATCGGATAGCCCGCCGACAGCGCGCCCTCGAACTTCATGCCGAGCTTCGCGAGCGAGCCACCCGCCACGACGACGACGCGCTGTTCGATCCCAGCTTCGATCAGCGCGGCCGCGACGGCGATCGCGTGGACGGGCGCTGCACAGAACGACTTCACGTCGATCGCGCTCGCGGCGGTCAGGTCGCACGACTCGGCGATCGCCTTCGCGACGTTGCCGCCCCCGCGCTGATAGCGATCGCCCACGGCTTCCTCGCCACAGCCGATCGCGTGCGTGATCGTGGCCGGATCGACGCCCGTGCGCCGGAGAAGATCGCGGAGCGCGCGCACGCCGCTTGCTTTGATCGCGAGGTTCTCGAGCAAGACGTCGGCGGCGAGTGACGGGTCGGCCTCGTGGTCGGCACGGATCCAGCCGACGTCGCGATCGCCGTCGGTGAGCGCCAGGGCCCCCTCGGGCACCGCGCCGTCGTTATTCATCAGGTCGAACTGGTCCGCCTCGCGGAGTGCTCGATAGAAGTCGGTCTGTGTTCCGATGTCGCCGAACGTGCCCTCGGGGGGCGCGTCGTCGACCGGCTGCTTCCACCACGGGCGCTCGCGATCCCACAGGTCCTCGGGGCGGAGATTGCCGATCACGACCTGGTTCGGCGGATAGGCGACGGCGTCGTCGAAGGTCCGAAGCGACGTTGCGATCTCAGGCCACCGGTGCGTTTCGCGGCGCGGTTTCGATCCGTAGCGCACGAGGTCGGGGACGTGATCGAGCACGAGCGAGGTCGCGACGACGGCGGCGCGCGGGCTCATCCGTCGATCTCCCAGACGGTGCGAGGCGCGACGTCGGTCGCCAGCATGTCGACGGCTCGGTCGAGGATGCGGACGCGAAGCGCGAGCTCGTCGCCCGCGGAGAGCGAGGGGTCGCCGGTCGGGTACGTGATCGCGACGCCGCGCACGACCCGGTTCGCCCCGACCATCTGCGCGATGGTCGGGAGCGCCGTGATGAACACGGTCGGGATCCCCATCCGCTCCAACTCCTTCGTCAGCGTTGCCCCGCAACGCGTTCCTGTGCCTCAGGTGCCGGTCAAGATGACCGCGTCGACCCCCGCGTTCCGGAGCTCGACCCCGATCTCCTGGCCCATCCGGGTCGACACAGCCACGGGTGTATCGACCCCCGTCGTGGTGAAGAACTCGTCGTAGATCTGCCCGAGCCGCCCCGCCGCAACGAGGGCGCGCGCAGCGTCCAACGGCACGAGACGGTCGGGGTCGCGGTTCGCCTCGGTCGTGTCGAAGCCCGCGTGCACCGAGACGTAATCCTCGGGCGCAAGCTCGGCGCGATCGCCGATCGGGTAGCGCAGCCAGACGTTCGCGTGCCGCGTCGGGAGGCGATCGGGGTTGCCCTGCGGAACGCAGCCGGCCTCGGTCACGAGCGCGACGAGCGCCGTCGATGGATCGGGCAACGGATCGGGCGGCGCGACGCGGTCGGTCGGCGGCGCGATCTCGGTGCGCACGTCGCCGGCGAGCTTCGCGAGCACCAAGCCGATCGCACGCTCGGCCCCGAGCTCGTCGGAACGGATGTTCACGCGGAGACCACGCGGGAGGTAGCCCTCCTCTTCCGGCGAGCCGACGGGTTCACCCGAGGCAAGCCGCGAGGCGAGTGAGGCGACGAGCGGGACGGCGTCGCGCATCCCTGCCACGTGGGCTGTGGTCGGGACGATGTACGCGGCGCCTTCGCTCGCGAGGACGCCGGGCGAGTCGGGCGTCATCGCTGCGACGACCGCCGTCCCACGACGGCCGAGCTCGCGCGCGAGGACGCCGCACGCGTATCCGTACCGACCCGAGCCGAACGAGGGGCCGCACACCACGACGTCGGCGCCGGCGTCCTCGATCCACGTGAGCAGCGTCGCGAGACAATCCGCTTCGTGCAGCGCGAACCGGTCGTCGCCGCACGCCACCGTCAGATCGATCGGCAGCCCCGCGGCGACGAGCGCCCTCCCCGGGCCTTGCGGACCATCGAACCGGACGGGCTCGTGATCGGCGGCCTCTTCCCCGCCGAGCCCCGCGAAGAACTGGTTGACGTAGTGGATGACCGTCATGCCGGCACCGCCGTCCAGGGTCCGTCTCCCGTCTCCACGCAGCTGCCGAGGTAATGCACCATCGCGATCGCGCGACCGGCCTCGCCGTCGCCACCACCGACGATCCGATCCGGCGTCCAGGCAGGCACGAGCTCATCCTCGTTCCCGGTGCTCACGAGGCAGTCCGCCTCTACGACGTGGTCGGTCAGGCCGCCGTTCGTTTCGCACACGAGCGCCGTGGTCGCGATGCCGCGCGACTCCAGCGCGCGCACGGTGAGCATCGTGTCGGTGTGCGAGTTCCCCGAAGAGAAGGTCGTGCAGATCGCGCCGGCCGCACCGAGTTCGTTCGCGAGCGCTGCCGATGCCTCGGCGCCGCGCCGCTTCGCCTCGGCGGTGTCCAGATAGCCGGGCGCGAGGATCAGCCCCGCGAACCGCAGCGTGTCGCCGTGGGCGCGCTCGAGCGCGCGCACGAGCGCGAGGTCTTGATAGTTGGCCGTCGTGTTGCGGACGCCCGGCCAGTCGTAGGCGCCGTTGGTCAGCCGCCCGGCGGTGAGCCAGGCCGGGTCGATCACCTTCGGCATCAGGTCGCGGAGGTCCGCGCCATCGAAGAATGTGTCGGTGAGCGGGCCCTCGGACGCGACCTGCAAGATCGCGCATACCGCGGGAAGGCCCGGATCCGCATCCGCCAGCGTTCCGACCCGTCGAACGTCGTCGGTGACCGCGTCGAGCGTGGTCGCCGCGAGCGTCCGTGCGATCTTGAGCGCTGCCCGCCGGATCGCGGCGTCTGCGTCCGCGATGGACGCGCCGCGCGCCGGCACGCAACGCAGCACGATGTTCGCGGTCGACCCCCATGGGCTCCGGTCCTGTCCCGGCCCTGCCATGTCCACGTAGGACGGCGGGAACTCCTCGGGACCCACCAGACCAGCCGCCCTCCAATCGCAGACCGGCAGAACCGTGACGCCGTCGAGCCGATGGATCCGCGGGCGCGGCGCGCCGCTCCAGGATCCGCCGAGCACGCCTGGAAAGGTCGCAGTGGGATCGTCGGCCCGGACGTCGGGCACGACGGCGTCGAGCACGTTCGTGATCCGGACGCGATCGCCGGGACGGACGACCTCGACCGTGGCCTCCGCCAGCGCCGGTTCTCCGGCTCCGACCGCGAGCTGCGGTGACGCCACAAGCAACGTTGCGCCGTCCCGCCCTGTCAGGGTCCCTTCGACGACCTCGTCGATCGCGAACGCCGCGATCTCGAGATCAGCGCGGGTATGTGACAAGCCCCGAGAGCTTACGCCCCGTCGGCCTCGTCCGGAAGAGGCGGCGCCGCGGACCGGTCGTACCAGTCGCCGCCGCCGAGCTCACCGCCATCGACGATGATCGTCTGCCCGGTGATCCACGCGGCGTCGTCGGACGCGAGGAACAGCACGGCCATCGCCTGGTCGCGCGGCGAGCCCGCGCGTCGCAACGGGATCTTGCGGAGGTACTCACGCTGCAGTCGCGCCTCGTCCGCGTCGGCCGCGATCTCCGCGGCGCCCTCCGGCGTCACCGTCTGTCCTGGCGCGACGGAGTTCACGCGGATGCCGAGGTGACCCCATTCGTGCGCGGCCGCCTTCGTCAGGGCGACGAGCGCCGCCTTCGACGCGTTGTACGCGGCCTCGGGCGACTCGTTCTTGAAGGCGTTGGCCGACGTGATGTTCACGATCGCACCGCCGCCGTGCTCGGCCAGATGCGGCGCGATCGACTGCATCGTCACCATCGGCGCGCGTGCGTTCACGGCGAACGTGCGGTCGAAGGTCTCGCGCGTGACGTCGAGCAGCGGGCCGTCGGGCATCATCCCTGCGCAGTTCACGAGGACGTGGAGGCGACCGAACGCCTCGAGGGCGGCCGGTACCAACGCCCGCGTCTGATCGAAATCCGCGAGATCAACGGTGTGCGTCTTCACGCGCTCCGGCGCGAGCGCGGCTGTTCCACGCAGACCCTCCTCGTTGATGTCGGCGGCGAACACCGATGCGCCCTCGTCGAGGAACGCCTGCACGATGCCGCGCCCGATCCCCTGCGCGGAGCCCGTGACGATCACGGTCCGGTCGGTGAACCGCATCACGGCACCTCGGGGTAGTGCAGCGGCGCGCCGGCGACGCCGAGGTCCGCCCAGGACAGGAACCGGTCGCCCACGTTGGCGATCACCGCTCGACGCAGGCCCTCACCGACGAACACCATGTTGGTCGGCGCGTCGAAGGTCGTGGCGAGGTGGTCGTCGATCCGCAGCACCTCACGGCCGTCGGGGTCGAACCGGACCAAGCCGTCCGGGCGATACAGCGTGGCCCACACATGCCCGTCGGCGTCGAGCGCCAATCCGTCGGCGTCGGTGTCGGGAAGCTCCGCGAACATCGTCGCGGGTCCTGCCGCGCCGTCCGGCTCGATCGGAACGCGCACGATCCGTTGTGCGTGCGATTCGATCACGAGCATCGCGTCGCCGCTGGGCACCACGGCCATGCCGTTCGGGTACTCGACGACCTCGTCGCACCACCGCTCGGTGATGCCGTCCCGGATCCTGACGATCTCCGGGTTGCCGTCACCGCCGGAACACGTCACGTAGAGCGAGCCGTCCGGCCCGAAGGCAGCCACGTTCGGCTCATCGAGCTCGCCGCCACCCACCCCGCGGGCGAACACCTCGATCGTCTTGGTCTTGGGGTCGATCCGCGTGATCTCGCCGTTCCCGTCGTCGCATGCGTAGACGCGACCGTTCCCATCGACCGCGATGCCCAGCATCGAGCCACCGGTCGTGCCGAGCTCCTCGACCTCGCCATCGAGCGACACGCGGTAGAACTCGCCCCCTTCGCCGCCCGCGTACACGTGGCCGTCGACCGGGTTCCACGCGACGCCTTCCGGATGGTTGAGGCCTTCGGCGAGCACCTCGAAGCGGTCGATCACGCGGCACCCTCCATCGCAGCGAGCTCTTCCTCGATGACCCCGTAGGCCATCCGCAGGGTCTCGACCGGCAGGACCAGCGACGGCTGGATGTTCAGCGACGTCGTGCTCGAATCGGCGAGGATGCCGCGGCGCGCGAGCCGTTCGGCGAGGTCATGCTGCCGGGTCGCGTCACGCTCCTTCGTCTCGCGGTCCGTCACCAGCTCGATCGCCTGGAAGCACCCGACCGAACGAACGTCGCCGATCGCGGCGAACCTGCCCGCGAGCCGCTTCAGCTCCTCGGCCCCTGCGGCCTCCAGCGCCAAGACGTTGTCGAGCACCGGTTCGTCGCGGAACACCGCGAGCGTCTCGAGGGCCGCCGCACATGACGCGGGGAACCACGACCACGTCGACCCCGTGGACAGATCGTCGAAGCCCATCGCGCGCTCGGTGCCGAGCACGGCGCCGATCGGCATGACGCCGCCGCCCATCGCCTTGCCGAGCGCCATCAGATCCGGCTGCACGCCCCAGCGCTGCACGGCGAACATCGCGCCGGATCGTCCGTATCCGCACTTCACTTCGTCGACGGCCAACAGGAATCCGAACTCCTCGCAGAGCTCGGTCAGCGCGGTCCAGAACGTCGGCGGCGGCGCGACGCAGCCGCCCGACCCGAGCACCGGCTCGATCACGATCGCCGCGACCTCGCCTGGATCGACCGCGTGGAACAGCAGATGGTCGCGGATGAAGTCCACGGTGCCGTCGCCGGTGCCGCCGGGCCGTGCCTCGAACGGCGAGCGGTAGAGGTTCGGATACGGGACGTGCACGAAGCCCGGCATCAGCGCGCGATAGCCCGCCGAGAGGTCGCTGGTCTCGGCGCCGACGGCGCCGGCGGTCCCGGCCTCGCCGTGGTAGCCGCCCATGAATCCGATCACGATCGGACGGCCGGTGGCTCGGCGCGCGAACCGGATCATCGTCTCGACCGCCTCGGTGCCGTTCAACGCGATGTCGACGCGCGTGAGTCCGTCGGGCGCGACATCGAGCAGCTGCTCGGCGAGCGGCAGCATGTACTCGTGCGCGTAGAAGTGCGCATCCTCGAGGCCGGTGGTGCGCAGCGCCTCGATCGCCGCATCCATGATCCGCTTGTTAGCGGCGCCGAGGGGCACCGAGGCCATCCCGCTGATCAGATCGAGGAACACGTTGCCGTCGACGTCCTCGATCCACGACCCGTCCTTACGCCGGATCACGAACGGACCGAGGTCCTTCGCGAGGCCCGGATAGAGCACGCGGCTGAGGTCCTCGAGGATCGCGGCGCCGTCCGGTCCGGGCAGCGAGGTGTGGACGTTGGGCCCGTTCACACGATGCCCCGCTTGGCGTGCCGAAGGATCACGCGGGCGGCGTTGCGGCCGTTCGCGCCGGTCACACCGCCCCCCGGGTGTGTGCCCGCGCCGCAGAGATACAGCTCGCGGACGGGCGTCGTGTGGTCGGCCCACCCGCGCGCCGGGCGCAGGAACAACAGCTGGTCGGGCGCCATGTCGCCGTGCAGCGCGTGGCCACCGGTGAGGCCGATCCGCCGCTCGAGGTCCAGCGGCGACAGCACCTGGCGATGCTCGATCATCGCGGGCAGCGTCGGGAAGTGCTCGGCGATCGCCGCGATCGCTCGGTCGGCGCGATCCTCCTTGATGTCGTCCCACTGCTGATCGTGGAGCGTGTACGGCTGCGAGTTCACATCGATCGTGATGATGTGCTTGCCCTCCGGCGCGAGCGACGGGTCGTGCACGGTCGGGAAGCAGAGCTCGATGTGCGACGGGTCGGCGGCGATGCCGCGCGTCGCCTGCGCCTGTTGGTCGTCCATGTCGGCGATGAACGGGTTCAGCTCCATGATCCCGCGGTGATACGGCTGGACGACGCCGTCGGGGTCGCCCGCCACGCCAGGGAGCCCGCCGATGCCGAGGTTGATCTTCATGCTCGTGCCCATGCAGCGGTATGCCTCGATCCGGGTGACGAACGTGTCCGGTAGGTCGGCCGGATCGGTGAGCTGCAGGAACGTGCGCTTGGGGTCGGCGTTGGACACCACGCGGCGCGCACTGATCTCCTCGCCGCTCGTCAACCGCACGCCTGTCGCCGCGCCGCCACGGGTGAGGATGCGCTCGACCTCGGCGCTCATCCGGATCTCGCAGCCGGCCTCGCGCGCCGCCTCGCCCATCAGCTCGGTGACGACGCCCATCCCGCCGCGGACGAACCCCCACTGGCGGACGCCGCCGTCGGCAGCCTCGCTCGCATGGTCGTGCAGCAGCACGTAGGCGGTGCCCGGCGTCGACGGACCGACCGCGGAGTCGTTGATGGCGTGCCAGCCGAGCGCGGCCAGCACGTACGGCGATGAGAAGTATTCGGACAGGTACTGGGTCGCCGACGTGGAGAACAGGTACGCGAGGTCGGCGATCGTTCGGCGCTGCCGGAATCCCAAGCGACTCCACCGCGCGATCTCGCGAAGGTCGTGCAGCGACGAGAGCCCCAGGTCGGGCGCGATCCAGTCGAAGGCCGGCACCACCCCCTGCACGAGCCGGGCGAGGTCGTCTTCGAATCGTTCCAGCTCACCGGCGTCCGACGGCGAGAACCGCTTCGTCTCCTCGACGTTGTCCGCCATGTCGTCGCCGAGCTGATACCGGGCGCCGTCGGGGAACACGTTGAGGGTCGGGCCCGCCGGGTCGACATGGACCCCGCGCTGGACCAGTCGCATGTCGCGCCAGATCGCCTCGCGGAGCATCGACAGCACGTAGGCGCCGGTAGACGCGCGGTAGCCGGGCGCGAACTCTTCCGTGTTGCAGGCCCCGCCGAGGATGTCGCGCCGCTCGATCACGACGCACCGCATGCCGGCGCGGGCTAGGTAGAACCCGGTGACGAGGCCGTTGTGGCCCCCACCGATCACGACCGCGTCGTAGATCTCTCCCATCGAGCCCTTCACCTGTGTCGCCGCCCGGCGCTTCGCAGCTCTCGCGGATTGTTAACAGTCGACCGCAAGGGGGGTCAAGCCGCCCATTCACACGTCCGGCTCGCGGATCCGCATGTGGCCGGCGATCGTGGCGATCGCGCCAGCGCCGAGGATCAGGACTCCGCCGACGATCACAGACGCGGTGATCGGTTGCCCCAGGAAGACCGCCGCGAGCAGCGCGACCGTCAGCGGTTCGATCACGCCGATGATGCCGTTGCGCACTGCCCCGATCCGCCGGAGGCTCGCCATCATGCAGAGGAACGCGCCGGCCGTGAACGCCGCCATGGCGAACACGCGCAGCGCTGCGAGCCGTCCGCTCGGCACGGTCCACGACGTCGACGCCAGCGCATAGGTGAGGTTGGAGATCGACGCGAAGGCCGCGACCCACAGGCCCGTCGTCATCGGGTTCGTCGAGACGGCGATCCGCTCCGTCGCTAGGAGGTAGCCCGTGTAGGCGAGCGAGCACCCGAGGGCGAGCGCGATCCCCGCCGTTTCGATGTCGACGCCGGCCCCGCCGGCGATCACCGTCGCGCCACCGACGAGTGCCATCACGAGCGACAGGACCAGCGTGCGCGCGGGTACGCGTCGGTCAAGCAGGCTCGCCGCCACCATGACCCACACCGGGTACAGGTAGAACAGGAGCGTCACCGTCGCGGCGCTGCCGTGGTTCAACGCGCCGAAGTAGAGCGCGGACTCGGTGCCATAGCCGAGCAGCCCGACGAGTGCGAGACCGAGCCGCTCCCCGGGAGCCGGGAGCACCGGGCGGCCGGTCGCGAGCGCCAGCAGGCTCAGCAGGATCGCGGTCAGGCCGAAGCGGAGGAAGAGCAGCGTGAACGGCGGCTCGCCGTGCAAGAGGCCGGCGCCGACGATCACGACGCACGCGAACAACACGCCCATCCCGACCGCCAACAACGAACCCAGCAGGTCACTGCGGTCCGTTGCCGTGCCGGTCACCCGCTCTCCGCGAGGAACGCGGCGACGCGAGTGACGAGTTCTGGCAGACGAGCCATGAGCTCGTCCTCGGAGCCCAGCTCCACGAGTTGCGCGTTCGGCATCAGGTCGACCAGGAGCCGAGCGAGCGCGATCGGATGTATCTCATCGTCCTCCTGCCCGAGGACGAGGGTCGGTGCGGTGACCTTCCGCAAGAGCTCGCGGTCGCTGATCGCCGTGTCTCGCGTGATCTCGCGGATCGATCGCGCGACGCCGACCGCGTTGAGGTCCTGCCACAGGAACAGGTCGAGCTCGCGGAGCCACGGCTTCTCGTCGTACTCCGCGCGCCGCTTCGAGTCGGCAACGATCGCCTCGACGGCTTCGTCGACGGGCAGCGTCTCGAGCAGATCCGCGACATGGTCGAACCGCGCGTGGTCCGTCATCTTCAGATCGAGCGCGGCCGGCAAGACGAAGACGATCCGCTCGAACCGGTCGGGGTCACGCTCCAGCAGATGTGTGATCGCCCCCTGCCCGAGCGAGGTGCCGACCGCGCGCGTCGCGCCGTACGTCGTCGCGACCGCGTCGAGGTCCTCGGCGAAGTCCGCGAACGCGTAGTGCCCGGGTTCGGGTGTACCGGAATGCGCGTGCCCGCGGAAACAGAAGCGCACCTTGGTGCCGGGCGCCATCGGCGTGAACGCCGCGAGCTCCATGCAGGAATTGGTCAGGCCGTGCGCGAACACGGTCACCGGCTCGCCGTCGCCCTCCACCTGGACGTGCAGCCGCGTTCCGTCGCGCGACGCGATCTCAGGCACGGCGGCCCCGAAGCGCTTCGACGAGATAGACGACGACGATCACGAGCACGGAAAGGTTACGGGCGGCCAGCACGAGTTGGTTCCAGCCGGGCCCGAGGTTGATGTCGACGTACCAGATGGTGACGAGCGCGCCCGTGATGATCACCGGTGCGGCCCCGAGCCAGGTCCACCTGCGGCCGTCGCCTCCGGCGACGGCCGCCCACGGCAACAACCACGCGACGTACTGTGGGCTGAACACCGGCGAGCACACGAGCAGTGCCGCGACGGCCGCCATCGCCGGCACACCTGCGGGTTGTTCGTCGCGATGTCGCGCGAGCAGCCAGATCAAGGTGACGGTCAGCAGCGCCAGCGCCAGCAGCAACTCGGGTGCGCCTGGGGGGATCGTGCCCGCGCGATTCGCGCCTTCCTCGAACCGATGCTGACCTGTGATCGCCCACACGGGCACGCCAATGGTCGAGCCGATCTCCCATCCGGTCGATCCCCGGAACGTGCCGACCTGTTGCAGGGCGCCGAACCCGCCGATCGCGATCCACGCGACCAGCCCGGCCCCGAACGCCATCGCGGCGGTCCAGATCGCGCGCCAGCGACGTTCCAGCGCCAACGCCGGCGCAACGACCAGCGGCCAGATCTTCGACAGCGCAGCGACGCCCAGCGCGATCCCGCCCGCTCGCTCTCGGTCGCGGCGAGCCCACGCGAGCGCGAGCGCCGCGAGCGCCACCGGCACGAGGTCGCCGCGCCGGTAGATGAAGATCAGCAATGGCGCGCCGAGCCACAGGTACCGCACCGCCGCGTCGCGTCCCCAGCCTCGAGCGACCGCGCGCCACGCAACCATGTCAGCGGAGAACGCGACGACCGCGAGCAACATCCGCGTGAGCGCCATGCTCCCCCAGCCGACCGCGCGGATCACGATGTAGTCGCCGATCGCGTACTCCACCGGGCTGTCGCGCCACGGGATCCCCGGCAGGTGCGCGATGTTGTAGAAGCGGTGCGCGGCGGAGTCCGGATAGTGCGGTACGCCCACGACCACGGTCACGAGGACGACGATGCGGAGCGCGATGAGGCCAATCTCGGCGGGGCGCCAGGATGCCGCGAGTGCTCGGATGCCGCCGGCGCGCTCAGGCGCCGACATCACCGGCGACCAATTCGTCACCGGACACCAGGTCGTCCTGCGGCGCGAACTGGTCGTGCACCCTCCGCGACCACAGGGCCACCAGGAACGTCAGCCCGATGAAGACCGCGCCCGACACGATGAGGATCACACGGGTGCGCGAGGCGCTCCCTTCGATCCAGATGGCCGAGAGGATGAACGCCGGCACGATGAACCCGAGGTTGTACGCGATGTCGTACAGCGCGAAGGCGCGGCCACGGAAGTCGTCGGGCATCGCCTGCTGCGTGATCGTGTCCGACGAGATCTTCCCGAGGAAGAAGGAGAAGAAGCCGCAGAAGAGCATCAGCGCGAAGCCGAGCTTCGACACCATCGCCCCGAACACCAACGCCGAGCCGCCCATCAGGAACATCGAGAACAGGAGCAACCGGATCGGCGCGATCCGATCCTTCATCTTCTGCGCGACCACGAGACCGATGGCACCGCCGAGCAGGCCGCCGAGACCCGACAGCACGAGCGACAGCGTGCCCGCTTTGTCGATGCCGCCCTGCACGAGGTTCTTCGCGTAGAGCGCGAACACGAACAGACCGAAGCCCCAGAACTGGTACCGCATCATCTGGAACGAGATCAGGCCGATCGCAGCCGGCGCACGACCGGCGACCTCCTTGATACCGGCCCAGATGTTCTTGATGATCTGGCCGGCCTCCTGCGCGAACGTCGTGTCGTGCGCGGCGGCCTCGACGTGCTCCATCTGCATCGCGACGATCGCGCAGATCACGAGGATGCCTGCGCCGGCGAGCACCCCGACCCACGAGGCGATCAAGCCGCCGAACGCGACCCCGACGACGATCCCGGCGATCTGCGCCACGGCGCCGCCCGCCTGTGACAGACCGTTGCCCTGCAACAGGTCTTTCCCGCTCGAGACGTCAGGCAGGGCCGCGGACTTCACGGCGAGCGCGACGCGCGCGACCGCCTGGGCGGCGATCAACGCGATGATCAGACCCGCCGTCGCGGCGACCTTGCCCTCCGAGGATTGCGAGCCGAGCGGGATCAACACGACGACCGCGATCACCGCGACGATCACCGCGACGATCCAGCTCGCCCACCACATGACGCGGCGGCGCGCGAAGCGGTCGATGAACACGCCGATGAACGGGCTGATCAACGTGTACGGCAGGTACAGCAGAAGGATGACCTTGAGCAGGTAGTCGGCCGACGGCACGTTCTGCACGTCGAAGCCCTTCTCTCCGCCGAACCCGATCGACTTGCCGATCGCGCCCTGCACCGCGCCCTGACCCGCCTGTGCGAGGAACTGCATCGACAGCAGCACGGCGAACGCGCGCTTCGCGAACGGCGAGAAAAGCTTGTTGAAGAACCCGGCGAAGTTGTCGAGCGGCTTCTTGAGCCACGCGTCGGCGCCGCGGAGCGCGCCACCGAGGCCGATCGCGACGAGCGCGACGGCCCAGCCCTTGGTCGTGGTGAGCGAGCCGCGCCACACCGCGAGCACGGCGATGCCGGACAGCATCAGCATGATCACCGACATCCCGGGGATCAGCGCGATCCGGTCGATCGGCGTCCGCAGCCCGAACCACGAGGACGCGAGCCACCCCGGCAGGATCAGGATCAGCGCGAGGATCGCGATGACGAGGAGGTTGTGCGGGAGGTTCGCGAACGCGCCCGGATGGTCCTGCAGCTCGGCCTGCTTCGCGTTCGCCGCGGCCTCTGCTTGCGCCACGACATCGGCCGGCGGCGTGTACAGCGCGGTCCCGTCCTCCGTCCCGCCAGAGAACGTGCCGTTCAACACCCACACCCCCGGGCCGATCGGCGTCGCGTTCGCCGTCGCCTGCTTCAACAGCGCGTCTTGCTGTTCGCTGGTGCAGTTGGGCTGGTCGTTACATAGACCCTGCTCGTAGTACTGATCGATCAGGAACACGACCGGCGCCTCGGGGAACTGCTGGAACCGAGCGGCGTAGTCGGGCGGCGTATCGCCGTTGACGGTGCAGTACTTCTCTACCCATTGGGCCTCGCAATAGTGCTGGCGCGCGATGTCGTCGTATCCGCTGCTGTTGCCGTTCGACGTCGTCGGGATGCCTTTGAGGAAGTTTTCGACGGTGCCTAGGTACGTCACCGACCGTTCGGCCGCATCGCCCGGCAGGCCCGTGCGGAAGACGTTCGTCCAGGTCTTCGCCCATCCGTACGCCGTGTTCGTCCCGGTCGAGTCGTTCGTGTCCAGGTAGTTCACGAGCAGGACGTTCGGTCGCTCGCCCGCGGCGGATACCACCTCGTGCACCGCGGCGAGCGAAGTCCGCACGTCCTGGTTGGCCCATTGGTTCGTGTCGGACACCCACCGACGCTGCAGGCCGTCGTACAGCACGAGACCGAGGGAGCCTGCGATCAACACCGTCGCCAAACCGCCTGCGATCGCTTTCGGGATGACGTCGCCGGCGAAGCCGCGGATCGCTACGAGCACACCAAGCAGCAACACGGCGACGATCACGACGAGACGGATGTTCGGCAAGAACGCGACCGCTTCGTCCGTCGGCAGGTCAGTCAGCACCTTCGGGATCACGAACCCGAGTGCGCCCCACACCGCGAGCCCGACACCGGCCCAGCCGATCCACTTGGACGGTGCGCGGTCGGTGAAGAACCAATGGATCGCCGCGAAGCTCCCGAGCCCGACGAGCGCCATCGGCGCGGCCGACGCATTCATGAAGCGGTAGTAGGGGATCGCCTTGCCGCTGATCACGGTGAGCGCGCCGGCGAAGGCGAGCAGCCACCAGATCGACGCGAGGTCCTCGGTTCGCGCAGGCTTCGTGTAGCGCTTCGCCCGCAGGATCGTCGACACGATCGCGACGACGATGAACGGCACGATCACGATCGGCTGCATCGACAAGATCCACTCGCGCAGCCGCGCCGCGAAGAACGCCGCGGTGTACGGCGGTGGGAGCGCCGCTTCGGCGAGGCTGGCCGACGATCCCCAGATCCCGATGACCCAGCACGAGAGCCCGGCGATCATGCCGAACCCGACCGACATCAACATCGGGCCGTCGGCCTTCAGCGCCGCCCCGAACGAGAACCGGCTCGTCAGGAAATGCCACCCGAAGACCGCGAGGAGGATCCCGCCGAAGATCACGCACGTGGTCGGGTGCGTGAACGCGGCCGCCATCCCGATCAGGAACAGCGCGGTGCGGGCGCCCCACGACGTTCGCGCCTCGTGCAGGAACGGGATCGTCAGGCACAGCAGGAACAGCACGGTCGCGTTGTCGAGGTAGCCGATGTACGGCGTCGACATGAACAGCGCGACCGCCGCGAGCATCGCCATGTGGATCACGACCGGATCGCGACGGCTCCGGGAGAACGCGGCGGCGAGCGCCAGACCCGCGAACACGGGGATCCCGATCATGAACAGCGTCGAGAAGGTGTACCGGTCGATGCCGGCGACCCGCTGCAGCAGCGCGCCGAACACCGGAACGCTCACGCGATAGCCGGCCGAGAACAGGCCGTTCGGACCCCAGTCTTGGACGACCCGGACGGGGTTGGCGTCCAAGATCACTTGGGCGCGCCAGGTGTACCAAGCGGGGTCACGCGTCGGGGCCGACAGGCTCGGGTCGAGCAGGAACCGCCAGCCGAGCGCCAGGCCCAGGACGAGCGCGGTGAGGGCGATCGCCCACCACGAGCCCAGCAGGCTCCGGCGTCCGCCGGTGTCGGTCTCCGAGGCCTCGGGGACCGTCACCATCTCATCGGTGGCCATGCGGATCGGTGCTCCGTTCTGCCTGGTCGGACCGCGACCGGTCCGAGAACCACCGAAGGATACGAGACCGACCGGACCGAACCGTGAATCTCACTAGACGATGTTCTTGGTGGTCTTGTTCTGCGGGAGGCACGGCAGGGTCGGCAGGATCGACGACGGGAAGACCGCCTGGAACACCGGGTCGTTCTCCTGGCCGGGGTTGGGCGTCACGCCGCCCCCTGCCGTTTCCGCCTGCGTCAACGTCTGCGTGAATCGAGCGATGTCCGCGATCGTCGTGTTGTTCGCCGCGACCTCGTTCTCGTTCAGGAAGATCGAGCCCGGCTGCACGTTGTCGACGATCGGGACCGTCGGACCGTTGGTGTCGAACTTGGTCTCGATCGCCTGTGACACGGCACCCGTAGAGATCTCGAAGCCGCCCGAGTCGATCGGGTTCGGCATCGCCGCGTGGTCAGCGGTGATCACCATCGCCCAGTTGTCCTTACCGACCTGCTTGTTGAGGTACGGGATGAAGCGCTTGAGCGCCTGGTCCTGGTACTTCACGGCGTCGGTCATCTCGGGGCTGTCCATCGACCACACGTGGCCCACGTAGTCGATCTCCTTGAAGTTCAGGTAGAGGAGGTCGGGCATCGAGTCGGCGCCGAAGTGCTCGTTCTTGATGGTCTGCTCGACGATCTGCTCCTCGAAGACCGTGCGCGCCGGGGTGTCGAAACCGTTGCCGAGCTGCGCGATGTCGTTGGTCCGCCACATCCCGTCGAGCTTGCCGTCGGCGCGGTCGACACTGTTCTTGATGCTCTGCGGGATGTTCTCCTCGTGCTGCAGGAACGATGGCAGCGTGTAGTAC
>Ga0207693_10001532_pt1 | contig 20428 bp, 18 predicted proteins | sample LARL81metaG_FD_184347 | JGI IMG/M metagenome (GOLD analysis project Ga0207693, IMG submission 184347) | Corn, switchgrass and miscanthus rhizosphere microbial communities from Kellogg Biological Station, Michigan, USA - LAR L8-1 metaG... | ecosystem: Host-associated > Plants > Roots >... | reverse complement strand
ACTGCGAGGAGCCGACGCTCTCGCGCGGCGGGCACGTTCACGAGGGACGCGTCGCGGCCGAGCTCGGCTTCGCCGGCTACCCGTCGGTCGCCGAGTCGGCGGCGGTCGAGCGCGATCTCGCGCTCGCTGACTACGAGCACGGCCGCATCCACGTCCTCCACTTGTCGGCAGCCGAGTCGGTCCACGCGCTGCGCCGGGCACGGGAGGCTGGAGTCGCGGCGAGCGGGGAAGCGACGCCGCACCATCTCGTGCTGACCGACGACGCGGTGCGGTCGCTCGACCCCAACGTGAAGATGAACCCGCCGCTGCGGGCCGAGGGCGACCGGCAGGCGCTGCTCGAGGCGGTGCGGGGCGGGACGATCGAGGCGATCGCCACCGACCACGCGCCTCATGCCGCGCACGAGAAGGAGGTGCCGTTCGAGGCGGCGCCGTTCGGCGTCACCGGGCTGGAGACCGCGTTCGCCGCGCTCTACACGCATCTCGTCGAGCCGGGCCTGCTGCCGCTCGCGACGCTCCTCGAGCGCATGTCCGCCGGGCCGGCGCGGATCTTCGGGCTCGACCGGCCGCGCGTGGCAGTGGGCGCGCGGGCGAATCTCGTCCTGCTCGACCTCGAGCGCGAATGGACGGTCGGCGAGCAGCCGTTCCGCTCGCGGTCCGGGAACTCGTGGCTGCTCGGCTCCACGCTCAGAGGCGGGGTTCGCATGACGCTGGCGGGAGGTTCGGTGGTGCACGAATGAGCTATCTCGCGCTGGCGGACGGAACGGTGTGGCCGGGCGAGTCGGTCGGTGCCGGCGGCCACGCGCTCGGCGAGGCCGTGTTCACGACAGGCATGTCGGGCTACCAGGAGGCGGTCACCGACCCGAGCTTCGAGGACCAGCTCGTCTGCTTCACCGCGCCGATGGTCGGCAACTACGGCGTGGCGGAGGAGCGGAGCGAATCGGCTCGGACGCACGCGCGTGCAGTTCTCATGCGCGAGGCGCGAGGACCCGAGTGGACCGACTGGCTACGTGAGCGCGGCGTCGTCGCGCTGACGGGCATCGACACGCGGAGCCTCGTCCTCCACCTGCGCGACGCGGGCTCGGCGCCCGGCATCGCGGTCGCCTCCGATCTGCCGGTAGAGGAGGCCGTCGAGCTAGCGGCCCGCCAGCCTTCGATGCTCGGCTGCGCGCTCGTCGAGGAGGTCTCGACCGACGAGCCGTACGTCTTCGCCGCGGAGGGACGCGTGCGGATCGCCGTCGCCGACTACGGGGTGAAGAACTCGGTGCTGCGCCGGCTCGCGAAGGCGGGCGCCGCGGTCACCGTGTATCCGCACGACACCGACGCGGACGAGCTGGCCGGCCACGACGGCGTCCTCCTCTCGCCGGGGCCGGGGGACCCGGAGCCGCTCGAGGCGCAGACCGACATCGTGCGCGAGCTGCTCGGCCGGACGCACGTGCTCGGCATCTGCCTCGGCCACCAGCTCATCGCGCGCGCGACGGGCCACGAGACGTACAAGCTCCCGTTCGGCCACCGCGGTGCAAACCACCCGGTACACGAGCGGCTCACCGGCCGTGTGCTCGTGACGAGCCAGAACCACGGCTTCGCCGTGCAGGCGAGCGAGGCCGCCGAGGTGTCGCACGTCTCGCTCTATGACGGGACGGTGGAGGGTCTCGACCTGCCTTTCCTGCGCGCCCGCTCGCTCCAGTTCCATCCCGAGGCCGGGCCAGGTCCGCACGACGCATGGCCGCTGCTCGAGGCATGGGTGGAGGAGGTAGCGAATGCCTAGGCGCAGCGACCTCGAGTCGATCTGCATCGTCGGCTCCGGCCCGATCGTGATCGGCCAGGCCGCGGAGTTCGACTACGCCGGCTGCCAGGCCCTGAAGGTGCTGCGCGAGGACGGCTTCCGCACGATCGTCGTCAACTCGAACCCCGCGACGATCATGACCGACCCCGGTTTCGCCGACCGCACCTACCTCGAGCCGCTCGACGTCGACTCGGTCGCCGAGGTGCTCCGTCTCGAGCGCCCGGATGCGCTCCTGCCGACGATGGGCGGACAGACGGCGCTCAATCTGGCGCGGGAGCTTGCGAACGAGGGCATCCTCGACGAGCTCGGCATCGAGCTGATCGGCGCCCGCCTCGACGCGATCGAGCGCGCAGAGGACCGGCTCAAGTTCAAGGAAGCCGTCGAGACGTGCGGGCTCAAGGTTCCGGTCTCGGCGATCGTCACATCGCTCGACGAGCTCCACGGGCTGACGCTGCCGGCAGTCGTGCGCCCCGCCTTCACGCTCGGCGGGCACGGCGGCGGCTTCGCCTACACCGAGGAGGAGCTGTACCGGCAGGTCGAGCTTGGCCTCTCCGAGTCTCCGATCGGGCAGGTGCTCGTCGAGGAGTCGGTGCGGGGCTGGGACGAGTTCGAGCTCGAGGTGGTGCGGGACCGGCTTGACAACGTCGTCATCGTCTGCTCGATCGAGAACCTCGATCCGATGGGCGTCCACACCGGCGATTCCGTCACGGTCGCCCCGCAGATGACGCTCCCGGACGAGGCGTATCAGGAGCTGCGCGACGCGGCCGCGGCGGTGATCCGGGCCGTCGGCGTCGACACCGGGGGCTCGAACATCCAGTTCGCCCGCAGCCGCGAGACCGGCGAGGTGCGCGTAATCGAGATGAACCCGCGCGTCTCGCGCTCCTCGGCGCTTGCCTCGAAGGCGACCGGCTACCCGATCGCGAAGGTCGCCGCGCGCCTCGCCGTCGGCTACACGCTCGACGAGATTCCGAACGATCTCACGGGGACGACGCCGGCGAGCTTCGAGCCGACGCTCGACTACGTGGTCGTCAAGTTCCCCCGCTTCGCCTTCGAGAAGTTTCCTGGCGCCGACCGGACGCTCGGCACGCAGATGAAGTCGGTGGGGGAGACGATGGGGATCGGGCGCACCTTCGCGGAGGCGTACCTCAAGGCGTATCGCTCGCGGGAGCTCGATGCCGGCGCCGCGACGCCTTGGCAGACGTTCGAGGATGCACCGGAGGATCTCCACCCGTTCTTCCGGCGCGAGCTCGCGGCGATCGGCGAGGCGATCGACGGCCTCGACGGCATCGAGTCGCTCGTGGCGGGCGACTGGCTGCGGTTGAAGCGGCTCGGCCTGTCCGACGCCGAGATCGCCACCGCGTCGCGCACGACCGAGACGGCGGTCCGGCAGCGGCGGCGCGACTGCGGCGTCCGGCCCTCCTACCGGCGCGTCGACTCCTGCGCGGGCGAAGTCGAGGCCGCCTCCAACTACTACTACTCCACCTGGGGCGAGAGCGACGAGGCGCCGCCGACCGGGTCGCGCCCACGAGTCGTCATCCTCGGCTCCGGACCGAATCGGATCGGGCAGGGGATCGAGTTCGATTACTGCTGCGTCCACGCCGTGACGACGTACCGCGAGCTTGGCTACGAGGCGGTGATGGTCAACTGCAACCCCGAGACCGTCTCGACCGACTACGACACCTCCGACCGCCTGTACTTCGAGCCGCTCGACGCCGAGTCGGTGCTCGCGATCTGCGAGCGGGAGCGGCCCGACGGCGTCGTGATCCAGTTCGGCGGCCAGACGCCGCTCAAGCTTGCCCGCGCGATCGAGGACGCCGGCTACCGCATCCTCGGCACGCCGTTCGACGCCGTCGACCTCGCCGAGGACCGCGAGCGCTTCGCCGGGCTGCTCCGCGCGCACGGCCTCCGCTCGCCGGAGTGGGGGATCGCGGCCTCACCCGACGAGGCGGTCGAGATCGCGGAACGCATCGGCTATCCGGTGCTCGTCCGGCCGTCCTATGTCCTGGGCGGTCGCGCGATGCGTGTCTGTTACGCGGCCGACGACGTGCGCGAGATGCCGGCGTTCGACCGGATCCTCGTCGACCGCTTCGTCGAGCACGCCGTCGAGGTGGACGTGGACGCGCTCTGCGACGGCGTCGACACCTACGTCGCCGCGGTCATGCAGCACGTGGAGGAGGCGGGAGTCCACTCCGGCGACTCGGCCTGCGTTCTCCCGGCGCCGAGCCTCAGCTTCGCGCAGGGCCAGGAGATCGCCCACGTCGTCCGGATCCTCGGGCGCGCGCTCGGCGCCGTCGGGCTCCTCAACGTCCAGCTTGCGGTGACGGGCGACGGTGAGGTGTACGTGCTCGAGGCGAACCCGCGCGCTTCGCGCACCGTGCCGTTCGTGAGCAAGGCGACCGGCGTCGAGCTGGTCAAGGCCGCCTGCCGCCTCGCGCTCGGCGCCCGGGTCTCCGAGCTGGGGCTGCCGCCCGAGCGGCCGCCGCGGCAGTGGAGCGTCAAGGCCGCGGTGCTGCCGTTCGCGCGCTTCCCCGGCAGCGACCCGGTGCTCGGCCCGGAGATGCGCTCGACGGGCGAGGTGATGGCGAGCGCCGCCGACCTCTCGACCGCGCTCGACAAGGCCGAGCGGGCCGCAGGGCGGCGGCTTCCGCGGTCGGGCTCCGTCTTCATCTCCATCCGCGAGCCCGACCACCAGCAGGCCGTGCCGATCGCGGCCACGCTCGTCGGCCTCGGTTTCGAGCTCTACGCGACCGAGGGAACCGCCGAGACGCTTGCGAACGCGGGAATCGCGGTCGAGCCGGTGCGCAAGCTCAGCGAGGCCAGGGACGGCGAGCCGACGGTCGTCGACCTGATCCGCCGCGGCCGTTGCGACCTCGTGATCAACACGCCGGAAGGCCGCAACGCGCGGTCTGACGGCTACGCGATCCGAGAGGCGGCGCTCGCGCGCCGCGTGCCGTGCATCACGACGCTCTCAGGCGCTGCTGCGGCCGTGCACGCGATCGCGACGGCGCGCGCCGAGCAGGCGACCTCCCTCCAGGAACGGATCGATGCAGAGCTCGGGATCACCCAGTCGGCATAGCGTCACCGGCTCGGAGCGGATCGGGCCGTACACGCTCTTGCGGCTCGAACGCGGCGGCCTCGACCCCGGCGCGCCGGGGCAGTTCTTCATGCTCGAGGCGCCGGGCCGGCTGCTGCCGCGGCCGTTCTCACTCTGTCTCGCGCCGGCCGGCGAGCTCGCGTTCCTCGTCGACCCGATCGGACCGGGGACGGAGGCACTGTGCGCGCTCGAGCCGGGCGAGGAGATTCGCGTGCTCGGGCCGCTCGGCCACGGCTACCGCCTGGACGTCGAGCGCCCTTTGCTCGTCGGCGGCGGGATCGGGATCGCGCCGCTGCCGTATCTCGCCGAGCGGCTGGGGGGCTCGCCACCTGTCGTTCTCGGCTTCCGCAGCGAGGAGCACGCCGAGGCAGCCGCGCTCCTGCCTGGCGCGGAGGTCGTCATCGATCCCACCCTCGTCACCGAACTCATCGAGCCCGGCTTCGACGTCCTCGCCTGCGGCCCGGAGCCGATGTTGCAGGCCGTCGCCGCCCTCTGCCCGTCTGCGCAGCTTGCGTGGGAGGCCCCGATGGCCTGCGGCTACGGCGCCTGCTACGGCTGCGTGGTCGAGATCGACGGCGCGCTGAAGCGCCTCTGTCTCGAAGGTCCGGTGCTCGACGCCGCTCGCGTCAGAGCGCACGCCGAGGTCGCCGCATGAGAATCCTCAACGCGAGCGGCTGCCTCGATGCCCTCGCCGCGCCCGAGGTGGCGCGGCAGTTGGACGCGTTTGTGACGAAGACCGTGACGCCGCTGCCCCGCGAGGGGAACGCGCCGCCGCGCATCGCCGAGACCGCGCACGGGATGCTCAACGCCATCGGACTCGCCAACCCGGGCCGCGAGCGCTTCCTCGCCGAGCACCTGCCGCGGCTCCGCGAGCTCGGAATCCCGCTCTGGGTCAGCGTCGGCGGCTTCTCCGCCGACGACTACGCCGAGACCTGCGCTGCTCTGGAGGGCATCGAGGCGGTCGAGCTCAACCTCTCCTGCCCGAACGTCGACGAGGCGGCCGACTCGGCGGCGGAGATCGTGTCCGCCTGCCGCCGCGCGACCGCGCTGCCGCTTTACGCAAAGCTCTCCGCCGCCCACCCGGACGTGGCCGAGGTCGCGCGGGCGGTCGCGGCGGCCGGCGCGGACGGGCTCTCGCTGATCAACACGCTTCGTGCCACAGCACTCGACCGCAATCTGCGCCCGGTGCTCGCCCGCGGCAGCGGAGGCCTGTCCGGACCGGCGCTGAAGCCGGTCGCGCTCAACGCGGTGAGCGTCTGCCACGAGGCGACGGGCCTGCCGATCGTCGGGATGGGAGGGATCGAGACCGGACGCGACGCGCTCGAGTTCGCCGCCTGCGGCGCCTGCGACGTCGCGCTCGGAACCGTGCTGTTCGCCGACCCGGGCGCGGCCTCGCGTGTTCGCTCGGAGCTCGCAGTCGCGTGCGCGGAAGCAGGCGTTGCCAAGCCGGACGACGGACGAAGCCTCTCAAAAAGCCCGGAAACGGAGGAAAAAGTCCCGGCTTGAAGGTCGCGGGGTGGTTGGTAAGATCGGCGCTCCGTGTCCCCCACAAAGACTCAGGCGCATGCTCCGCTTCGCTCCCTCGACCAGCGGATGGACGCCCTCAAGCGAGCGAACGACGTCCGCGTGAGACGCGCGAAGCTGAAGAAGGACCTCAAGGAGGGGAAGGTCAAGATCGAGCAGATTCTCGGCAACCCGCCTGAGTACGTCTCGACCGCGAAGGTGATCGACATCCTCATGGCGGTACCGAAGTTCGGGCGGGTGAAGGCGACACGGTTCCTCAACACCTGCAAGATCAGCCCGTCGAAGACCGTGGGCGGACTCTCAGACCGGCAGCGCGGCGAGCTCATCGGCCTCTTCAACAGTCGCTAGTGGTGGCTGTCGAGCGCAGGCCGTCGGTGCTCGTGGTGACGGGCCCGTCGGGCGCCGGCAAGGGGACGCTGATCCGCGAGCTCGTCGAGCGCGTGCCGGAGATCGAGGTGACCGTTTCCGCGACGACGCGCAAACAGCGTCGCGGGGAGGAGGACGGCCGCGAATACTGGTTCCTCAGCGACGACGACTTTTCGGACGCAGTGGAGCGCGGGGAGTTCCTCGAGCACGTCGAGTTCGTCTCCCATCACCGCTACGGGACGCTGCGCTCAGAGCTCGTGCGGATCGCGAAAGCCGGCCACGTGCCGCTGCTCGAGCTCGAGACCGAGGGCGCGCTGCTCGTCAAGGAGGAGGTCGCCGGCGCGGTCACGATCTTCATCTCCGCACCGGTAGCAGAGCTCGAGCGGCGCCTGCGCGAACGGGCGACGGAGAGCACGGGAGAGATCGAAGAGCGGATCGAGATCGCGCGGATGCAGCTCGAGCAGGCCGGCGAGTTCGACTACGTGATCGAGAACGACGATCTCGAGCGGGCGGTCGACGAGCTGACGACGCTCGTCCGCGGGCTCCTCAGCCCGGCAGCTACCATGCCGCGGCGATGATCGAACCCCGCGTCGACGACCTGCTGGAGAATGTGGACTCGCGCTACGCCCTCGTGATCGTGGCCGCGAAGCGCGCCCGGCAGATCAACAACTACCACCACCAGCTCGGCGAAGGCACCTTCGGCGACAACCTGCCCCCGCTCGTCGAGAGCCGCTCGAAGAACTACTTGACCATGGCCCTGGAGGAAGTGGACGAGGGCATGCTCAAGTACGAATACCCGGGCTAAGCAGGCATCATGCGGGCATGGCCCGCGTCCTGTTGGGGGTGACGGGTGGCATCGCCGCCTACAAGGCGTGCGAGCTGTGCCGGCTCCTTGTGAAGGACGGCCACGACGTCGTCCCGCTCGTCACGCCCGGGGCCGAGCGTTTCGTCACGGCCGAGACGTTTCGCGCGCTCGCCCGCCGGCCGCCGGGCGACGACGTCTATCTCCACCTCACCCGCGCCGACCTCCTCGTCGTCGCGCCCTGCACCGCCAATACGCTGGCCAAGCTCGCACAGGGGCTCGCCGACAACGTACTGACCGAGGCGGCGCTGGCCCACCGGGGCCCCGTACTCGTCGCGCCGGCAATGAACCCGCGGATGTGGTCGCATCCGGCTACGCGCGCCAACGCCGAGACCCTGCAGGCCCGCGGCGTCGGCCTCGTCGGCCCGGACGAGGGCGAGACGGCCGAAGGCGAGCTCGGCGTGGGGAGGATGGCCGAGCCGGAGGAGATCCTCCGCGCGGTTCGCGACGTACTAGCGGGTAATGGCCGGTTGCGCGGCAAGCGCGTCCTCGTCTCCGCGGGCGGCACCCGCGAGCCGGTCGACGCGGTCCGCTTCGTCGGCAACCGCTCCTCGGGGCGAATGGGAGTCGCGATCGCGGCCGAGGCACACAGGCGCGGTGCCGAGGTGACCCTGCTCGCCGCCAACCTCGCCGTGCCCGCGCCGGCCGGAGTCGAGCTCGTCGAGACGCCCGCGGCGGCCGACCTCGAGCGGGAGGCTCTCGCGCGCGCGGCGGAGGCCGACGTCGTCGTGATGGCCGCGGCTGTCGCCGACTACCGGCCCGCGGAGGCCCTCGCGGCGAAGCGGCCGAAGGACCCCGCGGCGTGGACGCTCGAGCTGGAACCCACGGCCGACGTGCTCTCGGCGCTGGGCCAGCGTCGCCGCGAGGGCCAACTCCTCGTCGGCTTCGCCGCCGAGACCGGAGAGGACGGCCTCGAGCGCGCACGGCAGAAGCTCTCCAACAAGGGCGCCGATCTCATCGTCCTCAACGATGTGGGGCGGACCGACATCGGCTTCGACACTGCAGAGAACGAGGTGACGTTGGTCACGGCCACGACCGAGCGGGCGATCGCCAAGGCGCCGAAGGACGAGATCGCGGGGGCGATCCTCGACGAGGTCGAGGCGCGCCTTGGCTGAGCGCGCCGTCGCACCGAGCCCTTCGGACCTGATCCTCGACGTGACGAGGAACCTCGGCCGCGTCATCCACGCGCCGGACGAGACGCTCCGTCTGGTCGTCCTCTGCCTCGTCGCCGAGGGCCACGCGATCGTCGAGGACTTCCCGGGCGTCGGCAAGACGATGCTCGCCAAGGCGCTGGCTCGCTCGCTCGACTGCAGCTTCTCGCGCCTCCAGTTCACGCCCGACCTCCTCCCGTCCGACGTCACCGGCGTCAACGTCTTCAACCAGCAGACCAACGAGTTCGAGTTCCGCCCCGGCCCCGTGTTCGCGAACCTCCTCCTTGTCGACGAGGTCAACCGCGCCTCGCCCAAGACGCAGGCCGCGCTGCTCGAGTGCATGGAAGAGCGGCAGGTGACGGTCGACGGCGTCACGTACCGGCTCGAGCCGCCCTTCATGGTCATGGCGACGCAGAACCCGATCGAGTACGAGGGGACGTACCCGCTGCCGGAGGCGCAGCTCGACCGCTTCACGATGCGGCTCTCGCTCGGCTACCCACCGCTCGCCGAGGAGGCCCGCATGCTCGACGAGCAGACGAGCGCGCCACCGCTCGACTCGCTGCCCGCCGTCGCGGACGACACGGACGTGCTGCGGCTGGTCGAGGCGGCGCGGGCGGTGTACGTGGAGGAGAGCCTCGGCCGCTACGTGGTTGCGGTTCTCCGCCAGACGCGAGGCGACGCGAGGCTCTACCTCGGCGCCAGCCCGCGCGCCGGGATCGCCCTGCTCCGCGTGGCGAAGGCGCGGGCGCTTGCGGAGGGGCGGGACTTCGCGGTGCCCGACGACGTCAAGGCGGTCGCGGCGCCCGTGCTCGCCCACAGGCTCATCCTCGCCCCGGAGGCCCGCTCGGCGGCGCTCGACGCCGAGGATCTCGTCGCGGACGCGCTCGAGCGAACCCCGGTTCCGGTCTGATGACCGCCCGGGGTCGAGCAGTACTGGCCCTCGGCGTCTTCTGCTGGATCGCCGCCGTCGTCTTCGGTTCGCGCGCCCTCTATCCCGTAGCCGCCGGCCTGGTCCTCGCGGTGCCGCTGGCGCTCGCATGGGTCAAGCTGTCGATGCGCCGGCCGCACGTGAGCAGGCGCTGGTCGAGCGAGACCGTGCTCGAAGGGGACGAGGTCGCGGTCGAGCTCACGCTCACCCGCGAGTCGGGGACGCCGCTGCCGGCCGTCGTCGCACACGAGCGAATTGGCCGGCTCGGCGAGTGGGAGGTCGAGCTGAGCCGCCGCGGACGCGGCCGTTACGTGGGGCCGTACTGGCTGGGCTCCGTCGCACGCGGCCGCCATCGCTTCGCACCCGTCCGGCTCGCGCTCTCGGACCCGTTCGGCCTCGCCGAGGCGGCGCTCACGGTCGAGGAGCAGCAGGCGCTCGTCGTCTATCCGCGGCTCGTCGAGATCGAGCGGCTCTTCTTCGACGGCGGCGCCGGCCCGAACGACGGCCGTCGGCTCCTGTTGCGGCGGCCAGCCGGATTCGAGCTGCACAGCGTCCGCGACCACCAGCAGGGCGAGTCTCTGCGACGCGTCCACTGGCCATCCACGGCACGGCGTGGCCAGCTGATGGTGAAGGAGCTCGAGGACTCGCCGCGCGACGAGGTCGTCGTGCTCCTGGACGGAGACGCCGCGGGAGTGACCGGCACGCCGCCCGACTCGTCCTTCGACGCGGCGGTCCGAGCGACGGGGTCGATCATCCGCGCCCAGATCCGCCGCGGACGCCGCTGCGTGCTCGTCCTCAACACGGCGGGGCGGGAGACGCAGGCCGTCACGGCTGACGGACCGGAGTGGCAGCGCGCGCTGGAGCTCCTCGCAGCAGGCGAGCCCGACGCGCACACTCCCGCGGCGGCGCTGCTCGATTCCGGCGTGGGCCCCGCCGCCCGCTCGCTCGAGCTCGTGGTCGTCACGTCCCGGATCGAGCCGGCGCTCGTCAACCGGCTGCTGGAGCGGGCGCTGTCGCGCCGTGCGGTGGCGCTCGTCCACGTCGACCCGACCAGCTTCGCCGCGGCCCCGCGCCGACCGGAGCCCGGGTTGCTCCGCCTGCAGGCGGCAGGCGTCCCGGTCGCCGTGGTCCAGCGAGGATCGGATCTCGCTGCCGCACTGGCAGGGGCGCAGCCTTCGGAGGCCGCGCATGCGTAGGACGTCGCTGACGCTCGCGGCGGCCCTGCCGGCGCTCGCCGTCGTCGCCCTGACATGGCTCCGGCTGGAGCAGCCGATCGCTCCGTGGTGGCGGGTGCTCGCGCTCGCCGGGCTCGCGCTTGCCGCCTCAGCAACTCCGCGCCGGCTCTGGCGTGCGGCCGCGACGCTCGTCGCCACCGTCGTCGCCGCCTGGATCGCCGTTGGCGTCTGGCTCGTTCCCTTCCGGCCGCTCGATCCAGGATCGGCGTTCGGGCTCGGCGATCGGCTCTCCACGCTCGGCGCGAAGTTCGGGAACGGCTTCGACGACTTCTACGGGACACACCTGCCGTTCGATCCGCGCGTGCACACCGCGATGAGCGCTCTCGTACTCTCGGCGATCTTCTGCTTCTCGCTGCTCGTTGCGCTTCTTGCTGCGGAGCGGAAGCCGGTCGCCGCCGCGCTCGTGCTGCTTCTGGGAGCGGGTTGGCCGGCCACGCTGCTCGGCCCCTCGGGAGGCATCGCCATCGGGGCGGCGATCCTCGCGGCCGCGCTCGTGTTGCTCGCTGGGCTCGGATCTCGGCGCGTCCCGCCGCTGGCTCTGCCGGCGGTCGCCGTCGTCGCGGCGGGGGCCGTCGCCGTGGGTTCGGCGACCGCCGCGCGCCACGGGCTCGTCCACTGGCAGTCGTGGAACCTGGCGCACGTCGCAACCGGGCCTACCGATGTCGGGTTCGTCTGGGATGCCCAGTACGGCGGCCTGAAGTGGTCAGGCCACCCGACGACCGTCCTTCAGGTGCAGTCCGCACGTCCGCCGGCCTACCTGCGTGCGACGGTGCTCGACGACTTCATCGGCGACGCGTGGTCGGTGGGGCTCCCTCGCGCGGCCGACTCCCTAGAGCCTGCGGCCGCCCGCAATCCCCGAAACCAGACGCCCGAGGTGGTGACCGTGAACGGTCTCGCGGACACCCACCTCGTCGGCGGCAGCATCCCTATCCGCTACGACGCGGGGGACGCGCCGCTCGTCGTCACGCAGCCGGGCTTCGCGGCCCTGCACCAGAACCTCCCGCGCGGGTTCCGCTACACCGTCTGGAGCTACACGGCTCGCCCGACGGCGGCGGCATTGCGGCGGTCGCCTCCGGCGTATCCGCAGCGGCTCTTGGACGACGATCTGCTCGATGTCGGTCGCGGTGTGAGCATGCCGGCCTTCGGGACTCCCGACCGTGCGGGCGGAGTGGAGGCGCTGCTCACGGTGAATCCTGAGCTCAATCCGTACGTGCCGCTCGCACGGCTTGCCGACGAAGTCGCCGGGCGCGCCCGGACACCGTACGAGGCGGTCGCCCGCCTCGAGAACTGGTTCGTCGCCTCGGGCCAGTTCCGCTACTCGAACCACCCGTTCGTGGTCAAGCCGGCGCTCGTCGGATTCGTGACCACGACGCGGGAGGGCTACTGCCAGTTCTTTGCGGGAGCGATGGCGCTCATGCTCCGGTACCTGGGCATCCCCGCCCGTGTCGCCGTCGGCTTCGCCGGTGGAAGGGCCGACGCGGATCACCACACGTGGCTCGTCAGCGACCGCGACGCCCACGCCTGGGTCGAGGTCTGGTTCAAGGGCTATGGCTGGCTGCCGTTCGACCCGACGCCCGCCGTCGCCGGGTCCTCGCGGCGACCGAGCCTGGCGGGGACGAACCTCACCGTCGGGGCGGGGGGCGCCGCGAAGGGGGCGGCCGCGTCGAAGGCCGGAGCCCGCGGCAGCGGCTCGGCGACGATCGCGCAGATCCTGGCGCGCAAGAACGGCATCGCCGGGCCGCACTTCCATCCGCGGTCGTCGGCATCAGCGCTCAGATCCGAGGGCAGCGGCAGCAGCCACCTGGCGGCGTGGATCCTCCTGCTCGTCGTCGCGACCGGGGGAGGAGCAATCGTGTTGGCGAAGGCCGGCGTCAGGGCGGCGCGGCGTGTCCGGCGCGATCCGCGGCGCGTTGCGGCAGCGTGTCGAGAGGAGCTCGCGTCGTTCATCGCCGACCAGGGGATCGAGGCGCCGCGCAGCGCGACGCTGCAGGAGCTCGGCGAGCTCGTGCGACGCGAGTTCGCGGCGGATCCCGACCCGTTCGTGGCTGCCGCGATGGCCGCACGCTTCGGCCGTGCCGAGGACGCCCCTGCGGCCGCCCGCACGGCGCGGCGCGAGCTGCATGTGCTCCTCGAGGGCGCCCGCCGGGGCCTGACCAGGACGCAGCGCGTGCGCGGGCTGTTCTCGCTGCGCTCGCTCGCCCGTCCCGCGCCGGCGTGAGCGAGTCGACCTACAGCCTCTACCAGCAGGGCCGCCGCCACCTGCGCGCGGGCATGGCCGCCCAGGCGACCGTCTCGCTCGAGAAGGCGAAGCGGCGCGAGCCCGACAAGGCTTCGATCCGCGAAGCGCTCGGGATCGCGTACTTCCGGATCCGCCGCTGGGACGAGGCCGAGGCGGAGTTCCGCAAGCTGCTCGAGCTCTCCCCGGTCAACGACTACGCGCACTACGCGCTCGGCCGGTGCCTCGAGAAGCAGGGCCGGGTGGTCGAGGCGAACAGCCACTACAAGCTGGCCAGCTCGCTGCGGCCGGACCTGGAGCAGTACCGCGCCCGCATCCGCGAGCTGGAGTAGCTTCTCGCCCCGATGCGTGCCGTGGTGCAACGGGTCTCGCGCGCGCGAGTGACGCCGGGCGGCGAGATCGGCCCCGGCCTCTGCATCCTGCTCGGCGTGGCCCGCGGGGACAGGGAAGAGGAGGCCGGGCGGCTCGCCGGCAAGATCGCGAGGCTGCGCATCTTCCCGGACGACGACGGCCGCTTCGACCGCTCCGTCCTCGACGTGGGGGGCTCTGCGCTCGTCGTGTCCCAGTTCACGCTGATCGCGGACACCGCGAAGGGGAACCGGCCGAGCTTCGCCGGTGCCGCGCCGCCCGAGCAGGCGGAGCCGCTCTACGAGCGCTTCACCTCGAGGCTGCGCGCGCTCGGAGTGCCGGTCGAGACGGGCGTGTTCGGCGCCCGGATGGAGGTCGAGCTCGTCAACGACGGGCCGGTCACGATCGTGCTCGACACGTGAGCACGCTCGCGGAGCTCGAGGAGCGGCGGGCCTACGAGTGCCGACTCACGCCCGACCGGGCGCTCGAAACCATCGACGAGGCCGACGAGTTCCTGTGCGATCGCGGCCTCCTCACGCGCACGACCGACTCGGCGCTCCCGGGCCTGTTCGAGGCGTGCCACGAGGAGCCGTACGCGCATGACAAGCCCGGCTTCGGCCAGTGGCCCGCCACGAAGTTCCCGTGGTTCGGGCAACTCGGCGCTCGAGGCCACCTCGTCCTCGCCGTCCACCGCGGCAAGAGCCTCCTGGCCACCGACGCGGTGGCGGCGCTGCTCGACCCGATCTGCCGCGCCGAGCTCGCGCGGTTGGAGCTTGAGGACGAGAACTGGGCGCGGCTCCTCCGTCATCTCGCGGACGCCGGGCCGTCGGAGCTCGACGACCTGCAGACGGAGCTGTCCCTCACGCCCAAGGAGCTGAAGAGCATCCGCTTGCCGCTCGAGCGCTGCGGGGCGCTGGTCGCCCGCTCGGTCGTGTACGACGACCCCCACCGGCATACGAGCCTCCTTGCCCGCTGGGACCAGGCCCACCCGGAGTCACCCGGTGGGGACGACCCGCGTCGTGCGCTCGGCGACCTCGTCTGTGCCGGCGTCCGCGCAGCCGTCGTCGCCCCCGAGCCCGAGCTCGTGCGCTGGTTCTCGTGGCGGTGGTACTGGGACGACGACCTCGTGGACGAGCTCGTCGGCTCCGGCCGGCTCGTCCGCGTCGACGGGCACGTCACCGCCGCCTGAGGTGGGGCCGTTGCTACACTCGTTGTCCCAATTTCACCGGTTCGGAGAAATGGGCCTGCGGGCCCATTTTTTATGACGGAGACAACCGTATGCCGACGACATTCGAGAAGGAGCGCCAGCTGCAGAACGAGATCGCGACCCGGGTCAGGCACGACCTGCCGGGCGTCGACGTGCTCGCGGTCGAGCTCCTGACGCCGGCGCGCTTCTGCGTCTACGTCGACCGCCCGGAGGGAGTCGACCACGCGCTGTGTGAGCGCGTCACCGACGTCCTGCGGGACTACCTGCGCGACTACTCCGTCGAGGTGTCCTCGCCTGGCCTCCATCGGCCGCTCCGCCGGCAGGAGCACTTCGAAGCGGTGCGCGGATACCAGGTCCGCTTCCGTACGACCGACCGGAAGCTGCGCGGGGAGGTTCTCTCCGCCGGCGAGCGGAGCGTGACCGTGGCAGCCGCCGACGGCGCCGAGACCGAGATCCCGTACGAGGACATCGTCCGGGCGAACCTGATTGACGAGGGAGCGTTGACATGAGCCAGGAGATCATCGAGGCCGTCCGCGAGATCGAGCGCGACAAGGGAATCGAGGAGGGCGCGCTGGTCGCCGCCCTCGAGGATGCGCTCCTAGCCGCCTACAAGAAGACGCCGGGGGCCTCGCGCCACGCGACCGTCGAGATGGACGACCACACCGGCGACTTCCGCGTGTTCTCGGTCGAGTTGCCTCCGGACATCGAGGAGCGCCTGCTCGACGAGGCGCGCGAGCGCAAGCTCGAGGAGCTCGAGAAGCTCGAGGAGGAGACGGGCGAGCGCCAGCACACGCTGATCTCCGACGACGACCTCGACATCGACTGGTCCGACGTCCCGGGCGACGACGTCAAGCGCGAGGACGTCACCCCTGAGGGCTTTGGCCGCATCGCCGCGCAGACCGCGAAGCAGGTCATCCTGCAGCGCATCCGCGAGGAGGAGCGCCGGATGATGTACGACGAGTACATCGACCGTGTCACGGAGGTCGTGACCGGCATCGTCCAGCAGGCCGGCGACCGCAACAACGTGCTGGTCGACCTCGGCAAGGTCGAAGCGCTCCTGCCGCGCTCGGAGCAGGTGGACGGCGAGCGCTACGAGCAGGGCTCGCGGATCAAGGCCGTCATTACGGAGGTGCGCTCCGGAACGAAGGGCCCGCAGGTGATCCTCTCCCGGCGCGATCCCGAGCTGATCAAGACCCTGTTCGAGCTCGAGGTGCCGGAGATCGCCGACGGGCTCGTCGACATCCGCGGCGTCGCGCGCGAGCCGGGCTACCGCTCGAAGATCGCGGTCGAGTCGCACGCGCAGGGCGTCGACCCGGTCGGCGCGTGCGTCGGCCCGCGCGGCTCCCGCGTCCGCATGGTCGTCTCGGAGCTGCGCGGCGAGAAGATCGACATCATCCCGTGGAACCCCGAGCCGGCGCGGTTCGTCGCGAAGGCGCTCTCGCCCGCGCGGGTGCGCGAGGTCTACCTCGACGACGAAGCGCGTGAGGCGACGGTCGTCGTCCCCGACGACCAGCTCGCGCTTGCGATCGGCAAGGAGGGCATGAACGCCCGCCTCGCCGCCCGTCTCACCGGCTGGAAGATCGACATCCAGAGCGACACCGAGTTCGCGCAGGCGGAGGCCGAGGCGGCCTTCGGCGGGGGCAACGGCGAAGGCGTCGAGGACTTCTCCGGCCGCTGCGCCGCGATCCTCTCGAACGGCAAGCGCTGCCCGAATGCGGCGCTGCCCGGCTCGAAGTATTGCGGGGTGCCGGCCCACCAGGAGCTGGCGCTCAACGATTCCGACGACGAGGAGTCGGTGATCACCGAGTCCGAGCCGGAGCTCGAGGCGCGCGCGGACACGATGGAACCGGACGCCGAAAGCGTCGGTCCCTCGCTGCCCGAGCTCGAGGTGACCGAGGTCGAGTCCGAGGCGCCCGCAGACGTCGCAGCGACGCACGGTCCCGATGCGGTCGCCGTGGCCGACGCCGAGGGCGAGGTCGACCTCGATACGATCCTCCCCGAGCCGCAGCGCGCGGCCGATGACGACGTCACTGACGGCATCCCGATCGAGACTGTCGAAGGCGAGGAGCCTTCATAGGCTTCGGGACAAGGCCCGAGCCGCGGCGCCTTTACACTGGAGAGGACCATGGCTAACGGAGGCAACAGACCGAATCGCCCGCTCCGCCCCCGCGGCGGCGGCGGCCCCGGCGGACGCCGGCGGCGTGTCGTCATCGACCAGGGGGGAGCCCGGCCTTCGCGCGAACAGCGTCAAGCGCGCCAGGACAGCCAGCGCAGCCGCGAGCCTCGCCCGCCCGCTCCGCCGCCGACCGGTCCGGTCTCCGTCGAGTCGGGCGTCAGCGTCCGCGACCTCTCGCAGGCGCTCGGTGTCCCGATGCCCGAGATCATCAAGATCCTGATGGGCCTCGGCCAGATGCGCACGGCCACCCAGTCGCTCAGCGACGAAGAGGTCGAGCTGATCGCGACCGAAGTGAAGCGCGAGATCACGATCAAGCACGCCGCGGACGAGGAGGAGGAGCCCGAGGAGTTCGACGATCCCGAGGACGCGCTCCAGGCGCGACCGCCGGTCGTCACCATCATGGGCCACGTCGACCACGGCAAGACGACCCTGCTGGACGCGATCCGCAACGCCCGCGTCGTCGCCACCGAGGCCGGCGGGATCACGCAGCACATCGGCGCCTACCAGGTCGACGTCGACGGTCGCAAGATCACGTTCCTCGACACGCCGGGTCACGAGGCGTTCACCGCCATGCGCGCCCGCGGTGCGAAGGTCACCGACATCGCGGTGCTCGTCGTGGCCGCCGACGACGGTGTCATGCCGCAGACGAAGGAGTCGATCGCGCACGCGCGCGCCGCCGAGGTGCCGATCGTCGTCGCCGTCAACAAGATCGACCTCGCAGACTCCAATGTCGACCGGGTCAAGGGCGAGCTCGCGCAGGAGGACCTCCAGCCCGAGGACTGGGGCGGAACGACGCAGTTCGCGGAGGTTTCGGCCAAGACGCAGGAGAACCTCGACGACCTGCTCGAGAAGGTGCTCCTCGTCGCCGACCTCGAGCTCGAGGGCCTGAAGGCGAACCCGAGCGCGGAGGCGTCCGGCCCGATCATCGAGTCGCGCCTCGACGTCGGACGCGGCCCGGTCGCGACGATGCTCGTCCATCGCGGGACTCTTAAGGTCGGCGACGCAATCGTCGCAGGCGACGCGTACGGCCGTGTGAAGGCGCTGTTCGACTACAAGGGCGAGCGCCGGGAGAGCGCGGTTCCGGGGGATCCGATCGAGATTCTCGGCTTCGACAAGCCGCCGGCCGCAGGCGAGCTGGCGCGGGTCGTCGCCAACGATCGCGAGGCACGCGACCTCGCGAACCGCCGCGGCGAGCGGCTCCGCCGCGAGCAGCTCGCGGCCGTCCGCCCGAGCGGCGGCGTCTCGCTCGAGGGCCTGTACGAGGCGCTCCAGGCGGGCGAGGTCTCCGATCTCAACCTCGTCGTGCGCGGAGACGTCGTCGGCTCTGTCGAGGCGGTCGTCTCCGAGCTGTCGAAGTTCGAGCACACGGAGGTGCGGCTCAACGTGATCGCCGAGGGCGTCGGTGCGATCACCCAGAACGACATCATGCTCGCCTCCGCCTCCGACGCGCTGATCGTCGGCTTCAACGTCCGCCCGAACGCCGAGGCACGCGAGCTCGCCGCGCGCGAAGGCGTCGAGATCCGGACCTATGACGTCATCTACAAGCTCACCGAGGAGATCGAGCAGGCCCTCGTCGGCCGGCTCGCAGCCGTCAGGACCGAGGAGACGATCGGCGAGGCCGAGGTGAGGGCGCTGTTCCGCGTCTCGCGGCTCGGCACGATCGCCGGTTGCATGGTCACCGACGGCGTCGTTCGCCGGAACGCGAACGTGCGCGTGATCCGCGACGGCGCGGTGATCTACACGACGACGATCTCCCAGCTGAAGCGCTTCAAGGACGACGTCCGCGAGGTGGCCGAAGGCTTCGAGTGCGGCATCCTCCTCGACGGCTTCAACGACGTCAAGGAAGGCGACGTGCTCGAAGTCTTCGAGACGCGCGAGGTCGAGCGGACCTCCCTGGACGAAGCTCCAGCGACGCCGTAGCGTCTCCGCCCATGCCGAGCGGCTGGGTCGGGATCCTCACCTGTGAGCTCCACTTTCCCGAGGCTCACTCACTGAAGGAGAAACGCCACTTTCTGCGGTCGGCGAAAACGCAGCTGCAGAACCGCGTCGGGGCGTCCGTCGCCGAGGTCGATCACCACGACGTCTGGCAGCGGACGCGGATCACCGCTGCGTGCGTGGCCCGCGAGCACCGGGAGGTCGAGCGGCTGCTCGACGCGGCGGAGCGTTGGCTGCGCGGCCAGGAGTGGGAGGTCACGCACGCGGAGCGTCTCGTGGTCGATCCGGAGGATTAGGCTCGGGTGGCAATGCACGTCGTCGAGCTGATCGAGCGGAAGCGGAACGGCGAGGAGCTTCCGGCTGCTGACTTGCGGGACTTCGTCGCCGCCTATGCGCGCGACGAGGTTCCCGACTACCAGGCGGCGGCGCTGCTGATGGCGATCTGGTTCCGCGGGCTTTCGGCCGCCGAGACGTTCGCGCTCACCGAGGCGATGGTGGCGACTGGCGAGACGATCGATCTCGCCGCCCGCCTCGGCCGGCGCGTGGTGGACAAGCACTCGACGGGCGGGGTGGGGGACAAGGCGACGATCGCGGTCGGGCCGGTGGTCGCCGCCTGCGGCGCGCCGTTCGGAAAGATCAGCGGCCGCGGCCTGGGCCATACGGGTGGCACGCTCGACAAACTCGAATCGATCCCCGGCTTTCGAGTCGAGCTCTCGACCGAAGAGCTCGTCGAGCAGGTGCGGGAGATCGGCATCGCGGTGTGCGGCCAGACCGCCGACCTCGTGCCGGCCGACCGGAAGCTGTATGCGCTGCGCGACGTGACGGCGACGATCGACGAGGTCTCGCTGATCGCCGCGAGCATCATGTCGAAGAAGATCGCGTGCGGCGCGAGCGCGCTCGTTCTCGACGTGAAGGTCGGCGAGGGAGCGTTTATGCGGACGCAGGACGAGGCTCGTCGGCTCGCCGAAGCGATGCGCGGGCTGGGCCAGGAGGCGGGCATGGACGTGGTCTGCATCCTCACGGACATGGACCAGCCGCTCGGGCGGGCGGTCGGCAACGCGCTTGAGGTCCAGGAGGCGTACGACACGCTTGCCGGCGGCGGCCCTCCCGACCTTCGCGAGCTCGTCGTCGCCACGGCCACGCACCTGCTCGAGCTCTCGGATTTGGGGCTCGAGGAGGACGTGGCCCGGGAGCGCGCGACGGCGTCCCTCGACGACGGCACCGCCCTGGAGGCATACGAGCGCTGGATCCTCGCGCAGGGCGGCGCTCCCGATCCGGCCCTGCTGCCGCGCGCAGCTGTCGTGCGCGAGGTCGTTGCGCCGCAGGGCGGGTTTGTTCGCGAGCTGCGGGCGAGGGAGGTCGCCGAGGTAGCGATGCAGCTCGGGGCGGGCCGTGAGCGCAAGGAGGACCCGGTCGACCATGCGGTCGGAGTCGTGTGCCGCGTCAAGCGCGGCGACCGGGTCGAGCCCGGGGAGCCGTTGGCCGAGATTCACGCACGTGACGACGCGGCCGCCGAGTCGGCCGGTGCGGCGCTCCTCGCCGCCTACGAGATCGGCGACGAGCCCGAGCCGCGTCCGCTCATT
>Ga0207693_10001531_pt1 | contig 20431 bp, 23 predicted proteins | sample LARL81metaG_FD_184347 | JGI IMG/M metagenome (GOLD analysis project Ga0207693, IMG submission 184347) | Corn, switchgrass and miscanthus rhizosphere microbial communities from Kellogg Biological Station, Michigan, USA - LAR L8-1 metaG... | ecosystem: Host-associated > Plants > Roots >... | reverse complement strand
TAACAGGTCATTTCGCTCATTGAGGCCCGCAACGGTTGACGTGGGGACGTGAGCCGAAACAACTGAGCGCGTGCGCTGATAAAAATCTTGTTCAGATGCCCCAGGAAAAGTAGTTCAGCCTTGCGTGCGGTCGAGGACTTCCTCGTGCCAGGCCATCTGGATCGCTTCCAGTTTGCCTTCGTTGGAGGCCTTGGGGTCGCCTTCGAAGTCGGGCAGTTCCGTTACGTAGCGGTGCAGGTCGGTGAAGCGGACTGCGAGCGGATCGAGTTCGGGATGCGCTTCGGAAAGGGCGATACCGATGTCTGCGGCGTCGTCCCAAGTCAGTTTCTTTGCCATCCTAGTGCTCCTCAGAGACGTAGTTACGATTCCATGCGGGAATCTCGACGACGACTTTGCCGGGCTTCGTGATCTGCGCCTGGCAGCCGAGACGCGAGTTTAACTGGAGATCGGCAGCCATGTCCAACCGGTCGGCCTCATCGTCGTCCATGGGCGAGAGATTTTCGGCGCCTTCCTTCACCCAGATGTGGCAAGTGGTACAGGCGCAATTGCCTCCGCAGGCGTGGTCGAGCGTGATGCCAAAATTCAGGGCGATGTCGAGCAGCGACTGCTCTTTGCCGTGATCTTCGTAGGGCAGCTTGCCGTTTTCAAACTGCACGGTCTTGCCTTCGGGGAGGAAGGTGACCTGCACGGTGTTTTCGCCGGGGGCGTCTTCGGTCAAGGTGCCGGATCCTCGTGTCTTTTCTTCAGCCATTTTTACCTTCAATCCATTGTCATCCTGAGCGAAGCGAAGAACCCATGTACTTCTAGCCAGTTGCACAGGTCCTTCGCGGCAAGAAACGCCGCTCAGGATGACAATACGAGCTTTACTCAAATTCTGCTTTCGCCATTGGGTGCGGGGCGGTGGGGGCTTCGCCCAGGTCCGTCTCGTCCATCTTCTTGCCTTTCAGAGCCGAGGATACGGCGGTGTCCATCATCAGTTCGGCCAGGCGCATCGTGCCTTGATTCAGCGCGTCGATGGCTTTGCGGATCGCCTGATAGTCCTCTTCTTTGTTCACCGCGGCCAGCGCCTTTTCCATTTTCGCGATCTGCTTCTTCTCGTCGGTCGTGAGTTGTCCCCAGGCCGGGCTCTTCTTAGCTTTTGCGAGCGCCGTGAGGATCGTCGTAGTTTCGGCGCGGGCTTCGATCAACTGGCGGCGTCGGAAATCTTCTTCGGCGTTGTCGAAGGAGTCGAGGATCATGCCTTCGACTTGCTCGTCGGTCAGGCCGTAGCTGGGCTGTACCTGGATCTCCGCTTCTTTGCCGCTGCGTTGCTCACGAGCGGAAACGTGCAGGATGCCGTTGGCGTCGATCAGGAATTTCACCTCGACGCGCGGAATGCCGGCGGCCATGGGCGGAATGCCTTTGAGATCGAAGCGCGCCAGCGAACGGCAGTCGTTGGCGAGTTCACGCTCGCCTTGCAACACGTGGATGGCGACGTTGGCCTGGCCATCGATCTGAGTCGTGTAGAACTGCGTCGCCGATGCCGGGATGGTCGAGTTGCGGAGAATGATTTTGTCGGTGACTCCGCCGGCGACTTCGATGCCGAGCGACAGGGGCGTGACGTCGAGCAGCAGCATGTTCTCCGTGGCTTCTGAGCCGCCGCCGAGGATGTTGGCCTGCACGGCCGCGCCGAGTGCGACTACTTCGTCGGGATTTAGATCGGTATGCGGCTCGCGGTGGAACATTTCCTTCACCAGGGCGCGAACTTTGGGGATGCGAGTGGAGCCGCCGACGAGCACCACTTCGTCGATCTCTTCGGGCTTCAGGCCTGCATCTTTCATCGCCTGCTTGCAGGGGCCGATGGTGCGGTCGATGACGGGCTGAATCAGTTGCTCGTATTGCTCGCGGGTGATTTCGCGCTGGTAGCGCTTGCCGCCGGGGAGTTCGATATCGAGCTTCACCGAAGGCTGCGACGAAAGGGAAATCTTGGCGTCGATGACGGCTTTGCGAATCGCCTGCACGGCTTCGGCATTGCGACGCAGGTCGAGACCCATGTCGCCGCGGATATCGTCGAGGGCGATGGTGATGAGCAGGTTGTCGATGTCGTCGCCACCGAGGTGCGTGTCGCCGTTGGTGGCGATGACTTCGAAGATTCCGTCGTGCAGTTTGAGGATCGAGATGTCGAAGGTGCCGCCACCGAGATCGTAAACCGCAATGATCCCGTTCTGCTTTTTGTCGAGGCCGTAAGCAAGTGACGCCGCGGTAGGCTCGTTGACCAGGCGCAGGACTTCGAGTCCGGCGATGCGTCCGGCGTCTTTTGTGGCCTGGCGCTGCGCGTCGTTAAAGTACGCGGGAACGGTGATGACAGCTTTCGTGACCGCAGCCCCGAAGAATCGCTCCGCGCTGCGCTTGAGCTGGCGAAGAATGAGCGCGGAAATTTCCGGCGGAGTGAAAGTTTTGTCGCCGAGCGTGATGCGGAGAACTTCTCCAGGCTGCATGTCATCGGCGAGGCGGAAGGGGAAGAGCTTCAGTTCGGCCTGAATGTCTTCGACGCCGCGTCCCATCAGGCGTTTGATCGAGTAAACGGCGCGCTCCGGAGTTTCGATCAGCGAATTGCGGGCAGAGTTACCGATAACCGGTTGATTGTTGGAATCGAGTGCGACCACCGAGGGAAGCAGGTTCAGGCCATCATCGCCGGGGATTACGACAGGGGTGTCCCCCTGCATAAAGGCCACCAGCGAATTGGTGGTTCCCAGGTCAATTCCGACGATGCGATCTGACGCCATCTGTAATTGCTACTCCTCTATCGCGGCATTTGCATCACGCACCAGGTTGCGAATGTAATTGCGGCGGTTTAGCACATCTACCATCCTGTTGGTGGCTTGCACCCGCTCGTCGGTCGTGGCGTTGCCGCGATCGACCAGGCTGTCCCAATCTTTCCAATAGGACTGCAATTCCTGCAGTAAGGCTGCGTGCTTGGCCTCAAGGGCCAGCTTCTGTTTTCCGATTTCTGCAATCAGATCAGGATCGTCGTCACCGGTCTTCTTATTCATGCGCAGCTCTTCGAGTTGCATGTTCAGCTCGAAAACTTCTTCGAGCAAGTCTGGCGGGACGATCTGTTTCTTGAGTTCTCCGGTGGCGCGGGCTTGCTCAGTCGCGCTCTTAGATTGTTCTTCGAGAACGATGCCTTCCAGGTGCAACAAGTATTGCGTACGCTTGATGGGATCTTTCAGCGTGCGGTAGGCATCGTTGAGCAGGGAACTCTGTTCCATACTCCACTCTTGTTCTTGGGAACCGGCGCGTGCATTCAAGTCTGGATGCAGTTTCCGGCTCAGTTCGTAGAAGCTTTTCTCAAGCGCCGGGACGTTAACATGCAGCTTGGGCGGCAGGCCGAAGAATGTGAAATAGTCGACCGGAACCGGAGGCTGCACCTTACCGCAGGACTCGCAGAAATGGGCGGCGCGCATGGATCCGCAGGACCAGCAGGAGTGCGTGTCCTCTGGTAGAGGTTTGGCGCCGATCATGGTAAGGGCGGACTTGGTCATTCTTTTGCCTCAAACAAACATCAGACGAATGGCGCTTGGATCGACCTGGCAGACGGTCCCGCGTGCGCAGGCTGCGCGGGCTTGGTCCCCGCGCCACACGGGCATCAGGCGGAGAACGAAGTCCCGCAACCACATGACTTCGATGCCTGGGGATTCACGAATACGAATCCTTGTTGCATCAGCGTTTCCTGATAATCCAGAGTCATGCCGTGCAGGTAGATGAACGACTTTGGGTCGACAAAGACCCGCACATCGCTGAACTGGAAGATGCGGTCGCGCTCGCGTGGCTGCGTGTCGAAGCGGATGTTGTAGCTCAGGCCGGAGCATCCGCCACCTTGCACGCCCAAGCGCAAGCCGCCTTGTTCGGGCGAAATGCCTTCCTTGGTCATGGCGCTGCGCACCTTTACCAAGGCTTTCTCGGTGACGAGAATGCCTTTGGCGGGAGCTTGCGCGGGCGGTTTTTGTTCGGTTGCTGTTGTCATCAATCCTTGCGCCCTCAGCGGCTAAAGCCGTATGGGTACGTCCTCGAAACGGCACGACTGAAGTCGTGCCCTTCCCAACACCTTGCTCCGGTATGTTTATGCGACACCGGAGCGGCCGAATAATGAAGAACCCTATTTCGCCTCGGCGGCGACTGGGCTGGTCTGTTCCTGCTTCTTCTTCCAGTCACCAATGGCGGCGCGGATCGCGTCTTCCGCCAGCACGGAACAATGGATCTTTACGGGAGGAAGCGAAAGCTCCTTCACGATGTCCATGTTCTTGATGGCGAGGGCTTCATCCACAGTCTTGCCTTTGACCCACTCGGTGGCGAGCGAGGATGAGGCAATGGCGGAACCGCAGCCAAAGGTCTTGAACTTGGCGTCTTCAATGACGTTAGTCTCGCGATTGACCTTGATCTGCAGCTTCATGACGTCGCCGCATTCGGGCGCGCCCACCAGGCCGGTGCCGACGTCGGTGCTCTTCTTGTCCATGGAGCCGACGTTGCGCGGATTGTTGTAATGATCGATAACCTTGTCGCTGTATGACATTCGTTTCTCCTAAGCTCTTATTCTTCGACCCTTCGGGCTAGACCTTTTTCGACTTCCACCCACCCAAGTGCTCACCCAACCTGCGGTTGAAGTACCGGGACGCAATTTGTTCTAGTGCGCTTCTCCTGCCCACTTTACGTCTTTCAGATTGATGCCTTCTTTTGCCATTTCGTAGAGCGGAGAAAGTTCGCGCAGGCGCTCAACGGTTTCGATGACGCGATCGGCAACGTAATCAACCTCGGCTTCGGTATTAAAGCGTCCGATGCCGAAACGGATGGAGCTGTGCGCCAGGTCGTCTCCGGTGCCGAGAGCCTTCAATACATAAGATGGCTCGAGCGTTGCAGAGGTGCACGCCGAACCGCTGGAAACTGCAATATCGTTAATGCCCATCAGCAGCGACTCGCCTTCTACGTAGGCGAAGCTGATGTTCAAGTTTCCGGGGAGACGGTGTTCGGTCGAGCCGTTGATGTAAGCCTCGTCCAGACGGTTCATGATGCGGTCGCGCAGGCGGTTGCGTAGTCCGGCGAGCTTGCACGATTCCTGCGCCATTTCTTCCTGGGCGATGGCACAGGCCTTGCCGAGACCAACGATTCCCGGAACGTTCAACGTGCCGGAGCGCATGCCACGCTCGTGGCCGCCGCCGTCGATGATGGCGGAAATCTGCACGCGCGGATTCTTGCGCCGGACATACAAGGCGCCAACTCCCTTGGGGCCGTACATCTTGTGTCCGGAGATGGAAGCCAGGTCGATGTTCTGCTTGATCACATCCACCGGAACTTTGCCGATGGCCTGCGTCGCGTCGGTATGGAAGATCACGCCGCGCTCATGACAGAGCTTGCCGATTTCGGTCACCGGTTGCAGCACGCCGATTTCGTTGTTCGCGTACATGATGCTGACCAGGATCGTCTTGTCATCCATAGCGCGCTTCAGGTCGTCGAGATCGATCAGGCCGTCCTTCTGCACCGGCATGTAGGTGACGCGGTAGCCGTACTTTTCCAGACGTTTGCAGGTGTCTAGCACGGCTTTGTGCTCGGTGACCGCGGTGATGATGTGGTTGCCTTTCTCGCGGTACATTTCAGCCACGCCCTTGATGGCAAGGTTGTCGCTCTCGGTAGCACCCGAGGTGAAGATGACTTCCTTGGTAGTCGCGCCGATCAGCTTGGCGATGCGTTCGCGAGCGGTCTCCACGCCCTCTTCGGCGGCCCAGCCGAAGGAGTGATTGCGGCTGGCGGAGTTGCCGAATTTTTCCATGAAGTAGGGCAGCATCTCTTCGAGCACCCGGGGATCCATGGGGGTGGTCGCGTGGTTATCCATATAGATGGGCAGCTTGACGCCTTTGGCGTCGGAGTGTTGCGGCTGCGTCTGGGGCTGGGGGATTTTAACGTCCGTGCTCATTGATTGCCTCTCCTACTTCGTTAATCTTCCTTCGTTGATCTTTGGATGAATCTCTTCTCTTCTAAGCTTCAGCTGATCGTCACCAAATCGGCGGGCTTCAGCGTCATGGGCTGATCCTCTTCCGGCTCTTCCCGCATGTGCGAAATTTTGATGCGCTTCAATACAGCTTCAATACTCTCGTTCACCTTGCGCAGAGGTTCGCGAATGTTGCAGCGATCGCTCTGGTCACATTCCCCGCGCACCGTGACGCAGGACGTGATAAACAGCGGACCATCGATCGCGCGAATTACCTCAAAGGCCGAAATCGTATGGGCCGCTCGCGCCAGCGTGTAGCCGCCATTGGTGCCATGCTGCGACAGCAGGAGCCCAGCTTTGGCTAGACGCTGCAGAATCTTCGCCAGGGCTTCGGGCGGAATGCCGTAGGCATCGGCGACATCCTTCGCGCTGCGCGAGCCCTCGGTGGAGTGCTCGGCGAGATGCTTCATCGCCATCAGCGCGTAGTCAGCCTTTTTTGTCAGTTTCAGCAATCGCGATCCTGTGTAAAACCCGACCAATAGAGTCGGAGATAATTCCGACCTTTTCCGTCGCAATTCATTTTACGTCACTGCGGGGAATCGGTGCAAGCGGGTACAGGGAGTGGTCGAAATGCGTTTGTGAGGGGTAAGTATATCCAACTGAACGGCTTAGGTTTATGCGATGCTTTTGGTCGCAATTTCACATATGGAAAGGCAACAATAAGCTTGGAAGTGGCTTTGATCCTGTCACAAATTCACGACGGGAGTTAGCTACTGAGGACTTGACAAGCCATAAGGCCGGTCTAAAATACCGGAAATTCCGCCGAAAACAGCTCTCTGGTCCTTTTCGCGGAAACCTTCCGGATTTATGACTTCAAAGTCGACCTCTCCCGCCCAAAGCCGTGATACGAAGCTACCCTGCAAGCACCCGCGCGTACAGATTGTCAGCCGGGATGAAGATTCGGAATTCGTCGAGTGTAAAGAATGCGGCGAGATTTTCGAATCCAGCGAATTCAAGGACATGAATATCGAAGAGAGAACGCAGGACAGCGAAATCTAAGACTGCTTCGGGCGGACGCATGACTGAGGTAATCGCGGCGCACGCTTTCGCCTTGTTCCTTCTGAGAATTCTGCTAGTGTCGCACCGGGGGGAAGTGTATACGTGCGGCCCTCCTCATTTATGGCCAAGGTCGCCCTAGTCGTCGACGATTCGATGCTGATTCGCTTCACCGTGTGCCAGTTTCTGGAGCAACGCGGTTTCGCGGTGGAAGCTGCCAGCAACGGAGCGGATGCGTTGAATGTTCTTAGTCGCGTGAGGCCTGATTTGATTGTTACCGACATGCGGATGCCGAAGATGTCGGGCAGTGAATTGATCGCGGCGCTGAAAGATAATCCCGAGACCGCGGGGATTCCGATCATTATCGTGGCCGGCCGGGCCGGCGGTTTCGAAAAGTCGCAGAAGCGCGCCAACTTTACCATCTTCAAAGACATCGACATTGAATTGCAGTTGGGCGAAGCTCTGGATGCGGTAGTGGGTAAGGCGAGCCGCGGGCACTCTGCGGGAAGATAGGTTCGAGTCGCTAACGCAAGAGCAGTCCCGCCTCGGCAGAAAAATCCACGGCAGCAAAATCCTTCAGCAAAAACTTCGGGTAGGCAGCCGCTGCGATCATGGCAGCGTTGTCGGTCGATAGCGGGCGTGACGGGAAGTAAACGGGGAGGCCTTGCTTCGCTCCTTCACGCTCGAACGTCTGTCGTAGTTCCTGGTTGGCGGCAACGCCTCCGGTGACGAAGAGCGTGGCCACGTCGTACGCGCGGGCCGCGGCCAGCGTTTTTCCTACGAGATCCTCGACGATAGCGCGCTGGAACGATGCGACCAGGTCGAGCGTGAGCTGGTCGCAGTTGGCGAGGTAATCTTCCAGCTTCGGCTTGGCGATTTTCAGTAAGGCCTGGCGCCTGGCTTCGACGGCGGCGCGCATATCGTGCGCCTCAACATAGCGGAGGATCGCGGTTTTGATGCCGCTGTAAGAAAAATCGAAGCGGGGACGGTCTTCATTATTCTCGTCCACTACTTTGCCATCATTTCGGCCGCGGCGGTCGCGGTGCTTGATCTGAGCTGGGGGGAACTTCGCAGCTCGCGGATCGCCGTGGGGAGCCAGTCGATCTATGACGGGACCGCCGGGATATCCGAGGCCGAGCAGCTTCGCGACTTTGTCGAAGGCTTCTCCAGCGGCATCGTCGCGGGTATGGCCGATATTTTCGTAAGTCCAGGAATTGTGTTTCTCTGCGGTGAGGTAGAGATGGGTGTGTCCACCGGAAACGACGAGGGCCAGCACCGGAAATTGCAGATCGTGGTTTCCTTTTTGCCGTTCTTCGAGCAGCACCGCATGAATGTGACCTTCGAGATGATTGACGGCGATCAGCGGCTTGTCGAGGGCGAAGGCCAGAGCCTTGGCATAGCTGATGCCCACCAGCAAGGCTCCCGCAAGGCCGGGACCTTGCGTGACTGCGATAGCGTCGACCGAGTTGTAAGTATGGTTGGCTTCCGCCAACGCCTGGCGCACGACCGGTACGATGGCGCGCAGATGCTCGCGCGATGCTAGTTCCGGTACGACGCCGCCGTAGGGCTGATGCGTCGCGATCTGCGAGGCCACGACGTTTGAGATCAGCTGCTCGCCCGAGCGCACCACGGCAGCTGCGGTCTCGTCGCAGGAACTTTCGATGCCGAGGATGTAGGCGTCGGGCATGGTGATTATCAGTTTACCGTGCCCGACGAGGGTTGATTCAGGGGACTGTTGCTACTCGAGTTTAATTTCGTCGACCTGAAAGTCGAATTTGCCGGCGGCCGGGCCTCCGACGAAAAGAATGGCGGAGATATCGTGACCGTCGGTTCCGTTGAAGGCCGAGAAGGGAATGTTGGTCTGCTTCCAATCCGAGCCCGCAGTGAATGTCTGTTGTGCGGGGATGCGGCCTCCGCTAGCGGTGAAGACAAGAACGCGGTAAGTCTGGCCGTCGCCTTTGGCGAAGAACGAAATGCTCTTCCTGGACGAGAGATTGATCGGAATAAACGGTTGGGAGCCGGGCGCCCACATCACGCCGGCCCACGCGTAGGGGAGACCGCCGTCAATCACTCCGGAAATCTCGAGGGCGTGCTTGTCGCGGTTGGCGCCACCATCCACGATCTTCATTTCTCCCGTGGATTTCCCGGCAGCGATGCTGTCGGTCGAGAGCATCCATCCGTTGCCGAACTTGGCGGTGGGAGTGCCGTCTTCGAAATCGCTGATCAGGCTGGATCCCGTATCCGGTGCAGCTTGGGCAGCCTTGGCGGCGTCTTGCTTGGCCTTTTCAACGGACGCGCGGTACGTGGCGCGATCGTCTTCCACGCCTAGCTTCCAGACGGAAACGATGTCGCGAGTTGCGGTGATGTCGTGCGTCGGGTCGCCCTTGACCAGCAAAAGATCGGCCCGCTTGCCCGGAGCAATCACGCCACGGTCATCGAGATGAAACGCCGCCGCAGGTGTCGATGTGGCTGCGGCCAACGCCTCCGACGGAGTAAGCCCGGAACGAACCAACAATTCCAGTTCGCGGTGAACGCTGGCACCGTGCGAGGTGCCGGGATTGGGCGCGTCCGTTCCGGCCAGAATCCGCACGTGGGCGGCGTTCAATTCGGCAACAGTCTGTTCCGCATATTTTTCACTCGGGGCGGTGGAGAATTTTGGGAACGACTTCTTGAGGTTGCTGATGTCATCGGCAGTGAGGTAGGGACCGAGACGGGAATCGTTAGTCAGGGATTCGCCGCTGGGAGTGCCGCTCACGCTTTCAAGGACATCCAGAGTCGGAATCACGAAAGTGTGGTGGGCAGCGACGAATGCCGCGAAATCCGGCGCGGGAGCGCTATCGGCAAAGAGATGCGCCAATCCATCGGCGCCTGCGTCGATGGCGTGACGCGCATCCTGCTGCGTGCCGATATGGACCACTGCCAGTTTGCCCCGCTTGTGGGCGGCATCGACGATTGCCTTCAACGTTCCCTGATTGAGCGTGGGGCGGTGGCCGCCGTAGGCGCTGGCATCATCGATCACGATCTTGATGTAGTCGGAGCCTTCGGCAATGCGCGCGTCGACCCACGGCTGAGCCTCGGTGGGCGAAGAGAGTGTCGGGATTGGGATGCCGTATTCCGTGCCGTGTCCACCGGGAGCCGTCGCCAAGGTGCCGGCGGAGCGCAGGTCGGCGAGATCGAAACCTTTGCCTTCGGCTTGTTCCTTCTTGATCTGCTGCATGAACTTCACGGCGGTAAACATGTCGAGCTCGGTGGTGACGCCGAAGATTTCGGCTTCCTTGAGAGCATTGCCGAAGGCGTGCGTGTGGGAATCGATCAGGCCGGGGAGGAGAGTGTCTCCAGCGGCATCGACAGACTTCACGCCGGAAGGAACTTTCAGATTCTTGCCGACGGCTCTGATTTTGCCGGCTTCTACCAGCACGTCGGTGTTTTCAAGAACTTTGTGACCATCGAATACGCGGGCGCCACGGATGACAAAGCTGTGGTCCGCGTCGGGACTGGCGAGGATCAAAGCGGGTGCAGATAACAGCAGATAGAATCCCATCCAGCCGAGGACTCTGAAGGTGGCGGTAAACCGTTTGGATTTCATGTCTCGTCTCCGTCCGTCTCTTGAATCGTGCGTCGTTTGCGGTTCTGCGTGCCAGTGCAAAGGGTCACGTGGCCGGCGTGACAACTGTCATGAATGTAAAGCATGCTTGACATCCGAAATGTAAAGCAGGCTTGACATCGTGTCAAGCGATTTCTTGGGAGTGACGGCCGGGTATGATGGAGTTGAGTTTGCGGGCAAGCCTGCGAAATGGAGAGCATGCTGAAAGACTTCGCGACATCAATTGTGCAAACCCTGCGCCAGCGGGGCTTTCAGGCCTATCTGGTGGGTGGATGCGTGCGCGATCTTCTGTTGGGGCGCGAACCGAAAGACTACGATGTGGCCACGAACGCGACGCCGCAGGAGGTCATGCGGATATTTCCCGAAACTTATGCCGTGGGAGTGCAATTCGGTGTAGTGCTGGTGCCTGTGCCTGGCAGTGCCGGAGCGCATGCGGTTGAGGTCGCTACTTTCCGCAGCGATATCGGATATTCGGATGGACGGCATCCGGACGAAGTGCGGTTCAGCCGGGAGCCGCGAGAAGATGTGGCGCGCCGCGATTTCACTATCAATGGAATGCTGCTCGATCCGGTGAGCGGGGAAGTGCTCGACTTTGTGGGCGGCCGGAAGGATCTGGAAGCAGGAATCATTCGCACGATCGGCGATCCCGAGCAGCGGTTTGGCGAAGACAAACTGCGCATGCTGCGGGCCGTGCGGTTTGCGGCACGCTTCGAATACGCGATCGAACCGGCCACCTTCGCGGCAATGCAGAAGTTGGCTGAGCAGATCGACGTGGTGTCGCGTGAGCGCGTACGCGATGAACTGACCCGCATGTTGACGGAAGGGCATGGCCGGCGCGCGTTTCTTCTTTTGGACGAGAGCGGATTGCTCAAGCAGGTGCTACCAGAGATTTCGGCGATGAAGGGAGTGGAGCAACCCGCGGCATTCCATCCCGAGGGCGACGTTTTTGTGCACACGCTTCTGTTGCTGGAGAACTTGCCAAGTCCCTGTCCGATGACGCTGGCTTGGGGAGCGTTGCTGCACGATGTAGGCAAGCCTCCGACCTTTCGAGTGGCGCCCGATCGCATCCGGTTCGACGGCCACGTTGAAGTCGGCGTGAAGATGGCGGAAGAAATCTGCAAGCGCCTGCGATTCTCGAACGACGAGACGGAACTGATTCTGGCTCTGGTGGATAACCACATGCGCTTCGGTCACGCGACGCGGATGAAGGAATCGACGCTGAAGAAGTTTCTGCGCATGCCGGCGTTCGAGGAGCATCTCGCTTTACATCGTGCTGACTGCCTGGCCAGCCATTGCATTTTGACGACTTATGAATTCATCCAGCAGAAACAGGCGGAAATTCCGCCGGAGAAGATGCGTCCCGCACCCCTGGTGACGGGAGATGATCTGATTGCTGAGGGGCACTCGCCGGGGCCGAAATTCCGCGAGATTCTCACGGCGGTGGAAGATGCGCAGCTCGAGGGACGCTTGCCTTCGCGGGATGCGGCGCTCGAATTTGTGCGGCGCGAATTTCCGGTACAGTGAGAATGTTAAAATTAAAAATTCCCCCAGATTAAAAGAATCGTCTGAGGGCGAAGGAACAGGCGTGCAGCAAGCAGGATCGGGTCTGGAAAAAATCGTAGCGCAATCGTTGCGGCTGGCGCCTCGGGCGGAGGCCCCGCTGATGGCGTGGCCGGTCGTTTGCGGGTCGGCGGTGGCCGAGCGCACGCGTGCTCTGAGCTTCTCGGATGGAGTGCTGCGTGTCGAAGTGAACGGCCAGCGGTGGAAGTCTGAGTTGCAGGCACTGGCGCCACGTTATCTGGCGATGATTAATCGCTACACCACCGAGCCGGTCTTGCGGATCGAGTTTGTGGTGGCGCAAATCGAAAACCCCGGTAAGAAATCCTTCTGATAGGCACCCATATCTCATGAAAGTAACGGATAAGGACGTCGCTTACGTCGCGGAGTTGGCGAACCTGGAGCTCAGCGAAGAAGAACGCGCGGGGATGCTGCGCGACTTGAATTCCATCCTGCAATACGTTGACCGCCTCAATGAACTCGATACGTCGGACGTGCCAGCGATGGCGCAGGTTTCCGACCGGTATGGCGTAGACGCGGCGAAGCAGGGAAGTGCGCGATTTGCCTACGCAAGCCGGGAAGACATTCTGGAAGGACTGCGCAAATCGTTGCCCCATGAAGAGGCGCTGGCGAACGCGCCCGATGCGGACGACGAGTTCTTCCGGGTTCCCAAAGTGATTGAGCGCTAGGACCAACGCACGTTCCGCGATTACAACCCATGGACTTGAAGTCACTCACGATCGATGCCGCCCGCTCTTCTGTGCAGCAGCGCGAAATCACAGCCATGGCGTTGGCCGAGGCGCACTATGCCCGCATCAAGCAGGAAGACGGCCAGATTGGCGCGTTTCTGACGTTGTCGAAAGAACGTGCGCTCGAGCAGGCCGATCGAATGGACCGCCTGGCGGCGGACGGTAAAACATTGCCGCCCCTGGGTGGAGTGCCGGTCGGTATTAAAGATGTGATGAGCACTCGCGGAGTTCGTAGCACCGCGGGGTCGAAGATTCTGGAGAACTACATTCCTCCGTACGACTGCACGGCCGTGGCACGACTGGAGGCTGCAGGCGCCGTCGTGTTGGGCAAGATGAATTGCGACGAGTTTGCGATGGGATCGTCGAATGAAAATTCTGCGTATGGTCCCGTGCGGAATCCACGAGATTTGAGCCGCGTGCCGGGTGGGTCCTCGGGCGGTTCTGCGGCGGCAGTCGCGGCCGACATGGCGGTCGCAACCTTGGGTTCCGACACGGGCGGATCGATTCGCCAGCCAGCATCGTTCTGCGGGGTGGTGGGATTGATGCCGACCTACGGGCGCGTTTCGCGCTATGGTTTGATCGCGTTTGCTTCGTCGCTCGACCACATTGGGCCGCTGACTAAAACTGTGAAGGATGCGGCGACGGTGCTGCGCACGATTGCCGGACGCGATCCGATGGATTCGACTTCTGCTGACGTTCCCGTGCCAGATTACGTTGCCGAACTCGACAAGCCGGTTCGCGGCATGAAACTCGGGGTCGCTAAAGAATATTTTGGTGAGGGACTGGACGACGAGGTCCGGCAGGCTGTGGAAGCCGCGATCGACAAGCTAAAGGGATTGGGCTGCGAGATTGTGCCGGTATCGCTGCCGCACACGCCGTATGCGATTCCGACCTATTACTTGATTGCCACAGCGGAGGCCTCTTCGAACCTGGCGCGCTACGACGGCGTGCGCTACAGTCACCGGGCGCGCAGCGTGAAGACGTTGTCGGAAATGTACCGGCGTAGCCGCGACGAGGGATTCGGAGCCGAAGTGAAACGGCGAATCATGCTGGGCACGTACGCGCTGAGCGCGGGCTACTACGATGCGTATTACTTGAAGGCGCAAAAGGTTCGCACGCTGCTGACGCGCGATTTCGATGAAGCCTTCCGCAAGGTGGATGCGATCGTGACACCGACCAGTCCGACGGCAGCCTTCCGGCTGGGCGAAAAATCGGATGATCCGCTGGCGATGTACTTGGCGGATATCTACACAGTGACTGCGGATTTGGCGGGAATTCCGGGAATCTCGGTGCCGTGCGGGGAGACGAATGAGAAATTGCCGATTGGATTACAGATTCTAGGCAAGCACTTTGACGAGGCGAGCATTCTGCGCGTGGCGCACGCGTACGAACAGGCAACTCATTAGCATCACCACGAAGGATCGCGAAGGAGATCTGGGCACGCCACAGCCCTAACGAAGAGGCTTGTAATAGGAGTCTCCGGCGCAACATTGGCACAGAACTTTTCCTTCCTGATGCACCTCTCTACGGAAGTTGATTCCTTCACCGCAGACTTCGCACACCACGCGTTCGCCTTTGTATCCCGGAAATTCTTCTGGCGGCAATTCGACCTTCACCCATTGCGTCGCGAATAGATCGTCATCCGACATCTCGCGGTAGGCGAGCATCTGCTGCTGGTTCTTGTTTTCGATCTCTGGATGCATTTGACGGGCGAGATCCTTCGAAGACTCCTTTGCCGCCACGCGAACCGCCTTGCCTGAGTTCACGTCCACGAAGGTGGCGGCCATTTTGCCCCAGTCGCGGAACTTCAGGGCGCGTTTGCCGAGGCGGCATCCGGTGACCACGCCAACAGCATCGGTGGCGCAGCGGTCGATCTCGACAAAGGTGACGAGACGCTTCCGGTCTTTCCCGCGCGGATCGTCAATGCCGAGCTTCTGCAAACCGAGCATGGCGAGGCGCACGCCGAGGACTTGACCGGCGCAGAGATGTCCGTGGGCCTGTTCAGCGTCGCGGAGGTATTCGTCGAGGGAGTTCACAGGAGCAGCTCTCAGCCGTCAGCTCTCAGCTTAACATCGCGGACATCATTTCCTTCGCCAACGGATTCCGTCTTTGGTGATTTCTACGAGGATACCTTTGTCGGCAAGTTCGGCGCGGAGTGCGTCAGAGGTTTTGAAGTCGCGGGCTGTGCGTGCCGCCTTCATCTCGGCAATCTTCTTTTCGATCTCGGCGTCAGACAGTTGGCCTGATTGAATCGCTTCGCGCGCCTCCTCGGTGATGTCTTTCTCGCGGCCCTCAGTCCTGGCCCAATCGAGCACGCGCTTCATTTTCGGACCATCGTCGTCGTCGAGCACGGCAAAAATTTCGTCAAACTTCGACAAGCCCGCGAGCAGAGGAGCGACGTCGTCTTGCTTGATTCCACCGGTGTCGAAGGCGGCGTTGGCCTGGCGGACCATCTCAAAGATCGCGGCTTGGGCCTGGGCGGTGTTGAGGTCATCGTCGAGAGCGGCGGTCATGCGCTCGACGGTCTGCGTGGCAAGGGATTGCATCTCCGGGGTGGAGCCTTCGGGAAAATTGCCCGACCTCAAGCGCAGCCGGAAATTCCGCAGGCGTTCAACGGACACAGCAGCCTGCTTCAGTCCGTCGAAAGTAAAGTTGAGCTGATTGCGATATGGAACCGAGGCAAGCAGGTAGCGGATCGATGACGGCTTATGGCCCTTCAACACGAGGTCGCGAAGAGTGAAAAAATTTCCCAGGCTCTTCGACATCTTCTCGCCTTCGACCAATAGGAAGCGCGCGTGAAACCAGAAATGCGCGAAGGGCTTACCGGTATAGGATTCGGATTGTGCGATCTCGTTTTCATGATGGGGAAAGACGAGGTCTTCTCCGCCGGCGTGCAGATCGAAGCTCTCACCGAGTTCGTGCATCGACATCACGGAGCACTCCAGGTGCCAGCCGGGGCGGCCCGGCCCAATCGCGGTGTTCCATGAGGCTTCCCCGGCTTTGGGGGCCTTCCAGAGCGCGAAGTCGCGAGCGCTGTCTTTGTCGTATTCATCGACGTCGACGCGGGCGCCATCCTGCATGCCGCTGAAGTCTCGCTTCGAGAGCTTTCCGTACTGCGGAAACTTGGCGATGCGAAAGTAATACGAACCGTCGTCGGTGCGATAGGCGAATCCACGTTCAACCAGCCTCGCGACAAAGTCCGCCATCTCCGGGATATGTTCGGTGGCGCGTACCAGCGTGGGTTCCTCGATGCCGATCATGGCGGCATCTTCGAGGAAAGCTTGCTCATACTTGGCCGTGTACTGCTGCACGCTGACTCCATCGCGGGCGGCATTGCGGATGATCTTGTCGTCGACGTCGGTGATGTTCATGACGTGGCGCACGGTGTATCCACTCTGCCGGAAAAATCTGCGCAGCAAGTCCACGGCGACGAAGGTACGGAAATTGCCGATGTGTCCGTAATCGTAGACGGTGGGGCCGCACGCGTACATCCGGACTTCGCGGTCTCGTAAGGGGCGGAATTCTTCAATCTGCGACGACAGGGTATTAAAAAGACGAAGCGCCATAGGGAAGTTCGAGCAAGGGCAAACGAACTTAAGATTTTAGGGTCGGCGAGAAGGTGGGTCAAATCGCCGCCAACCTGCCTTCAAACCCCCGGAGTCCGAGCCGGTGGAAGCGCATGCGTGTGCTCGCGTAGCCGCTTCTGAACCAGAATGACATAATGCAGCGCGGAAATGATGGTGAATAAGAAGGTGGCGCGCAGAAATTCCGTGCGCGCGATCCATATCCCGCGAAGTGGCCGGATCTGAAACAGCAGAACGAAAAACACCGCGCTGATCTGACAAAGTGTATTGGCTTTGCCAAAAATGCTCGGACGGAAGTTGCGCAATCCGGCGATCGCGAACAGGACCGTACTGGCGGCGAGGATGGAAATGTCACGGCTGAAGACCACGACCGTGTACTTCCATGGAATCTTGTGCAGGATGGAGAGCACAAGAAACATCGTGCTCAGCAGAAGCTTGTCGGCGATCGGGTCCAGATACTGTCCGAGTAGGGTTTGTTGATGGAGCCGCCTTGCCAGCAGGCCATCGAGTCCGTCGCTGAAGCCCGCGATCACGAAGACGACCAGCGCCCACAGGTAGTGCCCATCCACCAGATGAATCACGATGAATGGGACAAAGATCATCCGCATTAGAGTGAGCTGATTGGGGGCAGTGAAGATTTGCGAGAGCTTCACGCCCGATCCTTCGAAGCGGTCGATGGAGAATCGTGGAGGTCTGTGCCCGTCGGTGGCTGACTTCCATCGGATGGCGTGAGCGCGACCGTAGGCTCCAGCCCGGTCTTGGCCAGGAAGCGCTGGGAGAGCGAGGGCAGGCTGCCGTCGGGCAAGTCGAGTTCAACGCGCTCGATGCGGTGCATGGGAAAGAAGACGACGGCGGGAGTGAAAGGCTCGCCGTCGCGAACCATCACCGCGAGATCCTCGAACGAGGCGAGTTCGGCGCCGCTCAGGCTGAGGCCTTCGGCAGCAAGGGAGAGAATCATCCCCCAAAACTTTTCGCGCGGATTGCACAGCGTTGCAATCACGACGGCGCCAGCCACAAAGGGCTCGCGAGGCTGAGCCGCTGAGCCGGGCTGGCGGCTTGCGAGATCTTTTTCCACACCAAGATTGTCGCTGGGAGAAGGGCGTATTGCAAATCCGATCGCTGAGTGTAGTCAATTCTCGTTCCACGTTTGTCGGGAAACTCCGGTATGCTGGGCGAACATGCAAGCTGACGCAGCCATTCCGGTGATTGAATTCCGCGATGTGTCGTACCGGGTCGGGGACACCCAGATACTTTCAGGATTTAATCTGCAGGTCCAGAGCGGGGAGACGCTGGTTCTCCTGGGCCGCAGCGGTTCGGGCAAAACGACATCGCTCAAGCTCGTGAATCGGCTGCTGACGCCTACCTCTGGTGACGTACGCGTGAAAGGTGCGTCGCCCGAGGGAGAGGGCGATGTGATTCGTTTGCGCCGAAGCATCGGTTACGTGATTCAGGACGTGGGATTGTTCCCTCATTTTACGATCGAAAGGAACATCGGCCTGGTTCCGAGGATCGAAGGTTGGCCGGCCGAGCACATTCGCACTCGCGTGCTTGAGCTGCTGCAGACCGTGGGACTCTCGGCCGATATCGCAGGGCGATATCCGCATCAGTTGTCTGGGGGGCAGCGGCAGAGGGTGGGTGTAGCACGGGCGTTGGCGGCGGATCCGGAGATCCTGCTCATGGACGAGCCGTTTGGCGCACTCGATCCGCTGACGCGCGATGAGTTGCAACGCGAATTTCTTCTGCTGCAACAGAGGCTTCACAAGACCGTCGTATTTGTAACACACGATTTGCGTGAGGCGTTGCGCCTTGGATCGCGGATTGCACTGATGGAATCGGGGCGGCTGGTCACTGTTCTCTCGCCGGCAGAGTTCTTGCGCTCCACGGATCCGCTCGCGGCAGCTTACGTGAGAGCTTTCGGCGAGGGACTGGAATCAGCCGCCAATCGAGGCACGTCATGAACGTCTTTCGGTTTATGTGGCACAACCAGAGCCAGGTGCTGGCGTTGACGCTGGAGCATCTTCGTTTGGTTGGCTTTTCAACGTTGCTGGCAATGCTGATCGGCATTCCGCTGGGAATCGCGATTGCACACCGTCCGCGATTCAACAAGCCGGTGCTGGCGAGCGCCAATATTATTCAGACGATTCCTAGCCTCGCGCTCTTTGGTTTTCTATTGCCAGTGCCCTGGCTGGGCGCGCGCTCAGACCGGCTCGCGATTCTGGCGCTAACGCTTTATGCGTTGCTCCCGATTATTAGGAACACTTTCACGGGAATTCGCGGAGTGGATCCGGCGGTTGTTGAGGCGGGACGCGGGATGGGTCTCACGGAATCTCAGCTCTTGTTTCAGGTGGAGTTGCCGCTGGCTGTGAGCGTGATTTTGTCGGGCGTGCGCGTGGCGGTCGTGATTTCGGTTGGACTGGCGACCATCGCCGCTGCGATCGGCGCTGGGGGATTGGGCGAATTCATCTTTCGGGGGTTGGCGATGGTCGACAACCGCGTGATTTTAGCCGGAGCCATTCCCGCTGCAATCCTGGCGCTGGTGGCCGACTTTGGCGTGGGATGGCTGGAGAGGCGCCTGCAACCGCGATGACGCTCCGTCGAACGCTCGCCGGCTTTTCGATCTTCACCGCACTCGCGTTGTTCTCTTCCTGCTCTCCGTCTCACGCCGATCGCATTGTGGTGGGCTCCAAGAACTTTACAGAATCGTTTGTTCTGGGAGAAATCGTTGCGCAGCAGATCGAAGCGCATACCAACACCAAGGTTGAGCGGCGTTTCTATCTGGCGGGAAGCTACATTTGCCAACAGGCAATCCTGGCCGGCCGAATCGATGTGTATCCCGAGTACACCGGCACCGCGCTTACAGCGATTCTTAAGCAGAATGCGAACGGAGATCGGCAAGAAGTATATCAACGGGTCAAGAGCGAATATCAAAATCGCTTTGGGCTGACACTCGGTCCTGCTTTTGGATTTAACGACACTTTCGCGATGGAGATCCGGGGCGAAGATGCGCGCCGCTTGAATCTTAAGACGCTCTCGCAAGCAGTCCCTTATGCTCCCAAGTGGCGCGCCGGATTCGGCTACGAGTTCATGGAGCGGCCCGACGGATACCGCGGGCTCGCCGCAACCTACGGCCTACATTTTGCGGAGCAGCCGCGCATCATGGATTTGGGATTGCTGGCGCGGGCGCTCAAGGATCGTCAGATCGATTTGGCCGCCGGCAACGCCACGGATGGGCTGATTCCGGCTCTGGATTTATTTGTACTGGAAGATGATCGTCACTATTTTCCTCCGTATGAGGCCGTGCCAGTCGTGCGTGAACAGATTCTTCAACAGCATCCCGAGATCGCCCAGGCGCTTGCCGCTCTAGCGGGCAAGATTTCAGATGAGGAGATGCAGCGATTGAATTACGCGGTCGATGGCCAGCATCGCGATGCGGCCGACGTGGCACGCGAATTCTTGAAAAGCAAAGGACTTGCACGCTGATTCACCGAGGCTCGGCTTAGATTTCCACCGAGGCGCGGCAGAATCTTGCACACCCTCGTGGCAAATGGCGGGAAATGAACCGTAAACCGGTCGCCGCCTTTGCCGACCAAAAAACGTACGGCCTGCTGCGTTTCGAATCGACAACCGACGCCGCAGGTTGCAGAAAATGAACGACAACATCTGGCCCACCAGAGTTGCGTGCCTGCAGAGCTTGACAGTGCGCCCCCTGAGATCGTAAGGGCCGCCAACTGGCAGCAAAAATGCTACCTCGGAAAGATTATTTTCTGCAGCGACCTTCCGCGACATCGCGTCATCTAAGCAGCCTTGAAGCAGGCAGACCGCAGCAGGGTCACGAGTAAACGGGCGGTTGCTGAACGCATCGAGGTGAAGTGACGGAATGTACATCGTTCCTGACCTTCGGGTGGGAAGCAGCGCTGAA
>Ga0207693_10001530_pt1 | contig 20432 bp, 19 predicted proteins | sample LARL81metaG_FD_184347 | JGI IMG/M metagenome (GOLD analysis project Ga0207693, IMG submission 184347) | Corn, switchgrass and miscanthus rhizosphere microbial communities from Kellogg Biological Station, Michigan, USA - LAR L8-1 metaG... | ecosystem: Host-associated > Plants > Roots >... | reverse complement strand
GCGGGCACCCCCAACGCCTCCGTCTATGCCGCCAGCAAGCACGCGGTCGAGGGGCTCACCACATCCGCGGCGCTCGAGGTCGCGGGCTCGGGGGTTCGCGTCAATGCGGTAGCACCCGGGCCGACCGAGACCGGGATGCTCAATCGCTTTACCGGCAACGCCGAAAGAAAGGCCGGTCTCGTGTCGACCGTACCGCTCGGCCGCGTCGGCGAGCCCGACGAGATCGCCAACGCCATCGTGTTTCTTTGCTCCGACAAGGCGGCCTTTATCAGCGGCCATGTGCTTTCCGTCGATGGCGGGAAGTCGGCGGGGTAAGATGCGAATCCGAAACCCAAACACAGCAAGGTGAAGCCATGGAACCGAATGTCGCAACCGCAACGAAGCCGGTCAAAATTCCCGGACCCGATCATCCGATCACGATCGAACGCAATCCTGCCCGCATCGTGGTCGTGCTGGCCGGCCGCGTCGTCGCCGACACGCGAGAAGCGCTGACCTTGCGCGAAGCCGCCTATCCCGCGGTTCAGTACGTCCCGCGCAAGGATGTCGACATGACGCTCCTCGATCGCACCGATCACACCACTTACTGCCCGTACAAAGGCGATTGCAGCTATTTCAGCATCCCGCTCGGTGGCGAGCGCTCGGTCAACGCGGTGTGGAGTTACGAGGCTCCCTACGCCGCCGTCACGCCGATCAAGGATTATCTCGCCTTTTACCCCAATCGCGTTGATGCGATCGAAGAACGGCCAGAGGCCTAAACGCTTCTCTTTTTGAGCTTCTCGGGGCGTCGCTTCGGCGACCCCTGAAAATAGTGAATGCCGCGTCGTGCGAACGCCGTCGGCGTTGGCCTAGTTCTTGCTCGTCGTGCCAGGTTATCGATGGCGCCTCCCCTGCTCATTTCCGAGGACTGTTCGTCCCCGAATCCTGGGGCCGGCTTCGCATTGAGCTGGCGGGCACTGCCCGCCGCTGTTAGGTAAGGCCAATTCCCCGAAGGACTACGCCCTTTGTGGGATTGGCAGCCCGACCGAAACTTCGCGGGGTGGGCGGAAAGTGAAGGCGATTGCGACGGCTCCGAGGCCGATGCCGAACGAGCCGATGTAGAGCCAGAAATAGCTGCCATAGACGTCGTAGAGCCAGCCGCCGGCCCACGGACCGATCGCCATGCCGAGGGTCGAGGCCATGTTGACCGCGCCGAACATCGTTCCCATGATCCGGGCGCCGAAATATTCGCGCACGAGGATGGCGTAGAGTGGCATCACCGCGCCATAGGAAAACCCGAACATCAACGCGAGGCCGTAGAAGCTCGCGAGGTCGCGGGTGAACACGTAAAGGCTCACGGAAAGGGCCTGGAGTGCGAGGCCGAAGATGATCATGCGCTTCGCGCCAATGCGGTCGGCCGCGAGCCCGCCGACTACTCGGCCGCTGAGAGACGCAACACCCGCCGCGCCGAACACAGTGGCCGCGGCCATTGCCGGCACGCCGCAGTCGATCGCGTAGCTGACCATGTGGAAGATCGGCCCCGAATGGGCCGCGCAGCACGCGAAGTAGGTGAACGAGATGGCGGCGAATTGCGGCGTGCACAGCGCGCGCACTACGGTGAACTCGGGGGGGCCCGTACTCGCTGCAGTGCCGGCGGCGCGTGGCAGCACCGGGGGTTTACGCACCAGCAGCGCGGCCGGAATGATGAGCAGCCAGGAGAGAGCGCCCAGTGTCAACATCGCGGTGCGCCAGCCGTAATCGTCGATGAGCCAGCGCGCGAAGGGCGATATCGTCATCGAGCCGATCGCGAAACCGGCCGAGATGAGGGCCACCGCGAGGCTGCGATGCCGGGTGAACCAGTGCGTAGCGGTCGCGGTCAGCGGCGCGTAGAAGCTGCCGGCCGCCACACCGATGATCATACCGAACAGAAGCTGGAATTGACCGACCGTGCCGGCCTGGCTCGCCGCGACGAGCCCAAGGCCCAGTAATGCCCCGCCCGCGAGCACGACTGCTCGCGTTCCGAACCGGTCGGAGAGCGCTCCCCAGAGGAACGATGCCGGGCCCATACACAGAAAGTTGAGCAGCGCGGCGATTGAAATGCTGGTCCGCGACCAGCCCGTCGCCGCCGACATGGGTTGCAAGAAGATGCCGAGGGACATCATCGTGCCCATCCCTAGGCACGTTATGACGATGCCTGCGCCGACGATGACCCAGCCGTAAAAGAGCTTCATTGCCGAGCTCTCATGAACCGGTCTCGGCCGAGCCATCCGCGGGCACATAGCGCCCCGTCGCAGCGACATGCCCGCCGCTGTCATAGCGGTCGTGGTGGCGCACCCAATCGGTCAGGTTGTGGTTGGGGCCGGTCTCATGGCGGCCCTTGGGCATCAGATCGAGAATATTGTAGGTGCCGAGCATGAGATCGCCGCCTCGTGCGTAGGATGAGTAGGTGTGGAACACCTCGCCGTTCGCGTCCTTGTAAAACACGCTGCGGCCCGATAATTCGTCGATCCAGACTTTGCGTATTTCGTAATTGTAGTATGCCTCGCCCTTTGCGATTTCGTCGTCCCTGAACGACACGTGAAAATCATAATTGAAGTCGCTGCCGTATGACGACACCCATTTGAAGCGCCAGCCCATACGCCTCTTGAAGGCTTCGATTTCGGGCAGCGGCGCGCGTGAGACGAGCGGGCGGCCAGCCACTCGTCTGGGGTAACGATCCGATTGTGCATCATCTTTTGATCTCCTTTACCAGCGGTGGGGGTTTCCTCGAGACTTTCGTCTCGGAGTTTGTGAGAGTATGGCTACCCCCTCGTCACCCCGGCGAAAGCCGGGGTCCATCGGTCCGTGGCACGAGCCGGAGATTGTCGGCAAGGCAGCTCCATTGCTTGCGAAATCAGGAGCGGCGGCGGGATGGGGCCCGGCTTTCCCCACGGAACAATGTCCGTGGGCTGAAGACCCACGGGACGACGGGTGATCAATGGCTCGCCAAATACTCGGCGAAGCGCTGCAACGTGCTCGTCCAGCCGCGTCGGTGATCTTCGCACCGTTCGACCGTCTCGAAGACAGCCTGATGTAGTGTCAGTTCCGTCTTGTCACCGTGTTCGGCGAAGGTCACAGTCACCACGGTTTGGTGGCCGGGTTTGCCCTCTCCATCCTCCCAGGCGAAGGTAAAGACGAGGCGCTCGGGCTCGACGACTTCGCGGTAGATACCTTGCTTCCAATGCTCGGCGCCCTCCGGGGAGCGCATGCAGACGCGAAACGTACCCCCCGGCCGGATATCCATATCCCAATAAGTGGTGACGAAGCCTTGCGGCCCCCACCAGCGCGCCACGCGATCGGGTTCCGTCCACGCTTGGAACACAAGATGGCGTGGTGCATCGAAGATGCGTGTGATGACGAGTTCCCGCTCTCGCTGGTCCGCGTCAATGCTCGTCCTCGTGTCCATCCTTCTCCTCCTTTGCTTGCAGCTCGTCCAGGTAATCCGCCAAGCGGTCGAAGCTCTGTTCCCAGAAATGCCGGTAGTGCTCGAGCCATTCGGCGGCGTCCTTGAGCGGACCCGCGTCGAGACGGCACGGCCGCCACTGCGCCTCGCGACCGCGCTTAATAAGACCGGCATGCTCGAGCACCTTGAGGTGCTTGGAGACCGCGGGAAGGCTCATCTCGAAAGGCTCAGCGAGCTCGGTGACCGAAGACTCGCCCGAAACGAGACGCGCCAAGATCGCGCGGCGCGTCGGATCGGCCAAGGCCGAAAAGGTCATTGAGAGCCGGTCGGGTAACATCGAGATAAACCATTCGGTTAAGTAACTAGTCAGTTAAATACGGCGGAACTAGGAGGCTGTCAAGCACCCCTGCACCATCGACGCACTTGCGCGCCGCCGACCCCGCCGCCAGCTACTGGGCATGTATTTCCCGCCGGCAGACCAGGAAGCTCTTGCCGCGGCGGTGCGGCGGCTCGAAAGCCCGAGCCTCGCCGGCCGGCTCGCGGCGCTCGCTGGCAAGCCGGTCGGATTTCTGCAGCGGGCATTGCCGGCGGCCGCCGCGACGGCGGTCGCCAAAGTGACGAAGCAAGCCCTGGAGCGGGCGCTCGATATAGCCCTGTTCAGTCTGCGAAACCGCCGCATTACCGGCGGTCGCAAGCTTCATTCGGGGCTCGCCTGCACATCGGGGGCGGTCGGCGGTGCCTTTGGCCTCGCCGCCCTGCCGGTCGAACTGCCGATTTCGACCACGATCATGCTGCGCGCCATTGCGGCGATCGCGCGAGAGGAAGGCGAGGACCTCGCCGACCCGCGGACGGGGCTTGCATGCCTCGAAGTGTTCGCGCTCGGCGGCCCTTCGACCGACGAGACCGGCGCAGAGGCCGATTATTTCGCGGTCCGCGCGATGCTCGCCCGCGGGCTGGTCGAGGTTGCCGATTTCGCCTTCGACAAAGGTGCGATCCGCGAAGGTGCGCCGTTTCTTGTCCGTTTCCTGACGCAGATCGCTTCGCGCTTTGGGATCGTCGTGTCCCAGAAAATTGCTGCGCAAGCCGTCGCGGTGGTCGGTGCGGTGGGCGGTGCGGCCGTCAACCTCGCCTTTGTCGAGCACTACCAGGAGGTGGCACGCGGTCATTTCACCGTGCGTCGGCTGGAACGCGTCTACGGCGCCGATGCCGTGCGCGCGGAATACGAGCGGCTCAAAATCAGTCTTCGCCACTGCCGCGTAACCGCGTCGCGTTACCCTAAGGCTACTGGAAGTCCGTTTCGCGTCGAGCGCGCGCAATAGCGATCGCACTTGATTTTAACGAATATTTGCGGTATAGTTAACCTATTAGGTCGTTTGGTGATCCCGGCCTAGCAAACCAGCGTCACAGCTAATTTCGACTTCGGTTTCGGCTGCCGCTTCGCGCCGTTGCAGAGCCGCTCGCACATGCTGCGCGGCGCATGTCAACAAAATAGGAGTGTGGAGCTATGCCAAGAAATCCGCTCGCCGGTAGCGAGAGAACCCCATTGCCTGGCGCACGGGCGGTGGGAAAGGCGGATCCCTCGGAACGGCTGGAAGTCACGTTGGTCCTGCGGCATCGTGAGCATGAGGCATTGCAGGAACGAGTCAGGAATATAGCCGCCGGAGACAAATCCGAGCGTCACCTGACCCATGATGAGTACGCCCAGCAATTCGGAGCGGATTCGACCGATATCCAAGCAGTCAAACAATTCGCGCACCAGCACGGTCTGGCCGTCGTCGAGGAGCACCAGGGCCGGAGGACGGTAGTGCTCTCCGGCACCGTGGCCCAGTTCAATGACGCGTTTGGTGTGGACCTCCAGGAGTTCGAACATCTCGGCGGCTCCTACCGGGGCAGGACCGGATCGGTTCATCTGCCTGACGAACTGCACGGGGTGGTTACCGCCGTGCTCGGCCTCGACAATCGCCCTCAGGCGCGTCCGCATTTTCGAGCCCGCCCGACGCACGGCAATGTGCAGTGGCACGCAGCCGCCGCGGCGTCCACAACCTTTACGCCGACCCAGCTTGCTGCATTGTACGGTTTCCCCGCCGGCACCGGGCAAGGCGAGTGCATTGCCATTATCGAGCTCGGCGGGGGTTATCGGACCACCGACTTGCAGAGGTATTTCTCGGGATTGCAGGTCAGCCAACCGAAAGTTCTCGCGGTGTCGGTCGATCATGGAAAAAATCACGCCACAGGCGACGCCAACGGACCGGACGGCGAGGTAATGCTCGACATCGAGGTCGCCGGGGCAATTGCGCCGGGCGCCAAGATCGTCGTCTATTTCGCGCCGAACACCGACGCCGGATTCCTCGACGCGATTACTGCGGCAATTCACGACACCACGAACAAGCCGTCGGTTATTTCGATCAGCTGGGGCGGCCCGGAATCGTCCTGGACCCAGCAGGCGATGACGGCATACGACCAGGCTTTTCAAGCTGCCGCCACGATGGGGATAACGGTGTGCGTCGCCTCCGGCGACGACGGGTCGAACGACGGCGTCGGCGACGGCGCCGATCATGTCGATTTTCCGGCCTCCAGCCCATTCAGCCTGGCATGCGGCGGCACGAACCTGCATGCCTCGGGCAACTCCATCACGCAGGAGGCGGTGTGGAACAACGGCCCCAATAACGGCGCGAGTGGCGGCGGCGTCAGCGGCTTTTTTCTGCTGCCGCCATACCAGGAGGGCCTGCACGTCGCCAAAACCCATGGCGGAACGCAGGCGCTTGCGATGCGAGGCGTCCCGGATGTTTGCGGCGACGCCGACCCGCAAACCGGTTACGAAGTGCGGGTCGATGGGCACAACATGGTGATCGGCGGAACGAGCGCGGTCGCGCCGCTATGGGCGGGCCTCATCGCGCGTATCAACGCGGCGAAGGCGCGGCGCGCCGGGTTCATCAACCCGCATCTCTACGTCAACGCGCCAGCCTTGCATGATGTAACGCAAGGCAATAACGGGGATTTTGCTGCCGCCACCGGATGGGATGGCTGCACCGGGCTCGGCAGTCCCAACGGCCAGAAAGTCGCTGACGCCGTCTAACCGGAGCTTCCGGAAATCACCTTACCTCTCCTCGCCAGCGGGGAGAGGTAAGGGCGCGCCTTGGGTGCGGCGCCGGCAGGTTTCCGCTATATCTCTCCTCGAACCGCATGAGGGAGAGTGGCGATGCCGGTCCAGCGCAACAAAACCGAAGACGACATCACGGCCGAGGCGCTGCAGCGCTTTGCGCAGACCCCAGACCCGCGGCTGCGTCAGATCATGCTCGGCCTCGTCAAGCACCTGCATGCCTTCGTCAAGGAGGTCGAATTGACCGAGGCGGAGTGGTTTCAGGCGATCGAGACCCTGACCGAAGCGGGTCGCATGTGCAGCGACAAGCGGCAAGAATTCATCCTGTTTTCCGACACTCTAGGGGTGTCGATGGTGGTCGACCTGCTCAGCCACCGCAAACCCGACGGGGCGACAGAGTCGACGGTATTCGGGCCGTTCCACCGGCTCGGCGCGCCGGAACTGCCGGCCGGCGGCAACATCGCCCATCTCGATAAGACCGGCACCCCGACGCTCGTGAGCGGCCGGGTTCTCGATCTCGACGGCAAGCCGATTGAGGGGGCGCTGCTCGATGTGTGGCAGACCCAATCGAGCGGGCTCTACGATTCGCAGGACGAGAGCCTCGGCGGCGAACTGCACATGCGCGGCAGGTTCCACAGCGACGCCGAGGGGCGCTACTTGATCCGCACCGTGCTGCCGGTCAATTACCCGATCCCCTCCGACGGGCCCGTCGGAGCGATGCTGCGCGCGACTGGCCGCCATCCCTGGAGGCCGGCGCACATCCATTTCGTGGTTTCAGCCGACGGCTACGAGCCGGTCACCACTCACATCTTCGACAGACGCGACGAGTATCTCGGCAGTGACGCGGTATTCGCAGTCAAGGATTCATTGATCTGCGATTTCGTGCGGCACGAAACTCGCGGCGGCGAAGCGGCTCACCTCGGCATTGAGCCACCCTACTACACCGCCGAGTTCGATTTTCGTCTCAAGCCGGCGGCGGAACAGAAGACAACAATTCTCGACGCGCAACAGCGGCTTGCCGCGCTCGGCCGGCGAGCGGCGGAGTAAACGGGGGAACGGGATCGATCAGGCTTCGACGTGACCCTGGGGCGCCGGCTCGTTTTTGTCGAAATCGAACTCGACCTTCGCGCCGCAAGGGTCGTTGAAAAATAGCTGCCAGATACCGCCGCCGGGCAGGCGCCGAAGCTCGTACTCGATGCCCTCGCGCTTCAGGGTCGCGACGGTGTCGGGCAGATCCTTGGCGGAGAACGCCATGTGGTCAAGGACCCCGCCTCGGTCGTCAGGCAGGTCTTTGCGATGGATCACGTGCAGGATCGGGGTGTCGTCGTCGGCATAGAGCCACCAGCCAGGAAACTGGAAGGGCGGCCGCCAACCCACCTTGAAGCCGAACAGATCGCAATAGAAGCGCCGGGTCGCCTCGAGGTCATCGCTCAAGACTGTGAAGTGGTTCATTGCCGCTACAGGCATGTGAAATTCCTTTGCGTTCCAGCCGGTTGATCGGAAGAACGGCTTACCCGCAACGAGGGCACAGCGTCAATGACCGAGCAGCCTCCTTCCGGTGGCGGCGATGCCGAGCCGAGTTCTCAGCTTCGCATTATTAGAGCGCGGGCATGGCGGGCAATCATCAGGTTCTCGTCGGTTTTTATCACATAGGCGCCAACCCGGCTGCTGGGTGCGCTGATGCGCTCCCTGTTCTCCCGGTTGGCCGCTTCGTCCAACTCGAGCCCCAGCCAGGCGCAGGACCGACAGATCGCGCTTCGCACCGGTGCCGCGTTCTCGCCGACCCCGGCAGTGAAGACGATTCCGTCGAGGCCGCCGAGCGCCGCAGCGAGCGAAGCGATATGGCCGGCAACGCGATAGCAAAACACCTCGACCGCAAAGCGTGCGCGCGGGTCATCGCTGGCCAAGAGTTCACGGAAATCCGACGAAATACCGGAGAGACCGAGCATCCCCGAGCGGCGATAGAGCAGGTCCACCAACTGTTCCGCCGACATCCCCTTCTGCTGAATGAGATGAAGCACGACGCCGGCGTCGAGATCCCCGCAGCGGGTGCCCATGGGCAACCCGTCGAGCGCCGTAAACCCCATCGTCGTTGCGATCGAAACCCGGTTTCGCATTGCGCAGGCCGAACAGCCATTGCCGAGATGCGCCACTACGACGCGGCCATTGGCGATTTCCGGAGCAAGCTGCGGCAATACCGAGGCAATGTACTCGTACGAAAGGCCATGAAAGCCGTAGCGCCGGATGCCGTCCTCGTAGAACGAGTAGGGCAGCGCGAAGGCCTGCTCGACCTCCGGCGCAGTCCGGTGAAAGGCCGTGTCGAAGCACGCGACTTGCGGTAATTCGGGATTGAGGGTCATCGCCATCTTGATGGGGGTGAGATTGTGCGGCTCGTGCAATGGCGCGAGCGGCACCAGCGCCTCCAGTTCAGCAATTAATTCAGGTGTGACGCGGGCGGGTCGGGCGTGATGCAGGCCGCCGTGGACCACCCGGTGGCCAAGCGCCGCGAGCCGCCGGTCGCCGAGCCTCTCTCTGGCCCACGGCAAGATCGCCGGCAGCACCTCGCTCGGCACTGCCGGCGGCTTTGCACCCAGATCGGGGGCCGCGATCGCTTCCCCGTGGGGCCCCGTGGCGCTCGCCGACGGATGTGCGCCGATCCCATCCACCTGTCCGGTGAGGATCCGACCCTCGCCCTCATAAAAACTGAACTTGACCGAAGAGGAGCCGGCGTTGATCACCCCGATCAGCGGCTCTATAGCTGCTGTGTTCATAGCGAATGAGCCCCCTTTCTAGTCCTTCCCGCGAACGCGCAAGGTTATCCAGGCAACCAACGCGGTTGTGCTGCACGATTTGGACTAAGCCCCTCTCCGCCCTTCAAGGGTTAATTGCGTGCTTTGGCACCGCCAAGCTAGCCACACGGCCGTCTTCGCCGTCCTCGTCCTCAATGCCACGCGAGCATTCCGTCGCTCCGAGGCGCAAGGGTAAATTTAGGCGGTGGAAGAAGCTCGCTGGCACCTGCGGCGGCCTCTCCGATTATTTCATCACCAGGTAAGAATGAAGCCGATGTCGCCGGGCATTCCGCCCGGGTACTCGATCACCTCGGCTTTGAGGTGGAAGCCGAGCGGCCTTAGATGCTCATGCCAGAATTCGTAAGCAGCTTTGGGTCGACCCTCTAAGGTCTTCTCCCATTCGGGCTCCGAGTTGTTGATCCTGCGGCCGCGATCGCTGCACAGGGCGTTGGGAAAGCGGTATACTTGGACTTCGCTCTGTCCGCGCTCGGCCGCCCGGTTGACGAGCTGCATGACGAGTTGCATCAGTTGTTCTGCGGTTCTTTCTGGCGGTTTGTGAAATTCTGCCATCACCGCCTTCTGCTTTTCTTCCTGCTCCTGCATATGGCGCAGTTCTTCGGCGGCCTTGGCCGCCTCGCGCTCCGCCATTCGGCGCCTCAGATCCGCGACAGAAAAATTGCCGGCTCCCGCCGACTGCGGGGTGCTACGACTGTCGGACATGATTCCCTTCCCTCCCAATCTCGGAGAACCTGAGCCTGGAATGAGGGTACTGACTAAACCGGTCATCGTCACCCCCACGGAAGCGGCGTCCCGGAGCGGCTGTCCCCTAAGAAGGGGTAAACCCGCGAGTGGCTCAGCAGCCGTAACGCCGACGGCGCTGTTGGAAGGAGCGGATGGCGCGCAGGAAATCGATCTTGCGGAAGGCGGGCCATAGTACGTCGGTGAAATAAAATTCGCTATGCGCGCTCTGCCACAAGAGGAAGCCGGAGAGGCGGATCTCCCCGCTCGTGCGGATGATCAAATCGGGATCGGGCAAGCCTGCCGTGTAGAGATGGTCGGCGATGGCTTCGGGGGTGATTACCTCGATCGCCTCAGCCAGGGTCGCCTGTTTCCCCGCCATGCAGCAAAGCAACGCGCGCACAGCGTCGGTGATTTCCTGACGCCCGCCATAGGCCACGGCGATATTGAGTTCCAGCCCGTCATAGGTCGAAGTGGCGCATTCGGCCGCCCTGATCGCTGCGAGCACGGGCTCGGGGAGCATCTTCAGGCAACCGATTGCGCGTACCCGCACGCGCCGGCGGTGAATGGCGGGATCGCAGGCCAGCGCCGTCAACTTGGTCTCGATCGACGCCAGAATGCCGGAGACCTCGGCCGCCGGCCGGTGGAAATTGTCGGTGGAAAAGACCCACAGGGTGACAGTCGGAATACCAAGCTCGGCACACCATTCGAGGACCTCGTCGAGCTTGTTCGCGCCGAGGTCGTAAAGCTCCTTCGGCTCGATGATGCCGCGTGAGCGCCCGTGGCGGCGGTTGCCGTCGAGAATGATGCCGATGTGGCGCGGCGTCGGCCGGCTGCAGACGTCTCGGACCAGCCGCCGAGCGTACAGGTAATAGAGAAGGCGGAACATCGGCGCCAAAGGAAGGTACCCTCGGAGCGCCGGATTCCGGGCATCACTGCCCCACGCCCGCCGCCCGAGAGTTGTTCCGCCAACAATATGGCAGGCCAATGACCGAAAGATGAATCTAACCTGTGATCAATATAGGTATGCAGTATCGGTATGCAGGCCTGCGGGTCGGCTGGGTTTCACCTGGCTCGGTGCCCGGCTTGAGGCTGGTAGCGCAAGCTGATCGCCCCGATCCCCGCTGCGACGTTGAGGCCCGTGCTGCCTTCGAAGCTGACAGGCTGCAACGAGATGGTGCGGTTGGATCCGCCGACCAGTACATTGGCGCCGGCCCCGACCCCGACCGTGGCGCTTCCGGTGGCGCCGACATAATTCCCCGCCAACGCGCCCGGTGCGAGATTAGAGGTCGGCGCCAACACTGACCAAAGGAGCACGCCGGCTTGCGTAAAACCGATATCTACGCCGAACCGCTGGATGCTGCCCGCATAATGCTCGGTGCGGCCCGATCCGGCAAAGGTGCAGCGCAACGCTCGCGACGAGCCAAAGACAAAGCCCCAGCCGCTAGCCACATTGCAGGTGAGTGTCCCAATCTGCGCGCCGCCCTGTGCGTGCGCCGGCGATCCGAACGACGAGAGCCCGATCGCCAAAGCCAGCGAGCCGATCGACAAACCGAGTTTTTTGAACATCTGGTTTCCTTTTTGTCCCAGTCCGTCAACTAGCATCCTTCCTAACGGTCGCTAGCACAACGGCAATCGATGTGAAAGATGCGCGCAGTGGTTTCGCCGAGGATCGCGTGTCGCTCGGCCGGTGAGCGTGCCGCTCTTCCTGCTCCCGCTCGCGGCGAGAAGGTGCTCGAGGTGTGGACTTTGATAGCATCTCGCGCCGCCGCGCCGGGACGAGTAAACTGGAATAGGCGACTTAGCCGGGAAAGGATCGCGATGCCTGAGGCAAAGACCGACGCGCGCGCGGCGCCGCCGCGCTTCGATGAACTCCTGGCGCGTGCCGAGGCATTGATCCCGGTGCTCCGCGAACGTGCTCCCCATGCCGAGGAGCTCCGCCGGCTACCCGACGAGACGATCGCGGATCTGCACTCGACAGGCCTCTTCCGCATGCTGCAGCCGGCTCGCGTCGGCGGCAGCGAGTTGCCCTACCGCGCGTTGTTCGAACTGACCGCGGTCATCGGGCAAGGCTGTGGCTCGACCGCATGGGTGCTGGCCAACCTCGCGGCCCATCATTGGCTCCTCGCGATGTGGCACCCCGAGGCACAGGACGAGATCTGGGGCGAATCGCCCGACAGCCTGATCAGCTCGACATTGATTTTCGCGCGCGGCCGGGCGCGGCGGGTGCCCGGCGGGTATCGCCTCACCGGCCGCTGGGCGTTTTCGAGTGGGATCGACCCGTCGACCTGGAACATATTCGGCGCCGTGGTCAACGACGAGGAGACCGGGCAGAACGAGCCTCGCATGTTCCTGGTGCCGGCCCGTGATTACACGATCATCGATACCTGGCAGGTGATCGGCCTTGCCGGAACCGGCAGCAAAGACGTCGAGGCCAACGACGTCTTTGTTCCGGGTTATCGAACGCTCTCCGCCGAGCGGATCAGAGGCGGCCCGAACCGGGGTAGCGAAGTAAACCCGGGCGTACTCTACCAGCTTCCAGCCGTCAGCCTGTTCGCCTTCGCGATCGCGGGCGTCTCACTCGGTATCGCGCGCGGCGCGATCCAGCATTTCACCGAGACGACCCGTAATAGGCTCAGCGCCTATACCGGCAGAAACCTCGCTGATTTAACGACGTTGCAGGTGCGTCTTGCCGAGGCAGCGGCACTGGCCGACTCGGCGGAAGCGCTCGTGCTGCGCGATTGCGACGAGGCGACCCGGATCACCGAATCTGGTGTGGTACCGAGCCTCGAGCAAAAAGCCAGCTATCGGCGCGACGGCGCTTTCGCAGCAACGCTCTGCACTCGGGCCGTCGACCTCTTGTTCACGGCGACCGGCGGTGCCGCGATTTACGAGCGAAACCCGATCCAGCGCGCGTTTCGCGACGTCCATGCGGCCAATGCGCATTATGTGCTGACCTGGGACGTCAACGGCGCAATGTACGGCCGGGTCGCGCTCGGGCTGCCGCCCGACGCGCCGCTATGACGGCTTTTCGAGGGGGTGCCCGTGCCTGACGAGATCGCCACAGACGAAATACTCGGCAGCCACGCGGCGCCGGTGAAGGGCACGTCCGGCGAAGGCTTCGATCTGCGCGATTTCCGCAACGCGCTCGGCACCTTTGCGACCGGCGTCACGATCATCACCGCGCGCGGCCGCGACGGCGGCCTGTACGGGCTGACCGCCAACTCCTTCACTTCGGTGTCGCTGACGCCGCCGCTCGTGCTGTGGAGCGCCTCGCTCTACGCGCAGAGCCTTCCGGCGTTCCAGGAGGGCTCGCATTTCGTTGTAAACATTCTGGCGCACGACCAGATCGAGCTGTCGAACAAGTTCGCCCGTACGCACGAGAACAAGTTTGCCGAGATCGACCACGTGATCCCGGAATGCGGCGCGCCCGTGCTGATCGGCGCCGCCGCGCATTTCGAGTGCCGCAACGAGTACCGGCATTATGGCGGCGACCACATCATCTTTATCGGCCACGTGGAGCGCTACGCCCACACCCAGAAGCCCACCTTGCTGTTCTGTCGCGGCAAATACATGCGCGGCGAGCCGCTAATTCCGACGTGAGGCGGAGCCCTCTGTAGCAGCATCATCCCCTAGCCGCGCCATAGCGATTTGCGTAGGACGAGCCCCCGAGATCCAATTTCCCTTAACAGAGGCGATCTCAGGCAAGGATTCGTTGATTAGACGCAAGAACCGCAGCCTGACGCGCAAACCGGGACTATTATCGGCCAGCTCTATGCTCACCTGATGAAGCGCCGCGATCGCTTCGACCAAGCTGAGACCAAGTCCGCTCCCCGGCGTGCTGCGGCTGCTTTCCAGCCGATAAAAGCGCTGAAACACATGTTTGCGATACGCGACCGGAATTCCCGGCCCGCTATCGATCACGGTGACGGCTATCGCGCTTGGCGACCGATTGGTCATCAGTCCGATGGATGCTCCCGCTGGCGAATGCTTCACCGCGTTTTCGATTATGTTGGCGAACATCTGCGCCAGGAGCTCGCGGTCTCCCCAGACCATGAGCCGCGACGCGATATCAGCGGTGAAACGCTGTTCTTTCGCTTCGGCCATCGGCTGGTAAACCTCGATCACGGTGCACAGCAGCTCCGAGAGGTCGACCTTGGCGAAACGGTGCACCGGCATTCCGCTCTCGATTTGCGCGATGCGCAGCAACGCGCCGAAGGTCTCCAAGATCGCATCCATATCGGAGATGCATCCCTCCGCAGCCCGCCGCCACTCCTCTAACGATCGCGCCCGTCGCTGCGCGAGCTCGAGCCGCTGGCGCAGCCGGGTCATCGGTGTGCGCAAATCGTGTGCGATATCGTCTGACACTTGGCGCACGCTCCCCATTGCGGCCTCATTGCGCTCGAGCATGGCGTTGAGGCTCGCGGCCAGATGATCGAACTCGTCGCCGGTGCCGCGGATTGGGATCCTCCTGGAGAAGTCGCCGGCCATGATGTCGCGTGCTGTCCGGCTGATCGTTTCGATACGCCGAAGGAGGCCATCGCTCATCAGCGCTCCGCCCGCGAGCGCCAACACTAGGGTGATGGCGGAACTCGACTCGAACACCCGCAGGATGAGCTTCCGCATCTCGCGGCGCGGAAGCGCATCGACTCCCACCATCAAATACTCACGCTCCGTTAGGGTAATGCCGTGGGCATGGACAGGCACACTCGGTCCATCGGATCTAGGAACTTTCAGGTCAACCCGGCCCTCTCCGCCATGAAACGGCGGAAGATTTCCGACAATGGTCTCTCCGTTCGAATCCTGGAGGAGATAATAAACCGGACCATGCGGCATTTGCCGCACCCGTTCCTTGACCTCCGCCGTCAGCGCTTCGGTTCCTCCGTCCCGCAGACTGTCCTCCAGCTCGGCGATATCGCTATCGACCGCTGCATCAAGCGAGCTCGACATGTAGAAACCGGTCGCCCAGTAGACGACTTCGAGCAGGATCAGTGCCGAAGCGCCGAACAGCCCCGCATAGAGCAAGGTGAGGCGAAAACTCGAGGTTCGCAGGATCCTAGGCAGGGCCACGGACACAATACCCTGCCCCTCTGACCGTATGGATCAGCTCCACCTCGAAGCCTTTATCGACCTTGCTGCGCAAGCGGCTGATATGGGTTTCGACGACGTTCGAGCGAGGATCGAAATGAATGTCCCAGACGTGCTCGAGCAGCATAGTGCGCGTGACCACGTGGCCAGCGTGGCGCATCAAGTATTCAAGCAGGCGATATTCCCTTGGCTGCAGCTCGATCAGCTGTCCGCGACGCCGCACCGTGCGCGACAATAGATCGATTTCCAGATCAAGCAAGTGCAACCTGGTCTCCGCCGCGGTCGTGCGCGGCCTTCGCCCCAACGCGGCGACCCGCGCGACGAGCTCGGAGAAAGCGAAAGGCTTCACCAAATAATCGTCGCCGCCAGCGTTGAGCCCCGAGACCCGATCCTCGACGCCGTCGAGCGCGGTTAGGAACAGAACCGGCGTGTGATGGCCAGCCGCGCGCAAGCTTTTGACGAGGTTTAGCCCGTCGAGACCGGGTATCATCCGATCGACGATAAGCAGATCGAAACCATTGCCCATTGCGCAAATGAAGCCCTCCGCACCGCTTGCCACCTGGGCGACCAAGTGGCCTTCCTCGCGAAGGCCGCTCGCGACGTAATCAGCATTCTCTCCGTCATCCTCAATCAACAGGATCTTCAAGCGGCGACCTCACTTCCTGGCATTGGTTCGGCCGTCTCGAAAGACGAATAACGTGATTATAAGCGGTCAGATTACAAAATCCCAATGTAACGGAAATGTAGCCACAACCTAAGATGTATCACGACAGCGGAATACGTCAAAATGCGTTGACTCTTTGGCGATAGCGGGCGATTTCTACACGTCCGGCGCTATCTGGGCCGGCTTCAGTTGAATATCACGCGAGATGGGAGGAGGATATGCTTCAAGAGCACAGTAAATTCTGCGCCGCACTCACGAAATATGCGGGGGTTTCGGCGTTTGCGGCAGCGGCCCTGCTCCTGGCCGGAACGGCCGCGTGGGCCGACAACAAGGGGAAGAAAGCTGAGCCAGCCGTCAGGCTGCTCTTTGCCGTTGCGATCCCGCCGAGCGCGGCGAATACGGCGGGCAAAACCTACTCGTTTGATATCAGCTACGTCGACCCGGCGACCCAGGTCTACTATCTCGCCGATCGTAACAATAAGGTGGTCGACGTCCTCACCGGCGAGACGTTTCTGACGCAACTTGCCCCGACCGCCCCTTTCGCCCCGTTCGCCGGGTTTACGCCTTGTGTCCCGCCCGCCGGTGCGAACGATTGCGCCGGTCCCAACGGCGTCGTGGCCGCGTTCCCCTGGCTCTTCGTGACTGATGCCCCCAGCCGTGTCCTCACTTTCGACCTCAGGACCGGCAAGACGGTTAGCGAAGCCGTCACAAAAGCCGGGGAAAAGACACGTGCAGATGAGTTGGCGTACGATCCGAAGGATGGGCTGATCCTGGCTATCAACAATGCCGCCAGTCCGCCATTTGGCACCTTGATCAAGGTCAACCAGGCGACCGGCGCGCTCTCCGTCGTGTCGAGTATAATTCTAGACAAGGCCCACGGCGTTGATGCGACCGACGGCGCCGAACAACCGGTGTGGGATCCCGGCACCGGCAAGTTCTTTCTCTCGATCCCGGAAATAAGCGGGGATGGGTCGACGAACCTGCACGGAGCGGTCATCCGCATCTCGACCACCGGCACGGTGGAGGCCTCGTATCCGGTGGACTTTTGCGGGCCGGCCGGCCTCGCGCTCGGCCGCAATGAAGATCTGCTCGTCGGCTGCAACACGGTCTTCGACACGGCGGGCACGAAGTGGACCGGGAATGCGGACACGGATACAAATACCGCAGCGCCCCAGTACGTGATCCTCGACGCCAAAACGGGCAAGATCGACGCCAACATCCTGGGTGCGGGGCCCGGTGACGAAGTCTGGTTCAACCCGGGAGACAATCACTTCTACGGGGCCAGCTCAAGCAGCCCGCTCGCCCCCAATGCCATTACCCCGCCGCGTCCCCCAACCCCCGTCCTGACAGCCCAGGGTGCTGCCATCCTCTCCGTGATCGACGCGAGCAGCCAAACTCTGGATCAACTGGTGCCGACGTTTAATGTGCCGGCGGTAGTCGCACCGGCGCCCAACCCACACCCTGCTGGAACTGCGCATTCGGTGGCCGCCAATGCCGAGGACAACCACGTGTTCGTACCCTTGCCGGCAAACAACGTGTTCCCTAATTGCTCAACCGGCTGTATTGCAGTGTACGGCCGCTCGGACAACGACTAGCATCCATTAGTGACCTTTTGTGTCGCGGCCGGTAGAGGCCGCGACACCATTACTTTCGGGGGTCGTGGATCGCCCTCCACACCCGTGCGGGTGTTGCCGGCATGTCGACCGAGGCCACCCGCGGCAGCGCATCCGATATCGCGTTCATCACGGCGGCGAGCGAAGCGGTGGTCCCGGCTTCGCCGACGCCCTTGACCCCGAGCGCATTGCTGAGACACGGCACTGGATAAAGCGCACTGCCGAGTGACGGCAGATCGTCGGCGCGCGGCATCGCGTAATCCATGAAAGAACCGGCGAGAAGCTGACCGCTCGCGTCGTCGTAGATCTCCGCTTCGAGCAGCGCCTGCCCCACGCCTTGCGCGATCCCTCCGTGCACTTGGCCCTCTACTAGAACGGGCTGCAGCACATTCCCGCAGTCGTCGACCGCACTGTATGCGGCTAGATCGACCAGCCCCGTCTCGGGATCGATCTCGACCTCGGCAATGTGGCACCCGTTTGGAAAGGACGGGGGTATGTCGGCCGTACGCCTGGTGTCCAGGTCTTCTGGGATGATCCCGTCGCGGGCGAGGTCAATTGACCGCTGCGCGACCTCGAACAGCGAGAGTTGCCGATCTGTGCCGGCGATCGCGAAGATGCCGTCATAGTAAACGATGTCGGCTTCGGCTGCCTCGAGGAGATGCGCCGCGATCCGCCGCCCCTTGTCGATGACGGCCGCTACCGTCTCGACCACCGCACCACCAACCGACATTGTCGAGCGTGACGCAACAGCGCCGGCACTGGGAACCGTATGGCCGCTGTCGCCCAAGCTCAGCTCTACCTGCTCGACCGGAATGCCGAGCCGCTCGGCAACCAGCCGCCGATAGAGAGTGGCATGCCCCTGGCCGCTGGGATGAACCCCGATCGCCAGCAGAAGCCGGCTGCTTCCGGGAAAGCTGATTTCGGCGCCCTCCCCCGGCTGCCCACCAGCGATTTCCAGGAAACAAGAGACGCCGAGCCCGCGGTATTTGCCGGCGGCACTCGAACGTGCCAGGCGGTCGGCAAAACCCGCAATGTCTGCGCGCGCCGCCGCGGCGTCGACGATCGCCGGAAAATCGCCGCTGTCGTAGGTGGTCCCGACCGGCGTCTTATACGGCATCATTGCCGGGCTGATAAGGTTACGGCGGCGCAGTTCGATGCGGTCGATCCGCGTCACCCGTGCGGCCTCGTCGACCAGCCTTTCGAGGCAGTAATTCGCCTCGGGGCGGCCGGCCCCGCGATAGGGCCCGGTTGGCACCGTGTTGGTGAACAGGCAGCGGATGCGCACCGACAGCCGCGGAATGTGGTACATGCCGGGCAGGCAGCGCGTGAAGTTGATGGTCGATATAAAGGCAGCGTGGGACGTTAGGTAGGCGCCCATATTGGCCAGCCCGTCGATCCTGAGGCCCAGAAACCGGCCCTCCGCATCGAGGGCGAGCGCCGCCTCGGTCAAGGTGTCGCGCGCCTGGTTGTCGGTCAGAAACGTCTCCGACCGTGAAGCGAGCCAACGCACCGCCCGCCCGGTCCGCCGCGCGGCGATCAACAGGGCCGGATATTCGGGATAAGGCGCCACACGCATGCCAAAGGCGCCGCCGACATCGCCGCTGATCACCCGCAACCGTTCTGCCGCGAGGCCGAGCGTGCGGCAGAGGTGGCTATGCATGACAAAGACGCTCTGCGAGGCGCAGGTCAGGGTAAAGCGGTCTTCTGCAGGATCGTATTCGGCCAGCGCCGCACGCGGCTCGAGCGGCGCGACGACGATCCGCTGATTTGCCACCGTGACCTTGGCGATATACGCGGCCTCGGCGAATATTTGGTCGAGGACACGCGAATTCGCCTGGTCGGTACCGGGCCCGTGCCAGTCGAGCGCTATGTTGCCTGGCGCCTCCGGCCACAGTTGCGGCGCCTCTGGATTGGCGGACCGTCTCAGATCCGTTACTGCGTCGCGCTCCTCGTAATCGACGACGACGCGCTCCGCCGCATCGCGCGCCGCTGCGTCGCTGTCGGCGATGACCAGCGCTACGGCCTCTCCAATGTGTCGGACATAATCTCCGGCGAGCGCAGGACGATGCGGCACGACGAGCGCCTCGCCGCCCGGCACCGGTGCGGGGACCGTGAGATTGCCGACCCCGGCCTGATCCATGTCGCGCGCGGTCAAAACGGCAATGACGCCGAGTTGCGCGCGGGCCGCGTCGGTGTCCAGCGCACGGATCGCGGCAAAGGCATGCGGCGAACGGACAAAGACGCCATAGGCCTGCCCCTCTCGCCGTTCATCATCGACGAAGCGCCCGGCGCCGGTTAGCAGCCGGTGATCCTCGAAACGCGGCTGGTACAACGGATCCATCTCAGTAACCTCTGGAGTAGCGGCCGCCTATGCCTTATCAGATAAAGCCGATGCTGCTTTAACGCGCCAACGACACAGACACAACCAAGGGGAGAAAATGCCGCGATCGTTCCTGCAAGCTAGACGCAGACCTGCCGGATGATCTCGCTAGATCTGGCGGTCAACGCCATCGTTTCCGGGTTGCTGCTCGGCGGGTTTTATGCCGCGGTGACGATCGGCGTTACGATCTCCTTCGGCATGCTCGACATCGTCAACATTGCGCACCCGGCTTTCATCATGTTGGGGTCTTTTGTCGCCTATATCGTCAATTCCAATTTCGGCATCGACCCGATCTTGATCGGCGTCGTCATGACGCCTGCGTTTTTCCTCGTCGGCATGGGGGTTTACCAGATCTATTACTATGCTTTCGAACGGCGCGGCGAGGAGTCGATCCAGGGCCTCGCCTTCTTCTTTGGCCTATTGTTCGTGGCCGAGGTCGCGCTGATCCTGGTATTCGGCGTCGATTACCGCTTTGTCGAGGCCCCGTACATCGGGCCGAGCATGCATCTCGGCTTTGTCGACCTGCCATTGCGCATGCTGATCCCGTTCCTAGTCTCGCTGTCGATGCTCGCAGTGCTGCAGGTTTTTCTCGGGCGCACCTTTATCGGCCGCGCCATTCTCGCTGTCTCACAGGACCGGCTG
>Ga0207693_10001529_pt1 | contig 20433 bp, 27 predicted proteins | sample LARL81metaG_FD_184347 | JGI IMG/M metagenome (GOLD analysis project Ga0207693, IMG submission 184347) | Corn, switchgrass and miscanthus rhizosphere microbial communities from Kellogg Biological Station, Michigan, USA - LAR L8-1 metaG... | ecosystem: Host-associated > Plants > Roots >... | reverse complement strand
CCAGAGCCTCATCGGTGTACCGGGCCTTCTCGTCGACGTCGGCGGCGTATGGGGCGATCTCCTTTTCGCAGAGGTCACGCAGCACTGCGCGCAGTTCGTTGTGTTCGTCGGCGAGCTTGCAAACATCAAACGACGAGTTACCGATGGCCATGGCGACTCCTTGCTACTCGCCCTGCTTTCGTGCGCAGGGGTGAGTCCTGCTCGGCCGCGGCGCGATCGGTGTTGGCTCGAGGCGCTGCGTCGGTTGGCAGCCTACGGCCTGAGCAGCCGGTTTCGCAGCGCCGCATCCTTTTGCAGCACCATCTCGGCCAACTTGCTCTGAAATTCCGTCATCCGCGTGCGCAGCGCGGCATCCGACGCGCCGAGGATGCGCACCGCGAGCAATCCGGCGTTGCGGGCGCCGCCGATCGACACCGTGGCGACCGGCACGCCCGCGGGCATCTGCACGATCGACAGCAGCGAGTCCAGGCCGTCGAGCTTGGCCAGCGGCACCGGCACCCCGATCACCGGCAGCGGCGTCGCCGAAGCCACCATGCCGGGAAGGTGTGCCGCGCCGCCCGCGCCGGCAATGATCACCTCAATGCCACGCCCGGCGGCGCTCTGCGCGTAGTCGAACATGCGGCCCGGAGTGCGATGCGCGGACACCACGCCGACCTCGAACGGCACGTCGAATTCGACCAGCGCCTGTGCGGCGTCCTCCATCACCGACCAGTCGCTGTCGCTGCCCATGATCACGCCGACCCGCGGTTGGGGCGCATCAGTCATGGTCGGACTCTCCCCCTACGCTTCGCGTGGGTGGGCCCACCGCTTGCGAGGGGAGTGCCCCCACGAACGCGGCTCGTACCTCGCCGCTTGATCGTCGTCCGACTAGTCATGTTCACTCCATCCGTCGGTCCACTCGGCGTGCGACAACCAGTGTGCGGCCCGGGTCGCACGTTCCCGCACATCTCCGACGTACGCGTCGTCGGCAAGCGAGCCGCTCGACGCTCCGAGGATGTTGACGTGGCCGATCTTGCGGCCGGGCCGCTCGTCCTTGCCGTACAGGTGGACCCTGGCCTCCGGCATCCTGCCGAACAGGTGATGCAGCCGCTCGTCCATGCTCATCGCGACAGGTTGTTGCGCGCCAAGCACATTCGCCATCACGGTAACCGGCACGATCGGTGAGGTATCGCCCAGCGGATAGTCGAGCACCGCCCGAAGGTGCTGTTCGAACTGGCTGGTGCGCGCGCCGTCCATGCTCCAATGCCCGGAGTTGTGCGGACGCATCGCCAATTCGTTGACCACGAGCCGGCCGTCGACCGTCTCGAACAGCTCGACCGCCAACACGCCGACCACACCGAGTGCGTCGGCCAGCCGCAGCGCGAGTTGCCCTGCTGCGCTGCCCAATTCGGCGCCAAGGCGCGGCGCGGGCGCGATCACCTCGACGCAGATGCCGTCGCGCTGCACGGTCTGTACCACCGGCCATGCCGCGCCCTGCCCGAACGGTGACCGTGCCACCAGCGCGGCCAGCTCCCGGCGCATGACTACTTTCTCCTCGACCAGCACCGCTGCGCCGTCGGCCAGGTAGCGGCCCGCGACATCACGCGCCTCGGCGACGTCACGGGCCAGCGTCACGCCGCGGCCGTCGTAGCCGCCACGCACCGTCTTGACCACGATGTCGGTGCCGACGCGCCCGGCGAACGCGTCGACGTCGGCGACATCGGTTACCGCGGCGAATCGCGGTACCGGTGCGCCGAGCGCCTCCAGCCGCCGCCGCATCACGAGCTTGTCCTGGGCATGGATAAGGGCGGACGGCGGCGGGGCCACGTTCACCCCGTCGGCGACGAGCTTCTCCAGCAGTTCGGTCGGCACGTGCTCGTGATCGAAGGTCAGCGCGTCCGCCCCGTCCGCCGCCTTCCGCAGCGCGTCCAGGTCGGTATGCGCTCCGATCACCACGTCGGGGGTGACCTGCGCAGCCGGGTCGTCCGGACGCGCTGCCAGCACGCGCAGTGTCTGACCAAGTGCGATCGCCGCCTGATGGGTCATCCTGGCCAGCTGGCCACCACCGACCATGGTCACCACAGCGGGCGCGCTCGGGTTGTGTGGCACAGCAATATGGTGTCATGACCGTGACCGCGGCTTGATGTCGCCACCAGCCGGCTCAGGTGGCTTTACCTACCGTGACCTGCACGGGTACGCGTACCCTGCCGTATTTCCGTAGACTGCGCTGTTGTGTCCTTCACCGATGCCACGATCGCAAGGCTGCCCCGCCCGATCCGGCCGTACTTCGAGCGGCACCACGAACTGATCAAGTTCGCGATCGTTGGCGCGACGACCTTCATCATCGACTCGGCGGTGTTCTACACGCTCAAGCTCACGGTCCTCGAGCCCAAGCCCGTCACGGCGAAGATCATCGCGGGCATCGTCGCGGTGATCGCGTCCTACATCCTCAACCGCGAATGGAGTTTCCAAAACCGCGGCGGCCGCGAGCGCCACCACGAGGCGCTGCTGTTCTTCGCGTTCAGCGGCGTCGGGGTGTTGCTGTCCATGGCCCCGCTGTGGTTCTCCAGCTATGTGCTGCTGTTGCGCGTGCCCGATGTGTCGCTGACGGTGGAGAACATCGCCGACTTCGTCTCCGCGTACATCATCGGCAACCTGCTGCAGATGGGTTTCCGGTTCTGGGCGTTCCGCCGCTGGGTTTTCCCAGACGACTTCGGCCACAGCCCGGAGAAGTCGATCGAGTCCACGCTCACCGCCGGCGGCATCGCCGAGGCCTTGGAGGACGAGTACGAACGCGGGCACGAAAACGGCACTGTGACGCCGCTGCGTCGCCCCACCCGGCGGATGCGCCGGCTGGCTCAGCTCGGCGATTCCTCCGAGCCCAGGGTGTCGAAGACCTCGTGATACAGCAGTGAGTGCACCCGCTCCACGCGCGGAATGTCGTGGAACTCGAGGGGATCTTGCGACGCCGATTCGATTATCAACGTGCCGGTGCGCAACACGCGGTCCAGCAACCCGTGCCGAAACTCGACGCTGTTGATCCGCGCCAGCGGTATGTCGATACCCGATCGGGTCAACAGCCCGTGGCGAAACATCACCCGCCGGTCAGTGATGACGAAATGCGTTGTCCACCAATTCAAGAACGGCCACACCGTCAACCACCCGACGATGACCAACCAGACGGCCAAGATGACCAGCAACACCACATTCTTCGCGGTGGATTGCCAGTCGGTCTGATTGACGAACCCAGCGCCGAACGCCGCGACCGCGGTGACCACCAAGAGGATCAGCACAGGGAAGATCAGCCGCTTCCAATGCGGATGGCGATGCAGCACCACCTGTTCGTCAGCGGCCAGCACGTTACTCGGGTAACCCACGCCAAGAGCCTATCCAGAGACGGGCCGCAAATGGGTGATGTCGCCGGCCGATACGGGCACGATGGCACCGCCCACGTCGATGCACAGCCGGCCCTGTTCATCCACCGCGACGGCATCGCCGACAATGTCTCGATCACCTGGCATCAGGGCACGCACCCGAGAGCCGATGGTGACGCTGCATGCGCGATAGTCGGCCATCAGAGCCGCATCAGCCCCGCCAGCATCCCGCCAGTGCCACATTCGCGCCGCTAATTTGCCAAGCAGGTTGCGCACCAATGTGTTTCGGTCCGCATCCAGGCCGAGCGCCGAGAGTGACGTAACCCCTTGTGCGGCGATCTCGTCAGGCTGCAGCGTGACGTTGAGTCCGACGCCGACCACGATCACAGGCGCCGGAGTCGCCACCTCGGCCAGAATGCCCGCCAGCTTTCCATCGCCGACCAGTACATCGTTCGGCCATTTCAGCCCCGCCCGCACACCCGTCACGGCCGCGACGGCATCCACCACTGCGACACCGGTCATGAGCGGTACCCAGCCCCAGGTCTCGGAGGAGACGCCCCGGGTCGAAACGCCTACCGACATCGTGATCAGCGCGCTGGGCACCCCTAACCACGTCCGCCCGCCCCGCCCCCGGCCGCTGGTCTGGTGCTCTGCGATCAACACCGCACCGTCGATGTCGTCGCCGGCCGCTGCCCTGGCGAGCAGATCGGCATTGGTCGAACCCGTTTCGGCGACGACATCGAGTCGGCGCCACGGCAAATCGTGCCCGGTGAGCGCTTCCCGCAAGGACACCGCGTCAAGAGGTAACCGGAGTTGGTCGCGATGCATCCCCGTCAGCCTAGATTGCGCGAGCAGGAAAAACATCGCGCGGCCCACCGCGCCGACCGTAGCCTCGTCCTGTCCGACAGCGGTTCTGGTCACCGCGCCGAACGACGCCTGGTTCTTTCACCCAGACCCGGGCGCAGTCGAACGGGCCCGGCCGGTGCCGATACCATCACGACCATGACGAGCGTTTCCGAGCACTCCGCCGAGCCTGCCGCACAGCACGAGATCGATATCCACACGACCGCGGGCAAGCTGGCAGATCTGCGCAAGCGGTCCGAAGAGACGCTGCACCCGGTCGGTGAAGCGGCGGTCGAGAAGACGCACGCCAGGGGCAAGCTGACCGCACGCGAGCGCATTCTGGCGCTGCTCGACGAGGACTCGTTCGTCGAGCTCGATGCGCTGGCCAAACACCGCAGCACGAACTTCGGGCTGCAGGACAACCGGCCGCTGGGCGACGGTGTGGTCACCGGCTACGGCACCATCGACGGCCGCGACGTGTGCATCTTCAGCCAGGATGCGACGGTGTTCGGCGGCAGCCTCGGCGAGGTGTACGGCGAGAAGATCGTCAAGGTGCAGGAGCTGGCCATCAAGACCGGCCGCCCGCTGATCGGCATCAACGACGGCGCGGGCGCACGCATCCAAGAGGGCGTGGTTTCACTTGGTCTGTACAGCAACATCTTCCACAACAACATCCTGGCCTCAGGCGTCATCCCGCAGATCTCGCTGATCATGGGTGCCGCGGCAGGCGGCCATGTCTACTCCCCCGCGCTGACCGACTTCGTGGTCATGGTCGACCAGACCAGCCAGATGTTCATCACCGGGCCGGACGTCATCAAGACGGTCACTGGCGAAGAGGTGACGATGGAGGAGCTTGGCGGCGCGCACACCCACATGACCAAGTCGGGCCTTGCGCACTACGTCGCATCCGGCGAACAGGACGCCTTCGACTACGTCCGCGATCTGCTGAGCTATCTGCCGAGCAACAACTACTCCGATCCGCCGCGGTATCCGGTGCCGGTGCCCGGAGGGTCCATTGAGGACAACCTCAACGACGAGGACCTTGAGCTGGACACCCTGATCCCGGATTCGCCGAACCAGCCGTACGACATGCATGAGGTCATCACCCGCATCCTCGACGACGACGAATTCCTCGAGGTGCAGGCCGGCTACGCGACCAACATCATCGTCGGCTTCGGCCGCGTGGACGGCCGTCCGGTCGGCATCGTCGCCAACCAACCCACCCAGTTCGCCGGCTGCCTGGACATCAACGCCTCGGAGAAAGCGGCCCGGTTCATCCGCACCTGCGACTGCTTCAACATTCCGATCGTCATGCTTGTCGACGTGCCCGGCTTCCTGCCCGGCACCGACCAGGAATACAACGGCATCATCCGGCGCGGCGCCAAGCTGCTCTACGCCTACGGCGAGGCCACCGTCGCCAAGGTCACCGTGATCACCCGCAAGGCCTACGGCGGCGCCTACTGCGTGATGGGCTCCAAGGAAATGGGCGCGGATGTCAACGTCGCGTGGCCGACCGCCCAGATCGCCGTCATGGGCGCGTCCGGCGCCGTCGGCTTCGTCTACCGCCAGCAGCTCAAGGAAGCCGCCAAGGAGGGCAAGGATGTCGACGCGCTGCGCCTGGAGCTGCAGCAGGACTACGAGGACACCCTCGTCAACCCGTACATCGCCGCCGAGCGCGGCTACGTCGACGCGGTCATCCCGCCGTCGCACACGCGTGGTTATGTGGCCACCGCACTGCGCCTGCTCGAGCGCAAAATCAGCCAGATTCCGCCGAAGAAACACGGGAACATTCCACTGTGAGTGACGAACAGCATCACGAGCCTCATATCAACGTCGTCAAGGGCAACCCGACGGAAGAGGAGCTTGCCGCGGTTATCGCCGTGCTCGCGAGCGCGTCGGGCGCGCCAGTCGAGCCTCGCGAAGCCGAGCAGAACCTGTGGGGCCATCCGGTCGACCGGCTGCGCTACCCGACTTTCAGCTGGCAGCGGGTGACGCTGCTGGAGCGGACGCACATGCGGAAATGACCCGGTTGGTGCTTGCGTCGGCCTCCTCAGGCCGCCGTAAAGTGTTGCGCCAGGCGGGAATCAGTCCGCTCGTCATCGTCTCTGGCGTGGACGAGGACGCGGTCGTCGCGGGGCTCGACCCTGACGCCACGCCCGAGCACGTGACTACCGCGCTGGCCGCCGCCAAGGCCGATGCCGTGGCCCACTCTTTGGATCCCGATGTCGGAGCCGATTGTGTTGTGATCGGCTGTGATTCGATGCTGTACCGCGATGGGGCGCTGTTGGGTAAACCGGAGTCGCCGGACGCCGCCCGGCGGGGATGGCGGCAGATGGCCGGTAAGACGGGCCGGCTCTACACCGGGCATTGTCTGATTCGACTGTGGGACAACGTGGTTACCTACCGTGCTTCCGACGCCGTCGTTACCACTGTCAGGTTCGGCGTGCCGTCGGCGAGCGACTTAGACGCTTACGTCGAGAGTGGTGAACCGACCGCCGTAGCAGGCGGATTCACGCTGGATGGCCTCGGCGGATGGTTCATCGACGGAGTCGACGGCGACCCGTCTTCCGTCATCGGCATCAGCCTTCCCTTGACCCGACGCCTGCTCACGCTTGCTGGTTTGTCCGTCGCATCCCTGTGGGCGACCAACCCACTTACCGGCTAACGCACGGCCGAGCAGGTGGGTAGGCTCAGGGTGTGCCGCTGCTTGCCGACCCCGATCCCGCCCTGCAGTCGTATGCCCACCCGGAACGCCTGGTCACCGCCGACTGGTTGTCGGCGAACCTTGGTCGCCCCGGCCTGGTCATCGTCGAGTCCGATGAAGACGTGCTGCTTTACGACACCGGCCACATTCCCGGCGCGGTGAAGATCGACTGGCACACCGACCTCAACGACCCCCATGTCCGCGACTACATCAATGGTGCCCAGTTCGCCGAATTGATGGACCGCAAGGGCGTCTCGCGTGACGACACCGTGGTGATCTACGGCGACAAGAGCAACTGGTGGGCCGCCTACGCGCTGTGGGTGTTCACCCTGTTCGGCCACCCCGACGTGCGACTGCTCGACGGCGGCCGCGACCTGTGGATCTCCGACGGCCGCGACACCACGCTGGACGTGCCATCCAAGCAGACCACCGGCTACCCCGTCGTCGAGCGCGACGACGCGCCGATCCGCGCCTTCAAGGACGAAGTGCTGGCCATTCTTGGCAGACAGCCGCTGATCGATGTGCGCTCCCCCCAGGAGTTCACCGGCGAACGCACGCACATGCCTGACTACCCCGAGGAAGGCGCGCTGCGCGGCGGGCACATCCCGACCGCCCGCTCGATCCCATGGGGCAAGGCGGCAAGAGACAACGGGCGGTTCCGCAGCCGCGCCGAACTCGACGAGCTCTATGGCTTCGTTCAGCCCGACGACAAGACGATCGTCTATTGCCGCATCGGCGAGCGGTCCAGCCACACCTGGTTCGTGTTAACCCATCTGCTGGGCAAGCCCGGCGTGCGCAACTATGACGGTTCGTGGACAGAGTGGGGTAACGCGGTGCGGGTGCCGGTCGCTGTCGGTCCCGAACCAGGTGGGGCGCCTGGCTCCTCATGAGTTCCATCCCCGCAGCGCTGGCCGAGGTGGTGTCGGACTTCCAGGACGTTCACGGGCAGGACAAGCTGCAGCTGCTGCTGGAGTTCGCCAACGACCTGCCGCCCCTGCCTCCCGATCTTGAAGAGGCGGCGATGGAGCCGGTGCCCGAATGCCAGTCGCCGCTGTTTCTTCACGTCGACGCCGCCGACCGTAACCGGGTGCGGCTGCACTTCAGCGCACCCGCCGAGGCCCCGACGACACGCGGTTTCGCCTCCATCCTTGCTGCCGGCCTCGACGAGCAATCCGCCGAGGACATCCTGGCGGTGCCTGACGATTTCTACACCGATCTGGGCCTCGCGGCGCTGATCAGTCCGCTCCGGTTGCGGGGCATGTCGGCGATGCTGGCGCGGATCAAGCGGCGACTGCGGGGCGAGTAGAACGGCTTGCAGTGCTGCCCTTAAACTGCGAGGCGCTACATTCTTAAAGACGTTTCTTAGAGAACATGCCGTCAGGAGGCGAAGTGCCTAGTCACGCCAGCTCGAAGATCTCCAAGGTGCTTGTTGCCAATCGTGGGGAGATCGCGGTCCGGGTGATCCGGGCGGCTCGAGATGCCGGGCTGGCAAGTGTGGCCGTCTATGCCGAGCCCGATGCCGACGCGCCTCACGTACGGCTGGCCGACGAGGCGTTCGCGCTGGGCGGCCAGACCTCGGCGGACTCCTATCTCGACTTTTCCAAGTTGCTCGATGCGGCCGAGAAGTCCGGCGCCAATGCGATTCACCCGGGCTACGGATTCCTTTCAGAGAACGCCGATTTCGCGCAGGCGGTGATCGATGCGGGGCTGATCTGGATCGGGCCGAGTCCGCAGTCGATCCGCGATCTGGGCGACAAGGTGACCGCACGCCACATCGCCGCACGTGCCAAGGCCCCACTGGTGCCCGGCACTCCCGACCCGGTGAAAAACGCTGACGAGGTCGTCGCGTTCGCCAAAGAGTACGGCGTTCCCATCGCGATCAAGGCGGCGTTCGGCGGCGGCGGCCGCGGCATGAAGGTGGCCCGCACCATCGAGGAGATCCCCGAGCTGTTCGAGTCGGCGACCCGCGAGGCGGTCGCGGCGTTCGGCCGCGGCGAGTGCTTCGTGGAGCGCTACCTGGACAAGCCGCGCCACGTCGAGGCTCAGGTGATCGCCGATCAGCACGGCAACGTCGTCGTCGCGGGCACCCGCGACTGCTCGCTGCAGCGCCGCTTCCAGAAGCTGGTGGAGGAGGCGCCGGCACCGTTTCTGACCGACGCGCAGCACAAGGAGATCCACGAGTCGGCCAAGCGGATCTGCAAGGAGGCGCACTACTACGGCGCAGGCACCGTGGAGTATCTGGTCGGCCAGGACGGGCTGATCTCTTTCCTGGAGGTCAACACCCGCCTGCAGGTCGAGCACCCGGTCACCGAGGAGACCGCCGGCCTCGACCTCGTTCTACAGCAATTCAAGATCGCCAACGGCGAGACCCTGGACATCACCGAAGATCCTGAGCCGCGCGGGCATGCCATCGAGTTCCGGATCAACGGCGAAGACGCCGGCCGCGGCTTCTTGCCCGCACCCGGTCCGGTGAGCAAGTTCATCCCGCCCAGTGGCCCCGGTGTGCGGCTGGACTCCGGGGTGCAGACCGGCTCGGTGATCGGCGGACAGTTCGACTCGATGCTGGCCAAGCTGATCGTCTACGGCGCCAACCGCGACGAGGCGCTGGCCCGGTCGCGGCGCGCGCTGGCCGAGTTCACCGTCGAGGGCCTGGCCACCGTGATCCCGTTCCACCGCGCGATCGTGTCCGACCCGGCGTTCATCGGTGATGCCGACGGCTTCACGGTGCACACCCGCTGGATCGAAACCGAGTGGAACAACACCGTCGAGCCGTTCACCGGTGGGGATCCCATCGAAGAAGAAGACACCATCCCGCGGCAGTCGGTCGTCGTCGAGGTCGGCGGCCGCCGCCTGGAGGTGTCGCTGCCCGGCGACCTCGCGATCGGGGGCGGCGGTGGGCCCGGCGGAAACGTCGGCGGTGTTGTCCGCAAGAAGCCCAAGCCGCGCAAGCGCGGCGCGCACGGCGGGGCAGCCGCCTCCGGCGACGCAGTCACCGCCCCGATGCAGGGCACCGTGGTCAAGGTGGCCGTGGAAGAGGGTCAGCAGGTGGCCGCGGGCGATCTCGTCCTCGTCCTGGAGGCGATGAAGATGGAAAACCCCGTCACCGCCCACAAGGACGGCACCATCACCGGGCTCGCGGTCGAAACCGGCGCCGCCATCACCCAAGGCACCGTGCTCGCCGAAATCAAGTGATTTCGGCGCGCAAACGGGCGCTCAGCGGGCGTTAGCGCGCCGAAATCGCACCTAGTCGGGCGTCACCAGGCTGCGTTCGGCCAGCAGTGTGCCGTAGTAAGCGGCTTGCGCGTCGACGACGACCGTCTTGTCATCGCCCCGCCGGGCCAACACGTCCCGAGCCATCTGCTCGAACGAGACCTTTTCCGGCCCACCGATATTCACGATGCCGCCGGGCGGGTCGGCGACGGCCGCGCGGGCGACGTCCGTAGCGACGTCATCGGCGGCGACCGGCTGGATCAGCGCGTCGGGGACCCTCACCTCGTTGCCGACGGTCATCGAGTCGGTGATGGCGTCGGCGAACTCGGCGAACTGCGTGGCACGCACGATCGTGTATGGCAGGCCGGATTCGGTGATGATCTTCTCCTGCACCACCTTGGCCCGCATGTAGCCGCTGTCGGGCAACCCGTCGACGCCGACGATCGACAGCGCGACGTAGTGGCCGACGCCGGCGCGCTTGGCCGCATCCACCAGGTTGGTTGTCGACTTCGTAAAGAAGTCCATCACGGGATCGTCCTCGAATGACGGCGAGTTGACGACATCGACGAGCGCGTCGGCGCCACTCAGCGCTTCGGCCAGACCGTCGCCGGTCAGCACATCTACTCCCGACCCGCGCGATGCGGCGACTGCATCGTGCCCCTCGGCGGTCAGCAGGTCGACCACCTTCGTCCCAATGAGACCGCTCGCGCCGATGACTGTGATCTTCATGCCTACCATCAGACGCGTGGAGCCCGTCGAAATCAATGCCGGTGCTTGGTATTTGCGCGCCCCTCGCGACGACGACCTGATCGACGATCGCCCCGCGCTGGCCGACCTCGGCGAGACCGACCCCGACTACGTCACCCGCTGCAGCGGGCGCTGGGCATCCGACACCGGCTATACCTGGGCAGTATGTGAACCGACGACGGGTGAGCTGCTGGCGGAGGTGGCCCTCGACCCGGTGGCCGCCACGGTGCACACCCGCGCGCGCCACGGCCATGCCGACGCCGCGGCGATCGCTGCGCAGTCGGTACGCCGCTTCGCCGCTGCGGCACTCGGGATCACGGTGTGACGGTGTCGATGTCCTGACCGGATGCCAGGTCGGCGCAGTCGACGGCGACCACGTCCGTGCGATCGACCAAGAATGCCCGTGCGCCCTCGTCGCCACGAAGCTCTTCGAGCAGATCCGACCAGTACCGCCGCGCTATGACGACGGGATGCCCGGGCCGGTCACCGTAGCGGGCGCGGGCAAGCCCAGACACCGACGAGCGCGCCGCATCGAGCACTCGTCGCACCGTGTCGGCGCCGACGTCGGGCGTGTCCACCGCATGCAGCACCACATAGGAGGCGGCAATGGCGTTCACGCCCGCACGCACCGACGCGCTGAGCCCCTGCTCCCAGTCCTGCGCCACCACCGCCCGTGCGGGCGCAGGCACGTCGACAACCGCGGCGCCCAACACGACGACCACGTCGTCGCATCCTCCGTCGGCCAGCGCCGTCACGCAGGCGCGCAGCCATCGGCCACCATCGGCGAGCACTTTTGGCATGCCGTAGCGGGTCCCGGCCCCCGCGGCAAGCAGCACGCCGGCAGCGGTGGCGCTCTTCGACATGCAAACAGTGTGAACCTGTTCAATCTTGGACCGATGCCCAGCCTGCAGGTGGGCGGGGCGGCCGCGAAGACGAGGGCTGATTGACGACGGCGGCCGGATCGGCGACCTCTACACCGGTCAGGTGTCCGGAGTCTGCCGGCTACCCTTCGACACCACCACGTATCTACCTGCCTGCGAGGCGATTTCAGCGCTGCTCACCTGACGGGGGTCAAGGAGTTCGCAGGCTTTCTCACCGACCCTTACACCGCGCTCGAACCACCCACGATCGCGTGATGGCGACGTCGCTGGCTTTGCGGGATGGGCAAGGCAGTGAACTGTTCCCACGCGGACGACCGTCCGTACGGTTTGCTACAGGCGACGGTGACCCGCGACGACGCCGGAGATCCCGGGCCTGCATGGGACGGCCAAGTCGGATGGTTCGGCCGCTGAGCTGGGCTCTTTGAGAATCCGGTTAGATCGATTGCCGTGCGGCCGCCCGTCGGCGTAAGGTCAAAGCAGGTTGAGTTCACAGCCAGCTGGAAACGTCAGACGACGTGCGGGGCGAGTACCACCGCCCTGCAGCGAGGCTTTGAGGACGCAGGGCCTAAGTACTTGACGAACCACAGTACGAATCACGTATTCCGACTGATGGAGTCACAATGTCTACCCCCATTACGCGTCCGGCTTCGCCGGACTCCCTCATCGAACCCGCCGACTGCTATTCGGCGCACTTCGCCACCCGGTGGCTGCAACCGTCGATGGCGGTGATCAATGCCCACGGCGAACTCGACGCGGCCAACGCGCAGGAGTTCGTTGACTACGCGTTGCGTCACGCCCCGCACATCGATCGCCTGGTGCTCGATCTGACCGGCGTGGACTTTTTCGGTACCGCGGGCTTTTCCGCCCTGCATACCCTGAATGTCCGCTGCGCCGCAGAGAAGATCGAATGGGCTCTGGCACCCAGCCCGGCGGTCACCCGACTGCTGCGGATCTGCGATCCCGACTCGGCCCTGCCGATCTGCGACAGCGTCGAAACCGCGCTTGCGGCCGTGCAGGGTGAACCCCGTCGGCTACTGCAACTGGTCTCGAAGTCGCGCTAGGGATTTCGCCAACAACCGGGACACGTGCATCTGCGAGATGCCGACCCGCTCGGCGATCTGCGTCTGCGTCAACGACTCGAAGAACCGCAGCAACAGGACAGTCCGCTCCCGCTCTGGCAACGCGGCGAGCAAGGGCCGCAACGCTTCCCGGTTCTCGATCTGATCCAGGCCGAGATCTACATCGCCGAGTGTGTCGGCAATCGCAGGCGCATCCTCGTTGCCGCTGCTGCCGCCGCTGTCGATCGACAGTGTGTTGTATGAACTGCCTGCGACAAGGCCTTCGATCACCTCGTCGCGGTCCATCTCCAGCTCGGCCGCGAGTTCCGTTGCGGTCGGCGCCCGGCCGAGTCGCTGCGACAGATCGGCCGTAGCAGCGCCCAACCTCAGGTGCAGTTCCTTGAGCCGGCGGGGCACCTTGACCGACCAGCTGTTGTCGCGGAAGTGCCTGCGAACCTCACCCATGATGGTCGGCACGGCGAATGACACGAAATCCGAACCGGCGTTGACGTTGAACCGGATCACCGCATTGACCAGACCGACGCGGGCCACCTGCACCAGATCGTCGCGGGGTTCGCCGCGCCCGTCGAACCTGCGGGCGATGTGGTCCGCCAGCGGCAGGCACCGCTCGACGATGCGCTCACGCTGGCGCTGGAACTGCGCCGACGAATCAGGCAGATCTTCGAGTTCGCGGAACATGGCAGCGACGTCCGCATATTCAGAGTTCGGTCGTGACGACGAACCCTTGGCCGACGATCGGGTCACCGCAGCGAACTCGCTCGCCTCGTCATCATGGAGATCCCGAACGTCCGCCCCTCCGCGGGACCTTGCCCGTCTTGGAAGGTGTGCACCTCGTCGGTGAGCGAGCTCAGCACGTGCCAGCTGAAGCTGCCCGGAGACAGAATGTCCGGGCTCTTACATGCGGTCGAAACGTCGATGACCACCGCGTCGTCCCTCGGGTCGACCACCAGCAGCAGCATCGAGTCTGGCATGGCTGACCGGATCAGCCGGGTGCACGCTTCATCGACCGCGAGGCGCAGGTCGGCGACGGCGTCGAAATCAAGGTCCTCGAACGTCCCGACCGCGGCCACCAGGGTCCGCAGCACCGCGAGATTCTCCAGCGTGGCCGCGACACGGAGTTCGACCGATCGGCCGCTGCGCTGCTGCCCATTGTCTGTGTATGCGACGTCGGCCATGTGACCTCCCGGCAATTTCCTCGCGACACTACCCCAGGTCGATTCCCAGCTAGTCACCGGCGCTCCTCATGCTCAGCGGACACGTGTGGCGACGGTGACGCCGGGGTAATCCCTCGTCATGGAGGAAACCGGGCCACGGAGTCGGATCGACGACGTGGCAGACAGCCGGCCACTGCGCCGGATACTGATCGCAATCGGACTGGTACTGGCCGTCCTGATTCTGGTAGGGGTGGCGATATACACCGGCGCCTTCCTCATCCTGGCTCCGATGATGCAGTGACGCCGATGATGACAGCACCGTGCCCTTTGATGTGCTCTTCACCATGGTGCACGTGCAATACCCCGCCATGGTTGGTCGTCAAACATGCGACTTCGTCGTAGCGCCGTCCGCGGACCCGGGATACGTCGGGTGCGCCGCGGGCGAGGATTCTCCTACCAGGATCCGGGCGGCACACCACTTACCGACGCGGCAACCTTGGAGCGCATCCGCGACCTGGTGATCCCGCCCGCATGGAAGAAGGTGTGGATCTGCCCCTACCCGAACGGGCACATCCAGGCGGTCGGGACCGACGCGGCGGGCCGCCGCCAGTACCTCTATCACCAGAAGTGGCAGGAAGAGCGCAACGAGGAGAAGTTCGATCGGGTGCTGGAGATGTCTGCCGCGCTGCCCGACATGCGACGCCGCGTGTCTGCCGACCTTGGCCGCCGCGGGCTCGAGCGCGACCGGGTGCTGGCGCTCGCCCTGCACCTGCTCGACCTCGGCTACTTCCGTGCGGGCAGCGAGCAGTACGCCGAAGAGAACAACTCGTATGGCATCGCCACGCTGCTGTGCGAACATGTGGCGCTGAACAAGGAGGCCGTCGAGTTCGACTACCCAGCCAAGAGCGGGGTACGCCGTACGTTGCTGATCGACGATCCGGAGGTGGTCCGGTCGGTGCGGGCACTGCTGCGTCGCGAGGGCCAGACCGAGCGCCTCTTGGTGTGCCGCAACGGTTCCGGTTGGATTGACTTGCACGCAGAGGACCTCAACGCGCGGTTCAAGGAACTGGTCGGCGACGAATACACGGTCAAGGACCTGCGCACCTGGCACGGCACCGTGCTGGCCGCCGCGGCGTTCGTCGATGCGGATCCTCCGGTCAACAAGACCGTGATCAAACGCGTGGAGTCGGCCGTGATGAAGGAGGTCGCAGAAGAGCTCGGCAACACTCCCGCCGTGGCCCGTTCGTCATACGTCGATCCGCGGGTGGTCGAAGGTTACGAATCCGGGCTGACCATCACCGCGGGGGCGCGTCGGGCAAGCCGCACCAAGGCACCCGCCGAGCGGCAGGCAATTCTGGAGAGCAGCACCGCGCGGCTGATTCGCAAGGTGGCGAAGGGCTAGGAAGCGGCCGTCCGTTCGCCGGCCAATGCCGACATCGACTTCTTGTAGAGGCGTGCGGTGTCCACGGCAATCCGGTCCCACGAGTAGCGGGCGACGGGTCGGTTCCGTCCCCCTGTACCGAGGCTGCGCCGTAGGAAGGAATCACGGAGCAGGTGGTTGACCGACGCCGCGAGGTCCCGACCGCGCAGGCCACCACCTGGGACGCCGCAGGCCGTTGCTTCCAGTGCGACGACACCGGACGGTTCGTACGTCGGGGTACACGCGACCACATCGGCGGACCGCAGCAACTCCGGGATTTCGGCGTCGGTGGCGTGCGCGTGCACGCGTAGCCGGTCGGCGACCCCCAACCGTTCGGCGAGACCGCGAAGCCTGCGGGCTTCGCGGTCGGACTGTTGGTCGCCACGCTCGGCTTCGCCGATGATAACGAATTCGGCAGCCGGAATTAGTCGCAAAGCTCGAACTAATGCGTCGAAACCGTTGTCCAGCAATATCTTTCCCACACCAACGACGCGATGCTCGCCGCTTCGGGCTGCCTGCGGCCCATTCGGAGTGAACGCCTTGCCACACGTGCGATTAGCCGAGTCGGCTGGCGCGCAAAACGTTCGAGCAACGGCCGTTCGCAATTTGGATTCTCCGGATTCGCATTCGGGATGAAAGACAGATCACACCGGTTTTCGGCCACCGCACGCAGGGTATTCCGATCGCCATGCACGACAGCGAGGAAATTCCCGACGACGTTCCCGTCGCCGACGCCGTCGAGCAACAGCGACCCGTCGACCCTGTGCCCGACGAGGAGCCCGCCGCCCACCCTCCCGACGATGTGCCGCTCGAGGCGGCGCAAGCCGATTGGCAGGAACAGCTCGAGACGGTCGAACTGGATCCGGAGTTCGACGAGCATGATCACTGAGAAGGTTCCGGACTGGCGTTCGCGGTGTGGTTAGTGATCCGGCGGGTCAAGTTCTCGATCATGGAGAATGTCACCGGAATGCTTGGCCTGATGCTGATTGTGTTTGCGGTGAATGTTTTGCACTGCATCCGAATTGGGGTGGCCTGGTCCACCAAGTTACCGCTCCTGCCATTCCCGAAGAAAAGTCCGCCGCCACCTATTGGTACTTTGCCATCGCGTTGTTCGGCGCCGCGATGACGCCCTACGAGGTGTTCTTCTTCTCATCCGGCGCGGTCGAAAAACATTGGACAACCAAGGATCTGGGCACGGCGCGGCTCAATGTAATAATCGGCGTCCCACTCGGCGGCCTTCTGTCGATCGCTATCGCGGCCTGCGCGACGATCGTCCCGCTGCCCAGTCAGATCGACGTGACCTCGCTGTCGCAGACGGTGATGCCCGTCGTCGCTGCAGGGGGAAAGCTGTTGGTGGCCTTCGCTATTGTCGGGATCGTTGCCGCGACGTTTGGCGCGGCATTGGAGACCACGTTGTCCGGCGGCTATGTCCTGGCCCAGTTCCTCGGCTGGCCGTGGGGCAAGTTCCGCCGTCTCGCCGAAGCCGCGCGGTTTCATGTGGTGATGATCGTGACGGCACCTGTGATGCTTGTCGCACTGCTGCGCCGGCGGCATCGGGGGCACGTTCGTTGCCGCCTGGGAGGACGTGGCCCGGGTCGGATCCGACCTGGTCAGGGTCCGTCCCGGTTACACCCGCTTTTCGCCGGTGCTGCGAGATGTGGATTGACCGCCACGTTTAGCCGATGGGGCTGCGGGGCAACCCTCGTACTGCGTGGGGGGAGATTCCCGTCGCGCGGCCCGCAAGGGCCCCGGGCTCAAGAAGTGGGCAACGACCGACCCAGCCGTTACGCGGAAAGGTAACTATGACCGACAAGAACACTGGTCCGCAAGAAGGCGTCAAGGGCGTCGTCGAGGACGTCAAGGGCAAGGCCAAGGAAGCGGTTGGCACCGTGACAGGCCGTGACGACATGGTCCGCGAGGGCAAGGCACAGCAGGACAAGGCCGACGCTCAGCGGGACGTTGCCAAGAAGGAAGCCCAGGCCGATTCGGCTCGCGCCGGCGCCAAGGCCGCCGAGAAGCGCCAGGAGGCGGAGCAGCGGCCGTAATAGCGTAATAATTCGATAGAAGGGGCCCAGCCGAAACACCGGCTGGGCCTTTTCATGTGTCGTCAACTACTGGGGCGCTGCCGATGGGCGTCGGGATGCTCTGCGTACCAACGCTCTTCGATGTGTCGCACCCGCAGGTGCTCGAGGAGCAGCCACCCGGCGCCGATGATGAACCCGGCACCGGCCAGCGTTGACAGGGTCAAGCCGACGTCTTGGTGGCCGGTGGCGAATGCCGCGAGGCACGAGACGAACAGCACCAAGGCGACGCCGATTACGATAAGCCCCGGCATGATTTTGTTGTCCTTCATCGACTCGCCGGCATGTGGCCGCGTTGTCCTCGCGTGGTCGACGGGATCCTTCGGGCCCTTCATCGGTACTCCTCTCTCGAGATACCTACGCCCGACAAAACATAGGCTGATTCCAACGGTAGAACTACCTGACACCGTTGTGTGAAAAACCGTCACGGCAACGTGACGTCACTGGTGGGGCGGGTTCTTCTCACCCCGCAACACACGCGCGAGATGGCGACGTTGCGGGCGTCGTCGGTGTTGGAAAGCTCGGCGTCAAGGCGCTCGAGGACACGCTGCGCAACGCTGGCCGGATGGCCGACCTCAGACCGGGTGGCATGGGGGCACCTGCCGCCCGAAAGGGCAGGCGGACACGAGAATCGTTGAAGCGATGTAGCCGTGGATTCGCGGATCAGGCCCGCAAGATCATCCGCCGAACAGGGCAGGTCCGGCCAAGGCCGGCATGCTCATGGTCAGCACCAGCAGCATCAAGGTGAACAGGAACCAGCCTGCGCCCTGCCATGCCCACCACGTCTCGTGGTTGCGCCAGGTCTGATAGGTCCGCAAAAACGCCCGCAACCCGCCGATTAACAGGATCACCGGCGCCCCGACGGCCAGCAGCGTCCGCTGGGGCACGCCGCACGCCGCCGTGTCGGCAGTCGCGCCATGACAGGTGCTGACCCAAAGGGCGGCAACGACCAGAAACGCCACACCGAGCACAGCGACCACTAGGCCGAAGCGCACGGCATCGCGAACATTGGCGTCGTCGTGTCGCAAGTCGTTGGGATTCTGATACAAAGCCACTTGCCCCGCACTCCCAGTTCGCTGTTGGAACGCCCTTGTGTAGACGTCGGGGGAATTCCCTGTCCGGGGAACGAATAAACCTCAGGACCCGATGCGTATATGCGCAGTCAGCAGCAGTCTGTCGTACACGGCGCGGGCGGGCAGCTCCTCGTCATAGGAAAGCCCGAGAAAGTCCTTCGCGATTTGCTCAGCGAGCGGCCGCAACTTGGTGTTTGTCTCCTGTGAGCGCCATTTCAGCAGCTCAAACGCGGAGTCGGCGTTGATCCGGTAGATCAGCATCAGCATGCCCTTGGCCTGTTCGATGCCGCTGCGGGCCTCGGCGATTTCGGCCACCGCCTCGGTGACACTTTCGTGGTGGGCCTCCGTAATCGAAGGGGTGACGTCGACATAGAAGCCGTGCGTGCCTACCACCCGGCCTGCGTCGTCGAAGAGCTGGTCGCCGACCACCACGACGTGGTGAACGTCGCCCCGGGTGTCGACAATGCGGTGCCGGGTGGAGAACGCGCCTGCCGTGCGCCTGATCTCCTCCAGTGTGGCCGCGACCTGGCCGTAGTCGTCGGGATGCTTGTGGGACAGCACCAGATCGGTGGTCGGGTGCACCGTTCCGGCCTCGTAGCCGTGCATGCGCTCGACCTGAGGGGACCACTCCCAGCGTTCGTCGGCGAAATAGAACCGGAACCAGCCGACGCGCTGGGGCTCGCCTCCGGCCAGTGCGTGCTCGACGGGCGTTTGCCCCTCGAGATCGGCCAGCTCATCCGTCATGCTGTGCAGATTAACCCGGCTAAGAACAGCGCGGCATCGGAGCAGATACAGACGTTCGTTATGCGGACAGATCGCCTGCGGTCATGCAAGCCATTATCGTCGCGATGCGGGCGCCGGCTCGACGATTGTGTGCGGGTGTGGTGCGCCGACGGCGCGTGCTGCGGTCGGTGCACCTGCCCGCCGTCGCGATGGGGCGCACGCCGCTCCGGGCCGACGCGCTGGGTCCGCGAGCAGACGTAAGAGACTCCAATTTGTCGGCGTGTCGGGGCATTCTGCGTCTGCTCGCGCAGTGGATGGCCCCTACGATTCGGGCCGTGAGGCTCAAGCTGTACCTCGTCGCCGGCGTCGTAACAGGAATCGCGGCATACCTTCTCGGTGCCGCGCCGGCGTGGAGCCTGACGATCGGCATGCTTGCACCGGCCATTCTCGCGGCGGTCCCCCGTTTCCTGCACGGCACCATCGCCGGCCTCAGCACCCGCGACGATGTCGCCACGGAAATGTCCGGCACGGAGTTCGAGGACTACGTTGCGCGAATCGCCAGGTCCAGCGGGTTGCCCGTGATCATGACCTCGATCACCGGCGACTGGGGCGTCGACATCATCGTCGGCAAGCGGCCCAATCGCCTTGCCATTCAATGCAAACGGCAGGCCCGCCCGGTCGGTACAGGCGCCATACAGGAAGTGGTGGCGGGAGCGCCGATGCAGGACTGCAGCAAGACAATGGTGGTCACCAACCACGAATTCACGCCTGCCGCACGCAAACTCGCGGAGCTGCACGGCTGTGAGCTTGTCGGTCGCTCCGAACTACCCCGGCTGCGGTCAACGATCCGTCGTCTGACGAAGCCTTCTGAGCCGACCCGAGCCTAGCTGAGCGCCCCGCGCACCGCGGCCACCGCGTCATCGATCTCGTCACGCGACACCGTCAGTGTCGGCCGGAACCGCACACTGTTCGGGCCGCTGGCCAGCATGATGACCCGGCGCTCCCAGAGCCTGCGAATCAGCTCGTCGCGCTCCGCACCGCTGGGCAGGCTGAACGCGCACATCAGCCCGCGGCCGCGGACGTCGAGAACCAGTCCCGGGAACTCCACCGCGAGATCCTCCAGCTGGTCAAGCAGATATCGACCGGCCTTGGCGGCCCGCACCAT
>Ga0207693_10001528_pt1 | contig 20442 bp, 14 predicted proteins | sample LARL81metaG_FD_184347 | JGI IMG/M metagenome (GOLD analysis project Ga0207693, IMG submission 184347) | Corn, switchgrass and miscanthus rhizosphere microbial communities from Kellogg Biological Station, Michigan, USA - LAR L8-1 metaG... | ecosystem: Host-associated > Plants > Roots >... | reverse complement strand
GGACATGGCTGGAGCGGACGTGTCTGAGCAGTGGTTCGAGAGAGATCCGCTCTGGTTCAAGCGGGCCGTCTTCTACGAGATCCACATCCGCGGGTTCTTCGACGGGAACGACGACGGCTCGGGCGACTTCCGCGGCCTGATCGACAAGCTCGACTACCTCGAGTGGCTCGGTGTGGATTGCCTCTGGCTGCTGCCGATGTACGAGTCGCCGCTACGGGACGGTGGCTACGACATCTCGAACTTCTTCGCCCTCCACCCCGACTACGGGTCGGTGGACGACTTCCGCGAGTTCGTCGAGCAGGCGCACCAGCGCGGCATGCGCGTGATCGCGGACCTCGTCATGAACCACACCTCCGCCGACCATCCGTGGTTCCAGGAGTCGCGGGCGGATCCGGCCGGCGCGAAGGGCAAGTGGTACGTGTGGTCGGAGTCGGACGAGGGCTATCCCGAGGCGCGAGTCATCTTCATCGACAGCGAGCCGTCCAACTGGACGCTCGACCAGCTGCGCGGCGAGTACTACTGGCACCGCTTCTTCCACCACCAGCCCGACCTCAACTACGACAACCCCGAGGTGCAGGAGGCGATGCTCGAGGTGCTGCGCTTCTGGCTCGACCTCGGCATCGACGGCTTCCGGCTCGACGCCGTGCCGTACCTCTTCGAACGCGACGGAACGAACGGCGAGAACCTCCCCGAGACGCACGAGTACCTGAAGCGCGTCCGGGCCGAGGTGGACGCCCGCTACCCCGACCGGCTGCTGCTCGCCGAGGCGAACCAGTGGCCGGAGGACGTCGTCGACTACTTCGGCGAGGGCGACGAGTGCCAGATGTGCTTCCACTTCCCGGTCATGCCGCGGATGTTCATGTCGCTGCGGCGCGAGGACGCGACGCCGATCTACGAGATCCTCGACCGGACGCCGAGGATCCCCGACAACTGCCAGTGGGGTCTCTTCCTCCGCAACCACGACGAGCTGACCCTCGAGATGGTCACCGACGAGGAGCGGGACTACATGTACTCCGAGTACGCGAAGGACCCGCGGATGAAGCTCAACCTCGGGATCCGCCGCCGTCTCGCGCCGCTGCTCGACGCCGGCCGCGACGAGGCGGAGCTGCTGCACGCGATTCTCTTCTCATTGCCTGGTTCGCCGGTCCTCTATTACGGGGACGAGATCGGCATGGGCGACAACGTGTACCTCGGCGACCGGGACGGCGTGCGCACCCCGATGCAGTGGTCGGGCGACCGAAACGCCGGTTTCTCGCGCGCCGACTGGGCGCAGCTCTACCTCCAGCCGCTGATGGATCCCGTCTACGGCTTCCAGGCGGTGAACGTCGAGGCGCAGCTGCGCACGCCGAACTCGCTGCTCCGCTGGATGCAGCGCTTCATCGCGCTGCGCAAGGAGCATCCCGTGTTCGGGCTCGGCACCTACGAGCCGCTCCGCGGCGACAACACGCGGATCTTCTCCCACATCCGGACCTGGGAGGACGACGTAGTCCTCTGCGTGCACAACCTCGCCCGCTCGGCGCAGGCCGTGCAGCTCAACCTCTCGGAGTACGCGGGGATGGTGCCGGTGGAGATGCTCGGTCGTACGGCCTTCCCGCCGATCGGGGAGCTGCCCTACCTCCTGACGCTCGCGCCGCGGGGATTCTTCTGGTTCCAGCTCAGGCAGGAAGAGCAGGTCGAGTGAGATGGACGAGCAGTCGTTGATCGAGTACGTGACCCACCAGCGCTGGTACGGCGCGAAGTCGCGGACGGTCTCGCATTCCGAGGTGCTCGACACCGTCACGATCCGCCAGGCCGAGCCGAAGCTGTCCCTCGCCCTCGTCGAGATGCGCTTCGACACGGGAACGCACGAGGTCTACCAGCTCCTCGTCTCGGGCGGCGACGAAGACGCTCCCCTCGACGGGCTCGCCGAGAACGTGGGGATCGCGCGCGAGATCGTGAGCGCAATGCGGGCCGGCGTGACGATCCAGGGCTCGGAGGGCGTGGCCGAGTTCAGCCCGGCCGCGGACTTCTCCGCGCTGGGCCGCGAGCTCGGCGCCGTGCGGCTCGTGTCCTCGGAGCAGTCGAACAGCTCGATCGTCTTCGACGACGCGCTGATCCTCAAGGTCTTCCGCCGCCTCGAGCCCGGGATCAACCCGGAGCTCGAGATGCTCCGCTTCCTCACCGAGCAAGGCTTCCGCAACGTCCCGGCGCTCGGCGGCTGGTACGGCTACTCCGGTGGGCCGCTCACGGCGACGCTCGGGCTCCTGCAGGAGTTCGTCGCCGGCGCGATCGGTGGCTGGGAGCTCGCGCTCGGCGAGATCGCGTCCGCGCCCGAGAGCTTCCTCGACCGGCTCGGACGGCTCGGCGAGGTGACCGCGAACATGCACACGGCCCTCGGCGCCGATCCGAGCGATCTCGCCTTCGCGCCGGAAGAGCCGAGCGTCGAGTCGCTCGGGCTGCTGACCGCGACGGTGGACGAGGAGATCGCGCGGGTCTTCCTGTCGCTGCCGGACGACGACGAGCGCATCGCGCCGATCGCCGGCCGGGGCGAGGAGGTGCGCGAGCAGCTGCGCCTGCTCACCCACGCCGGCTCGAGCGGCCGCGTGATCCGCACCCACGGCGACTACCACCTCGGCCAGACCCTCTGGAAGAGCAACGACTGGGTGATCCTGGACTTCGAAGGGGAGCCGGCCCGCACGCTCGTCGAGCGCCGCCGCAAGCGCTCACCGCTCCGTGACGTGGCGGGGATGCTCCGCTCCTTCGCCTATGCGGCCACCGCCGCCGAGCTCACGCGCGACGCCGACGTGCCGGAGGACTGGGAGGAGCGGGCGCGCGAGCGGTTCCTCGAGAGCTATCTCGAGACGGTCGACCAGTCGCTTCTGCCGCCGGGCGAGGCCGCGATCGAGCGGCTCCTCGCGGTGTTCGAGCTGGAAAAGGCGGTCTACGAGCTCCGCTACGAGCTCGACAACCGGCCCGACTGGGTTGGAATCCCCGTTGCGGGTATCGAGCGGCTCATGCGGCAGGCCGCGGAAGCGCTGTGACCGTCGACCTCGGCGCCAATCCCCACAGCGTTCTCGGGGCCCACGAGGCCGAGGACGGCGTCGTCGTGCGCACGCTTCGGCCCGAGGCGCAGGCGGTGCGCGTCCAACCCGCGGGCATCGAGGCGGAGCTCAAGGATCCCGGCGGCTTGTGGGAGGCGCTGCTGCCGAAGGCACGGCTGCCGCTCGACTACGAGCTGGAGGTCGAGTACCCCGACGGGAACACCTTCACCGTCCGCGACCCGTACTCGTTCCTGCCGACGCTCGGCGAGCTCGACCTTCACCTCGCCATGCAGGGCCGCCACGAGCACCTCTACGAGCGCCTCGGCGCCCACGTTCGCGAGCTGGACGGCGTCGTCGGCACCGCGTTCGCGGTCTGGGCGCCGAACGCACGCTCGGTCTCGGTCGTCGGCGACTTCAACTCCTGGGACGGACGCCTGCATCCGATGCGCTCGCTCGGCGCGTCCGGGATCTGGGAGCTGTTCGTGCCGGGCGTCGAGGAGGGCACGAAGTACAAGTTCGAGATCCGGACCCAGGACGGCCGCCTGCGCCTGAAGAGCGACCCGCTCGCCTTCCACACCGAGGTGCCGCCGGCGAACGCGTCGGTCGTCTGGGAGGACAAGCACGTCTGGCGCGACCAGGAGTGGCTCGAGCGCCGCGCCACCGCGGACCCGCTGCGCGGCCCACTCTCGGTCTACGAGGTCCACCTCGGCTCGTGGCGGCGTAACCCGCTGGAGGACAATCGCCCGCTCACGTACCGGGAGCTCGCGGACGAGCTCGCCGACTACGTCTCCGACCTCGGCTTCACCCACGTCGAGCTGCTGCCGGTGATGGAGCATCCGTTCTCCGGCTCGTGGGGCTACCAGGTGACCGGCTACTACGCGCCCACCTCGCGCTTCGGCACACCCGACGACTTTCGCCACCTCGTCGACCGCCTCCACCAGCGCGGCATCGGCGTGATCGTCGACTGGGTCCCGGCCCACTTCCCGCGCGACGACTGGGCTCTCGCCACCTTCGACGGGACGCACCTCTACGAGCACGCCGACCCGCGCCGCGGCTCGCATCCCGACTGGGGCACGCTCGTCTTCAATTTCGGGCGCACGGAGGTGCGGAACTTCCTGCTCGCCAACGCGCTCTACTGGCTGCAGGAGCATCACGCCGACGGGATCCGCGTCGACGCCGTCGCCTCAATGCTCTACCTCGACTACTCGCGCAAGGACGGCGAGTGGGTGCCGAACATGTTCGGCGGCAACGAGGACCTCGACTCGGTCGCCTTCCTCAAGGAGCTGAACGAGACGCTGTACGCCCGCGAGGCCGGGGTGATCTCGTCGGCCGAGGAGTCGACCGCCTGGCCGGGCGTCTCACGGCCGACCTACCTCGGCGGCCTCGGCTTCGGCTTCAAGTGGAACATGGGCTGGATGCACGACACGCTCACGTACTTCCAGAAGGACCCGGTCTACCGCCGCTTCCACCACCACACGCTGACGTTCTCGCTCATGTACGCGTTCAGCGAGAACTTCATCCTCCCGCTGTCGCACGACGAGGTCGTGCACGGCAAGCGGTCGCTGCTCGACAAGATGCCGGGCGACCGCTGGCAGAAGTTCGCGAACCTGCGCTCGCTCTACGCCTACATGTGGGCGCACCCGGGCAAGAAGCTCCTCTTCATGGGCGGCGAGCTCGGCGAGTGGGAGGAGTGGAACGCCGAGGGCTCGCTGCACTGGAACCTGCTCGAGCACGCCGAGCACGAGGGGATCCAGGCGCTGGTGCGCGATCTCAACCACACCTACCGCTCCACTCCGGCTCTCTGGGAGCTCGACTTCGACCCGGCCGGCTTCCGCTGGCTCGAGGCCAACGACACGGCGAACAACGTGCTTGCGTTCGCCCGCGTCGGCGAGGGTGATGCGCCGCCGCTGGTCTGTGTCCTCAACCTCTCGCCGGTGCCGCGCCACGACTACCGCGTCGGGATGCCCGTGTGCTGCCGCTGGCGCGAGGTGCTGAACACCGACTCGGCCTTCTACGGCGGCAGCGGCGTCGGCAACCTCGGCGGTGTCGAGGCGGAGGCGGTGCCGTGGCACGAGCAGCCCTTCTCGGCGACCCTCACGTTGCCGCCCCTCGGCGCCGTCTGGCTCGTGCCCGAGTAAGGTCGCCGCCGATGGAGGTCTGGCCGGGAGGACCGTTCCCGCTGGGCGCGACGTGGGACGGCGAGGGGACGAACTTCTCGCTCTTCTCCGAGCACGCCGAGCGGGTCGAGCTGTGCCTGTTCGACGGCGACCGCGAGGCGCGGGTCGAGCTGCACGACGTCACCGCGCACAACTGGCACTGCTACCTCCCCGGCATCGCCCCCGGCCGGCGGTACGGCTATCGCGTCCACGGCCCGTACGACCCGGCGAGCGGGCACCGCTTCAACCCGAGCAAGCTCCTGCTCGATCCGTACGCCAAGGCGATCGAGGGGCCCGTGCTCTGGGATCTCGCGAACGTCCTCCCCTACGTGCCGGGCTCCGCCGAGGACGCCGATCTCGAGCTCGACGACGAGGACGACGCCGACGCGATCCCGAAGTGCGTCGTGGCCGATCCCGCCTTCGACTGGGAGGACGACCGGCCGCCCGCGACACCCTGGACCGACACAGTGATCTACGAGGTGCACGTGAAGGGTTTCACCGAGCGGCACCCCGAGATCCGCGACGACCTGCGTGGCACATATGCCGCGCTCGCCTCGGAGCCCGCGCTCGCGTACTTCAACGAGCTCGGCGTCACCGCGGTCGAGCTCCTCCCGATCCACCACATCGCCGACGAGAGCTTTCTCCACGACCGCGGGCTCTCGAACTACTGGGGCTACTCCTCGATCGGCTATCTCGCGCCGCACGCGCTCTACGCCGCGACCGGCACGAGCGGCGAGCAGGTGCGCGAGTTCAAGGGGATGGTCAAGGCGCTGCACGGAGCGGGGATCGAGGTGATCCTCGACGTCGTCTACAACCACACCGCCGAGGGCAACCACCTCGGCCCGATGCTGTCGTTCCGCGGGCTCGACAACCGGAGCTACTACCGGCTGATGCCCGACGACCTGCGCTACTACATGGACTTCACGGGCACCGGCAACTCGCTCAACCCGGTCCACCCCTCGGTGCTGCGGCTGATCATGGACTCGCTGCGCTACTGGGTGCTCGAGTGCCGCGTCGACGGTTTCCGCTTCGATCTCGCCTCGGCGCTCGCGCGCGAGTTCTACGACGTGGACCGGCTCGGCGCGTTCTTCGACACGATCCACCAGGACCCGGTGCTCTCGCAGGTGAAGCTGATCGCCGAGCCGTGGGACGTGGGGCCGGGCGGTTACCAGGTCGGCAACTTCCCGGTGCTCTGGGCCGAGTGGAACGGGAAGTACCGCGACTCCGTGCGCGACTTCTGGCGCGGCCAGGGCAACGTGGGCGAGTTCGCGCAGCGCTTCACGGGCTCCTCCGACCTCTACGGCGAGGACGGCCGCACCCCGTTTGCCTCCATCAACTTCGTCACCTCGCACGACGGCTTCACGCTGCGCGACCTCGTCTCGTACAACGAGAAGCACAACGAGGCGAACCTCGAGGACAACCGCGACGGCTCCGACGACAACCGCTCGTGGAACCTCGGCGCCGAGGGCGAGACCGACGACCCGGCCGTGCTCGCACTGCGGTCGCGGCAGCAGAGGAACTTCCTCGCCACGCTGCTCCTGTCGCAGGGCGTGCCCATGCTGCTCGGCGGCGACGAGCTCGGACGGACGCAGGGAGGCAACAACAACGCGTGGTGCCAGGACAACGAGATCTCGTGGTTCGACTGGGAGACGGCAGACGGGGAGCTGCTCGAGTTTGCGCGGCGCGTGATCGCACTGCGGCGGGAGCATCCGGTCTTCCGGCGCACGTCGTTCCTCACCGGCAGGGCCGCTGAGAGCGGGCTGCCCGATGCGTGGTGGTTCCGGCCCGACGGGCGGCGGATGACGCAGCGCGACTGGACGAGCTCCGAGACGCGGACTCTCGGCGTCTTTCTCAACGGCCGGGAGATCCGAGAGCGGACGCACCACGGAGAGCCGATCTTCGGGGACTCGTTCCTGCTGGTCTTCAACGTGCACTCCGAGCCGGTCGTGTTCACGCTGCCGACCAGGCGCTTCGGCTCGCGCTGGCGGGTCGTGCTCGCCACCGGCGAGGCTCCGGCCGAGCCGCTCGGCGCGCGCGCCCTCGTGGCCGTCGACGCTCACTCCCTGACCCTGCTTCGGCGAGACTGAGCCGGATGCGCGTCTACCTCGCCGCGTCGATGTTCACGCCGTACGAGCGATCGTTCCTCGACGACTGCGCCGGTCGCCTCCGGGCCGAAGGCTTCGAGGTCTTCGTCCCTCACGAGCAGGGGCTCGTCGGGCGCGACGCGACGCCCGAAGCCGTGTTCGCGGTGGACGCCGGCGGTGTCGAGTCAGCGGACGCCGTCCTCGCTGTCCTCGACGGGTCAGCGGTGGACGACGGCACGGCGTGCGAAATCGGGCTCTTCCACGGACTGAAGCAGCGAGACCCCGAGCGGAAGGGAGTCGTGGGTCTGCTCACCGACTTGCGCGGCGAACGCCGCGGCGACTTCGCGATCAACCTCTTCGTCCGCGGATGCATCGACGCGAGCGGGGGCGCTGTCGTCAGCTCGCTGGACGACGCCGTCACGATCCTGCAGCGCTGGCGCTCCGCCTAACTCGTCCAGCCGCTCAGTCCGACGCCTTCACCGCAGGGGATCCGGGAAGACGCCGGACCGGGCTGGCCGCGACCCGCCAGAGGAGCCGGGCCGGGAGGGGTTCGATGCGCTTGCAATCGAACCACGCCATGATGAAAAGCAGCTAAGAGCGTCCGGCGCTCCCCGGACGGGCCGCGCCGTCCAGGCTCAGACGGACGACAGCACCGCCGTCCCCGGCGTTCTCGGCCGCGACCGTCCCTCCGTGCGCCTCGGCCACCTCGCGGACGATCGCCAGCCCCAGACCGGCGCCGGGCATCGCCCGCGCAGCGGCCGAGCGGTAGAAGCGGTCGAAGACGAGGGGTCGGTCCTCGTCGGCGAACCCCGGACCGTGGTCGCGGACCCTCAGCTCGCCGCCGGCCAGCGAGACCTCGACCGAGCCGCCGTCGCCGCTCCACTTGCCGGCGTTCTCGAGCAGGTTCCAGACCGCGCGCTCCATCCGGTCGCGGTAGCCGTCGACGACCGTCGGCTCGAGCCGCTCCGCCTCCCATTCGACTGCGGGGAACCGGTCGCGGGCTCGTTCGACCGTGCCCTCGACGAGCTCGTCGAGCTGGAACTCTTCCTTTTCGACCTGAGCGCCGCCGCGCGCGAGCTCGAGCAATCCGGCGATCAGCCCGCGCATCTCCTGCGACTCGCGGTGAAGGTCGTCGAGCAGGCGCCGGCGCTGCTCGGGGTCGAGCTCGATGTCCCCCCGCAGGACGTCGATGTTCGTCTGCAGGCTCGTGAGCGGCGTGCGCAGCTCATGGGAAGCGTCGGCGACGAAGCGCCGCTGCGTCTCGAGCGACTCCTCGAGCGCGGCGAGCATCGTGTTGAAGGAGGCGCCCAGAGCTGCGAGCTCGTCACGCCCGCCTTCCGGGACGCGCTCGCTCGGCTCGCCGGTCTCGGCGATTCGCTCGGCCGCGGCGGTCAGCCGGCGCACCGGAGCGAGGGTCGCTCCCGAGACGACGGCGCCACCGACGGCCGCGGCCACGATCGCGCCGAGCGCGACGAAGAGGAGGATCACTCTCAGTCGCTCGAGCGCACTATTCATCTCGTCCAGGCTGCGCCAGACGACGACCGCCTCGTCCACCACCCCCGCCCCATTGTCAGCGGCCGGCGCAACGTACTCCCGCAACTGGGATCCGTGAACCGTGACGGTGCGGTAGAAGCCGTGCGAGCGCAGACCCTGGGCGACCTGGAAGATCTGCTGATCCGGCGCGAGCGGTGGCCCCTTGAAGGACCTTTCCCCGCCGCCCGAGCCGAAGATCACCTCGATCTTGTTGTTGCCGAAGTAGTCGCTGGGGATCGAGCCGAGGTTCCTCTGCACCGCCACGGCCGTGCCGTGCAGCGACCCGTCGAGCTGAGACTGGAGCTCGTGCCGCATCACGAAGTACGTCGTCGCGCAGGCGAGCGCGACGACGACGGCGACGACACCGGCAGCGACGAGCGAGAGGCGGGCGCGAAGGGTCACGACTCGCGCAGGACGTACCCGGTGCCGCGGACGGTGTGGATCAGGCGCGTCTCGTCCTCGGCCTCGGTCTTGCGGCGGAGATAGCCGACGTAGACGTCGAGCGCGTTCGACGAGTGGCTGAAGTCGTAGCCCCAGACGCGCTCGTAGATGAGCGAGCGCGGCAGCACCTGGCGCGGGTTCCGCATGAACAGCTCGAGCAGGTGGGCCTCCGTCGTCGTCAGCTCGAAGCGGCGGCCGCCGCGGCGTGCGTCCATCGAGCCGAGATCGAGGGTCAGGTCGGCGAAGCGGAGCACCGCGCCCGGCTCCTCCGGCTTCGAGCGGCGCAGGAGCGCGCGCAGGCGCGCGAGGAGCTCTTCGAGGTCGTACGGCTTCGGGAGGTAGTCGTCGGCGCCCGCATCGAGCCCCTCGACGCGGTCGCCGATCGCGTCGCGCGCGGTGAGCAGGAGGATCGGGATGCGGTTCCCCTGCCTCCGCAGGCGGCGCGTCACGTCGAGCCCGTCGAGCCCGGGCATCATCACGTCGAGCACGACCGCGTCGGGCGTACGCGCGTCCACGGCCGTCAGCGCCGTGTCTCCGTCGGCGGCGAGCGCGACCTCGTAGCCGTGCAGCTGCAGCGCGCGCTCGAGTGCCTCGCGCACCGCACGGTCGTCGTCGGCCACCAGAACGAGCATTTCGTCTCTAAGTTTGCCGAGCGAGGTGAGATCCGGCTAAGCCGCGGGCAGATCCACCACGAACGCGGCACCCTCGCCGGGCCGCGACCGGACCGTGAGGCGGCCCCCCATCCGGGCCACGAGCTCGCGCGAGATGAACAGGCCGAGGCCGCTGCCGCCGACGCCGCGCGTGAGGGCCGGATCGAGACGGTAGAACTTCTCGAAGACTCGCTCCTGCTCGCCCGGCGGAATGCCGAGCCCACGATCGCGGACGGTCAGCAGCACCCGGCCCTGGCCGTCGGCGAGCTCGACCACCACGTCCCCGCCGTCCGGGGAGTACTTGATCGCGTTGTCGAGCAGGTTGACGAGCACCTGGCGGAGCTTGTCCTCGTCGGCGAGCGCGACCGCGCGAGCGCCGTTCTGCTCCAGCCGCAGCTCGATCTGCTCGGGCGTGCGCAGACGGGCCGAGTCGAGCGCACTCTCGACGAGCGGCGCCAGATCGGTGGCCTTGGTGGTCACGTCGACGCGCCCCTCTTCGAGCTGCCCGGCGAGGAGGATCTGAGAGACGATCGCCGTCAGGCGCTCGGTCTCGCTGACGATGATCTCGAGGAAGCGGTCGTGCTGCTCGGCCGGGATCTCGATGTCGGTGCGGCGCAGGGTGCGGGCGGCCCCGTACACGGCCGCGAGCGGGGTGCGGAGCTCGTGCGAAGCCGTAGCGACGAAATCGCTCCGCGCCCGCTCCAGGGCCTGTTCGTCGCTGACGTCCCGCAGCGCGTAGACGACGCCCTCGTCGAAGGCGACACCGGTGACCGCAACCCAGCGGTCGCCCGACGCCGTCTCCATCGGCACCGTCACCGGACGCGCACGTTCGGGTGTGGCGGCGTCGGCGAGCTCGGCCAGCCCGGTCAGCCTCTCCCACGCGCGCACGACCTCGGCCGGACGCCGGCCGACCGCCTCCGACTCCCGGACGCCGGTGATCGCCGCGGCGGCCGAATTCCAGAAGCGCACCCGGCCGTCCTCGTCGAGCAGGACGACGCCGTCGCCGACGTAGGCGAGGGCGAGCGCCGCTTCGGCGCGGCGCTCGGCTTCGCGGTACAGCCGCGCGTTCTCGACCGCGATGGCAGCGCGAGCGGCAAGCTCCTGCGCGAGGTCGAACTCGGAATCATCGAGCTGCCGCGATTCCGCGACCAGCGTGAGAGCGCCGAAGGAGCGCTCGCCGGAACGAAGCGGCACCGTGATCGCACTGCGGATGGAGATGTGCTCGAGCGCGGCCGCCGCGTTGGGGTCCCGCTGCGCGGCCTCGTCCAGCAGTTCTTGCGGCACCTCGCGGAGGAAGATCGGTTCGCCGGTGCGAATCACCTGCGCGGTCAGATCGAACTCGTCGTCGATCAGGACGGTGCGGGAGCGCTCTTGCACCGCCTCGGCCCAGCGCCTGCGCTCGGGGTCCTGGTGGGCGACGACGAGCTGCTCGATCTCGCCCGTCTCCTCGACGAGCATGGAGATCGAGCACCAGTCGGCGAGCAGCGGCACGGCGAGCTCGGTGAGGCGCTCGAGCGTCCGGTCGAGCTCGAGCGACGAGGTGAGCAGCGCCGTAGCCTCGCCGAGGAACGCGAGCCGCTCGCGCAGCGTCTGCTCGGCCGCCGAGAACTGGGCCCGCTCGAGGGCCAGCGCAGCCTGCCGTCCGAGCGCGATCTTGAGCGCCCGGCGTTCGGGCGGGAAGTCCTGGTCGGTCGGGAACGAGAAGACGAGCCCGCCGATCGTGCCTCGCTCACCCACCAGCGGCACACACACGAGTCCGTGGCCGGGCTGCGAGCGTCCGATCAGCTCGGGATAGCGCTCGTCCCGCTCCGCCTCGGAGTGGACGAACACACCCTCGCCGGTCCGCACGGCCTCCGAGAGCGGGAAGTTCCCGCTGACCGGAAAGCGCCGGAACGGCTCGATGAACCGCAGGTCGTAGCCGCGTGAGGCGATCACCTCGAGCCACTCGCCGTCGTCACTCAGAGTCGCGATCAGCCCACCGCGAGCCTCCGCTGCGCGCACGCCTTCCGTGAGCACGGCATCGAGGACTTCCTGCGGAGTGTGTGCTGTGGAGAGGGCGTCCGCCACGTACTGCAGCCGTGCGGCGGCATCGAGCGCAAGCTCGCTCTCCCGTACCGCTCGCTCGGCTCGCTCGCGTGCGGCCCGCTCGCGGCCGATCACCTCGCTGCCGAACAGCGCCGCCACTACGAACACGACGAGCGCGGTGGCTCCCTCGGCGTTGATCTGGTTGCGGTCGTAGCGGTTGGCGAAGAAGTAGAAGAACGGGAACACGGACGCGGCGACGGCGACGAGGCCGCCGATCCGGCCCCCGACGAAGGTGGCAAGGATGATCGCGACCACGTAGAGCAGGCCCGGAACGACGGTGCGGACGTTCGTGAAGGCGAGCAGCGTGACGAGCGCCGGCGCGCCGAGTGCGACCGCCATGGCCTTGCCCCAGTGCATCGTGAACCGTGGCCGCCGAGCCGCTTTCGCGTGCTCGGACGGGGCTGCGTCGGCGATCACTCGTGCTCCGAGAGCTCGCGATTGAGTTGCTCGCGTTCTCCTCTCGCAACTCGCTCGAGCACGTCTCGCACCACTCCCGCCAGCTCGACGGGGTCGAACGGCTTGACCACGTAGCCAACCGCGCCCAGCTCCTGGGCACGCAGACGGTCCTCATGCGACGCGCGGGCCGAGAGGAAGACGACCGGGATCTCCCGCGTCTCGTCGTCCGCGGCCAGCTGCTCGGCCACGCCCCAGCCGTCGACGCCCGGCATCATCACGTCGAGAAGCACGAGCGACGGATGCGCGCGCCTGACCGCCTCGAGCCCCTCGGCTCCATCCGCCGCCTCGGTCACCGCGAGCCCGTCCCCTTCGAGGTTGACACGGCAGATCGTGCGGATCGAGCGCTCGTCGTCGACGAGAAGGACGAGCGGCGCCGACTCCTCGGGCCGCCCTCCGCCGCTGCCGCCGCCCGGATCCGGGCGGTGCCGCACCCGGCTCCGCCACGTCCCGTCGACGAGATGCGGAGGCCGATGCGCGCGCGACGCCCGGAGTGCTTCGGATCTACTCGACCGCGTTCGTTGTACCGCCGGCACAGCGCCCCCCGGAGCGTCGTGGATTTCGGCAAGTGTGCCCGAACGGAGGCGTCTCCGCTAGAGCGCCTGGTGTTCCCGGTTCCAGTCCTCGGCGAGCTCGCGGAGGCCGGGCCCGCGGACCCGGATCGCGTCGCGAGCGTGCAGACGCATCCGACCGGAAAAGTCGCGGTCGCGCAACCGGAGCAGTCCGCGCACCGCGTACTGCGTGCCCGTGCAGAGCGCCGCGACACGGGCGCCCGGCGCGGAGTGGTGTTTCCCCCAGTAACGGTGCCGGCCGCGCCACATCTCGTTGATCCGACGCTCGGGAATCCCGGCACTGAACTGGGATTCGTGGTGAACGACGGTCACGGACGGGAAGTACTGCGTCCGCCGGCCCGCGCGGCGCAAGCGTCGACTGAGGTCCGTCTCCTCCGAGTAGATGAAGAACTCCTCGTCGAAGAGGCCGACTTCGTCGAGTGCCTCGCGGCGCACGAGCAGCGCAGCGGCCATCGCCCAGTCGACGTCCCGTGTCTCGGTTCCTCCCGACTGCACGATTCCGGCCCGGCCGAGCGTGAGCAGGCCGAGCGCGGCGGTCGCCGGAGAAGGGAACCGCCAGGCGGAGTCCTGGAGGCGGCCGTCGGGATAGACGAGCCGCGGCCCGAGCGCCGCGACCCGCGGGTTCGCGTCCAGATGCGCGGCCATCCGCTCGAAGCCCCAGTCCTCGCTCGTCGTGTCCTCGTTGAGGACGAAGACGTAGCGGCCCGTCGTGGCGCGGATCACGGTGTTGTGGTTGGCGCCGAAGCCTGCCCGGTGCCGCTGCTCGATCACGCGGACCTCGGAGAAGCGCTCGCGGACAGCCGCCGCCGAGCCGTCCTCCGACGCGTTGTCGAGCACGACGATCTCCACGTCTGTGCCCCGCAGTGACTCGAGGCAGGCGAGCAGCAGCTCGCGGCTGTTCGTGTTGACGAGGGAAACGGAGACGTCCGGCACTAAGCGGTCTGCGTCAGACCGGCCGTCCACGAAGGCGGCATGTTCCGCAGCACCTCGACGCTCTCGAACCGGATCGGATCGCTGACGCCGAGCTCACGGGCCCATTCGGCCATCCGACGAAGGCCTTCGTCGAGCGGCACTGTCGGCGACTCGCCGAAGACCCGGTGCAGCTTGGCGTGGTCGGAGAAGGCGTGAACCACTTCCTTGCGGGCAGGAAGGAACTCGATCTCCGGCTCGCCGACGCCGAATGCCTGCGCGACTGCTTGGGCGAGGTCGCTGACGGAGTACGGCGTCTCGGCTCCGACGTTGAAGACCTCGTTGGCCGCGGCCGGGACCTCGATCGAGCGCGCCACGAGCGGTGCAACATCGTCGATGTGCGTGAAAGCCCGCGTCTGCCGACCGTCCCCGAAGACGGTCATCGGCCTGCCGCCCATCACCTGGTTCATGAAGATGCCGATCACGTTGCGGTAGGGGTCGGCGAGGTTCTGCAGCTCCCCGTACACGTTGTGCGGCCGGAAAATCGTGTACTCCAACCCGAACATCCTCTGTGCCGCGGCCAGGTCGAGCTCGACCGCGTACTTCGCGATTCCGTACGGGTCTTCCGGTTCCGGGACGACGTCCTCGGACATCGGCGTCTGAGCAGGGCCGTAGACGGCGATCGAGCTGGCGAAGACGAAGCGTCCCGGCGTCTCGGCGCGCAGCGCGGCGTTGAGCACATTGATCGAGCCAAGGACGTTGTTCGTGTAGTTGAAGCGACGGATGAAGTGCGAGAGCCCCTCTGCCGCGTAGGCGGCGAGGTGAAAGACATGGGCGAACTCGTGCGTGCGGAACAGCTCGTCGACGAGCTCGGGGTCGGTGACCGAACCCTCCACGAACGTGGCCCCTGCCGGGACATTCTCCTCGTAGCCCCCGCTCAGGTCGTCGAGGACGACGACTTCGTGACCTGCCTCGCAAAGATGTCGGGCGACGTGTGCACCGATGAAGCCGGCGCCGCCGGTGACCAGGACCTTCATCGGGGCGTGAGGCTAGCAGCGCGGCGGCGAAGGGCCGCTTCTTAGACTGGGCCCATGCGGAGTCGCCGCCGGGCCGTTCTCCGCTTCGCGCTCGGTATCGCGCTCGCCGCGGTCGTCTTCGCCGAGATCCTCCCGCGGATCGCGAGCTATGGAAGCGTGGCGCACCGGCTCGCGACCGTCTCCGCAGCGTGGGCGGTGGCGCTCGCAGCGGCGACGCTGCTCGACATCCTGACCACCGCCCTGCCCTGGCAGGCCGTTCTCCCGCAGCTGTCCTTCGTCGGGGCGCTCGCCTTCACGCAAGCCTCGACCGCGCTGACAACCCTGCTTCCCGGCGGCGCTCCGCTCGGAATGGCGCTCTCGTTCGCCTTCCTCCGCAGGCTACGCGTGGATCGGGGCGCCGCCGGCTTCGCGGTCGCCGTGACCGGCATCTGGAGCCAGGTGATGATCCTCGTCTACCCGCTGGTCGGAGCGATCCTCGTCTTCGCCACCGGCCAGCTGTCGACCTCGACCGCCGTGATCGCCGCCGTGAGCGCCGCGTGCGGCGCGCTCATCGTCGGGCTGGCGGTCGCGGCGCTGCGCAGCGAGGGAGCGACCCGGTGGCTCGGCGATGCCTCCGCGCGCACCGCGGCCCGCGTCGCCGGGTTCTTCCACCGAACGCCGCCCCACTGGAGCGGGGAGGCGCTCGTGAGGTTGCGGGCCGACCGGCTCGTGTTGCTCCGCCGGCGCTGGCCGAGGCTCACCGTCGCCACGCTCGGCAACCAGCTGAGCGCCTTCCTGGTGTTCGAGCTGTGCCTGCAGGCAGTGGGTATCTCGTTGGCCGACCTACCGTTGAGCGAGGCGTTTCTTGCCTGGGCGATCGGACGTGTGATCACCTCCTTGCCACTGACCCCCGGTGGGATCGGAGTCGTGGAGCTGGGGATGATCGGCACGCTCGTGGGTTTCGGTGCTTCGAACGCGCACGTCGTTGCGGCAGTACTCCTCTACCGCGGGTTGATCGTCCTGCCGACGCTCGCCCTCGGCCTCGTCGCCCTTCCCATGCTGCGTCGGCTGGCCCAAGAATCGTCCGTCGATGCTTCTTAGGGTCGCCCCGCCTTTACACGCCGCTTACCAATCTCTGCTGCAGACCTGACACGCGGCGAAGACGATGGTTGGAACAGCCTGACGACGTTAGGAGAAAACAGGATGAAGAAGGCTATTGTCCTTGCGGTCGCGGTTCTGGCGCTGCCGACAAGCGTTGCACTTGCGGCGAAGCCGTCGCATCCCGCCCAGGGCGGCAAGTCCAACCCGATTGTCATGTACGTCCTCAAGGGGATGCTCACGAGCTACACGCCGGCGACAGCCGACCAGGACGGCTCGATCACGATCGACGTGAGTCATTCGAACTTCCACAGCTCGTTGAAGGGTGAAATGTCCTTCGGCACCACCATGAAGACGCGCATCACCTTCCCGAACGGCGCGACGACGCTCACCACTCCGTCCAAGGGAGTCCTGAAGTTCAAGGCTCCGCTGCATCGGAAGGGCGACACGACCCTGGTGGCGACGCTGACGACGAACGCGAAGGCGCTGCACATCATCGACCAGGCTCACCAGTAGGGCCACCATCTGTGGACGACTGAGGCGGCCGCGTTCGGGGGCGCGGCCGCTTCGTCGTTCTCGTGGGCTAGCGCGTCAGCGTGACCTTCCGAAGGCCGGCCGGACTGTCGAGGTCGAGGCCCCGGAGGCTCGTCAGGCGCATAGCAGCCACCTGGCCGGGCACCACCGCCGTGAGCGGGCTGAGCCACTCGGGGACGCCCGGCGCGAGCACGAGCTTGGTCTGAGCGCGGCGTAGTACTGCGCGAACGTCCGAGACCGCCACGAGCCGTGCGCCGCGCGCGCGGAGCGGCGGCACGATCTCCTCCACGCTCGGACGGGCAGGCCCGCTCGGCGCGACGACGACGACCGGCCAGCCCGGCTGGATCGCGGCGATGGGCCCGTGCATCAGGTCGGCGGGCGAGTACGCCTCGGTGACGAGCCCCGACAACTCGCGGATCTTGAGCGCGATCTCGAAGCCGGTGCCGTAATTGACGCCGCGCGCGACGACCGTCAGCCCGACCGCGTCGCGGTACTCCTCGAGGGAGGGTGTTTCCGCGAGAGAGAGCTCGATCTGCGCAGCGAGCGCCGCCGGCATCGACGCAAGCTCCTCCCGCGCCGTCGCGTCGTTCCCCATCTCGGCAAAGAGCAGCGCGACCGCGCCGAGCGAGTTGACGTAGGTCTTCGTCGCCGCGACGGCGTGCTCTTCTCCGGCCTCGAGTGGGAGCACGGCCTCGGCAGTCAGCGCGAGCGGCGACTCGACGTCGTTCGTGAGCGCCAGCGTCGGCCTTCCCTGCTCCCTGGCCTCGGCGAGCACCGCGACGACGTCCGGCGAAGCCCCCGATTGCGAGATGCCGACCACGAGGGCGCCGTCGAGCCGCGGCGGCTGGCCGTAGATCGTGTACAGCGAAGGCGTGGCGAACATGACCGGCACGCGGTGCGCACGACCGAGGAGGTATTGCGCGTAGCGCGCGACGTTCGAGGAGCTGCCGCGCGACGCGATCAGCAGGTACCGGATGTCGTTCCGGCCGAAGACCCTGGCGGCTGCGCGGGCAGCGTCCGCCTGGCGCTCGAGCAGGCGCGCGAGCGCCTGCGGCTGCTCGCGCAGCTCAGTCTCGAGCCACGACATCGTTCCGTCCCGAGCAGAGGACGGCCTGAATCTCGAGCCGGTCGTCGAGCACGACGACGTCGGCCTGCGCGCCGGGCTCGAGGAAGCCGACGTCGCCGCGGGCAAGGAAGCGCGCCGGCACTTCGGTCGCCGCGCCCACCGCGTGCTCGAAGGGAACGCCGAGCGCGTGCAGGTTCCGGACGGCGTCGATCATCGTGAGGACCGAGCCGGCGAGCGTCCCGTCCTCCCGCTTCGGTGCGGCCCCGTCTTCGACAGCCACCTCGACGTCGCCGAGCTGGAAGGTGCCGCCGCTGCCGCCGTTCCCGGCGGCCGCCATCGCGTCGGTGACGAGCGCGACGCGTCCGGCCGCGCACGACCAGATCAGCCGCACCGTCTCGTCGGCGAGGTGATGGCCGTCCACGACCATCCCGATCACGACACCGGCGCGTGTGAGGGCCGCGCCGGCGATCCCCGGATCGCGCGAGCGGAAGGGCCGCATCGCGTTGAAGACGTGGGTGACGCCGCCGACTCCGAGGTCGAAGGCGTGGTTGGCCTCCTCCGCCGTGGCGTTCGTGTGCCCCGCCGCGACCGCGACGCCGCGCTCGCGCAGACGCTCGATGAGCGCGTCCGCTCCGGGCAGCTCGGGCGCGAGCGTCATCTGGGTGACCGTGCCCGCGTCGAGCAGCCGGTCGAGCAGCGCGACGTCGGGCGCGCGCAGGTGGACGAGCGGATGGGTGCCGGGCCGGTCCGGGGAGAGGAACGGGCCCTCGACGTGCGCCCCGAGGATCCGCGGGCCCGCTGCGCCGGTCGGCATCGCCCGCAGCGCCTCGATCGTCGTCTCCTCCGCCGACGTGATGAACGTCGGCTGGTACGCGGTCACGCCGGCGAGGAGCAGTGCCTCCCCCGCGCGACAGTAGTCGTCGCCCGAGGCGGAGAGGAAGTCGACCCCGCCGTAGCCGTTCACCTGGAGGTCGACGAAGCCGGGGATCGCTACCCGGCCGCGGGGGCCCTTGGCCAGACCGACCGCCACGACGCGCCCGTCCTCGACGTCGACGTCGCCGGGCAGGATCTCGCCGCGCACCAGGGCAGCTTCGACCCCGAGCCTCACTGCCCCGCCGCCTTCCGAACCGAGCCCTCCGAGGCCTCGAGCCGCGAGCGGGCGTCCTGCGCGTCCACGCCGGCCAGCAGCGAGACGAGCGCAACCCGTGCGTCGCCGGCCGCGGCGTTCAGCGCCTCGTCCACCGACTCCTCCGACGCGCCCGTGGCGATCACGACGTTGCGACGGGCACGTTCTCGCAGCTTCTCGTTCGCAGGCACGACTGCGACCATCAGGCCGCCGTACGTGCGGCCGAGGCGAATCATCGTCACGGTCGAGATCGTGTTCAGGACGAGCTTCTGCGCGGTGCCGCCCTTCAGCCGCGTCGAGCCTGCCAGCACCTCGGGCCCGACCACGACCGCCACTTCGTGCTCGGCCAGAGCGCCGGCCCGGCCGTCGCGGGCGCTCGTGACGGCGACGCCGAGAGCTCCGACCCCACGGGCCACCTCCAGCGCGGCGAGCACGAACGGCGTGGCCCCGCTCGCGCTGACGGCGACGACGCAGTCCTCGGGCCGGAGGGTTAGCCCGGACAGTGCGTTCGTCGCCGCCGCACGATCGTCCTCATCCGCGTCCTGGTCGGCGATGACGGCGATGACCTCGCCGGGGGGCGAGCCGAAGGTGGTGCCGCACTCGGCCGCGTCGAGGGCGGCCAGGGCGCCCGACGACCCCGCGCCGGCGTAGACGAGGCGGCCGCCGCGCTGCATGCGCGCGACGATCGCCTCGATCGCGGCGGCGAGTGAGTCCCCCGCCTCGGCGACTGCGGCCGGAACGGTCGCGTCCTCCTCGTTCAGGAGCCGCACGAGGTCACGCGTCGAGCGGAGGTCGAGGTCGGCGAGATCGGTGCGCGCAGCCTCCGTCGTCCCGGTCTGGGGCCGACCCGTCAGGGCGGCGCTCACCGCGTCCCAGACGAGCTGCGAGTCGGGCGTCGCGAGAGAAGTCATGTGGCGGCAGGCCTCGTATCCCCACGTCCAGAGGTCCTCCACCCCTTCCTCGCGGGCTGCCGAGATCGCGGCTTCGAGGTCGGGGATGTCCTCCCGCGTGAGGCCGAAGCTCGGCACCCAGAGCTGCGCCGCGACGCCATGGCGGTCCGCGGTCTCGCGCAGGAGCCGGGCGAACCGGCGCACGAACGACTCGGCCGAACCGTCCCAGTGCTTCCAGTACGGATCGGTGACGAGCGTGGTCAAGCCGGGCAGCGACGCGACGTCGTTCCAGTCGGCGAGTCCCTGCGTGCCCTCGGTCGAGGGCAGCAGGCAGATCGCGTTCGAGCCGTCGCGCCCGGTGACGTGGGCGAGCATCTCGCGCAGAAAGCCGACGACCGACGCCTCGCGAAAGGCCCGCACCTCGGGCGTGAGCTCGCCCGGGATCGGCCCGCCGAAGCGCTCGGCACAGCGATCGCAGCGGCATGTCCAGCGCGCCGGATCGTCGACGCCCACGTGCACCGGGACGACCCACGCAGGCTCGTCCCAGAAGACCGAGTCGACGCCGCACTCGAGCACCCAGTCGGCCCACTCCTTGCAGAACTCCCGGTAGGCGGCGCTGTTGAGACAGGCGGCCGCGACCCGCCGCCCGTCGTCCAGCACCTGGCACTCCTCGGGATGGAACGCGACCCAGCGACTCTCCGCCTCGCCGCCGAACGTGCGCCCGAGCCCCCACGGGCTCGCGAGCACGGTCAGCCCGACGGCGTGCGAGATCTCGACGATCTCGGCCATCGTGTCGCGGTAGTAGGCGA
>Ga0207693_10001526_pt1 | contig 20445 bp, 15 predicted proteins | sample LARL81metaG_FD_184347 | JGI IMG/M metagenome (GOLD analysis project Ga0207693, IMG submission 184347) | Corn, switchgrass and miscanthus rhizosphere microbial communities from Kellogg Biological Station, Michigan, USA - LAR L8-1 metaG... | ecosystem: Host-associated > Plants > Roots >... | reverse complement strand
TCGGCACAATGTTCCGGTGATCGATCGGCTGACGACGCGGCAGCTGAATCGCGCGACCCTGGCCCGGCAGCTGCTGCTCGAACGCGCGGATTACAGCGCGGAGCGGGTACTGCACCACCTGGTCGGCATGCAGTCGCAGGCACCGCTCGCACCGTACGTTGGGCTGTGGACACGGGTCGTGGACTTCCGCGCCGATGAGCTGTCCGCGCTGATGATCGAACGTCGCGCGGTGCGGGCCAGCCTGATGCGAGCCACCATTCACCTGGTAACCGCGGCCGACTTCCTGCAATTGTGGCCGGTCCTGGAACCGGTGTCGGAGCGCGGGCTATGGACCGGCAGCCCGTTCGGTCGTCGCGTCCCACGCGGGATGGTCAACGACCTGCTTGCATTCGTGCGGGACCTTCTCCGCGAGGCGCCGCGCACCCGGGTTGAGCTTCGCCGGCTGATCGGCCAGCGCTGGCCAAACCTAGACGCGGACGCAATGGCCTACGCGGCCCAGTACCTACTGCCGATCGTCCAGGTCACCCCGCGCGGCGTGTGGGGCCAGAGCAAGGCTCCGACCTGGGCCGATGCCGAAGCCTGGATCGGTGACCGGATGTCGACCGGCGCGGCCGTTGATGACCTCGTATTGCGCTATCTCGGCGCCTTCGGTCCGGCGTCGGTCCAGGACGTACAGGTCTGGTCAGGCCTCACCCGCCTAGGCGAGGTCGCCGACCGGCTCGGCCCACGGGTACGCCGCTTCCGTAGTGAAGACGGCCGAGTCCTACTCGACGGGCCTGATGCTCCGCGTCCATCTGCTGACACCCCGGCGCCAATCCGGTTCCTTCCCGAGTACGACAACCTGCTGCTGTCGCACGCCGACCGGAGCCGAGTAGTGCCCGAGCAGCGCATTGTGCCGCTATGGCCAGGCAATGGTGGGAACCGGGGCACGGTACTCGTCGACGGTTTGTGGCGCGCCAACTGGGGAATCGTGCCCGACGGTGGCCAAGCCCATCTCGATATCGAGGCCTTTCAGCCGTTGCCTCGACGTCAGGCGGCTGATCTGGCCGCCGAGGGACATCGGCTGCTCGCCTTCGCCGCGGCTTCCCCGGCCGGTGACATCCGGATTTCCGTCTCCTGAAGCTCCGCCCTGGTCTCAGCCAGCCTGCTCACGGGAACACCACCACGTCGTCCGGCCGCCGACGGTGCCACGAGCCATCGGGGCACCGTCCCGCGGGCACAGCGCGTCTATCTTGCGGGCGGGCAGGAGCGAGAGGGTATGGACCCCGCCCCGCCGGAGCGCGGAGTTAACGGTGCGCCGAAGCGCGCGGAACAGCCGATCGACCTCGACCCGGGAGAGCTCGCCGACCGGGCGAGCGGGGTTGATCTTTGCCGTCCACAGCAGCTGATCGGCCAGGAGGTTGCCAATACCGGCTATGGCGTTCTGATCGAGCAATCGCGCCTTCACCGGCGCTGCGCCGCCGCGAGCCATTATCGTGCGGAACTGAGCCGGGGTGATGCTGGCCGCATCAGGGCCGAGAGCTTCGATCGGCGGATCGAGCCGAACCCGGCCGAGTCGCCGCGGATCGATCAGCATCAACGAACCACCGTCGGCGAAGGTCAGCGAAAACCGGCAGAACCGGTAGTCGCCGGGCGCCCGCCCGCGCTCCCAGTAGTCACCGCCGTCGATCTCGCTGCCATCGACATCGGCAATGACAATCTTGCCGGACATGCCGAGGTGGATTCCCAACGTCGGGCCGGGTACGCGCGAACGACCGACGCCCGAGGTCTCGCACCACATGCTCTTACCCCGGCGGTGGGCAGCAGTCAGTCGCCGCCCAACCAACGCGGCTCGAATCTCACCCGGCCGATGTGGACGGCACACGTAGGTGTCCGAGTCGTCCACGTCGACGATTTGACGACCCAACGCCGCGCGCTCGATTACGGCGCGTGCGGACTCAACCTCAGGTAGCTCCGGCACAAGCACGATCTTGCTTGGTGCTGCGTCACGGAAGCGAGTGGCCCCCTCGCCAGGGCTGACGGGACAAGCGCGGCGCCTAGACTGCGACTATCAGCGCGCGCGGCCGCGGCTGCGCGCCGCACGACGCACGACGCGGCGAGGGGGGTCGATGCCTCGCGCTCGCCTGGCGCGATTCGCGATAGCCGCGATCCTGCTCGCGCTCACCGCGACCGGTTGCTCCACCGTAGTGTCGGGAGCCGGTCAGCTCGTTGCGCCATCCACGGCTCCGGACGCCACGCTCGCGGTCGTGGGCGACGGGCACACCTCGTTCGACCGGCTGGCCCGCAACTCTATCGCCGATATAGTCGCCTTCTGGAAGAAGCAATTCCCACACATCGCAGGTGGCAAGTCCCTGTCCCCACTCACCGGCAAGATCTACTCCGTCGACGACTCCGACATCACGGCCAGCGCACTTCGCAATGGCTGCCTCGCCCGCGCCGGTGTTCGCGTAATCAAGGACAACGCTTTCTATTGCACGCTGGACGACTCGATCGCCTATGACCGCAACGGCTTCCTGCCGAAGCTGGTGGCGGCATACGGGGATTACTTCGCTGCCGCGGTCTTCTCTCATGAGTTCGGGCACGCGGTGCAAGCCAGGCTGGGGATAGCCGACAAGGAACGGTCCATCGTCCGCGAGAGCCAGGCCGATTGCGCTGCTGGCGCCTTTACCGCCTCGGTCCTCGCCTATCAGGCGCCGCATCTTCGAGTGACCTCTGATCAGCTCGATCAGGTCCTTACCGGTTACATCCAACTGCGTGATCCGGTCTCTCACGCCGCTACCGACCCCGGCACACACGGCACCGGCTTCGACCGGCTCAGTTCGTTCTCGGATGGCATCGAAAAGGGCGTCAAATTCTGCTTCGCGTCCGCATACGCGAAGCGACAGTTCACCCAGCGGCCGTTCGTCAGCGACAGTGACGCGCAGACCGGCGGCAACGTCCCGCTCGAGCAGGTGCTGGACCCCACACCTAGTCACGACGGTCTTCTCCCGAATCTGAACGCATTCTGGCGCGCGAAGGCGAAGAGCATCGGCAAGTCGTGGTCCGATGTCGCGGTCGTCGAGGCGGATCACCCGAAATGCGGCGCGACGGCGCAGAGCGACTTCGGTTATTGCCCGGACGACAACACGGTGTACTACAGCCACAAGATCGCCACCAGCGCCTACTCCTTCGGCGACTACGCCCTCGGGACGATGTTCACCTATGGCTGGGGCCTCGCCGTCCGCCATCAGCTCTTCCAGCGATCCTTGGACGACAAGCCGGCACTGCTCGCTGCGGGTTGTTACAGCGGGGCGTACGCGAAGAGCGTGAATGTCGACAATGCCAACGGATTCGCGCTGTCTCCGCCCGACATGGACGAAGCCGCTACCGCGGTAATGACTCTTGTCGGCCATCCAGATGCCTTTGGTGATCGTGGCACGACGGGGTTGGATCGCATCGACTCGTTCACCCTGGGGTACTTCGGCGACCTGCCCGCCTGCTGATTCCTCGCGAGTCGTCCGGGAATCCCCGATGCGAGCTGTCGGCGAGGGTTACTAGTGTGCGGTGAATGCCGCAGATTGACTCTGCCTTTACGGACCTGGCGCCTGAGCGCCTCGCCGACGCCGCCCTCGCAAGCGCCCGGCAACGCGGAGCCGACCACGCTGATTTCCGGCTCGAACGGATCCGGGAAGGTACGCTCCGGCTTCGCGACGGGCAACTGGATACCTCGGCCGATACCGAGGACCTCGGCATTGCCGTGCGGGTCGTGCACGACGGTGCATGGGGCTTTGCCAGTGGGGTAGACCGGACGCCCGAGGCTGCGGCGACGCTGTCCGAGCAGGCGATCACCGCGGCGCGGGTGAGCCGGGTCCTCAGTTCCGATCCCGTCGTCCTCGCCGAAGAACCGGTGTATGCCGGGGCGTCGTGGATCTCGGCCTACGACGTCGATCCGTTCGATGTCGCGGAGGACGAGCGCATTGGCCGGCTGGCCGAGCTCTCCGATCGATTGCTCTCCGCGGAGGGCGTCGATCACGTCGACGCGCACCTCACGCACGTCCGGGAGAACAAGTTCTACGCCGATACCGCGGGCACCTCCACAACGCAGCAACGCGTCCGGCTGCAAGCCCAGTTCACCGCGGTCCACGTCGACCAGGCCGCCGGAACGTTCTTCTCCATGCGCACCCTCGCCCCGCCGGTCGGGCGCGGTTGGGAATTCCTGACCGGCACGGGCTGGGATTTCGATCGCGAGATCGATGAGCTGCCCGGGCTGCTGGCCGAACACGTGAAGGCGCCAAGCGTCGAGGCCGGCCGCTACGACCTGGTGATCGATCCGTCCAACCTGTGGCTCACGATCCATGAGTCGATCGGACACGCGACCGAGCTCGACCGCGCTCTCGGCTACGAGGCGGCGTATGCCGGTACCAGCTTCGCAACGCCGGACCAGCTCGGCTCCCTGCGCTATGGCAGCCCGATCATGAACGTCACGGGTGACCGGGTGGTCGACTATGGGCTCGCCACGATCGGCTATGACGACGAGGGGGTCGCCACCCAGCAGTTCGACATCGTGCGTGACGGCATTCTCGTCGGGTACCAGCTCAACCGCCACATGGCCCGGGCGAACGGCATGGGCCGATCCAACGGGTGCGCGTTCGCCGACTCGCCCGGGCACATTCCCCTGCAGCGTATGGCCAATGTGTCCCTCCAGCCCGCCCCGGATGGTCCTACGACCGCGGACCTGATCAGCCGCGTCGAGCGTGGCATCTACATCCTCGGCGACCGGTCGTGGTCGATCGACATGCAGCGGTACAACTTCCAATTCACCGGGCAGCAGTTCTTCCGCATCGAGAACGGCCGGCTGGCCGGACAGCTCCGGGATGTCGCATACCAAGCGACGACGACGGACTTCTGGGGAGCCATGGAAGCGGTCGGCGGGCCTGAAACCTATGTCCTCGGCGGTGCATTCAACTGTGGCAAGGGGCAGCCAGGCCAGGTCGCCGCCGTCTCGCACGGCTGTCCGAGCGCGTTATTCCGCGGCGTCAACGTCCTTTCCACAGTGGCGGAAGGTGGCCGATGATCCCGATGCAGGACCTCGTCGAGCGGGTGCTCACCCACTCGAGCGCCGACGGCTGCATCGTCGTCGGCAGCGAGCACACCGAGACCAACCTGCGGTGGGCAGCTAACAACCTCACGACCAACGGCCAAATGGCGTCGCGGTCGGTCACAGTCATCTCGATCTTCGACGGATCGGCGGGACCGAGCGCCGGAGTGGTTACCCGCTCGATGACGTCCGCTGCCGAAGTGCCGGATCTGGTCACGGCGAGCGAACTGGCCGCCCGTAAGGCCGGACCCGCCGACGACGCCGCGCCGCTCGTCCAGCCGTATCAGACCGACGACGACTGGTCGGCTGATCCCGCCCGGACGAGCGTCGCGCTGTTCGAGCGCTTCGCCGACGGGCTCGGTGCGGCCTTCGCGGTGTCGAGCCGACGCGATCGCTTGCTGTTCGGCTTCGCCGAGCACTCGCTGACGTCCACGTTCGTGGCATCCTCAACTGGTCTACGTCGGCGATTTGATCAGCCCACGGGACGGGTAGAACTCAACGCCAAGTCCGCCGATTACCGCCGCTCCGCGTGGAACGGTGTGCATACTCGCGATTTCACTGACGTGGACATCGGTGCGTTGACGGAGCGGTTGAACACCCGGCTTGACTGGGCCGCCACTACGCATGAGTTGCCCCCTGGTCGGTACGAGACGATCCTCCCACCCACGGCGGTGGCGGATCTCATGCTGGATGCCTACTGGACGGCGTCTGCCCGTGACGCCGAGGAGGGCCGCAGTGTCTTCTCCCGTAGTGGCGGCGATACCCGGATCGGCGAGCGACTGAGCGAGCTTCCGCTGACTTTGCGTTCCGACCCCGATGAGCCTGGTCTCCGCTGTGCGCCGTTCGAGGTCGCCACCGCGTCGGCGGCCGGCCTCCAGTCGGTATTCGACAACGGGGCGCCCGTGGAAGCCTGCTCCTGGATCGCCAACGGCGAGTTGTCCGAGCTCATCCGGACCCGGTCTTGGGGCGCGCGAACCGGCGCGCCCTATCGTCCGTTCGTCGACAACCTCATTCTGGACGGAGCCGGCACGGCAAGCCTGGACGACATGATCGCGAACACTGAGCGCGGGCTGCTGCTGACGTCACTGTGGTACATCCGCGAGGTCGACCCGCAGACTTTACTGCTCACGGGGCTGACCCGGGACGGCGTGTATCTCGTGGAAAACGGCACAGTCCAAGGGGCCGTGAACAACTTCCGCTTCAACGAGTCGCCGGTGGCTCTGCTCGGCCGCATCACCGAGATCGGACGCACGGTGCCGACGCTGCCGCGGGAATGGGCGGACTACTTCACCCGAGCCGCCATGCCCCCCGTACGAGTTCCCGACTTCAACATGTCGACGGTGAGCCAGGCCTCCTGATCAAGCATCGCGGTCCTTCCCGGGGGCGGCGCTCGTGCTACCCCGACCCCGTCTTGCGTCGCTTCCTGCGCGCTCACGGTACGACTGAGGCGAGTGTGACGCCGCATTTCGGACTCCTGTCCCACGTGTGCGCGCCAGCCGACGGCGTCGATGGGGCCCGCGGCGGCTAGACGATGACCGTGGCCTTTGCTCGGGTAGCGAGGATGACTTCCGCGTTGCGCTGGTCGCTACCCAACGCCCGACCGATCGCCTGCGCCTCGTCGCGCCCAAACGCCATGTGCCGGGCGACAAGCCGCGCGATTCTGGTCGCCTCGTCCGGATCGAGGTACCACGTTTCGGCAAGAAGCGGCGCGATGTCCCGCCAGGGCGGTTCATCGAGGAGCAAGTAATTGCCCTCGACGACGACCAGCGGCACCTCGCGCGGCACCGCGATCGCCCCAGCGATCGGCTCCTCAATCTCCCGACGAAACTCCGGCGCGTAGACGACGGGTTCGGCCGCCGCGGCGAGCCGACGCAGGAGAGCAAGGAATCCCGCGCCATCGAACGTATCGGGCGCTCCCTTGCGCTCCGTACGCCCCAACCGCGCGAGCTCGCGCTGCGCCAAGTGGAAGCCATCCATCGGTACGAGAATCGCGTCGGGGTACAGCGCCGCTACCAATGCGGATGCCACGGTTGACTTGCCCGCTGCCGGCGCGCCGGTGATCCCCAGCAGCCGGCGCTCGCCAGGCACCACGAGTCGGCGAGCTCGGGCGAGGAGCGGATCATCGATTTCGCTCACGGGCGACAGAGGACGTGGGCGATCAGCGCCGTCCAGCCGGTCTGGTGGCTTGCGCCGAGGCCTTCTCCGGTATCGCCGTGGAAGTACTCGCTGAACGTTACCTGCGAGTTCCACAGCGGACTGTCGGAGGACTCGATTCTGTTCCCGTCCGACGGCCGTCGACCGGACGCACCCCGGCGGAATAAAGCGATCAACCGACGATCGATCTCGTCGGCGGCGTCGACCAGTGTCATCGAGGTGCCCGAGCCGGTCGGCACCTCTACTCGAATCTCGTCACCCAGGTAGTGCCCGTAAATACGGAGGGCATCGGCAAGCAGCACGTTCACCGGCATCCAGATCGGCCCCCGCCAGTTGGAATTGCCCCCGAACAGGCCGCTCCGTGACTCGCCGGGTTCGTAGTCGATGGTCATGGAGGCACCGTCGACGGCGGTCGTATACCCGTCGCGGTAGGCCGCCGACAACGATCGGACACCGAACGGAGATAAGAACTCCCCCTCATCGAACAGGCGTGACAGGATCCGCGCCATGCGGACTTGATCGACGAGCGACAGCAGCAGATTCCGGTCGTCTGGGCCGGATCGGCGCACCAGCCCACCGAGGAGATCTGGCCGTCGCTTGGTCAACCACGCCAGCCGGGCCGCGAAGTCCGGCAGCTCGTCGAGTACCTCCTGGGGCGGGGCGGCAACGGCGAGCAGCGGCAACAAGCCGACCAGGGAGCGCACCCGCAACGGTTGGTAGCTCCCGTCGGGTCGTACGAGCACGTCGTAGAAGAAGCCGTCGTCGTCATCCCACAGGCTGGCGTTCTGTGAGCCGAAGCGTTGCACCGCCTGGGCGATGGACAGGAAGTGCTCCAAAAACTTGGTAGTGATGTCATCCCAGGCCGGGACCAGCTGGGCGAGCTCGGCCGACATGCGCAGCAGCGCCAAGCAGAAGAACGCCATCCAGCTGGTCGCGTCAGACTGCTCGAGCCGATATCCGGGTGGTGGCGGCGCAGAGCGGTCGAAGAAACCAATATTGTCCATCCCGAGGAATCCACCCTCGAACAGATTGGATCCGTCCGCGTCCTTGCGGTTGACCCACCAGCTGAAATTCAGCAGCAGCTTCGTACACACGCGGATCAGGAATTCCCGATCGCGACTGCCATCGATCACATAGACCTGCCAGGCGGCCCAGGCATGCACCGGTGGGTTGACGTCGCCAAATGCCCATTCGTAGGCCGGCAGCTGACCGTCCGGGTGCATAGCCCACTCTCGACCGAGCAGGACGAGTTGTTCCTTGGCGAACTCGGGATCGATGTGGGCAAGCGCCACGCAGTGGAAAGCCAGATCCCAGGACGCGAACCACGGGTATTCCCACTCGTCCGGCATGGACATGACGTCAGCAAGGGCTAAGTGCTGCCAGGCGGAATTGCGGCCGGCCCATCGCTCCGGCGGCGGCATCGGCTCGTTCGGATCTCCCTCGAGCCATTCTCGGACGTTGAACCGATAGAGCTGTTTGCCCCACAGCAGGCCCGCGAACGCCCGACGGGCGATGAAGCGCTCCTCCTCGGACAACCGGTCCGGAAATATGCTCTGGTAGAACTCGTCGGCCTCATGGCGCCGATCCTCGAGGACCGCGTCGTAGCTCTCGTCGAACATGTCGCCTTCGGGCGCACTGCGGGACAACCGCAGCCGGACCGCGACCGTGGCACCGGGCGCGACGGCGTCGTAGTGATACCAGAACGCCGCCTTGGTGCCGGAACCGCTGAGTCGCACCGCTCCGGAATCCCCATGCACGACGCGGTTGTTGATTCCGTCCTTGGTGAGCGTGGTCGCATTGTTCGGCGTGCCGAACAGGGCGACGGTGTTGGTCTCGTTCTCGCAGATCAGAACCTGCGAGAACCCCTCAGCCACGAGCACATACCGGCCGAGGTACCCATGCACTGCCTCGACAGCTTCGACGTCAACGGCGCCGACCGTCTTTGGATCGAGTCGGCGCAACGCCGGCTTGCGATCGTCTCGGCCCCATGTCCAGGTGTTGCGGAACCAGAGCTGAGGCAGCAGATCGAGCGCGGCCGCTTCCGGGCCATGATTGGTCGCCTCAATGACGATGCAGACGTCATCAGGCGCAGCCTTGGCGTAGGTGACCACAACATCGAAGAACCGGCTCTGGTCGAGGACCCCGGTATCCGCCAGCTCGTACTCCCGGTCGCCGAGACCACGTCTGGCGTTCTCTTCGCCCAGCCGAGCGTACGGATACTCGGACTGCGGATACCGGTAGAGCCATCGCATCCACGAGTGAGTGGGCGTGCCATCCAGGGGCCACCAGTACTCCTTGACGTCCTCTCCGTGATTGCCTTGCCCATTCGTCAGACCGAACAACCGTTCCTTCAGGATGGGATCGCGCCCGTTCCACAGCGCGATGGAGAAGTTGAGGAACCCATAGAGATCGCAGATCCCACCGAGGCCGTCTTCGCCCCACCGATAGGCGCGGGCGTGGGCTTGCTCGAACGGCAGATATGTCCACGCGTCACTGGAGGCTGAATAGTCCTCGCGGACGGTGCCCCACTGACGTCCTGAGAGATACGGGCCCCAGGTACGCCATGGTGCGTTCGCCGCTCGGGACTCGGCGAGCCGGGCGTGCTCTGCGCTGCGGGGTATCGCTCCTGGACCTGCGGAGTCGTCGCCACGTGTCACCCTGCAGAGCTTGACATCTTCGCTCCGTAATGGCGACGGCCAGCCTCACGGGCGAAAATTCCGTTGTCACTTCCCGTAGCGTGGAGGGTCCGATGAGCACGGATCCGGTATTGCTGGCCGAACGGGAACACCTCGAAGTCGCGGCCGAGTGCCTGGCGGAGATGCAGGAGTCGGCGGCCCGAATCGCCGATTACGGCGTCGACGAACTGTCGAGCTACGGACTGGGCCGGATGCGCGCGCAACGACTTGCCGCTCTGGCGGCCGACCCCGACGCACCGCCCTTCTTCGGTCGCACCGACCGGGATGCCGAGCGCGGTGGCGTCGAGGTCTTGCACATCGGCCGGCGCCACGTCCGGGATCAGCGGGGCGACCCGGTTGTGATCGACTGGCGCGCCCCCATCGCGCGGGCGTTCTACCGGGCCACACCGTCCGACCGGATGGGTGTGCGGTTGCGCCGGCGGTTCGGTTTCCACAACGGCGAGCTGACGTCATACGAGGACGAGCACCTCGATCGCGGCGAAGCGTTGGGCCTGAAATCCGATCTGCTGCGACAGGAGATCGAACGTCCACGCGTCGGACCGATGCGCGACATCGTCGCCACCATCCAGCCCGACCAGGACGATCTCGTCCGCGCTGATCTCGACACCTCGCTGTGCATCCAGGGAGCGCCCGGCACCGGCAAGACCGCAGTCGGGCTCCACCGAGCCGCGTATCTGCTGTACACGTACCCCGAGCGCCTGCGCCGGTCCGGCGTGCTGGTGATCGGACCCAACAACGCCTTCCTGCACTACATCGCACAAGTCCTACCGGCCCTTGGCGAAGGAGGTATCGAGCAGACCACGGTCGACGAACTAGTCCGCCACGTGCCGGTCCGGGCGACCGAGGACGCCGCCACCGCCACCCTGAAGGGCGATGCGCGGATGGCCGACGTCCTGCGCCGAGCTGTGTTGAGTCATGTCGCGCGACCAACTGGCGACGTTCTCATCATCAAGGGCACCCGGCGTTTCCGCGTCGCCGAACACCGACTCCGGCGTTACGTCGACGACGCGCGCCGGGCCGACATTCGCTGGTCAACCGCGCGGGAGCGGTTGCGGCAACAGCTCGCCGAGGATGTGCGCCGGCAACGCGAGGACGTGGGCGCCGCGCCGACCGATGCCGAGACGGCCGGGATTGCCCGATCGCCCGCGGTTCGGGAGTTCGTCGACGCCGTTTGGCCGGCACTCGACGCGCCGTCCCTGCTCGCACGGTTGTATACCGATCCGGCGTTCCTGCAGCGCTGCTCGGCCACCACCTTGACCGACGACGAGCGCGCCGCCCTCGCCTGGCCATCGGCCCCGCGTTCCGTCCGGTCGGCGCGCTGGACCGTGGCGGACACCGTGCTCATCGACGAGCTCGTCGGGTTGCTCGACGGCATTTCCGGCTATGTCCACGTCGTGGTTGACGAGGCGCAGGACCTTTCGCCGATGCAATGCCGAGCCGTCGCCCGCCGGTGCCCACTCGGCTCCGTGACCGTGCTCGGCGACCTGGCCCAGGCGACGACACCATGGGCCCCCGGCTCGTGGACGATCACGTTGCAGCATCTCGGCCAGCCAGCGGCCGGGGTCCGTCCTCTCACAGCGGGATACCGGGTGCCGGGTGAGGTGCTGTCGGTGGCCAATCGGCTGCTGCCGTATATCGCCGCCGCCGTGCCACCCGCGACGTCCGTGCGGACGGGCGACCACGCCTTGAGCTATCGACCGATCGGGCAACTGGTCGACGCGGTGCGGGCGTTTGCCACCATCGAGGGATCAATCGGCGTCATCGTCCCTGATGTCCGAGCTGCCGACGTCCAGCGCACGTTGGACCGAGCCGGTCTAGGGGCTGCGGCGTTGGCCGACGACACCGACGCCCCGGTAACCGTCGTTCCTGCCGCCAGTGCGAAAGGCCTGGAGTTCGACTCTGTCGTGCTCCTCGAGCCAGCTGCCATCGTGGCCGGCGAAGCCGAACGGCCTATCGGCTTACGCCGGCTTTATGTGTCGCTCACCCGAGCGGTGTCCCGGCTGGTGGTCGTGCACGGCGAACCGCTGCCATTGGAGCTCCTCGGATAGCCCGGAATTCCGCCACGACCGGCCGGACCCGGACTGCCTTTTAACGCGTTCACAAGCTTCGGGACATCTGCGCCGGATATCGTAGGAACCCCTGGGTAGTTCGCGGCCACGCCACCCCTGTAGTCACGCACTACCAGATTCGCAGGATCGGAGCCCGTTGGGCGTGGACGCATGGTGACCCCGTGCCGACGCCGAGAGACGAGGAGTCGTGCATGACGACTGCACCCACCGCGGAGAACGCTCTCGGCGGTCCGCACCCGTATCACCTCGCGCACGTGGACCCCGAGCCGGACATGGTCCAGCTGCTCACCCCGGAAGGTGAGCGCGTCGTAAATCCGGACTACCCCCTCGAGATCAGCGATGACGAGATGGCGAGCCTGTACCGGGATCTGGTGCTCGTACGTCGCATCGACTCCGAGGCCGTCGCGCTGCAACGCCAGGGAGAGCTCGGCCTATGGGCCTCGTTGCTCGGGCAGGAGGGCGCGCAGGTCGGCGCCGGCCGGGCGTTGCGACCGCAGGACATGGCCTTTCCTACCTATCGCGAACATGGCGTCGCTTGGTGCCGGGGCGTCGATGCGCTGACCTTGCTCGGACTGTTTCGCGGGACGAATCTGGGTGGCTGGAATCCGAACGATAACAACTTCAACCTCTACACGATCGTCATCGGCGCACAGACCCTGCATGCAGCCGGCTACGCGATGGGCGTCATGCGGGACGGCGCGGTCGGCACGGGTGATCCTGACCGCGACACCGCCGTCTTGACGTTTTTCGGGGACGGGGCGTCGAGCCAAGGCGACGTGAACGAAGCCTTCGTCTGGGCGGCGGCCGACAACCTGCCCATGGTGTTCTTCTGCCAGAACAACCAATGGGCGATCTCGGCCCCCGTCACGACGCAGAGCCGGGTGCCACTGTTCCGCCGAGCGAGCGGGTTCGGCTTTCCCGGCGTACGGATCGACGGCAACGACGTGCTCGCGAGCCTGGCGGTGACCCGGAAGGCGCTGGACGACGCGCGCAGCGGACAAGGTCCGACGCTCATCGAGGCGTTCACCTACCGGATGAGCGCGCATACCACGTCGGACGATCCAAGCCGCTATCGCGTGGCGGCCGAGCTCGAGACGTGGAAGCTTCGCGATCCCATCGCCCGGGTGCGCTCCTACCTCAGCCGGCACAGCTCCATCGGACAGGATTTCTTCGACGCGGTCGACGCCGAATCCCAGGCAATGGCAGAACACGTTCGCGCGGGCTGCCGGGCGCTGCCGGACCCGGATCCGCTGTCCGTGTTCGATAACGTGCATGTGGAACTCACGGAGGAGCTCCGCGAACAACGGAACGATTTCGCCCGCTATCTCGCCTCGATCGAGGACGGTTCATCATGAGCGGGCCGGTCACCTTGGCCAAGGCCATCAACGAGGGATTGCGCAAGTCCCTGGAGGACGACCCCAAGGTCGTGATCATGGGCGAAGACGTCGGGCGGCTCGGCGGTGTGTTCCGGGTCACCGACGGCCTCCAGAAGGACTTCGGCGAACAACGGGTATGGGACACACCGCTGGCCGAGTCAGGCATCATCGGGACAGCGGTCGGACTGGCCATTCGCGGCTACCGCCCGGTGTGCGAGATCCAGTTCGACGGCTTCGTCTATCCCGGGTTCGACCAGATCGTGAGTCAGGTCGCGAAGATCCACAACCGCTCGGCGGGTGCGCTCCGGATGCCGATTACGATCCGTATCCCGTTCGGCGGTGGGATCGGCGCGGTCGAGCACCACTCCGAATCGCCGGAGGTGTACTTCGCGCATACCGCCGGATTGAAAGTCGTGGCCTGCGCCAGCCCGTCCGATGGGTACTGGATGATCCAGCAGGCGATCCGATCCGACGATCCGGTGATCTTCTTCGAGCCCAAACGGCGGTACTGGACGAAGGGCGAAATCGCTGACGAGCCGCCGCCCTTCGATCGGGCCCGAATTGTGCGCCCCGGCCGGGACGTAACCGTGGTGGCGTACGGTCCGATGATGGCGACCGTGCTGGACAGTGCCAAACTGGCCGCCGAGGAGGGCCACGAACTGGAGGTCATCGACCTGCGCAGCCTCTCGCCGCTCGACACGGCCACCGTCGTCGAGTCAGTGACCCGGACCGGTCGCCTCGTCGTCGTGCACGAGGCGTCCGTGTCACACGGCTTCGGGGCCGAAGTCGCCGCCCGGGTGCAGGAGAAGGCGTTCTACTCGTTGGAAGCGCCAGTGCTGCGCGTTGGCGGTATGGATACCCCCTATCCGGCCAGCCGGTTGGAGGAGGACTGGCTGCCCAGCGTCGATCGCGTCCTGGATACCGTCGACCGGATCCTGGAGTACTAAAGAGACGTGACGACCACCGGAGTGATCAAGCAGTTCAAGCTGCCGGATGTCGGCGAAGGGCTCACCGAGGCGGACATCATCCGATGGGCGGTCAAGCCGGGCGACACGGTCGAGGTGAACCAAACCATCGTCGAGGTGGAGACCGCCAAGGCGGCGGTCGAGCTCCCGTCCCCATATGCAGGCGTCGTTTCCGCCCTGCACGTCGCCGAGGGTGACACGGTTCCGGTCGGGACTGCGATCATCAGCATCGAGGTCCCCGACGAAAGGCCGGCCCAGTCGGCACCCGAGGAGGTTGGCGGCGCCGCGGAAGACCTCGTTCCGGCGCCGGAACAACCGGACCAGGGTGACACCGGGGAACCGCCCTCGAACGAGCGGCAGTCCGTGCTCGTCGGTTATGGCCCGCGCGCCGGCGGAGAGGTGCGACGACGGAGGCGGCTGCCGCCGCCCGAAGACACTCCGTCCGCCCACAGCGCGTTCACCGTCCCGGCCGGGCTGACCGCGCCCAGCGCGGACGTACCCGAGACGCGCCACCGGGCCCGGGCCAAGCCGCCGGTCCGCAAGCTGGCCAAGACGCTTGGCGTCGATATTGACGAGGTGCGGCCGACCGGCCCGGACGGGACGGTGACCCGTGCGGACGTGGAGTCAGCCGGCCAGCTGAGCGGGCCCGCGCTCGGCGTCGCCGCCGAGGGCGGCACGGAAACCCGGATCCCGGTCAAAGGGGTGCGCAAACACACGGCCGCGGCGATGGTTTCCTCCGCATTCACGGCCCCACACGTGACCGAGTTCCTGACCGTTGACGTCACCGCGACGATGGAGCTACGAGACCGGGTCGCCGCTCGGCGGGAGTTCCGCGATGTCAGGGTTTCGCCGCTGCTGTTCGTCGCCAAAGCGGTCATCCTCGCGGCCAAGCGAACTCCCGAGATCAACGCCAGCTGGGACGATGCGGCGAGCGAGATTGTCCTGAAGCACTACGTCAATCTGGGGATCGCCGCGGCCACCGACCGTGGGCTGGTCGTGCCGAACATCAAGAATGCGGACGGGCTGACGCTCCGCGAGTTGGCCGATGCGATGGCAACGCTGACCGAGACGGCCCGGGCCGGAAAGACCACGCCGGCCGACATGGCCGGCGGCACGATCACCATTACGAACGTCGGCGTGTTCGGAGTCGACACCGGTACCCCGATCCTGAATCCCGGCGAGTCGGGCATCGTCGCGTTCGGCGCCGTTCGACGGATGCCCTGGGTGGTCGACGAACAGATTGTGCCCCGGTGGGTGACCCAACTGGCGGTGTCGTTCGACCATCGCATCGTCGACGGGCAACAAGGCTCGCAGTTCCTGGCCGACGTCGCGGCGATCCTGCACGATCCCGGGCTGTCGATTCTGTAGTCGGCTGTCGGGTCCTGATCGTGGGTCGGCCGCAGCAATCAGATTGCGTACGGCCAGACGACGAGCAGGTAGGCACCGAACCAGGCTGAAATCAATGTGCCCGTGCTCAGCAGGATGATCGCAGTTCGGTCGCGCAGCCGAGTGAGGGCGCCGGCGGCGGGGATGAGCAGCAAGAACGCCGCGAGCAACAACCGCGGCTTGCTGTGCCAGTAATTCGTCGAGAGCAGGGCCATAGCCACCGACAGCAGCGTGACCGCGGTTAGCGGTGCCGGCCACCGTCCGAGAACGAGCAGCACACACGCGACCACGTAGCCGAGGACGATCGCGCAGACGACTGGCGCGAGAAACCCATCCGGCCCGGAGAGCGTGTCGTAGATGAAGTTCCAGGTCTGGACACCGAAGTCGAAATGGCTGGCCCAGCCGTGCTCTTCGACGGTGAACCACGCTGTCGTGTCGCCGGTCCGGATCCACAGCCACGCCCAATACACGGGCGCACCGGCCGCGGCCACGATCGAGGCGCCGATGACGGAGGGCCATCGAACCGGAGACGGTTCCCCCCGGCGGCGGGCCTGGCGGGCGGCGCGCCATGCGCCGAGTGGCACGACCACCGCGAGGACCAGTGCGGTCGGGCGGGTAAGCCCGGCCGCGAACGCGCACCCAGCCGCGAGCCACCATCGACCCCGTAAGGCGAAGAGCACCGAGGCCCCGGCCAGCGCCAGGTAGAGCGACTCGGCATAGCCCATCTGCAGTGTGATCGACGCGGGCAGCACGCCCAACAAGGCCACGGCAAAGTACCCAGCCCGTCGACTTCCGAGCAGGTATGTCGTCAGCAGATGGATGACAACGGCTGCAGCCAAGCCGGCGATGCAGGCGACCAGCACCACCGCGACGCGCGCGGGCACGCCCAGCAGGTGCAGGGCACCGGCAAGACCTGGAAACAGCGGATGGAAGGCGAATTCCATCCCCTCGCTGAGACTGCCGTCCGGCGCGATCGTGATGCGCTGCGGATAGCCGGCCGACGCGATCCCGCTGTAGAACAGGCCGTCCCACTTGGTGAGCCGGTCGAGCAGCGACGGGCCGCCGGCGCCGTTGAGCCAGGCCAGCACGCCCAGCTGCACCAGCATGCCGCCGGCTCGGATGGCCGCCGGCACACCCAGATCGCGGACGAAATCCGTGATGAGCGGGGCGGCATCGCTCGCCCGATCCGGCCGGTGCACGCGGCGAGCGCGATTTGTCCGATCAGCGACGACCTCGGCCCTGGTTCGCGCGTCGGTCGTCACGCCGCCATCTAAACAGTCAAACGCCGCTCAGGGGTCCGAACCGGCCAGATCACGGGAATATCTCAGGCCACTGAAGCATTGAAATGTGCATATTCAGGTGGGTTTTCTGGCCTGGCATCAGGCCCGGCGACTCGATCTGTTTGTTAGGACCGATCCGCGGACGGAGGCGAGAATCATGCGGAAATCGATCATCGATCGCGTTCGTAAGCGGCGCGAGCGGCGGGACTTCTACCGCGCTTTGGACAACGCGTCGCCGTCGATGCTTCACGAGTTGCAGAGCATGGCCCTGCGCCAGAATTCGTGAGCTGACGCAACGTCACCCGAAGCCCGGCGCAGCCCATAAGGGGCCGCCCGGGCTTCTGCATGTCCGGCCCACCGGCTATGGAACCAGCGTCCCGCTAGCCCACGAGCTGTCTGTAGAGCGCGTCGTGGTCCTCGTCACGCCAACCCTGCCCCCGCAACCACCCCGCCGCCCCACCGAATCGCGCGTCCAGCTCAGCGAAAAACGCCTCCATGGTCTGCGGGCGCACGGCCTGTGAGTCGACGGCCTTGCCGGCGAGGTCGGGCGCGTACACCGGAGTGGCGGAAAGCCGCGCCACAATTTCCGCTATCCGCTCCGAACTGCGGGCATAGTCAGCAACGATTGCGGAGCGATCCACGCCTATCTCGTCAAGTGCGACCGCCACCACGACGCCGGTGCGGTCTTTTCCAGCCGCGCAATGCACGACAGTTGCACCGGCCGTCGTCGCCATCAGCCGGAGTGAGGCCAGAACGGAATCCGGCCGCTCGGCCAGATACCGGAGATAGCTGTTGACGGTAAGGCCTCGCCGTTCCGGCGCACTGGACGGCAGTCTGTGGGGCGCATCCGCTTCGGTAGCCACATCGGTGCGTTTGCCGGCCGCGGGCAGCAGTGAGAGATGTTCGATTCGGACAAGCGGCTCTCGGGTCAATGGTCCGGGTCCCGTGGCGTCGACCTCGGTCTCGGCGCGTAGATCTGCCACTGCGCGAACGCCTATCTCGTCCACAAGCCGGCGGACGTCGACTGTGGACAGCTCCTGCAGGTTATCGGCTCGGATCAGTTTGTGTTGCTTGACAAGACGGCCCCCCGTCGTTGGCAGTCCGCCAACGTCCCGGACGTTCGCCGCTCCGTCAAGGGCGATCCAATGAGGTTCGGTCACTGTATCGACCATAGTCCGGCCGCTCATGAGGTCCGATTCAGAATGCCTCTTCGGCAACGTCCATCAACGCGTTGTCCGTCGACTCCACCACCACGCGTCGGGCGGCAAGCTCGGGAAGCACGGTCTGGGTGAAGAAGTGGGCGACGGCGGCCTTGCCCTCGTAGAAGGTCCGATCGGCGGCCGACAAGTCTTCGCGATCCAGCGCGGCCAACGCGACGACCGCCTGCCGCACGAGCAAGTAGCCGACCATCAGATCGCCGGCAGCAAGTAGCAGCCGAGTGGTGTTCTGACCGACCTGGTAGATGTTGCGAATGTCCTCTTGGCTGCTCGTGAGCTGGCCGACCATCGCGGCGACGATGCCGCCGAAATTGTCTAGTGCCCGCTGGACCGCTTCCCGCTCTTCCTTGAGCCGGCCTTGGCCCTCAATGGATGTGAGGAAGGCGCCGATCTCGGCGGACAACGCTCCGAGCGCCACGCCTTGATTACGTATGATCTTGCGGAAGAAGAAGTCCTGCCCCTGAATGCCGGTCGTGCCTTCGTACAAGGTGTCGATCTTGGCGTCACGGATGTACTGCTCGAGCGGATAGTCCTGCAGATATCCGGACCCGCCAAAGACCTGCAGTGCTTGCGCCAGCTGGTCGTACGACCGTTCCGAGCCGGCGCCCTTGACTATGGGCAGGAGCAGGTCGTTGACGGCCTCAGCCAGCGTGACGTCGGACCCGTCAGCGCGCCCGACCATGATCTTGTCCTGCCAGGACGCGGTGTAGAGGACGAGCGCACGCAAGCCTTCGGCGTACGCCTTGTTCAGCATGAGGGTCCGGCGTACATCCGGATGATGGATGATCGTCACGCGAGGCGCGCTCTTATCGGTTGCCCGAGCGAGGTCGGCTGACTGTATCCGGGTCTTGGCGAACGCGAGCGCGTTCAGGTATCCGGTGGACAGGGTGGCAATCGCCTTGGTGCCTACCATCATTCGGGCGTGCTCGATGACATGAAACATCTGGGCGATGCCGTTGTGCACATCGCCGACGAGCCAACCAATGGCGGGGTGTTCCTCGCCGAACCGCAGCTCACACGTCGACGAGCTCTTCAAACCCATCTTGTGTTCGAGGTTCGTGACGTAGACGCCGTTGCGATCCCCGAGCTCGCCGGTCTCCAGGTCGAAAAGGAACTTGGGTACGACGAACAGCGATAGGCCTTTCGTACCTGGGCCGGCCCCCACCGGACGGGCAAGCACCAAGTGCACGATGTTCTCGGTGAGATCCTGATCGGCCGAGGTGATGAACCGTTTGACACCCTCGATGTGCCACGAGCCATCGGGCTGCGGGATTGCCCTGGTCCGGCCGGCCCCTACGTCGGAGCCGGCATCGGGCTCGGTCAGCACCATGGTTGAACCCCAACCGCGGTCGATCACGAGTTGGGCGACCCTGCGCTGCGACTCGTTCCCGATCGCGTGCAGAACCGAAGCGAAGGGTGGGCCGGCCAGGTACATGTGCAGGGCCGGATTGGCACCGAGAATCTGCTCGGCGACGCCCCACACGACCGTCCGTGGAGCGACCTGCCCACCCAGCTCCGGGCTCGTCTCGAGCCGCCAGAACTCGGCTTGCCGCAGCGCCTGGAAGGAGCGCTTGATCGACTCGGGCAGGCTGACCGAGTGGGTCTTGGGGTCGAACATCGGCGGATTCCGGTCGCCATCGGCGAACGATTCCCCGACGGGCCCCTCGGCCAAGCGGGCGACCTCAGCGAGGATGCCGCGAGCGGTCTCCTGGTCGATATCCGTGAACGGCGGGGTGCCGAGAAGCGCGTCGGTGCCCAGCACCTCGAACAGGTTGAACTCGATGTCGCGCACGTTGCTCTTGTAGTGCCCCATCACCGCTCCTGGTCGGGTCCTGGTCGGGTCTTGGTCGAGGGTAAGTTACTCGGCGGTAACGTCAGGATATTACCGGTGGGTAACCCCGCGCAACGATGGCACAGCGGGGGGTTCGAGTTCCTGGGGCAAGCGTTCGACCCGACACACGACGACCCCCGCCGGAACCACGTTTCACGCGCTTCGGTCGCCTGGCCGTCCGCCCGCCAGCAGCCCGATGATCGACGAATACCGGAGCGTCACGACCGCGGTAGCTCGGCTGGGTCGGCGTAGGTCGGCTGGACCGCGGGCACCACCGCGAGTCCGGGTTGATCTTGGAGGTAATGGTCAGGCGGGGAGTACGCGCAGCCGGATGGTCTCCTCGAGTGCGCGGAGCTGGTCGAGCATCTCCTGCGTATAACTGGCGTTGATGTCC
>Ga0207693_10001525_pt1 | contig 20448 bp, 19 predicted proteins | sample LARL81metaG_FD_184347 | JGI IMG/M metagenome (GOLD analysis project Ga0207693, IMG submission 184347) | Corn, switchgrass and miscanthus rhizosphere microbial communities from Kellogg Biological Station, Michigan, USA - LAR L8-1 metaG... | ecosystem: Host-associated > Plants > Roots >... | reverse complement strand
CCGCGGCCCGGGAGCTGGTCCGCAAGCGCTCGGGCAAGCAGTTCGACCCGGCTTACGCCGAGGTCATGTATCGCGACGCCGACGAGATCCTGGCCGGACTCGACGCGATCGCGACCTGGGATGCGGTGATCGGCGCCGAGCCGGCGCTCGCGATCGTGCTGTCGGGAGATCGCTTCGACGCCGCGCTGGGGGCGATCGCAAACTTCGTGGACCTGAAGACCCCATACACGCTCGGCCACGCGCAGGCCGTCGCCGAGCTTGTGGCGTCCGCCGCCGAGCAGCTCGGCCTTTCCGAAACGGAGGTCCGGACCCTGCGCCGCGCAGGGCTGGTCCACGACCTCGGCCGGCTCGGCGTGTCTAACTCGATCTGGGACAAGCCGGGGCCGCTCGGCGCCGGCGAGTGGGAGCGAGTGCGGTTTCACCTCTACATCACGGAGCGCATGCTGCACCAGTCACCGGTGCTGGCGCCGCTCGGGGCGATCGCCGTGCAGCATCGGGAGCGGCTTGACGGCTCGGGGTATCCGCGGGGCCTGTCGGGGTCGGTGATCCTGCAGTCGGCGCGGCTTCTCGGCGCCGCGGACGCCTATCAGGCGATGCGCGAGCCACGACCCTACCGGGGCGCGATGGCGGCGCCGGATGCCGCCGCGCAGCTGCGCACCGATGTCAGAGCCGGCCGCCTGGATGCCGACGCGGTCGAAGCCGTTCTGGGCGCGGCCGGCCACCGCGTGCCCCGTCGTCGCGCCGGTCCCGCCGGGCTGACCCAGCGCGAGGTCGAGGTCCTGCGACTGCTGGCGCGCGGCCTGTCCAACAAGCAGATCGCCGAACAGCTCGTGATCTCTCCCAAGACCGTCGCCAACCACGTCGAGCACATCTACGTGAAGATCGACGCCTCGAGCCGCGCGATGGCGGGCCTGTTCGCGATGCAGCACGGGCTGCTGCCCGAGGAGCAGATCGCAGCGCTCGCGACCGTGTAAGGCGAGCCGTGCTGCGCAAAAGATGGGGGGATCGCCTCATGCCGCGCCTGCGGCCGCTCTCTACCGTGCCAAGCACATCCATCGAGTACCAGTAATCAGGAGCTGATCAGATGAGCATTTGGGGCCACGTATTCGCCGCGATGTACGACCGCATGTTGGGAAAGACCGAGCGGGCTGGGCTGGGGGAGCACCGCAGGGCGCTGCTAGCGGGAGCGGCCGGTGACGTGCTCGAGATCGGCGGCGGCACCGGCGCGAACCTGCAGTACTACGGAGACACGGTGCGCTCACTGACGATCGTCGAGCCCGAGAAGCCGATGCTGCGGCGCCTGGAGCAACACATCGAGCAGAGCGGGCGGCAGGCGAAGGCGCTGCGCGCGCCGGCCGAGGATCTGCCGTTCAACGACGCGAGCTTCGACGCGATCGTTTCGACGCTCGTGCTCTGCACGGTGGACGACGTGCCGCGCGCCCTGCGCGAGCTGTGCCGGGTGCTGCGTCCCGGCGGAAAGCTGCTGTTCATCGAGCACGTGCGATCCGACGACGAGAAGCTCGCTCGCACGCAGGACCGGATGCTCCCGATCAACGTGCGCATTGGCCACGGTTGCCACCCCAACCGCCGCACGCTGGACAGCATCCGCGACGCCGGCTTCGAGGTCACGAGCCTCGAGCACGACACGCTCAAGCACACGCCGAAGTTCATCCGGCCGCTGATCGTCGGCGTCGCGACGCGCGGCCCTGGGGACCCGGACCGTCAGGCGGGGACGAGTGAGACCAGCTCGGAGCGGCTCGAGACGCCGACCTTCTCGTAGATCGCCTTGAGGTGATCCTGCGCGGTCCACGGTGAGATCACTAGCGCCGAAGCGATCGCCTTGGTCGAGTGGCCCTGGAGGACGAGTGCCGCGACCTCGCGCTCGCGGGCGCTGAGCCCGAGTGCTCGCAGCGCGCCGTCGGCGACGCTTGCTCCGGGCGCCGGCTGGACTACGACCGCGACGTTGCCGGCGTCGCGGTCGTCGAGCAGCGACGCGTTGACGTGAAACCAGCCGCCGTCGTCGGCAAGCATCCGCGCCGTTTGCGAGCGGCCCTCTGACCCCCAGCGGGCTTGGGCCGCGACGAACGAGATCAGACCGGGAACCTCGACCGGGCGTGGGTCGGGGACCGCGCCGAGCCGTCGTCGCGCGACGGCGTCAGCGGCGAGGATCCGATCGTCGCGATCGAGGATCAGGACCGACGGGCCGGCCTCGGCCTCGCTCTGCTGCACCGGCCGCCGGTCTCGGAGTGCCTGGGCGGCGGCGTCGCGGCGAAGCGCTGCCGCGGCGACCGGCACCAGTCGCGACATGAACTCCAGATCTTCTGGAGTCATCCGGCGCTCGGTGAAGATCACCATCGCGGCCCACAGCCCGAACGGGTCGACGAACGCGGCGCGTAGCTCGTCGGCCGATCCTGTCGGCTCGATCATCTCGCGAAAGCGAGCGCTCGCACCCATCTCGCCGCGCGTCTCGGCCGATATCGATGCGACCGGCGAGCGCTGCGACCGGAGCTCCTCGAAGCGGTTGAGATCTGGCCGGCGGTACTCATAGATCAGCGACTCCTCGAGGCTGCCGGCCGGCTCGCCGAGCATTGCGTGGGCGATTGGAAGCCCCGACGCCGGGTCGGTGCGATGCCAGCACGCGCCGCTGATCGCGAGCACATCCGCGCTCGCATCGAGGATCGCCGCAATCGCATCGTCCGCATCGTCGCGCGGGCGGTCAAGCGCGGCCGCGATGCGCCGAGTGACACGTTCGTAGTCCCGAGCCCGGGGAAGCATCGCCGCCATTCTCGCAGCGGCGCCCGCGCTCGGGCAATCCCTGATTGTTGGGGATTGCGCCAAGGCCGCGGCACGCCGACGATGCCGGCCATGAGCAATCTCAACGCAACCCACACCAGCCCCGTCGTCCAGCCGGTCGACGAGGCCACAACTCACGCAGTCCTCGGAGGATCGATCACGGTGCTCCTGCGCGCCGAGCAAACCGACGGCCGCCTCGGCATGGTCGAGCAGGTTGTCCCCGGCGGCTACCCGGGGCCGGCGATGCACGTGCACCCCGAGTTCGACGAGACGTTCTACGTGATCGAGGGCACGCTTGCCTTCCGGGTCGGCGACCACGCCTATGAGGCGTCGGCCGGCACCGTCGCGTTCGTGCCCCGCGGGACGCCGCACACGTTCGCCAACACGAGCGAGGAGCCGTCGCGTTCGCTCGTGCTCGTCACCCCCGGCGGGTTTGAGAGCTACTTCGAGGAGCTGATCGCGCTGATCGAGCAGACTGGTGGGCTCCCGCCGGAGGAGGAGCTTCGCGAGCTCGGGATCGCCCACGGCAGCATCCCGGCCTGACGGTCTACCTCCAGCTGAAAGTCGTCATCGCGCGCGCCGGGATCGTGTACGTGAAGTTACGTCCGTCCGAGGCGACGTCGAACGAGATCGGCGCGCGCGAGTTGTTGAACGCGATCAGCACCTTGGATCCGTCCGGATTGGAGAACGCGACGTCGTCCAATCCAGGGGTGATCGTCTCGACGCCAGACGGGTTCTGGCCGTAGCCGACGAAGCTCGTCGACGCGATCCGCTGTGCGCCGGGCTGCACGAACGCGCTGACCTGCCCGAGTTGGTAGTACTCGGGCCGGAACGTGACGGCCTGTGTCTGCTCGTTGATCGTGACGGGCCCGGTGCATCCCGGACAGTCATTCGCCGCCTGGATCGGGCCGCCGCCGGGGTCGAGCGCAACGCTCCACACCGACACGATCCGCGCCCAGTTGCGCAGCGAAGAGATCAGGAACTCCGGGGTCCCGAACGACCTTAGCTCCGGTGAACACTCGTCGACGATCTGATCGAGCGACGGGGAGCTCTGCTGCATCTGGCTCATCACGGCCGGCGTGCCGAAGTAGCAGTGCCAGGCGATTCCTGCCAGGTCGCCCGCCGACGCGCCGGTGGCGACGCCGTTCGCGTAGGCCTGCCGGTCCCAGTTGTGGTCGGTCGCGTAGATCTTGGTGCCCAGTCCAGCCGCGCGCAGCGCGGGGCTCAGATACTGCGAGATGAACCGATCCTCATCGGCCGCGGGCAGCGTGAGCCCCGGATACGGAGTTCCCGACCCTCCCGACGACGGCTCGTTCTGCGGGGTGACCGCGTCGATCGGGATGCCCTGGCGGTCGTAGGCCTTGACGAACTTCACGATGTAGTTCGCCAGCGGACCGAACGCCGACGGCAGCAGCGTGCCGTTCCCGCCGAGATTGTCGAGCGAATCGTTGCTCTTCATCCACGCGGGCGGGCTCCAAGGATTGGCGAGGATCTCGAGCGCTGGGTTGACCACCAGCGCCTGCTGCAGCGTCGGGATCAGGTAGGACGTGTCGTGCGCGATCGAGAAGTTCGACAGATCGGAATCGGTCTGTCCCGGAGGCATGTCGTCGTAGCTGGAGGGAGCGCCCACCGTCATCGCGCCCGAGGAGCCGATCGCGACCCGCAGGAAGTTCAGGTGGATGGCCGGGACGCCGAGCGCGTTTGGCACGCCGAGATTGCCGAACAGCGCCTGCATCAGCGCGAGCCGCCGGTCGGCGGGAAGCTCATAGTCGAGCAGCCAGGCCGAGCTGTCGGTCATCGCCGCGCCGACTCCCGAGAACCGCAGGTAAGAAACGGCGTCGTCGACGTTGATCACGGGCAGCCCCGGCGCCTGGATCGGTGAGAGCGCGAGCGACGGCCGCAGCGCCAGATACTGAGACAGCCCCGGGTCTGTCTGAACGACTTCGACCGAGGGGATCCAGGACCTGATCAGGGTTTTCAGCTGCGCCGTCAGACCGCCAAGCGCCGCGATCTCGCCCCGCAGATGGGCGATTCCGCCTGCCGTCGCGCGCAGCGCAGCGCCGCGAATCGTGGTGCGCAACTGCGCCCGAGCTCGTTGCTGGCGGCTCAGCTCCGGCGCCAGAACCGAGGAGCGGACCTGCGTGAGGTCGGCGCGCAGCTGATCCATGTCGTCGCCTGATAGCCGGCTTGGATCGAGCGAGACCGTTGCCGAGAACGCCGGCCTGGCGTGGAGGACTCGCTGCCAGGCGGCCGCACGGGTGCGGGCCGGGATTGGGCCCGAGCCGATCGGGCTGTTGGCGAAGACCTCGAGCCGGACGCCGGCGACGCGGCCGACGTCGCGGTTGGCCACGTAGACGATGAGCCTTTTGGCGGCGCGTATCACCTGGACGCGGGCACCGGTGAGCATGCGTATGACGCGCTCGGCGCCGATCAGGTCGACGCTGCCGTAGCCGGCAAGCTGGCGGCCGCGCCTGCCCAGCAACGGAAACCTGGTGCGCGTGAGCCCGCCGCCCTCGTCGATCAGCCCGCTGGGTGTGCCCCCGGAAGCCTTGGGCACGAGCGCGAGCGCGAGCAGGCCGTTGACGAGGCCGCCGCGCCCGAAGCAGCGCTCGATGTCGCCCTGCAACTTGACCGACACGAGCAGACCGACGGAGTCGTCGGCGGTCGCCGTGATCGACTTGACCGAGATCGCGCGGCGTTCGGCGAGGCTCAGGCCCGGAGTCCTGACCGCGGCCGTGTAGGCATGGGTGACGACCCCCGCGGTGGCCGGCGCGGCCGACAGCGCCGCCAGACTCGCGACGGCGAGCACCAGCAGTCGCGCTACGTTCCCAACTGCCCTCATGTCCAGCGACAGATCGAACATCCGACTCGACGGGAGCCGCGTCCTGGTTACGGGCGCCACTAGCGGCCTCGGCGCGGCGATGGCTGCGGCACTGGTGCAGGCCGGCGCCAGGGTCATGGTCACCGGGCGCGACCGTGCCAGAGCGCTAGCGGCCGCGGACGCGCTTGGCCCGTTGGCGATCGGGTGGCAGCTCGACGTCCGCGACGAGCGCTCGGTCGCGGCGTGTGTTGCTGGGGCTCGCGAGGCGTGGGGAGGCATAGACATGCTCGTCAACAACGCGGGTATCGGCATGCGAACGGTCAACCCCCGGTTCATGTCCGCGCCGCAGCCGTTCTGGGAGGTTACGCCCGCAGGGTTCCGCGACGTGGTCGAGACCAAGGTCGTCGGGTGCTTTCTGATGGCGCGCGAGGTCGTGCCGCTGATGCTCGCCGACGGCGGCGGGCGGATCGTCAACGTCTCGATGAACGAGCAGACGATGGTCCGCCGAGGCTTCGTGCCATACGGGCCCTCGGGCGCCGGGGTCGAGGCGCTGTCGCGAGTGATGGAAGCGGATTTGGCCGGCAGCTCCGTGACCGTCAACATCCTGCTTCCCGGCGGGGCCACCCTGACAGGGATGATCCCCGATGATGCGTCCGACGAGACGCGGGCCTCGCTGCTGGATCCGGCCGTTATGGGGCCGCCGATCGTGTGGCTCGCCTCTGATGGCGCCGCCGGCGTGCACGGCCGGCGCATCGTCGCAACCGAGTTCGACAGGGACGGCTGAACGGCGTCCCGGAGAGGCTTAGGGGCAAACACACGCTTAGCTTCAGTCTGGCTATCGTGCGCGAGGGTTTGATGCGGATTCGAAAGAGGGGTTCAGGATGAACATGCCTGATGGTCAGGACCTGACGCGCCGGCAGTTGATGGAGCGACTCGGAATGGTGGGCGCGGGCGCGTTCGTCAGCCAGTCCGCGCTCGCGTGGATGGCGGGGCCCGGCTGGGCGTCGGTGATCGAGCGCGCGGCGAAGATCAAGCCGGCCGGCTCGGACCTCGGCGCCGTGGAGCACATCGTGTTCCTGATGCTCGAGAACCGCTCCTACGACCACTACTTCGGCGCCTACCCTCGGGGTCGGGGCTTCGACGATCACCCGAAGCACTCGCTCGGCGTGTTCGCCCAGGACTACCCGGGCGGATCGCACGTCATCCCCAAGCACAAGCTGCTCCCGTTCCATCTGCCCAGCAACCACGGCCTGGAGTCAACCGAGGACCTAACGCACGACTGGGGCCCGATGCACGAGTGTTGGAACAACGGCAAGATGGACGCGTGGGTGAAGGTCCACACGCGGCCCGAGTGGGAGGGGCCCAAGGGGACCATGACGATGGGCTACTACTCGCGCGCGCAGCTGCCGTTCCACTGGGCGCTGGCCGACCACTTCACGCTCGGGGACGCCTACCACGCCTCGATCCTCGGTCCTACCCACCCCAACCGGCTGATGGCGACGAGCGGCACGATTGATCCCTCAGGTCGTCACGGCGGCCCGGTGGTCGCCACCAACTCCAGCGCGGACACGATCTGGAGCTGCACCTGGACGACCGTTCAGGAGCTGCTCGAGGACAAGGGCGTCTCCTGGAAGGTCTACACGCCGAGCAACGTCGGCGTCAGCGGCCGGTTCTCGTCGTTGACCAAGTACCTGACCTGGGGCCCGGACTTCTACGACCCGATCAAGACGACGAGCCTCGCGCTGACAGACGACGTCCTGCGGTACTTCACGGCCTTCCGCAAGCCGGGCACGCCGCTGTTCGAGAAGGCCTTCAAGCAGACCTTCCCGAACGACTTCGCCGCCGACGTGAAGTCGGGCAAGTTCCCCAAGGTCTCGTGGATCATCCCGCCGCTCGGCTTCGACGAGCATCCATCGGCCTCGCCGACCAACGGCCAGTGGTTTGTCTCGATGGTGCTGCGCGAGCTGACCTCGAACCCGAAGGTGTGGTCCAAGACGGCACTGTTCATCATGTACGACGAGAACGACGGCTGGTTCGATCACGTGCCGCCCCCGACCGCGCCGAAGGGCACCGCCGGCGAGTACCTGACGACCAGCAAGTTCCCGACCGGTGAGACACATCCGGACACGCTCGACATCAATGGGCCGCTCGGGCTCGGCGTTCGCGTGCCGCTGCTCGTCGTCTCGCCGTTCAGTCGCGGCGGGCACATAGCGACGGAGGTCTTCGACCACACCTCGCAGCTGCAGCTGATCGCCAAGCGCTTCGGCGTCGAGGTCCCCAACGTCTCCGCCTGGCGGCGCAAGACCGTCGGCGACCTCACCTCGACGCTGTTTCGGTCAAAGCACGACGCCTCTGTCCCGAAGCTTCCGAAGACGTCGATCGTGTTCGCCCCCTCGGGTCCCGCCAGCTTCCCAGGCCAGTTCACCGAAGGCGGCGGTTTCGGACCGCACTTGCCGACCAAGCAGCGGATGCCCAACCAGCGCGGCGGAACCGACCCGGCGAGCAAGTTCTTCAAGCTCAGCAAAGACGAGAACGCCGTCCCCGACAACGCCCGCACGCCGATCGACACCAGCGGGCCGCCGAACGAGACGACGAAGTCGCGCGGCAACCGGCTGGCCAACACCTAGGTCACATGGCTGGCCTGCGCAGCGGGGACTGCACGTCCTCCTGCGCGAGCCGGATCAGTCGAAGCGCTACCTGCAGCTCAGGCGAGCGGTGCTCGATCGGGTGGGGCAGCAGTTCCTGGGCTGTGCGAATGCGATTGGTGATCGTGTTCTCGTGGACGCCGAGCCGCTGCGCCGCGCGCAGCGGGCTCATGTTCTCCTCCAGGTAGACGCGGAGCGTTGCGGTCAGTCGCCGCGAGTGATCGTCGTCGGCTGCGAGCCGGCCGAGCTCGGCAACGACGAACTCCTTCGCGTGCTCGACGTCCGCGCTCGCAAGGGACGCTAGCGCGACATCGTCGTAGGGCGTGACGGACCCGGGACGACGATGCGTCAGCCGCGCGACGCGTCGCGCGTGCATTGCCTCGCGGTGGCTGCGGCAGAAGCCGGGGACTCCGTGCCCGGGTGAACCAAAGCCGACGAACACGTCCGGGAATGCTTGACGGTCGAATTGAAGCGCTTCGGCGCCGAGCGCTCCCCGCGCCAGCCGACCCAGGCGCCAAGGCACAGTCGAGCCCGCAGGACAAGGAGCGGGCCGGTGGCGTCCAGCGTGCGCGCGATCTCGAGTGCTGCGCGCTCGAGCATCGCCAGCGCCTGCTCGCCGCCATCCGTCGATTCGTCGCTCCACACGACGAATGCCTGGTGCTCGCGAGCGAGCTCGTATCCCAGGCGGCGGCTCGACGCGTCGCTGTCCACGGGCTCGCCTGAGAGCAGCGAGTCGACGACTTGCGCGCGAAGCGCGGCGGCGCTTCGAACCCAGCGCTCGCGTTCCTCCGCGTAGCGCCGCACGAGGCCGCCGCTCAACGCCTCGACGTAGTCGAAGGTCCACTTCGCTCCGAGCTCGATTGCCACGGCCACGTCCCCTTGGTCGGGGATGTCGGCGTGAGCCTTTTCGGACCAGCGTGCGAAGAACACGGCCTGGCCGATGTGGTACGCGCGAAGCAGCGAATCCAGCGGGAGCCCGCGGCGCACGAACTCGCGTGCGTAAAACACCGCGGCCGGCGGTGGGACTGCTTCCTGCGGTGGCAGGTTGCTGCGGGCGAGGTCCGCGAGCAGGCGAAGACGCTATCGGTGCTCGCGTAAGTGCTGCTGCGCAGCTCCGGATCGGCGTTGACGTCCGGGAGCTCTGCGTGGATCGCATCGGTGATGTCCCGCGAGACCGACGGCAGCCACTCGGGATCCTCGGTGAACCGTAGGACAAGGCCGCGCATGCGCCCCTCGGACCCCATGCGCAGAGGCTAATCCCCCGAGGAACTCGGCGGTCGCGAGATGCGTCGATGTCGGATCGGGTCCTCCTTTGCGGTCGATGTCCGTCTGGCGCAGCGTCGTTCGTCTTAGGGACAAAGCCGGCATCGCGCCGGCTAACCCAGAAAGGTGTCAGACATGCCGATTCACCAGGAAGCGACCATCGATGCGGCACCCGAGCAGGTCTACGCGGTGCTCACCGACGGAGAGAGGTTCGCGGCCGCGACGGGAATGCCCGCGCAGCTCAGCGATCGCGAAGGCGAGGCTTTCACGCTGTTCGGCGGCCGTGTCGAGGGCCGGCAGGTCGAGCTCGTGCCCGGCCGGCGCGTGGTCCAGGCGTGGCGCTTCGGCGGCGCCCATCCCGAGACGTGGGACGCCGGCGTCTACTCGGTCGTGCGCTTCACGCTGACCCCGGAGGGAAACGCCACGAAGTTCGTGATCGACCATGACGGGATCCCGCCGCACGCCGAGGAGCGCATCGCGACAGGCTACCCGGCCTTCTACCAGGGCCCCCTGGCTGAATACTTCGCCGCTTAGGTCATAGCTCGGCGGGCTTCCGGGATCGCGGTTCCGGCGGTCCGGGTCGCGAGGATCGTCCGCCCGCTCCGTCAGATCCCGAGACCCGAAATCACCGCGATGCGGTGATGACGTCTCACCAGAGCCTCAGTAAATGTCCCTGCCGTGACTGGAACCCAAGGTTGCCCGAGCCGACAGCCGGGCGAAGCCCTACCCGGAGGCGGCATATGCCCGAGTCTGTTGACCCCCTTCATCTCCTCCTGATCGGAGCCGGGCCTGGCGTCGGCGCCGGCGTCGTTCGGCGCTTCGGCCGCGAGGGCTTTCGCAGCACGCTCATTTCCCGCGGCCAAGGTCTCGAGCAACTCGCTGCGCAGCTGCGTGGCGGAGGGCTTGAGATCGAGCCGGTGGTCGCAGACATCGAAGATCTGGATGGCTACCGTGCGGCGCTCGAGAGGATTTTCGGTGCCCCAGGCGCCGCTGGCGTCGCCGTTTACAACGCTGCCCTGCCGGATCCTGGCGAGATCCTCGACACGACGATCGGGCGGCTGCGGACCGCGTATGCCGTCGACGTCCTCGGAGCCGTCGTCGCGGCACAGGTCGCCGCACCCGTCCTGCGCACCGCCGGTACGGGCACTCTGCTGTTCACCAGCGGCGGCTTCGCCGACCACCCAGTGCCCGCGCTGGCGAGCCTGTCTATCGGCAAGGCCGCGCTGCGCTCAGCGGCGACCTTGATCGCCGCCGGTGTCCGCGACGACGGCATTCATGCCGCGACCAGCACGATCGCCGGCGCGGTCGAGCGTGGGACGGCGTTCGATCCGGACAAGATCGCGGAACTCTTTTGGATGGCCCACGCCGACCCGACCGAGGCTTGGCAGACCGAGTACCGATTCACCGGCGCCTAGCGGCGCTGCGAGCGACAGCTACGGCATCACCTGATCCCGATGAGCCGCGGACGGTCCCCCGGGTGTGGCCGAAAGGAGGCCGAGCGGTATGGTGCGAACGCATGAGCGGGCACGGTGCAGCGCCACTGAGGCTGCCGACCCCGGACATGCTCATCGACGTGGACCGCCTGGTCGGGGCCTACTACGACGAGCGTCCGGATCCGTCGGACCAGGCCCAGGCGGTGTCGTTCGGAACGTCGGGGCACCGCGGCACGTCGCTGGCGGGGACGTTCACCGAGTCTCACATCCTCGCCATCTCCGAAGCGATCGCGCGGTATCGCGCTGCGCAGGAGATCACCGGTCCCCTGTTTCTCGGGCGCGACACGCACGCGCTGTCGGCGCCGGCGTTCGGCACAGCGGTCGAGGTGCTCGTCGCCCACGGCGTCGAGGTCGCGGTCGATTTAGAGGACGGCTTTACGCCGACGCCGGCGATCTCGCACGCGATCCTGACGCACAACGCCGGCGGTGGCGCACAAGCGGACGGGATCGTGATCACGCCCTCGCACAACCCACCCGAGGACGGTGGCTTCAAGTACAACCCTCCGCACGGCGGGCCGGCCGACACCGACGTCACGCGCGAGATCCAGGACACGGCGAACGAGCTCCTGCGCGCTGGGCTGCGGGGAGTTGAGCGGTTGCCCTTCGAGCAGGCGATCAAGCGAGCGCGCCGCCACGACTTCCGCAGCGCCTACGTCGGCGATCTACCGGCGGTGGTCGACCTTCAAGAGATCTCGGGCGCCGGGATCCGGCTCGGCGTCGATCCGCTGGGCGGGGCGAGCCTTGCTTACTGGGAGATGGTTGCTGACCGTCACCGACTCGACCTCGAGATCGTCAACGACCGAATCGACCCGACGTTCTCGTTCATGCCGCTTGACCACGACGGCAAGATCCGGATGGACTGCTCATCTCCCGACGCGATGGCCGGGTTGATCTCGTTGAAGGAGCGGTTCGACGTGGCGTTCGCCAATGACCCGGATGCCGACCGCCACGGGATCGTCACGCGCGAGGCCGGCCTGCTCAACCCCAACCACTTCCTCGCCGTGTCGATCGACTATCTGCTCGGTGGCGCCCGCAATGCGTGGGACCAGGACGCGGGCGTCGGCAAGACGATGGTGTCGAGCAGCATCATCGACCGCGTCGTCGCCGGGCTAGGACGCCGGCTCGAGGAGGTGCCCGTCGGCTTCAAGTGGTTTGTCACCGGACTTCTCGAGGGGACGCTGGCGTTTGGGGGCGAGGAGAGCGCCGGCGCGAGCTTCCTGCGCCGCGACGGCGGCCCCTGGAGCACGGACAAGGACGGACTGATCATGTCGCTGCTCGCGGCCGAGATGACGGCTCGTACCGGTAAGGACCCGGCGCGGCTCTACGGGCAACTGACCGAACGCTACGGCTCGCCCGTCTATCGCCGGATCGACGCTCCCGCCACTCCCGAGCAGAAGCACCGCCTTGGTGGCCTCTCACCGGACGACCTCAGCGCCACCGAACTTGCCGGCGAGACGATCAATGAGGTGCTCACCGCCGCGCCGTCAGGCGCTCCGCTCGGCGGCGTGAAGGTCGTGACCGACAACGGCTGGTTCGCGGCGCGACCCTCCGGGACCGAGGACGTGTACAAGCTCTACGCCGAGAGCTTCAAAGGCGAGCAACACCTCGAGGGAATCCTCGAACAAGCGCAGGCAGTGGTCGACGCCGCGCTGGGACGCTGAGCGACGCGCTATTGCAGGCGTTCGAGCGAGTCGCCGATCAGCCAGATCGTGGGTGGCCACAGGCCGACGAACAGGGCTCGGCGCTCGGCATTTCCCCGCTCGTCCTGATCGACGGTCTTGGCGCGGATCCAGAGCCCGATGCAAAGTCCGATGGAGCCCAGGGACAGGCACTGCATCTGCCAGGCTCGCAGGCCGGCGTCGTGGAGACGTTGGGTCAACATCGGGGTTTTTCGAGACCGGAGCACTATCTCGGATCTCTACCTCTTGTTGCGGGAAACGAAACATGTTGTTGAAGTCTCAGTACGAGGGTAGGTATCGACCGTGCCCAAACGCCCAAGTCCGACGAGACGATGGCTAACCGCGGCGAGCTGGCCGCTCGGGGTGGCGCTCACCTCGTGGGACTACATGTGGCGCACGACTGTGATGCGCCGACGGGAGGCGCCAGCGTCGCTGACCTCTCCGCTTCCCTCAATGTTGAGCTACCCGACGGGGGTCAGCTCCGATGAGGTTCAGGGCCAACAGGACGGCTACGGACCGCTCTTTCATCGCTGTTACAGGACTCGCGTCCGCGAAGCCAGCCTGGGCGCAGTGCAACTGATGAACGAGCTCAAGGCCGACCTCAACCGCGCGTCGCCGACGAAGTTCGCGCGCTTTCAGCGCTTGCATGGCGAGCGGGGTCGCCTACGTGTTGGAGACGAGTACATCGTCCGAATGCCTGGTCCCTGGGATGGGCCGGTCCGGGTCGTTGATGTCGGACCGCAGTCGTTTCGTCTGGCGACCTTGGCCGGGCATCTTGAGGCGGGCCAAATCGAGTTCAGGGCCGGCGATGAGGGTTCGCTGGTCGTGTTCGAGATCGAGTCCTGGGCTCGTAGTAGCAGCGCAACGGTGAACTTGCTCTATCACCGTCTGCGAATGGCCAAGGAGGTCCAGGCGCATATGTGGATCTCGTTTCTGGAGCGGGTGGTCAAGCTGGCCGGCGTCGGATGACGGGCGGGATTGAGCTTGAAACCGACCGCATCGATATCCCGGCGCCAAGACCGTGAGCGGCTCGCCGCTGCCTCGCTCCCCGAGAATTCGACGCCGGTTGGACGAGCTCGCGCGTAAGCCGCTGAACTTCGATCTCGCCTCGATCGCCGATGCCTCGCCTCACAACGGCTGGACGATCACCGACCTGTGCCAGTCCCTGCCTGCCGAGCAGCCCGGGATGCCGGTCGAGCGAGGCAGCTGGCAGATCGCGCGCCGGCTGATGAGCGGTTATGAGTTCGCCGACCCCTCGATCGTGCGGGCCTACTACGACCCCGCCGTCCCGCTGGAGCAGCGCGACATGTTGCTCAAGCTTCAGGCTCTTGGCGCCGCGTACGTCTTCGTGGGTGTCCGGGTCGGCGAGGTGTTCGAGCGAACGCGAGAGCTCGGGGGCAGGCGCGCACGGATCTGGGGTTGGAATTACCGCACGCTCGAAGGACACGTGGAGATCGGCCAGATGGACTGGGAGGTGTGGAAGTGGCTGGACGACGGACGCGTGGAGTTCCGCGTTCACGCCGTCTCTCGCCCAGCCAGGATTCGCAACCCGATAATCCGGCTTGGCATGCATCTGCTGCGCGATCGCGAGCGCGAAGCTTTCCTGCGCAGCACCAGGCAGCGCATGCGCACCTTTACCGAGCTGGGCCTGGCTGACGGCGATCGCGACCGCAAGCTCCATGACGCCTCCGTCGAGCTGACAGCGCGAGCGTCGAGCTACTCCGACGCGACGCACGACACGTTGGCGTCGAAGATCGGGCGAACTCTGGAGTAAGTCCGCCGGGTAGGGACGCCGTAGGTGGCGCTCATCCGAATTGGGTGATGCGATTGACGCTGGGCCTGTAACCGTCCACTCTGGAGCAATCTGGAGGTGGAACGATGAAACGCGTTGCTGTGGTCCTGGTGGCGCTGATTGCGCTTGGCTCGGCCGGCGCAGCCGGCGCTCGCGTACTCCTGGTCGGAACCTACAAGGGCATTCGCGGGGGGTACGAGTCAATCCAGGCCGCGGTTGACGCCTCTCGACCCGGCGACTGGGTCCTCGTCGGCCCGGGCGACTACAAGACGACATCGTCGCGGGCGCCCGCCGGCCGTTCCGACACTCCTGCGGGCGTGTTGATGACTACGCCGCGGGTGTATCTGCGCGGGATGAACCGCAGAACGGTGATCGTCGACGGGACCAAGTCGGGTCCAGCGTGCAGCGCAGCCAAGCGCGACCAGAACTTCGGTCCGCGCGGAAAGGGCGGCGCGCGGGGGCTCAACGGGATCATGGTCTGGAAGGCCGCCAATGTATGGGTTCAGAATCTGACCGCCTGCAATTTCCTCAGCGGCAAGGGCGACGCCGGCAACGAGATCTGGTGGAACGGCGGCGACGGCAGCGGCAAGATCGGAGGCCACGGTTACTACGGCTCGTATTTGAGCGCGACGAGCACGTTCTACGAGCGAAACGACACCCCGGCGCAGTATGGGATCTTCTCGGTCAACTGGACCGGGGGTACGTGGTCTCAGACGTACGCCAGCAACTTCAGCGACGCCGGCTACTACATCGGCGCCTGCCAGCAGCGGTGCAACCAAACGATCAACCGGGCCCATGGCGAGTTCAGTTCAGTCGGCTACTCGGGGACGAACTCCGGCGGCCAGATCGTCATCAAGAACTCCGAGTTCGACCAGAACCAGGACGGCTTCGACACCGACAGCGAGAACGGAGATGCCCCGTCGCCCCAGAACGGCGCGTGTCCGAACAACGGCATCAGTCCGATCACCCATACCCACTCATGCTGGGTGCTGATGGACAACTACATCCACGACAACAACAATCGCAGTGTGCCCGAGGTGGGCCAAGCCGGTTCCACGCCTATTGGGGTGGGCCTGTCACTGAGCGGAGCGCGCAACGACACGGTCATGCACAACCGGATCGTCCGCAACAACGCGTGGGGGGTGCTGATCCAGGTTCAGCAGGGTGAGGGCGGACCGCCTTGCATCGGCGGCAAGCTGAACTTCAGCATCCTCGGCGTCAACCTCGCGTGCCTGTTCGACAACTGGGGCAACGCGATCCTGAACAACTCCTTCGCGCGCAACGGCTCCTACGGTCACGCGACGAACGGCGACATCGCCACGTTCAACTTCCTGGACGGCAATCCGACCAACTGCTATCGCGGCAACACCAACCCGGCCGGTCTTACCACCTCGCCGGCCGGCCTCGAGCAGACACACCCGGCGTGCACAGGCGTTGCGCCGGCCAACGTGAACGTGCCACTGGTCGAGGAAATCCTCTGCGGCAACGAGGGCTCCCTGGTAGGGGCGAGCATCTCGTGTCCGGGAGGCAAGCCCTACCCGAAGCCGACACATGTGGTCATGCACCCGCTACCGAAGAACCTGGCGACGATGCCCGATCCGTGCGCGGGGGTGCCCGTCAATCCGTGGTGTCCAGGTCCAGTGGCGCCGCCGCCGGTCGTTACCGGTTAGCTCGGCCGCCCGCGGCGCGGACGGCGCACACTCAGTCCTCGTCGCCGTGTTGCTCAGACCACCGCAGAGCGGCAGATTCGGCGCTGGCCGAATGTCGGTTCGGAACGATGCCGTCGTCCTCGGGAACATCCGGCGGCGGAGGGTGCGGCACGTCTGCGTCCGGATGTGTGTCACCCCAACGGGCCGCTGCACCCTCGGCACTCGACGACAGCCGCTCGGGCTTCGGTCGAGCTTCCTTGTGATCAGACATTTCTCGGCTCCTCTCTTCCAATTGGAAGAACTCCCCGATCCCGCACAGCGTATGTCGTGTGCCCGCGTTTGACAAACCTCTGGCCTAGCCAAATATCGGGAAGCGCCGCTGTGCGGCGAGCCGATTCATTGCGTGCTGGATCGCAGATTCCACTTCGCGATAGATCGACTCGACATACTCGCGATCGTTGACCCGCTCTGGGTCGTGGTCAACGTGAATCGGTTCGAGCAGTTCGGTGCGGATCTTTGCCGGCAGAGGAAGGTGCGTCGGGATCGTTTCGATCGTCAAACCGAACGGAAACCCAAGCACGATCGGCATCTGCGAGCCGCGGAGCTTCTTCTTGAGCCCGGAGATTCGGTCGAGCCCGTTCGCGATCCACTGCCCCTCGGACAGGATGAAAGCGGTGTCATGCCCGCCGACGCTGGCCACCGGAACGATCGGCACGCCTGAGCGGATTGCCGTGCGTACGAAGCCCATCCGGCCACCAAGCACAGCCTCATCGCGCCTGCGCCAGCTGCGCATCGCGTCGACGTCGCCGCCGGGCCAGATGACTACGTCGCGCCCGGCGCTGAGCGCTGCGCTGACGCCTTCGCGGGAGGCCGGGATCACCCCAGCTACACGGAAGTAGTCGCCAAGGCCGGGCGTCGCCATCAGGACATCGTGAGCGGTCGCATGCAGCACACGCTCGGTGCCGAATCGCCGCCACCAGGCGAACACGAACGTCCACGCGTCCATCGTCAGCGATCCTCCTGAGTGATTTCCGATAAGCAGCGAGGTTTCCTGAGGAAGCCGCTCCCAGCCGGACGTCTCAAGCCTGAAGTAGTACTGGCACAGGGCATCCCAGACAGGCTTCTGAGCGCGCATCAGCGACTGGTTGGGGCCCTCGAGAGCGTGTGCGGTAGCGGCGGCGACGCGCTTGCCGATCAGTCCCTCGATGCCGCCCCTGGATGGGCGCTGGTCGCGCTCACGAGCTGCATCAAGTCGCGCAGCTTCGGTCCGAAACGCCTGCCGGGGCGGTGATGCAGTCGTGGTCGCCATGATCAATCCCTTCTCGGAGCACTGGAAGCTCCGAGGATCCCGCCCTCAGAGCGTCACGACATCGGTAAGCAACAACGTCGTGATGGTGGAAACCCCGCACACGCGGCAGTCCGCGTTTGCGCACTCGCGGTAATCGCGCGGTGAACCTGCACACAAGCCCGGATGCCCGGAATAGAGGCTCGACCTAGCCTCGGCAAAGCTCATACGTCCGGCGCCCCTGGTCACCCGCACCGTCAAGTTGATCTTGCGGGCGCCCGCCAGAGGTCCCGCCAGAGATAGGAGATGGAAATGAAGGCTCTCGTCTATCACGGCCCCGGTGAGCGCGGCTGGGACTCAGTTGAAGATCCGGGCATCGTCGACCCGACCGACATCATCGTCCGGGTCGACACGACAACGATCTGCGGTACCGACCTACACATCCTCAAGGGCGACGTCCCCGAGACCACACCGGGCACGATTCTCGGCCACGAGGCCGTCGGCACCGTGCAAGAGGTCGGTACCGGCGTGACTACGGTCGCGATCGGCGATCGCGTGCTGCTTTCGTGCGTCAGCGCGTGCGGCCGCTGCCGGTACTGCAAGGAGGGCCGCTACGGCCAATGCCTCGGCGGCGGCGGCTGGATCTTCGGCCACACGATCAACGGCGTCCAGGCCGAATACGCGCGGGTGCCGTTCGCCGACAACTCCGTCTACAAGATCCCCGACGGGCTGAGCGACGAACAGGTCCTGTTCCTCGCCGACATCCTCCCGACCTCCTACGAAGTCGGGGTCCTCAACGGCATGGTTACGCCCGGGGACGTCGTTGCGATCGTCGGCGCCGGCCCGATTGGGCTCGCAGCGATCCTCACAGCGAAGCTGTTCACGCCGGGGAAGGTCGTGGCAATCGACATAGCTGACAGTCGGCTGGAAGGGGCGCTGCGCTTCGGAGCCGACGTCGTCATCAACAACGCCGAGCTCGATCCGGTAACGCAGATCATGGAGATGACCGACGGGCTAGGGGCGGACGCTGCGCTGGAGGCAGTCGGCGTGCCGCAGACGTTCGAGCTTGCGACCGAGCTGATCCGGCCGGGGGGCCGCGTTGCCAACATCGGCGTTCACGGCAAGCCGGCCACGCTACACCTCGAGAAGCTGTGGATCCGCGATGTCACGGTGACCACGGGACTGGTCGACACGTTCAGCATCGCCCAGCTCATGAGGCTGATCGTCAGCGGTCGGCTTGACCCGTCGCTGTTCGCGACCCATCGCTTTGCCATTGACGACACGATGTCGGCGTACGACACGTTCGCCGACGCGGCCAACACCGGCGCGCTCAAGGTCGTGCTGTGCGGGCTCAACAGCACGAGCACGCCGACCGAGCGAGTCGCGGCTACCGCCGGCGTCTGAGCTGCGGGCCCACCGTCCGGGGCCACGGCTCCGGACGGTGAGGCGCCCGGCGTGCTGCACCGGTCGGCCGCCCGTCTATGAGTCGAAGAACTCTTTGATCGCGGCGTGGGTCTGCCCGGGCCGCTCAATCTGAGGCACATGCCCGCACTCGAGCTCGACGTGACGAGCCTGCGGCAGCGCGTCGGCGACGTGTCGCGCGAAGGAGATCGGGACGAGCCGGTCGTGCCGGCCCCACACGAACAGCGCATCCGGCTGCAGACCAGCAAGTCGGGTCCAGAAGCCTTCCGTGCCGTGAGGTTCCTCCAGGTAGATGTGGCGTGCGGCGGCATAGAACGCGGCCCGACCGGCCGGCGTCAGGTATGCGCGGAGGAACTCATCGACGCCCGCAGCGGTCCAGCCCTCGTCGGCGCCCGGGATTAGGCGGTGCACGATCGCCCCGACGATCGGCCTGGGAGCAAGCGGAACCAATCCCAGCTCCGGCCGCGTTAGCCGGACCAAGGGCGCCCACGACCGACCCCGCCGCCATGCGAGCGAGGGAGCGAGCAGGGCGAGGCGGTCGACGCGGTCGGGGTGCACGAGCCCGACCTCCAGCGCCACGCGGCCACCAAGGCTGTTGCCAATCAGGTGAGCGCGGTCGAGCTCAAGCGCGTCGAGCAAGTCGATGACGGCGCGGGCGAAGAAGCGAGGGTCGTAGCTCGCGCCGATCGGCTTGTCGGAATCGCCGAACCCGGGGAGGTCGGCGGCGATCACGCGAAAGCGTTCGCTCAGGGCGGCGACGGTCGGCAGAAATGACCCCTTGGTGCCGCCGAGCCCGTGCACCGCCACGACCGCCGGGCCGGTCCCGGCCTCGATCGTCGACAGTCGAGCACGGCGAGTCGCGACCGTCCGGAAGCGTAGGCGCCCTGGACCTGTCAAGCCGCTCGTTGCAGCGAGGAAGCCGACGCCGAGGTGCAGATTGCGCCGAATGCTCAGCCGTCCCGTGCGGTAGGCGTCCAATCCTCCGAGGACGTGGTCCGCCATCGCCGCCCACGTCTGAGCATCGGCGGAGACGGTCGCATCGGCGTCACCCTGGGCGCGCTGCAGGCGCACCGCGCCGCGGTCCAGTACGGCGTCCCACGCATCGCTTCCGAGAACCGCGATCCGAACGCGCGCGATCCCGTTCTGCGGCTCGAACACGTCTGGGTCATAGCGGCTGGCCAACCTCTGGAGCGCGTCCGGGGGCAACTGACCGGGAGTGATCACCGACTCTGCGTCGAACAATGACGTCAGCTCCGTGCCGCCAGGACGATCAGCAAGGCCATGCCATAACCGATAGTAAGCGTGCCGAGCGTCCACAGAGCGATGTCGAGGCGGCGTTGCGCCGCAGCGCTGAGATCACGATCGTGCAGGATGCCTCGGATCCCGAGCATCGCGTGAATGGTCACGGCCAACAGGAAGCCCGCTTCCAGCACGAAGATGATCGGGTTGGAGATGTAGCTCAGCACCTCGGCATACGTGCGCAGGCCGCCCTTCTGGTGGACGATGAAGTGTTGAGCGACGATGTGCATTGTCGCCAGCACCACGAGCGCCATGCCGCTGCCTGCGGTCCAGTGCCAGAGGCGGGCCGAGCGACCGCGCCGGTACG
>Ga0207693_10001524_pt1 | contig 20450 bp, 20 predicted proteins | sample LARL81metaG_FD_184347 | JGI IMG/M metagenome (GOLD analysis project Ga0207693, IMG submission 184347) | Corn, switchgrass and miscanthus rhizosphere microbial communities from Kellogg Biological Station, Michigan, USA - LAR L8-1 metaG... | ecosystem: Host-associated > Plants > Roots >... | reverse complement strand
CGCTGCGCGACCGACACCACGAGGTCAGCGAACGTGAGGCAGGCGAGATCGCAGCCGGCGGCACGCGCCACCGGCGAGCAAATCTCCTGCAGCATGGCGAGGCGCTCGTCGGGCGAAAACAGCGGCGTCTTGCCTGGGTGAATGCCGACGGCGATGACCAGCCGATCGGCAAACCGCACGGCCTTGCCGACAACGTCGACATGGCCGTTGGTGATGGGATCGAACGATCCGGCAAACAGTGCGATGCGTTGGCTGGTTCGCGATACGGCGGCGGGCATGATCGCGGGTCTAGCCCGCGCGCCGAGTCCCGGCAAGGCATGGTCAGGCTCCCTGAGTCGCAAAAAGGGGAATGCTGCGGAATCGCTGTCCCCAGTGGGCAGCTTCCTCTCATGCGGAGGAGGTCAGACCAAAAGCTTATATCTTACAAAGGCTTACCCAAATGGTGAGATTTGTGACCGAGATCAACGCGTCAGTTGAGGCTCTGGGCAAAATCCGGCCACTTTAAAAATGAAGCCCCGAATGACGATCCAAATCAGGGCAGAACCCAGGGATCAGGTGTCATGATCAAGACCGCTTATGCCATCGCTGTCTCCGCGATCGCTGCGTCTGTGTTTGTGGCCTTCCCGAGTTTGTCGCCGCAGGTCGGCGCCAGCACCCCGGTCGTGGGCGCCAAGGGCGATCGCGCCGATATCCGTCCGCTGGGTACCGAATGCGGCGAGAAGGCGTGGCCGTATTTCGATGCCGCCTGCACGCGCGATGCGCACGTTCCGCTCGCTCAGCCGCGCGACGTTCGCATGTTTTCCGCGGACCGCACTGCCGATCCGGCTTCGCTTCGCTAGCGCAAGGACAGCGGCTTCGCATTGCGGCGGAAGGGGGTTCTCCCTGCCTTCCGCGGCAAACTTATTTCGCGCATCATGGTGAGCTTCGGCGGGGGCGGACCGGGAGCTGCCACGATGCAGATGCTCGCGAACGCGATTGCGCGAAGCCGTTCGACAGTTCTGTCGCTCGCCGTCGCGACCTCAGTGCTGGCGAGCGCGCCGATCGCGGGTGCCGAAGAGGCCTATCCCAGTCGGCCGATCCGCCTGATCATCCCCTTCCCGCCCGGCGGTCCGACCGATTTCATGGGCCGGCTGATCAGCCAAACGCTTTCGAATGAGCTCGGACAACAAGTTTACGTCGACAACCGGCCCGGCGCTGGCTCGACGCTCGCCGGCAAGATCGCCGCCAATGCCGAGCCCGACGGCTACACGCTCCTGCTTGGCAGCGCCGCCACGCTTGCCATCGGGCCGATGCTTTATCGCGATATCGAATACGATCCGAAACGCTTTGAGCCGGTCGCGATGGTCGCCGAGGTGCCTTACGTGATGGTCGCGAGCCCGAAGGCGCCGGTTGCCAGCTTTGCCGAACTGATCGCTTACGCCAAAGCGCATCCGGGCAAGCTCAATTTCGGCGTGCCGAACGGCGCGCCGCCGCACATGCTGGCCGCATGGTTCAAGAGTCTCACCAACATCGATGTCGTGCTGGTGACCTATCGCGGCGGCGCCAATGTGCTGAGCGACCTGTTGGGCGGCCAGATCGACCTTGCCGTAGAGACCTGTTCGATCCTGTTGCCACAGCTGCGCGACGGAAAATTGCGGCCGCTCGGAACGCCGTCGCCGAAACGGCTGGACGTCCTGCCCGACGTGCCGACCATGGCGGAAAATGGTGTGCCGGGCTTTGTCGCCAGTTCCTGGACCGGAATCGTCGCGCCGCCCGGCACGCCGAAGCAGATCATCGACAAGCTCAACCGCGCCACCAATGCCGCCCTCAAAGATCCGGCCACGCAGGCCAAGCTGAAGCCGCTCGAAGCCCAAGCCATGTTCGGCACGCCGGGCGATTATGCCGATTTCCTGGTGAGCGAATTGCCGAAATGGACCGCAATGGCGAAGCTGTCGGGCGCGGCGGCGGAGTGAGCCAGCGTTAACCAGCGCGGCTTGACCCCCTTTGCGTGCGCGTGTCTAAGAGCGGCCGGGATACGCGTGTGCCCATGATCGTTCTGATCGACAATTACGACAGTTTCGCCTTCAACCTCGTGCACTATCTCGGCGAGCTCGGGGCTAAGGTCGACGTGCATCGCAACGACAAAGTGACGGCGGAGGGTGTCGTCGCCGCGGAACCCGACGCCATTGTGCTCTCGCCCGGCCCGTGCACACCGAACGAGGCCGGCATCTGTCTCGATCTGATTGCCGTCGCTGCGCCATCGATACCGATCCTCGGCGTCTGCCTCGGGCATCAGGCGATCGGCCAGGCCTTCGGCGGCAAAGTCGTGCGCGCCCCGGTCCCGGTTCACGGCAAGCTGTCGGAGATCAAGCATCGCGGCGGCAGCGTATTTCGCGGCATCAATGCGCCATTCAGGGCGACGCGGTACCATTCGCTCGTGGTCGAGCGCGAGACCATGCCGCGCGATCTCGACGTGACCGCCGAAACCGAGGACGGGCTGGTGATGGGGCTTGCGCATAACCGGCTGCCGGTGCACGGCGTGCAATTCCATCCCGAAAGTATCGCCTCCGAGCACGGTCATTTGCTCCTGAAAAACTTCCTCGAAATCGCGCAAGCGTGGAATCGCATCGCCAGACGGCGCGGCGCCGCTGAAGCCGCTCGTCGCCCGGCGGGCGCGCGGGTCAACTGAGGGGCGCGCCGTGACGGTCGAGTTCAGGTCCCTCATCGCCAAAGTCGCAACCGGCGCCGCGCTCGCGCGCGAAGAAGCCGCCGCCGCGTTCGAGCAAATGATGTCGGGCGAAGCGACGCCCTCGCAAATGGGCGGGCTATTGATGGCTTTGCGCATGCGCGGCGAAAGCGTGGAAGAGATCACCGGCGCAGTCAGCGTCATGCGCGCGAAAATGCTGCGCGTGCATGCGCCGCCAGACGCCATCGACGTGGTCGGCACCGGCGGCGACGCCTCCGGCTCGTTCAATATTTCAACATGCGCGGCGCTGATCGTCGCCGGCGCCGGCGTTCCGGTGGCAAAGCACGGCAACCGCGCGTTGTCGTCGCGGTCGGGCGCCGCCGACGTGCTCTCTGCGCTCGGCGTAAACATCGAGCTTTCGCCCGAACAAATCGGGCTCTGCATCCGCGAGGCCGGGATCGGCTTTATGTTCGCGCCGGCGCATCATCCGGCGATGAAGAACGTCGCCGCCACGCGCGTCGAGCTTGGCACGCGCACGATCTTCAACCTGCTTGGTCCCTTGTCCAATCCGGCGGGCGTGCGCCGCCAGATGATCGGCGTGTTTTCCAAGCACTGGACGGAACCGCTGGCGCAAGTTTTGAAAAACCTCGGCGCCGAAAGCGTCTGGGTCGTGCACGGCTCGGACGGCCTGGATGAAATCACGACATCGGGCCCGACCAGCGTCAGCGCGCTGGAGAACGGCGGCATCCGCAATTTTCAGATTTCACCGGAAGACGTGGGCCTGCCCAAGGTCAAGCCCGAGGCGCTGCGCGGCGGCGATGCGGCGGCGAACGCCAAGGCGGTTGAAGACGTCTTGGAAGGCAAGAAGACGCCGCTGCGCGACGTCGCTCTATTGAACGCGGCGGCGGCCCTCGTCGTTGCCGGTAAGGCTAAGGATCTCAAGGCCGGCTTCGACCTTGCCACCCACTCGGTCGATTCCGGCGAAGCCGAAGGCCGGCTCGATCGCCTGATCGTGGTGTCCAACGATGGCTGACATTTTGCAAAAGATCGCAGCCTATAAGCGCGAAGAGATCGCCGCCGCCAAACGCGCGCGCCCGCTCGCCGCGCTCGAACGCGAGGCCAAGGCGGCGGAGGCACCGCGCGGTTTTGCCAAGGCGATCGCGCAGCGCCTTGCGGCGGGTGAGTACGCGCTGATCGCGGAGATCAAAAAGGCAAGCCCCTCAAAAGGACTGATCCGCGACGACTTCGATCCCGCTCGCTTGGCGAAAGCCTATACCGCCGGCGGCGCGACCTGCCTTTCGGTGCTCACCGACGGGCCGTCGTTTAGCGGCGCGCTCGATCACTTGCGCCAGGCGCGCGCGGCCTGCGCGCTCCCGGTGCTGCGCAAGGACTTCATGTACGATCCCTATCAGGTGACGGAAGCGCGCGCCCATGGCGCCGATTGCATCCTCATCATCATGGCGGGGGTCGACGATGCCTGCGCAGCCGAACTCGAGGCCGCGGCGCTTGCGCTCGGTATGGACGCGCTTGTCGAAGTCCATGACGAAGACGAGCTCAAGCGGGCATTGCGGCTTACATCCAAGCTCATCGGCATCAATAATCGCGACCTGAAGACATTCAACACCACGCTTACCACCAGCGAGCGGCTGGTGCGGCTGATCCCGGGCGATCGCATCGTCATCGGCGAAAGCGGCATCTTCACGCCGGATGATCTGGCGCGCCTTGCCAAAGCAGGAATTTCAACGTTCCTCGTCGGCGAAAGCCTGATGCGCCAGAGCGATGTGGCGGCGGCGACGCGCGCACTCCTGGCGCGCCGTGCCGCGCTCACCCACTGAACGGATGCGGTGAGCCGTGCCGCGCCGCAAGAAGAAGCTCAGTCATCTCGGCAACCGCGGCGAAGCGCGGATGGTGGACGTCTCGGCCAAGCCCGCGACCGAACGCGTCGCGGTGGCCGAAGGCCGCGTGATCATGGCGCCGAAAACGCTGGCGCTGGTGCGCAAAGGCGATGCCAAGAAAGGCGATGTGCTCGGCGTCGCCCGCATCGCCGGCATCCAGGCGGCCAAGCGCACGCACGAACTCATTCCGCTCTGCCATCCGCTGCCGATTGCGCAGGTTGAGGTCGAGCTTGCGCCCGATCCCGATCTGCCGGGCATCGTGGTGCGGGCGCGCGTCAAGGTCGCTGGCAAGACCGGCGTCGAAATGGAAGCGCTCACCGCGGTATCGGTCGCGTGCCTCACCGTCTATGACATGGTCAAAGCGGTCGAGCGCGGCATGCGCATCGAAGGCATCCGGCTGATCGAGAAGCGCGGCGGCCGCTCCGGCCATTATCGCTTGGCATGATCCCGAAAAGTGGGAACCGGTTTCCCGCCTGCGCGAAGCCCTAGCACCCGCTTGTCGTTTGCTTTTGAATGCTTCGGCGCGCGAAGGAGCTCGGACAAGGTCGTGCTCAGACAGGAGTGATGCAGTGGCACTGATCTCGGTAGCGGAGGCGCTCGATCACGTGCTGGCGCATGCCGCGCCGCTGCCGCCCGAGCAAGTCCCGCTCGATGACGCGCTCGGCCGCGTGCTCGCAGCCGATCTCAAAGCGCTGCGCACCCAGCCGCCGGCCGATGTGTCGGCGATGGACGGCTACGCGGCGCGCGCGTCCGATGTCGCGAATGTCCCGGTGCAATTGACCGTGATCGGCGAAGTCGCCGCCGGCCGGCCGTTCACGGCTACCGTCGGCGCCGGCGAAGCAGCGCGGATTTTCACCGGCGGTGTCATACCAGCCGGCGCCGATACCATTGTCGTTCAGGAAATCGCCGAACGAGCGGGTGATGCCGTCACTGTTCTAAAGCCGGTGAGCAAGGGCCGCCACATTCGCCGCCAAGGCCTCGACTTTCGCCGCGGCGATACGCTGTTCGCGGCAGGCCGTCGCCTGAGCGCACGCGATCTCGCCCTGCTTGCCGGCATGAATCATCCGATCGTGCCGGTGCACCGCCGCCCGAAAGTGGCGCTGTTTGCAACCGGCGATGAATTGGTGCCGCCGGGCGCGGAGCCCGGACCCGGCCAGATCGTCTATTCCAACGGCTTTGCGCTCGCCGCGCTGGCGCAGGAAGAAGGCGCCGCCGTCGTCGATCTGGGCCTGGTCGAGGACAAGCTCGAACCGACCATCGCGACTGTTCGTGCTGCGCGCGAGGGTGCAGCCGACATTCTTCTCACCACCGGCGGCGCCTCGGTCGGCGAATACGACCTGGTGCACAAAGCTTTTGCCGCCGAGGGGATGAACCTCTCGTTCTGGAAGGTGGCGATGCGGCCCGGCCGGCCGCTGATGCATGGCCGGCTTGGCGGTATGCAGGTGCTCGGGCTCCCGGGCAACCCGGTCTCCGCTTACGTGTGCGCTTTTCTGTTTCTGGTGCCGCTGATCAGGCGCATGAGCGGACGCAGCGACTTGGCGATGCCAACCGATTCGGCGGTGCTCGGCGCCGACCTTGCGGAGAACGACGAGCGCGCCGATTACCTACGGGCAACGCTCCAAGAGAACAGCGAAGGTCGGATCGCGACGCCATTTGCGGTCCAGGACAGTTCCATGATGGTGCCCTTGGCGAAGGCCGATTGCCTCATCATTCGAGAGCCTTACGCGCCGGCTTCGGCGGCCGGGAGTCGCTGTGTGATCGTTAAATTCGAACGTTAGCGCCCAGTTTGAACGGCCGGTCGACTTCTTCACCCGAAATTAAATGGTTGCGGAACACATATGGAACGGATAGTGTCTGTTCATGATTTGTTTTCGACCGCAGGTCGTCTTTCACGGAACTTGCGGGTGAAGAGAGGACGCGCCGATGTTGACCCGCAAGCAAGCCGAGCTGCTGCGCTTTATCCATGAGCGCCTCAAGGAAGCCGGCGTTCCCCCCTCATTCGACGAGATGAAGGATGCGCTGGACCTGCGGTCCAAGTCCGGCATCCACCGCCTCATTACCGCGCTCGAAGAGCGTGGCTTCATTCGCCGGCTGCCCAACCGGGCCCGCGCCATCGAGGTGATCAAGCTTCCGGAATCGGTCGCCCATGGCATGGGATCCGGCATGGGATCCGGCATGGGCGCTGTTCGCACCCGCGGCTTCACGCCAAGTGTGATCGAGGGCAATCTCGGCCGCGTGCGCACGGCTTCCGAGGACGACGGCGGCCGGCCCGTGGCGGTGCCGGTGATGGGCCGCATCGCCGCCGGCACGCCGGTCGAGGCGATCCAGACCCGCAGCCACACCATCAATATGCCGCCCGACCTTCTCTCCACTGGCGAGCATTTTGCGCTCGAGGTGCGCGGCGATTCGATGATCGAGGCCGGCATTCTCGATGGCGACATTGCCCTGATCAAACGCGCCGAAGCCGCCGATACCGGCGATATCGTTGTCGCGCTAATCGACGATGAAGAGGCCACGCTGAAGCGTTTCCGCCGCCGCGGCGCCTCGATTGCGCTCGAGCCGGCCAATACTGCCTACGAGGTTCGCATCCTTCCGCCCAACCGCGTGCGCATCCAGGGCAAGCTGGTCGGCCTGTTCCGGCGGTACTGAATCCCGCTTTCGCATTTGACGAGCTGCTGCGATCTCGGCGCGACCATCCGTTGCCGATAGCGATCCGTATTTTGTCGCGTTGGTCGCGAGCTCGTGCATAGAGATCGCAACCGTTTGAGCCATATTCGGCTCCAGCATTACGTCTGGCCCGTTATTCGTGCGCTGTGGCCATGACGCAGACCACTATGTCCAGGCGGGAGCGCCATCGGTCTCTCAGCCACCGACGCCTGTTAGGGGCGGTGATATTTGAGCCCGGCGCGCCGCTCGATACCATCTACTTCCCGCAAACCGGCCTCGTTTCGCTTCTCATCCTGACTGCGGCTGGGGATACCCTCGAGACGACAATGGTGGGCCGTGAAGGCGCCGTTGGCTTGCAAGGTAGATTTGGCACGCGGTTCTCCTTTACCCGCGCCGTCGCACAGATCGGCGGGCGTTTAGCTCCATCCGCGCGGCGCGCTTCGCAGAGCTCGTTGATGGCAATGCGGCCGTCAGCACTCTGTTCTCGCACTACAGCGAGGTGCTGTTGGCGGAGGCTCAGCAAATCGCAGCCTGCAACGCCGTACATAATGGCGTTTCGCGGCTCGCGCGCTGCCTGTTACAGAGCGCCGATCGCACCGGCAGGGACGAGATGCCGCTGACCCAGGAAACGCTTGCCGAGATGCTGGGCGTACGCCGGACTACTGTCACGCTGCTGGCGAAAGCACTTAAGGAGAAAGGACTGATCCGGTACAGTCGCGGCCACCTGGTCATTTCCAATCGCAAAAGTCTCGAGAGCACCGCCTGCGAGTGCTACCAGGCTGTTCATCATGATCGATTGCCGGTGACGCTTGGCATCAGGCTGTAAAGCACCAAAGAAAGCGGGAGCCACAAAATGCCCATGTATTATTTTCACCTCTACAACGACGTGGCGCTCTTAGATGACGACGGCACCGAATTGTGATCGACGTGCCGGCGGCACGCGACCACGCAGCCGGAGTAGCGCGGGAGCTGACATTTAAAAGCGAAACTTTTATGCAGGATAACTGGTCGAGGTGGACTATGAGGGTGCACGATCACCAGGGCACCGAATTATTTTCCTTGGCGATGTCAGACTTCCAGCCGGGAAATCATAACCCCTGATCCAATGATCCCGGGGCCGGCGCCATGCCGCGCTTGACCGAAAGCCGCACGCGCCGCGGCGCTTCCTCGATACGGCCGCCGTCGATGCGGTCGACGCGCAGCACGAAGCGATCGGTGTGCTGGCTTTCCTCGCGCAGTTCGACGAAACCCGTGACCGTCACGCCGGACGCCGGAAAGCGCAGACTGGATGGGCGATCAGCGCGGTCTTGAGCGTCGCAACGGCAAAGCCCAAAGCAATGTCGAAGAGGCCAAGCGCGATCACATTGAGCACCATCTTTTGCGGCACGATCCGCCGGTGCAACAGCACCGCGCCGAGCGCAGCGATCCCCATCAGCGCGATGGCCGCCCACAGCGCCGGCTCGCGTTCCGCCGCGAAGTAAAGAACGACGCCGGCGGAATTGGGCGCGCCACCAATTAGCGCTCCAGGGGGCGCCCCGCCCGCCGCCGGGCAGCGGCCGCGGCTCCGGCCATGGTATTGAACCCGGGCGCGCCCGGTTCTCCGCCTGGTGTTCTGCTGCCACGGCGCCAAAGCCCCAGCGCGCTTAGGGAGGACGACAAAGCTTCCCTCGAGCGCAACCGGCAGCTGTGGGGAAGGGGAAGGGTCAACCGTCCCGATTAGCCCGTCGCGGATTGGCGTAATCAACGTTTGCCTGGAGGCCGGTACGCGCTCGCCGCTTTGGCAGCCTTTTCCATGATCGCTTTGAATTCCGCGCCGGTCCAAGCCCTTGAAGTACTGATGTGCAAAATCGTGCCTGTCGACGCCGCGGCCATCAGCGAGGCGATAATGGCCTCAGACTCGTTGGTTTCCGAAATGAGCAAAAAGTCGGTGTCGCCGGTCGTGACGTAAAAGCTAATGACTTTGCCGCCTACCGCCTCAACCAATTTCCGCACAACGGGTTCTCGATCCTCCGGTGCGGCCATCATTCCCTTGACGTAATCCTGCGTGAACCGACCACGCGTAACCAGTCTAATCATGGACGCCTCCCTAAAATATGCGGCAACGCCCGAGCCCTCGCTTGGACAACTGAACCGTCACACTAAGGACCATGGTCAACATTGATTTTGATCAAAAAATTGGCCGCGGGCATTGGGAGAAGGATGACCTGTCTTCCTCTCGGGCCGTGCGAGAACAGGTTCTCAACATTCGTCGCGCGCGACCGTAATGGACAGGCGCTTGCGCCCTTCCGGTGCGCGCCAACGTTCAACCGCCCGCGGCAACCTTGGCTTCGACTTTGGCCCCGACCTTCGCCCAAGTATCCCGCAAGCCGACAGTGCGATTGAACACCAGCCGGCCGGCCGTCGAGTCCGGGTCGGGGCAGAAATAGCCCTGCCGCTCGAACTGCACCACCTCGCCGGCTTTCAGTGCGGCCAGCGAAGGCTCGACGCGGGCCTCACCCAACACTTCGAGCGAATTCGGATCGATCTGGGCCGCAAAATCGCCGGGGTCCGGGTCGGGACGGTTGAACAACGGATTGTACAAGCGCACCTCGGCGGCAATGGAATCCTGGGCCGATACCCAATGCAGCGTCGCCTTGACCTTGCGTCCGTCCGGCGCGTTGCCGCCTTTGGTCGCCGGATCGTAAACGCAACGCAGTTCGGTGACTTCGCCCGCCGCGTTCTTCACCACCTCGCGGCAAGTGACGAAATAGGCGTAGCGCAAGCGCACCTCGGCGCCGGGCGAGAGCCGGAAGAATTTCTTCGGCGGGTTCTCCATGAAGTCGTCGCGCTCGATGAATAACTCGCGGCCGAACCGGACGCCCCGCGTGCCGGCGGCCGGATCATCCGGATGATTGGCGGCTTCGAGCTCTTCGCTTTTGCCTTCCGGATAATTCTCAATCACGAGTTTGAGCGGCCGCAGCACGGCCATGCGCCGCTGCGCCGTCCTGTTGAGTTCTTCGCGGATGGCAAAATCCAGCATGGCCCCATCGACGACGCTGTTCGCCTTGGCGACGCCGATCCGCCGCACGAATTCGCGGATCGCGGCCGGAGGCACGCCGCGGCGGCGCAGTCCGGCGAGCGTCGGCATGCGCGGATCGTCCCAGCCGCGCACATAAGCGCCGCGCACGAGCTCGGTGAGCACGCGCTTGGACAGAATGGTGTGGGTCAGATTGAGCCGCGCGAACTCGTATTGATGCGGATGCGACGGCACCGGCAGGTTGTCGAGGAACCAGTCGTAGAGCGGGCGGTGATCCTCGAATTCGAGCGTGCACAGCGAATGCGTAATGCCTTCGATGGCGTCCGACTGGCCGTGCGCAAAATCATAGCTCGGATAGATGCACCAGGTTTTGCCGGTGCGCGGATGCACGGCATGCAGGATCCGATAAAGCACTGGATCGCGTAGATTGATATTGCCGGAGGCCATGTCGATTTTGGCGCGCAGCACGCGGGCGCCGTTCGGAAACTCGCCGGCGCGCATGCGGCGAAACAGGTCGAGATTTTCTTCAACCGAGCGCGCGCGAAATGGGCTGTTGGTGCCCGGCTCGGTCAGCGTGCCGCGCGTCGCGCGCATCTCTTCCTGGCTCTGGTCGTCGACATAGGCTTTGCCGGCGTGAATCAAGTCTTCGGCCCAGGCGTAGAGCTGCTCGAAGTAATCCGAGGCGTGGTAAAGACGATTGCCCCAATCGAAGCCGAGCCAGCGCACGTCGCGCTCGATCGCGTCGATATATTCCTGGTCCTCCTTGATCGGATTGGTGTCGTCGTAGCGCAGATTGCAATGCCCGCCGAACTCCTCGGCAACTCCGAAATTGAGGCAAATCGATTTGGCGTGGCCGATATGAAGGTAGCCGTTTGGTTCCGGGGGAAACCGCGTCACCACGGTTTTGTGTCGGCCGGATGCAAGGTCGGCGCGCACGATATCGCGAATGAAGTCCTGCCCCGCTTCGCGCGTTGTGTTTTCAGCAACGGACATGTCTGTCGGCCAATGATCATCACCAGGCGCGCGGATCGCGGCGGCACCAAGCCGCCCACGCGTTAACCGCGCGCGTTCCGCCTTCGGATTGAACAAGTCGGCCGCTCGGGTCAAGTCGCGGCCGCGCAAATAATGAGTTCTGACCCTAGCCTTTGCTCGCCTTCAACCTTTTGCCAGTTATATGTGGTACACGAACGCGCGTTCTCAAATCTACCGGTCAAATCCGCCAAGCATGCAAATCCGCAAAGCATGACTGTCGTCACCCGTTTTGCCCCCTCGCCCACCGGCTTCCTGCATATCGGCGGGGCGCGCACCGCTTTGTTCAATTGGCTTTACGCGCGCGGCCGTGGCGGAAAAATGCTGTTGCGCATCGAGGATACCGATCGCGAGCGCTCCACCCAGGCCGCCATCGATGCCATCCTCGATGGGCTTAACTGGCTTGGCGTCGAATGGGACGGCGACGCCGTCTACCAGTTTTCGCAGTCGCAGCGGCACCGCGAAGTGGCGGAGCAGCTCTTGGCGTCCGGACGCGCTTACCGCTGCTATGCCAGCCCCGAGGAGCTCGAGCAAATGCGCGAGGCGGCGCGCCGCGAAGGCCGCGCCAGACTTTACGACGGCCGCTGGCGCGATCACGACCCGAGCGAAGCGCCGCCCGGCGTCAAGCCGGCGATCCGGCTCAAGGCGCCGCTCAGCGGTGAGACCGTGATCGAGGACCAGGTTCAGGGCCGGGTGGTCTGGCAGAACGAAAATCTCGACGACCTCGTGCTTTTGCGTTCCGACGGCACGCCGACTTACATGCTCGCGGTCGTGGTCGACGATCATGACATGGCGGTCACCCATGTGATCCGCGGCGACGATCATCTGACCAACGCCGCGCGGCAGAAGCAGATCTACGATGCGCTCGGCTGGTCAGTGCCGGTGATGGCGCATATCCCGCTGATCCACGGGCCGGACGGCTCCAAATTGTCGAAACGCCATGGCGCGCTCGGCATCGACGCCTATCGCGCGATGGGATATCTGCCCGTGGCCTTGCGCAATTACCTGGTGCGGCTCGGCTGGAGCCACGGCGATCAGGAAATCTTCTCGACGCAGGAAATGATCGCGGCCTTCGATCTGCCGCAGATTGGCCGTTCGCCGGCGCGCTTCGATTTCGCCAAGCTTGAAAACCTCAACGGCCATTACATTCGGCAGACGAGCGATGCCGATCTGCTACAAGCCATCGGACGGCTGTTGCCGCATCTCGCCGACGGCGGCGAACTCGCCGCCAAGATGACGCCGTCGCTCCGCCGCCAATGGCTCGCCGTCATGCCAAGCCTGAAGGAACGCGCCAAGACGCTGATCGACCTCATCGATGGCGCGCGTTTCCTGTGGGCCGGCCGTCCCGTACAGCTCGACGAGAAGGCGCAAGGCATTCTCAACCCGGATGCGCGCGCGCTTCTGCGCGGGGTTGCCGCCGAACTTGCCGGGGTCGAGCCGTGGACCACGGAGACCACCGAGCGCGCGGTGCGCGGCTTTGCGGAACGCCACGGCGCCAAGCTCGGCGCAGTGGCACAGCCATTGCGGGCGGCGCTGACCGGTCGAACGACCTCGCCCGGAATTTTCGAGGTGCTCACCGTTCTCGGTAAGAGCGAGAGTCTCGGCCGCCTTGCCGATCAGACCGCGCAGCAGGCGCCATAGCCGGCTGTGCCCCAGACCGCCGTTTGGCCGCTGTTTTTCGTGCCGCCGGGCCCTTCCGGGGCGATAATTGGCTATTATCTTGCAGTGCACAGCGGCTTAAGCTAGGCGAAACCGACCTTTGGAATACCCCGGGGCCGCGGACGATCTATCGGTTTCGGGCAGTCGTAAATCGAGGGTAAAAACCATGGACGCGAAGACCGGCGCCAACACCAAGACCGGCACGATCACGCTCGGCAACAAGAACTATTCGTTTCCCGTTTACGACGGCACGCTGGGCCCGGAGGTGTTGGACGTCAGCAAGCTCTACGCCGAAGCCGGCATTTTCACCTACGACCCCGGCTTCACGTCCACGGGGAGCTGCGAGTCCAAGATCACCTATATCGATGGCGACCAGGGCATCCTGCTTTATCGCGGTTACCCGATTGCCGATCTCGCCGAGCACGGCGACTTTCTCGAGACCTGCTACCTCCTTCTCTACGGCGAGCTGCCGACGGCGGCGCAAAAAGCCGACTTCGTCGATCGCGTGACCCATCACACCATGGTCCACGAGCAGATGAGCCGGTTCTTTCAAGGCTTCCGGCGCGATGCCCATCCGATGGCGGTGATGGTCGGCTGCGTGGGTGCGCTCTCGGCCTTCTATCATGACTCAACCGACATCACCGATCCGACCCAGCGGATGATCGCGTCGATCCGCATGATCGCGAAAATGCCGACGCTGGCGGCCATGGCCTACAAGTATTCGATCGGCCAGCCGTTTATGTATCCGAACAACAAGCTCGATTACGCGTCGAACTTCCTGCGCATGTGTTTCGCGGTGCCGTGCGAGGAATATAAAGTCAATCCGATCCTGTCGCGCGCGATGGACCGCATCTTCACGCTGCACGCCGATCACGAGCAGAACGCCTCGACCTCGACCGTCCGGCTTGCCGGCTCAACCGGCGCCAATCCGTTCGCCTGCATCGCGGCGGGGATCGCCTGCCTGTGGGGACCCGCGCATGGCGGCGCCAATGAGGCGGCGCTGAAAATGCTCGGCGAGATCGGCACCGTCGATCGCATTCCCGAATACATCAAGCGCTCCAAGGATCCGAAGGATTCATTCCGCCTGATGGGCTTCGGCCACCGCGTCTACAAGAACTACGATCCGCGCGCCAAGATTATGCAGAAGACCTGCTACGAGGTGCTCAACGAGCTTGGCATCAAGGATCCGCTGCTCGATGTCGCCATGGAGCTGGAAAAGATCGCGCTGCATGACGAATATTTCATCGAGAAGAAGCTATATCCGAATGTCGATTTCTATTCCGGCATCACGCTGCGCGCGATGGGCTTCCCCACCGCCATGTTCACGGTGCTGTTCGCGCTCGCCCGCACCGTCGGCTGGATCGCGCAGTGGAAGGAAATGATCGAAGACCCGCATCAGAAGCTCGGCCGGCCGCGCCAGCTCTATACCGGCGCGCCTCAGCGCGAATATCTGCCGATGTCGAAGCGGAAGTAAGAGACCGCGGCAGCGAAGGGCTAATTGTAAGGCCGTCCGCTCCATCTGCTAGCGCGATCGCTATTCGCTGAAGCGAACTAAAAAATTGCAAGCTTGTCATGAACAGACGATCGAAAGCGACTCGGCGCCGATTTCTATTCAACACCGGTATTCTTGTCGCCGGGTGGGAACCGTCCAGTGCGGGTGTCGCCCTGACGCTGGAGCTTGCGGCCACGCCTGACTGTCGCGATGGCGACGAACCGACCGTCCCTGAGACGGAGGGGCCGTTCTTCAAGCCCAAATCGCCGCAGCGAAGCGATCTTCGTGAGCCTGCCACCAAGGGCAAGCCGTTTGAACTTTCCGGCTATGTGCTGACCAAGAGTTGTCGTCCGGTTCGGGGAGCGGTGGTTGATCTCTGGCATGCCGATGAGAATGGCGAATACGACAATATCGGCTTTCGCTATCGTGGCCATGTCATCACCGAGCCGGACGGTGCGTTTCGCTTTCACACCATCGTGCCGGCGCTCTATCCCGGCCGCACGAGGCACTACCATGTCAAAGTTCAGGCGCCGAGCAGTCATCTACTGACGACGCAACTCTATTTTTCCAACGAACCGAGAAATTCCCGCGACATCCTATTCCAGCGCGAACTGCTCATGCGCGTAGCGGATAACGGCGAGAGCCTCGCCGGCCGGTTCGATTTCGTACTCAATGTGCGTTAGATGAATAGTTGCGATCACGGTTACTTGGAATCATAAGCCCAGGTCAGATACGCCCCGCCCCAGGTAAAGCCGCCACCGAAAGCAGCGAGGATCAGTCGGTCGCCGGCTTTGAGCTTGCTTTCATAATCCCACAGACAGAGCGGAATCGTCGCCGCTGTCGTGTTTCCGTATTTGTGGATCGTCACCATTACTCGCTCGGGGCGAAGCTTCATGCGCTCGGCGGTCGCCTCGATGATGCGCCGATTGGCCTGATGCGGAACCAGCCAATCGACGTCTTCGCTCATGAGCCCGTTGCGCTTCATCAGTTCGGCGGCGACCTCGGCCATGCGCGCGACCGCGAACTTGTACACGGCCGCGCCCTCCTGGTGTACGTAATGCAGGCGCTTCGCCACCGTCTCAGCAGTCGGCGGCATGCGGCTGCCGCCGGCCTTCTGATGCAAATGCGGCATGCCCGAACCGTCGGACGAAATCAGCGTGTCGACGATTCCGTACTTTTTGTTCGGTTCGAGCAGGACCGCGCCGGCGGCGTCGCCGAACAGCACACAGGTCGCGCGGTCGGTGTAATCGATGATCGCCGACATCTTATCCGCGCCGACGACGACGACTTTCCGCGCCTTTCCGGTTTCGATAAATTGCGCGGCGACGGTGAGCGCATAGACGAAGCCGGAGCACGCGGCTTGCACGTCGAAGCTGCCGATCGATCGGATGCCGCACATCTCGCAGATCAGATTGGCGGTCGACGGAAATACAAAATCCGGTGTCGTGGTCGCACAGATCAAGAGATCGACTTCGTGCCGGGCGGTTTTTGTCTTGGCCAAAAGTCCTTCCACCGCCTGCGCGCCCATATGCGAGGTGCCTAGACCCTTGCCTTTGAGGATGCGGCGTTCTTTGATCCCGGTTCGCTCGACGATCCATTCGTCGCTGGTGTCGACCATCTGCGCCAATTCGGCATTGGTCAGTACGTCCGGCGGCAGGTAGCCATGCACGGCCGTGATCGCGGCTTTCACTTTCCGCACCGTTGTTTTTGGCTTTTTCACGCTGGACGCTTCGATGGCCTGTCGGGACCGCGAATGAGCAGAAACGGCCGCTGCAATGATTGCGGCGACGCCTGCCGGGTTAACCAGAGGATCGGGCCTCGATCAAGGCGGAAACGTCATGCCGGCCGAGCCGGGCGGCCGCGAGCACAAGGCCCGCGGCTTTGGCGCTCGGCGCGGTTCCACCGATCTTCATGATCTGGTCGAGCCGCTGGAACCCCTCGATCTGGCGGCGGCGTTGCCCGGTATCGCCGACGACCGCGGCCAGCGCATCGGCGAGCTTTTCCGGCGTGCAATCCTCCTGCAAAAGCTCCGGAACGACGTTTTCGCCCATGACCAGATTGGCCAGGATGACGCTCGGCAGGCGCGCCCGCAGCCGTATCGCCCGGGCAACCACCGCCTCGATGGAGTGCAGCCGATAGGCGGCGACCATCGGTATTCCTGAGAGCGCAAGCTCAAGCGTCACCGTGCCCGATGCGGCGAGCGCCGCCCGCGCGCGACGGAACGCGGCCCACTTCTCCGACCCCTCGACGACTATTTTCGGCTGCACCGCCCAGCCGGCGACGGCCTCGCGCACCTGGCGCTCGACGTGAGAAACGGTCGGCAATACGAGTTCGATCGGTCCGATGCGGCCGCAGAGGCGCTCGATCGCCGCGCCAAACACACGCGTGTGCCGGCTCACTTCGCCGGATCGGCTTCCGGGCAAAATCAAAATGAGCGGAGGCTCGGCGAGCCGGCGCGCCGCCTCGTCGGGGCCCGGCCGCAAATCGGCAATGCGCTCCACCAGCGGATGTCCGACATAGGTGCAAGGCGGACCGCCGAGCCGGCGATGCGCATCCGGCTCGAACGGCAAGATCGCCAGCACGTGATCGATGTAGCCGCACATGGCGCGCGCCCGTCCCGGCCGCCACGCCCACACCGAAGGCGAGACGTAATCGAGGATAGGGATTTCGGGAGCACGGCGACGAACCTGGCGAGCGACCCGGTGGGTAAAATCCGGACTGTCGATAATGACGAGCGCATGCGGGCGTGCCTTGACGATCGCGTCGGCGGCCTCGCGGATGCGGCGCAGAATCGCGGGCAGCCGCCGCGGTATAGCGGTGAGGCCGATGATCGCAAGTTCATCGATCGGAAACGGGCTTTCAATCCCGGCTGCCCGCATCGCGCCGCCGCCGACGCCCGATAATTGCACGGTGCTTTCGGCTTTCACCAGGGCGCGCGCCAATGCGGCGCCGAGAGCGTCGCCGGACTCCTCCGCGGCCACGATTGCGATCGCGAGCGGCTGCGGGGAGCGCTGCGGAGCGGCCGTCATCACGCACCGGCGCCGGGACTGGGCTCGCGCACCCCAACCACGAAGATCTTATCCCGGTCGGCCGCGGCAATCGCCGCTTCCGCCTCGGCAATCATCGTTGAGCCCGCGGTGACGGCTATTCCGGCCAGACCGGCGCGCGCGACCAGTTCAATCGTGCGCGGACCGATCGATGGCAGATCGAAGCGGCGATCTTGACCCGGCTTCGGCGCCTTCGCCAGCACGCCGACGTGGGCAGGCGCGCTGACGCGACCAAGCCGACGCAATTCGGCGATCCGCGCCAGCATGTGATCGGTGCCTTCGGCGGCCTCGACGGCGACGACGTTGCCATCCGCCACTACGGTAGCCTGGCCGACATCAAACGGCCCGAGCGTGGCAATGAGCTTGAGCGCGTGCTGGATATCGCCGTAGTCGCGCGGCGACGGCTGCGCCCGGCCGAGTACGCCTTCGGGCACGAACAATTCGGGCGCGACGTCTTTGACGCCGACAACGCGCAGGCCGCCGCTTTCCGCAACGCCGGCAACGCCCGACAATAACTTGTCGTCGCCGCCACGAAAGAAGCGGATGACCCGCGGCATCAGCTTGATCGTATGCCAATCGAGCCGGAGCGCAGTGAGCGGCGGCCGCAACACCGTGCCGATGAACAGCACTTCGCGGCAATTCTCAGCCTTGGCGAGGCGGAAGAAACGCCCGGCCTGACCGAGCGCGATCCAGTGGTGCACATAGCGGCCGATCACGGCCGGGTCAGCCCAGCCTTTGATGCCGAACATGACCGGCTGGCGTCCGCGCGCCGCCACGGCATCGGCGACCGCGCCGGGAAAGCTGCCGCCGCCGCAAATGATGGCAAGCGGAGCACCGCCGGGCGCCTCAGCCATGATCGATTTCGTCGGCTTGGTTCATCAACCCTCCGCATCGCCCTCCGGGGCGTCACCTCTTGCTCGCGGGCGCATCAACGGACGGTTGCCGCCCGCGCGCACAAAAGCGACGATCTTGCCGACCAGCGGGTCGTCGGCAAATTCGCGCGCCAGCGTCTCAATGCGTTCGCCAAGCCGCCCGTCGGTAAAGAACAACAGGCGATAGGCGCGGCGCAGCCGATGCATGTCGGCCCGCGTTGCGCCGCGCCGGCGCAAGCCGACCACATTGAGTCCGACCAGCGCTCCGGTTTGGCCGAGCGCGAACCCAAACGGAATAATATCATCGCGCGCGGCCGACATTCCGGCCATCATCACGCCCTCGCCGATCCGCACAAATTGATGGATGGCGACATGGCCGCCAAGGAACGTGTAATCGCCGACGCTGACATGGCCGCCGAGCACCACGTTATTAGCGAAAGTGACGTCGCTGCCGACGGTGCAATCGTGGCCGACATGCGAGCCGACCATGAACGAACAGCGGTCACCGATCTGCGTGACGCCGCCGCCGTCTTCGGTTCCGGTATTCATGGTGACGCCTTCGCGTAGTTCGCAAGCTGCGCCTATCACGAGCTTGGTCTCGCCGCCGCGATAATGGACCGATTGCGGCGGCGTTCCGAGCGAGGAGAACGGGTAAACGATCGTCTCCTCACCAATCGTGGTCGCGCCGGCGACGTTGACGTGGCCGATGAGCCGCACGCCGTTCTTGAGTTCGACATGTGGGCCGACCAGACAATAAGGTCCGATCTCAACGGAGGCGCCAATGCGCGCGCCGCCGGCCACGCGCGCCGTCGGATCGATCGCCATCTAAGCCTCGGTGATGACGGCGCCGACTTCGGCCTCGGCAATGAGCACATCGCCGATTTTGGCCTCGGCGCGATACCACCACATATTGCGGCGGTGCGCGATCTTGTCGACGTGGTAGGCGACGGTATCGCCGGGCACTGCGGGTTTGCGAAATTTGGCTTTGTCGATCGTGAGAAAGTAGAACACCGCGCTTTTCCGCGTGGCCTCGTTCATCTGGCGCAAGCACAACACGCCCGCAGTCTGCGCCATGCCCTCGATCAGAAGCACGCCCGGCATCACCGGGTTATCCGGAAAATGACCAAGGAAATGCGGCTCGTTGAAAGTAACGTTTTTGATCCCGACGCCGTGGTCCTCGCCACGAATGTCGATGATCCGGTCGATCATGACAAAGGGATAGCGATGCGGAAGGAGCCGCAGGATGTCGCGGATATCGGCGCTCTCGAGGGTCTCGCCGCTCATTCCTCCGTCCCTTCGCCGTCTTCCTTGCGCGCGGCCTTGCTGCGCCGGACCAGCCGCCGAACAATGGCCTGACCGCGCTTCCAGTCAATCGCGGACTCGGCCGGAAAGCCGCCCCAACGCGCCCCGGCCGGCACGTTGGACATTACTCCGGCCTTGGCTCCAAGTACCGCGCCCTCGCCGATCGTCAGATGGTCGGCAACGCCGACCTGTCCGGCCAAGACGGCGAAATCGCCGACCGTCACGCTGCCCGATATGCCGACTTGCGAGACGATCAGGCAGTGCCGCCCGATCGAAACGTTGTGTCCGATTTGCACGAGATTGTCGATCTTGGTCCCTTCGCCGATGACGGTATCGCGGGTCGCGCCGCGGTCGATGGTGCTATTGGCGCCGATCTCGACGTCGTCCTGAATGATGGCGCGGCGGGTCTGCGGAATTTTCTGGTGGCCCCGCGGCGACGGCAAAAAACCAAATCCGTCCTGACCGATGCGGACGCCGGGATGGATGATGACACGGTCGCCGATAAAGGCATGAAGGATCGAGGCATGCGCACCGACGGCGCATTCCCGGCCGATGCGAACGTCCGGCCCGATCACGGCACCCGGTCCAATCAACGTGCCGGTTCCGATTTCCGCGCGCGCGCCGATCACCGCGAGCGGATCGACGATCACGCCCGCTTCGAGGCGGGCGGTCGGATCGATTTGCGCGCTCGTTGCGCGCCCGGCCTTGCCGAACAGCGAGGTGGGCCGGAGCAGGTTTGCGAACAATTTGCGTGTGACCGCGACGAAGGCCGGGTATGGCTGCGGCGTCTCCAGCACGACAAGATG
>Ga0207693_10001523_pt1 | contig 20454 bp, 17 predicted proteins | sample LARL81metaG_FD_184347 | JGI IMG/M metagenome (GOLD analysis project Ga0207693, IMG submission 184347) | Corn, switchgrass and miscanthus rhizosphere microbial communities from Kellogg Biological Station, Michigan, USA - LAR L8-1 metaG... | ecosystem: Host-associated > Plants > Roots >... | reverse complement strand
CGGCCTGTTCCGGATCGGCGGCGAAAAATACGCCGAGCTGGACCATCATTACGGCGCCACGACGCTGGAGAAGCGGCACGTCAGGGTGACGCGTGACGGCATCATGTTCGATTACATCGCCAAGGAGGGCAAGCGCCGGGCGATCACCGTCACCGATGAGGCAGTCCTGCCGACCGTGCGAGCATTGGCCCACAACGACAACGGTCTCGACACGCTGTTCAGCTACCAGCACGGCGGCAACTGGCGCGTCCTGCATTCGCACGATGTGAGCAACTACATCGCCGCCCGGGCCGGCGGCCACTTCACGGCCAAGGAATTCCGCACCTGGAATGCGACCGTGCTGATGGCCCTGGCACTGGCGAACGCGGCGCCATCGCAGGCAGCGCGGGGCCGCGAGAGGGTCATCGCTGCCAGCATTCGCGAGGTGGCGGGCTGGCTCGGCGATACCCCCGCGGTGACCCGCAAGTCCTACATCGACCCACAGCTAATAAACCGCTACGCGTCGGCGGGCGAGCTACCCACGATTCCCTCCGTGCCGGTCGCACTCCCGGCCCCTGCCGAAGCAGAGATCGCGGTCGCCGCGCTCCTGGCCGCGCCCAGCTGACCGAACCTCCAGGCAGGGTCGCGGCAAGACGGCCGACCAGGCAGCGGCCAGTTCCCGGTCGCGGGCTTACCGGAGCACATACGGTATCCAGCATGGAGCGGCACGGGCCTCCGGTACTCGGCAGGGACGGCGAGCTGACGAGCATTGACACCTGGCTGGCTCAGGTTCCTGGCGCCGTGGCAGCCAGGCTGCTGGTCATCGCCGGCGAGCCTGGTATTGGCAAGACCACGCTGTGGGCCGAGGCGACCCGGCGCGCGAGCGCGAGCGGGTGCCGGGTCCTGTCGTCTCGTCCGGTGCCATCGGATGCGGGGCTGCCACACGTCGTGCTGGCCGACCTGTTGCGCCCCGTGGCCGATGACGCGCTCCGATCGCTGCCGGTCCCGCAGCGCAGGGCACTGGAGGTAGCGCTGCTGCGGGCGGATCCTGGCGAGGGCGACCTTGACCCTCGCGCCGTCGGCAGCGGACTGACTGCGCTGCTCGACCAGATGGTCGCTGACGGCCCGCTAGTCCTGGCAGTGGACGACGCCCAGTGGCTGGACCCTGCCTCCGCCGGATCCATCGCGTTCGCGCTCAGGCGACTGGAGCACCGGCCGGTCGCCGTGGTCGCGGCGGTCAGAGTCTCCGGCGCCGGCCGGCGTGGCCGCGAGTTCGCGGCAATCGAATCATCGCTGAACGGCACCCGGATAGATGTCGGCCCGCTGAGCGTGGCCGCGATTCATCAGCTATTCCGGCGGGTGCTCGGTGGCTCGTTCCCGCGCCCTTTGCTGGTAGGCATACATCGCACGGCCGCAGGCAACCCGTTCTACGCGCTCGAAATCGCCAGGGAAATCCTGCGGGTCGGCATCCCGCCACCGGGCCAGCCGCTGCCGGTTCCTGCGGACCACAGAGACCTTGTGCTGCTCCGCTTGCGCAGGCTCCCGCGAGCAACCCGCGATGTGCTGGCAGAACTGGCCGCCATGCCTAGTGCTGCCGTCGGCCAGGTCGATCTAGAAGCACTCACGGCCGCCGAGCGGGCAGGTATCGCCGTGGTCCGGCCCGGAGGGCGGGTGGAGTTCGCCCACCCGCTGTTCGGGTCAGCGCTGTACGCGTCGCTGCCAGAGGCCGGGCGCAGAAAGCTGCACTGGCGGTTGGCCGGCCAAGCCACAGACCCGGTTGAGCGGGCCCGGCATCTGGCGCTGGCGGCCAGCGGCCCGGACGAGGTCACGTCGGCCGAACTCGAGCGCGCCGCGGCGACGGCGGCCGCGCGTGGCGCGGCGGACGCGGCGGTCGAGTTGCAGGAACTGGCCTGCCAGCTGACTCCCGGGACCGAGCAGCAGGCGCGGGTACAGCGGAGTATCGACCTGTCCGAGCGCCGCTACTTCGCCGGCGACCCGAACGGGGCGAAGCGTGAGCTTGAGCGCTTGCTGGCGACCCTGTCGCCTGGTGATGACCGGGCGCAAGTCCTGCTCGGGCTCGGGTCCATGCACTGGGTGCAGGGCGACGCCGACGCCGGCCTGGAGCTTATGAAACAAGCGCTCGCTGACGCGGAGGCACCGGGGCTACGTGCCCGCATCCACACTCGGATCGCATCCGCATCTGACGATGCCGACGTTGCGGTGGAACACGGCGAGGCGGCGCTCGCCCTGATGGATGAGAACGCGGACCCGCAGCTGTACTCCTACGCACTGCTCGTCGTGGCCATGTTCAAGCTGCACTCCGGACGCGGTGCTGATCACGCCGCGGTCGAGAACGGCATGCGGCTGCAACGGCAGGCCACCGGATGGGTGATGAGCCCGGTTCCCGCCTTCTGGGCGAGGAACTTCGACGACTTCGGCACCGCCCGGCAACGGCTCGAGGACCTCATCGAGGCACTCCGCGAGCAAGGTGACCATGCGCAGGTCGGGCCGGCGCTCACGCACCTGGCGCGGATCGAGGCCATGACCGGGCACATGGACTCCGCGCGCGCGCTGACCAGTGAGGCTCTGGACCTGGCCGCGCAGACCGATCAAGAGACCTACCTCGATGTGGCGCTGTGCGCTCAGGCACACGTCCGTGCCTACGCTGGCGAACTGGACGAAGCCCGCGCCTGCGCCTCGGACGTGCTGGACCGCCTTGGTCATCGCCCGGATGCGGTACTCGAGGGAATGGCCAGGGAGGCGCTTGGCTTGGCGGCCCTGCAGATCGGGGACCTGGCTGAGGCGGACCGCCAGTTCACGAGAGCCGAGGAGATCAACGACCTGGTGCATAACCGAGAGCCGGCCAACCAGCGCTTCCAGGCCGACCACGCCGAGGCGGTGATCGGGATCGGCGACCTGGACCGCGCCGAACCGCTCGTCGCCCGGCTCGAGGCTCGAGCTGCGGCTTTGCCGCGGCCTTGGATCGTGGCCGTCTCCTGCCGCTGCCGCGGGATGGCCCATGCGGCTCGCGGAAACGTGGACGCCGCCGCGATCGACTACGAGCGGGCACTGGCCACGCACCAGGACCTGGACATGCCGGCCGAGCTCGGACGGACGCTGCTCGCCCTGGGGCGGCTGCACCGGCGCCGCAACGAGCGCAGACACGCACAGGAGCTTCTGGAGCAGGCGGTATCGGTGCTCGACGCCGCCGGGGCGCTCGGCTGGGCAGGCATCGCACGTGATGAGCTGACCCGCGCCAGAGGGCGGCGAGGACACTCCGATCGGCTGACGGCGACCGAACGGACGATCTGCGAACTGGCCGGTTCTGGCATGCGCAACCGTGAGATCGCGGCACAGCTGTTCCTGTCGGATAAGACAGTTGAGGCCAACCTCTCCCGCTCCTACCGCAAGCTCGGCGTCCGGTCGCGTGCCCAGCTCGCGGCCGCCATGGCCCGGGCCGACCAGGGCTCGAAGGCAGAAGCGTAGGGATTCCCCCGACGTGAGCGCAGGCTCCGCGGTCCTAGCGTCAGGTCATGAGCATTGGATCAGGTCCGCCGTCCTGGCAGGCAACGCCGCAACCAGACAGGGCCGGGCCTCGCGAGCGCGAATCGCGCTGGCAGATAGCCGAATGCCTGCTGCCAGGAATCACCCCGGCGATCGCCGAGGCATTGGGCGAACAGGTCAGGGCGGAACTCGCGCGCTCTCACAGCCCGGTGTCCTTCATCGGCTCCTTGCTAATGCCCGAGGACGAGGTGCTGTTGTGCTTGTTCGCAGGGCCTCTCGCCGAGGTCCGTGCGGCTAGCGAAGGCGCCGGATTGCCGTTCGAACGCATTCTGGGTTGCCTGCGATTCGGCTGGACCCAGCCTGAGCCAGACAGCGAATGAACGACAACGGACTGGGCGCTGGCAACGGCTGGCAGATCAGCTATTTCCGTCATGTGGTCATTCAATCTGACTCATGGTTCGGGTTATCCCGCGAGCCTGCCCGGCGATGGGGGCGCCTTACCGGGGGAGCAGGCCGAGCTCCTGAGCGCGGCTTACCGCCTCGTCCCGGCTGTGCACGCCGAGCCGCTGGTACAGCCGCGCGGCCCGCTCTTTGGCTGCGGTCCGGGAGATGCCCAGCTTGTCGGCGATGACCGAGAACGGCACCGGCTGCGGAAGGTAGCGGAGAATCTGGGCCTCAGACCTGGTGATCGACGCGGCCCGCATCTTGGCCTGGGCCTCCTCCACAGCCTCGGCAGCGGTCTCGTCGGCGGCGCTGATCAGCGCGAGGTCGCCGACGACGGCCTCGCCGGCCGCCTGGGCCGCCGCGTCGGTGATCAGCCCCGCCGCTGTCAGCGCGCTGACCGCCTGGTGCGCGGCCGCCTCCTCGATGAGCCCGGCCGCGATCAGCGCGCCGACCGCCTCAGCGGCCGCCGCTTCCTGGATCAGCTCGGAGGCAGCCTCCGCCTCGGCGGCCTCGGCGCTAGCCACGACGGCGCGGAGCACGGCGGCAGCCTCAACGGCCTGCGCTTCGGCGATCACGGCCGAGGCTTCCTCCACCGCGGCGATCTCGGCTCCGATAGCCCGGCTGACATCTCCGGCCAGAAAGTCGTCACTGATCAGCGCGCCACCGGCACCAGAAACGGCGTCCACAAGCGGCCCGGCCCACAAATGCTCCACCAGCAGCAACGCCACCGCGCTTCCTGGCTCGAGGGAGTCGGCCAAGGCCTGCACGGCAGCCACACCCGAACCCGCCGGCCCGCCCGCCGCCCCATTGCCGGCCGCCGGCCGGCCGCCGTTCCCCGTCCCGAAAGGCGAGACGCTGCCCAGCAGCGAGCCGAAATCCTCGCCGTCGCCGACCTCCAGACCCTGGACCGTGCCCTCCTGCCCCTTGGCCAGGAAGACCATGTCCAGCACACGCAGCACGCCCCGGCCCTCGATCCGGCCGACCTCCGCCAGCAGGCGGCTCTCAGCATCGGCATCGAGGCGAAAGGTCAGCGCGATCATCTGCAGGGGCCCAGGCATGGTGTTCTCCTCCCAGCGGGAACGGGCGCATAGCCGCCTTCAGCGACGCCATCCCGCCTAGCGTTCACTCTCCGATTCCCGCCAGGCTACGCGGGCCAGCGAGGGTTATGGCTTTACTAGCGTCCGCCGGCCGCGTGGTATTGCTCGACCACGGTGGCGGGGATGCGCCCGCGCTCACTGACCGCCAAGCCGTGCTCTTTCGCCCAGGCGCGGATATCAGCGGAGCGCTGGCGGTTGACTGCAGCCCGTCCGGGGCGGGCCTGCGCCCGCCCGGCCCGGCGGGCGTGCTCAATGTAGGGCGCGAGTTGCTTGCTAAACGTCGCGGCGTTCTTGGCGTTCAGGTCGATCTCATAGTCCGTGCCGTCGAACGCGAACCGGACGGTCTGCTCGGCCGGGCCGCCGGTCAGATCGTCTTCGAAGACGACGCTTACTTTCTGGGCCATTTCCACCTTCCCACCGTCAATGGGTGGCTGCACCGTATCGTGGCCGGGGTTCTGTGACCGTGAGCAACGCCGCGGGTCAGGGCGTGGGAGCGCGCCGCCGCGCTGGCTGGCGTATCGACCTGACATGAGCTCTCCGCCACGTGCCTGACCTAGCTGCGGGTGAATCGTTCAGCTGGCCTGTGAGGCGGGGGACCGGGCCGAAGCGGCCGCGGCTGGTGCGAGGTCATCGGGTGCAGGGGCGCGCACCCCGGTGCCGCCCTGGTCCAGGCGGAACGGCGGGTAGGCGTCGGTCATCAGGGCGGCGTACGCGATGACCCGCAGCACCCAGCGGTTCATGCCGATGATGAAGTCATACAGCCCTCGCGGGTAGCGGCCCACGAACAGCAGCGTGATCGCCGCGAAGAACACGAGCAGCCCGATGAGGCCACCGGAGAGAACATAGGCCTGCCACGTTTGCCCAGAGGCCCCGGTCGCGGTGTAGGTGGCGCCGCCGGCGAACACCGCAATGATCGCGTACTGCGGAATGGCCAGCAGCCACCACTTGACCAGGACCAGGCCGCGGGAGAGCCGTTCGGGGTAGGCGACATCCAGCGTCGCCGGGTAGTCCGGCTTGTCATCCAGGCTGAACGGCGGGTAACGGTCGGTCCCCAGGGCGCTGTAGGTGTAGTAGCCGACCCGCCACGACCAGCGCAGCACCCCCAGATTGAAGCTGAACAGCGGGCGCGGGTACCGCGCGGTGAACAAAATCGCGAAGAACGCAATGACGGTGACGGCGGCGAACGCGATCCACAAGAAGAACAGCACGATGTAATGCGGGATCGCAAGCAGCCACTTGACCAGCCACAGCCACCGGCTCAGCGGCTCGTCGAGGCGGGCTTGCACCTGCACGGGATAGTTCTGGTCCATGGTTCCCTCCTTGCCGGTGCCTGCGTATGCCACATCCAGGACACGGGCACGCGATGCGCGAGCAGAGGCGGCGGACCACCCGGGCCGGAAGCCCTGATCCCCAGGATCTATCTAAAAACCGGCACATGGACGGCACGCGCATCCGCCATGGAGATTGCATGAAGATCCCCGCTGGCACAGCAGCGCCGTTACCGAAAGGGCACAGAACCAGACTTGGCGCCCGATTCGAGGATCGATCCGTCGATACGCCAGGCCAGGAGTTGGATCACACCCAGTGAATGCGTCTGGCCCGCTGATTTGGGCCCCCCCGGGCGCCTCGCCTGATCTGGCATTGCTCACCGGCGCATGCCACGGGTCAGGATACGCTTTAGGCACCTATAGAAATCGGGAAGGTAGAGATGGCCCAGAAAGTAACGATAGCCCTCGAAGACGATCTGACCGGCGGCCCGGCGCAGCAGACGGTGCGGTTCGCCTTCGACGGCACCGACTATGAGATCGACCTGAACGCCAAAAACGCCGCCGCGTTTAGCAAACAGCTCGCGCCCTATCTCGAGCACGCCCGCAGAGCCGGGCGGGCACAGCCTCGCCGGGGAGGCCGGGCCGCAGCGGGCCGTCAGCACAGCGGTGATATCCGGGCCTGGGCGAAACTGCACGGCCTGGCGGTCAGCGAGCGCGGGCGGATCCCCGCCAGCGTGCTAGAGCAGTACCACGCATCAGCCAACGGCCGCTGATCCAAGCCGCCACCACCGCTCGGTGTCCGAACCGGAAGGCTTCCCGGCGTTGAGCACCTGCACGGGGATCGGGACGGCCAGCTCGGCCTGCTCCGGGGCCGCAGCTGGGATGCGGTGCTCGACACCTGCGCCTATCCCTATGGTTGTCCGGGAGGCCTCAGCTGTCCTGCAGGATTGCGCCGGGCACTACACCTTCGTCTCCACCCACTCGGTGCACCCGGACGACATGCCCGCCGGGTCCACGGAGCAGACTCCCACCCATCAGCCTCCATTCCCGCAGACCGAGACGGTCACGGTGGAGACTTACGGCCCGCTCAAAGTGGCCTGTGAGCACGAGGCCATGGGAGCATTCGGCAACCGGTGACGGCGGCCGACACTACGTTCACCTGGGTATCGGAGGGGTTTCTGGGGACTGTGGGCGATGAGGCCCAGGAGTGGTTCCCAATGTGGGAACCCCAGTTTCCGGGGGCGCACACCTATGATGCGGTCAAGGCGGCCGCCGCCGGCCTTCGCTGCCGGCCCTTTGCGCAGACCGTGGCCAACACCCTGGCCTGGGACCAGGAACGTGGGCAGCCAGATCTGCGCACCGGCTTGAGTAAAGAAAAGGAAAGAGAACTCCTCGCCACCTGGCACTCGCGACGCTGACCGCCCCGACCTCGCCGATCGTCACCGCGCCCGCAGCGGCAGAACGACGTGTTCGCGTAAGCGCTAGCCTGCACAGACCTCCGGGGTGGCGCCTTGGATCCGCTGCACTATTCCGGCGACATCCAGGTCGGTGGTGTCAATGACCATGTAGGAGGCTGGTGCGATGATGAGTCCGCTGCTTGCGGGAGGTGGCGGCCTGTGCCGGATGAGGATGCGCCGTCCCCGGGAGACTTCGATGAAGTGTTCGCCCGGGTTGCCGCGGCTCCGCGGACGAACGAGCTTTTCGATCAGGTTCTCGGCCCGTTTCCCGCGGGTGTAGAGCCGTTCTCGCTCGTTCCGCGTGCTGGCCTTGATCGCGTCTTGGCACAGTTGCGGCTCGAACCAGGCCATCACCTTCTGGATTTGTGCTGCGGCCGTGGCGGGATCGGGCTGTGGTTCGCGAGCGTGTCCGGCGCCCGCTTGACCGGGGTCGATTTCTCGCCCCGCGCGATCGCGGAGGCGTCGCGCCGGGCAGGCCTACTTGTCCCCCGCCCGCAAACCTCGTTCATGGTCGCTGATGCCACCGATACCTCGCTGCCGGCCAGGACCGCAGACGCCATCATGTGCATCGACGCCCTGCAGCTGATCCCCGACAAGAACGGGTTGCTGCGCGAGATAGCCAGGGTCCTTCGCGCGGGCGGACGGGCGGTGATCACCACCTGGGAGCGGCGTGGCAGCGAACCCGCAGACCTGCCAGCCGGGTACTCCATCGCCGACGCCGCGGCGCTGGCCCGGACGGCCGGGCTGCGCGTTCTGGCCCGCGAAGAACACGATGACTGGCTCGACCAAGAGGCAGCGTTCCACCAGCGCGTCATTGCCGAGGACAGCGACACGGCTGAGCCCGCGCTCCGCCTACTCGCCGAAGCGGCACGAGACCAGCTGCCTCACCTGGCATCAGTTCGTCGGCTACTGCTCGTTGCAAGTGTCTAATCGGCATGTCAGCCAGGCAACGTTTGCCCGTTCCGGCCGCACCGCTCAGTGGCAGCGGCCGGTGCCCGAGTCCTGGAAAGAACCGCCCTGCGCCGACAGGAAGCGCCAACTGTAGCCGGTCGGACGCAATTGGAGCTCGAGGAGGCCGAAGCTGTCGCTGTTACGCGCCTCGCTGCCCGCAAGCGGCGAGCCTAGCGGGTAGTGGCCCGAGCCGCCGGTGCCCACCACGAACTCCCGCACTCCCCTGGCGGGGTCGACCCTGCCGAGGGGGTCGAGCGGGGCGAAGCGCTCGTAGTTGTGCTCGTGTCCCACCAGCACGACGTCGGCGCCGGCCTGGTACAGCGCCAGCCACAGGCCGCCCACGGCCGGGTCGCTGCCGTGGGTGGTGCCGGAACTGAAGCGCGGGTGGTGCCAGAACGCCAGCGTGCAGCGGGCCGGGTGGGCTGCCAGGTCGGCCCGCAGCCAGCGCTCTTGCCGCGAACCGGGCTGGCAGCCGCCAACCGCGTCGCAGTTGGAGTTGAGCGCGACCAGATGCCAGCGTCCAAGGTCGAAGCTGTACCAGCCCTCGCCGCGCTTGCCGGCCCGTGGCCCGAAGAACCCGTAGTAGCCGCTGGCGCCGGCGGTGTTGTAGTCGTGATTGCCAGGGGCCGGGTAGGTGCGGTCGCGGAAGCGACCCCAGCTCGGCGCGTAGCAGCGCGCGAACTGGACGGCCGAGCCGTCCTCGTAGACGGTGTCGCCGAGCGTAAGCACTGTCCCTGGCAGGGTGTCGAGCAGGGCCGCCGTCTGCTCGTCGCCGTCGCTGGCGCAGCTGGCGATGTCGCCAGCGGCCAGCAGCGTGGCCGGCCGTTGCCCGTCGCCCTTGGTAGCCGTCGCCGGGGCGCTGCTGCTGTCGCCGGCCCGCGGCGTGCCGGCGCAGCCAGTTGCCAGGGCAGTGGCCAGGATCACGGTCACCACCAGCCAGTGTCTGGCGCCCACGGGCGACCTCCCTTCGCCTGCGGCTGCCAGGACCAGCGTAATGCCGCGACCACTCCGATGCCGCAGCCAGCGGGCAGGGCCAGGTCTGTGCCGCATTCCCCGAGGGATCGTCCTGCGCCTTGCTGGCGCTGGCCGTAGCGGAGCCAGACGGGCAGCGAGCAAGGATGCGGTGCTGGTCAGCAGCCGCCATTGCCGGGGTCTGACACTTGCGGGGGCGGGCAGTTGATGGCCGTGCCGGTGCCGGTGTGCGCCGAGGCCGCGGATGCTGCGGCCGTGCTCACCCCGCCCGCCGCCCGGGCGCCAAGCCCGCCGTGACCGGTGCGCCCGGTGGCCCGGCTCCCGGGCCGGGGCGCCGCGGCCGGCGGGGTGCCGCTGACGCACTTCGGATCGGTGCACTCCATAGCGGACGCCGCCACCGGCGGCACGCCCCTGACGCAATTTGGATTGGGGCATGCGCTGGCTGCTGCCGCGGTCAGGCCCAGCGAGCCAGCCGTCAGGGCAGCCGACATGACTGCCCCAGCCGCCACGCGGCTGGCATAGGTCTTCAGCATGGCCCGCATCTTTCCCGGGTTCAGGTGTTCCATGAGCCCACCGTGACCTGCGCCGCTGACGTGAGCCTGAAACCGCGCTGAAACCGGTCACGGCGGGGGCGCGCCACTCCCCGATACGGTCTGTCGCACCGGCCGCGTTCATCTGCGATGAGTCCGGGCCGGAGGTGGCGTCGTACCTGCGAAGGCAGGCCAGCCTGAGGGGAGAATCGCATGGACGCAGCCGAGAGCGTGAACATTCACACCGGTGATGGCCGTTTGCTCGAAGCCTTGGTGTCTGGTCCCCCGGACGGAACCGTCTTGGTGCTCCACATGGGCACCCCATGTGGTCTGGTACCGCTTCCAGCCGGACTCGACCCAGCACCGATGGGAATCCGTACCGTCTTGTACGCCCGGCCAGGGTACGGCCGCTCCGCTCCTCAAGCTGGGCGTACTGTCGCTGATGCGGCTGGCGATACGGCGGCCATTCTGGACGCATTGGGGGCTGGCAAGTTCCTCAACCTGGGCTGGTCAGGGGGTGGTCCTTACGCTCTGGCCTGCGATGCCCTGCTGGCCGATCGCTGCCTGGCGACCGCAGTCATCGCCGGGACAGCCCCTTATATGGAGGCTGAAATCTCAAGCCCAGTGCGGGCGTGGTACGAGGCCGATGAGGACAACCAACTCGCCTTCGCGGGCGACATCGCGGGGTTCCGGCAGGCGGTTGATGCCTTTGTCGCCCAACTCGCAAACGTCAATGCCGAGAACATCGCCGCAGAAACAAACAGCGGTGCGGACCGTCGGTTCTTCTCCCAGGGATACGCAGAGTGGGTCGCCTCGTTCCTCAGAGCAGGCGGCGTTTCAGGGGGCCAGGGAGCAGCTGACGATTGCCTGGCAGCCCTCCGCGACTGGGGTTTCCCCTTGGCCAGCATCCGCCACGTCACCATCTGGCAGGGCACAGAAGACCAGCACGTACCCCCATTTCACGCTGAGTGGCTCAGAGACCATCTCCCCCAGGCAGAACTGCGAACCCTCGAGAGCGAGGGTCACAATTCCATCGTCGGCCATCTGCCCGAGATCATCAACACGCTGATCGCCACCAGCCAGTCAGCACAGAACTGATCCACCTAACGTCGGCCAGACCGGCGATGCCGCGAGCATCGATCCCGCCCGGCCGGTGAGGTGAGGGCCGAACATGCCCGATGACGGGCGCCTAATCCACCCGGGCCGCCCCGTCCAACCTCCGGCCACCCCGGCCGGCCCTGCCCGGAACGCCGCCCATGCCAAGGTGCGCCGCGGCCAGCACCTTCCGGACAAGGGAGAAGATGCTGCCATCAGGGCGTGCACCAGCAGGGGCTTCGCGGGCAACAGCTCCCCTGGCAGGCACATCGGGCACGCCATCCGCAGCGGCCCCCGCAGCGACCCGTTCCATGGCCCTGACGACGTAAAAGACACCCGATCGCGACATGACGCACCTTCCCCCAGACAGTTCTGCACCGCAACCCCACTGCCACCGGGCATCCAAGCCCGCCGCCCCCGTATGCCACAGGCCCGCCACCAGCGGCAGCGCTGGGAGGACCCTTCCTCCCTGCAGTACAGAGCAGCAAACCCAGGCCCTGATACGACAGCCCCCGGGATTTCAGGCCGAAGCGCGCCCAATGTCCTTGGCGACAAGGCCGCGCAGGTCACGGGGCGGTGCTGGGCGCTGGCGGCGCCGCGGCCACAAGGCTACGGTCTGGCGGTGCCGGCGGGTGGTCATGGACGTGGAGCTTGGCGCGGACCTGATCGCGGTCGGGGTGGTCGATCTCCTCGAAGATCCACATCGCCCGGGTCCAGGCCTTGCGGGCCGCGGCAAGATCGCCCGCGCTGCGGTGGACGTCGCCGAGGCTGTTGAGCGCGTCGGCCTCGTTGAAACGGTCGGTGAGCTCCCGGGCGAGGCCGATGGCCCGCTCGTAGCATGCGATGGCTTGCCGGAAGTCACCGCGATGGTGGTGGGTGTAGCCGAGGCTGTCCCAGACGGCACTCTCCCCGCGCCGTTCCCCTACCGTCTGCATCATGGACAGGGACCGTTCGCAACAGGTGATGGCCTCCTCATAGTTGCCGATCAGGGCGTGCGCGTGGCCGATGGCCTGGAGGGCCAGCGCCTGCCCGGTCCGGTGGTCTGCCATCCGGTACAGGTCGTAGCACCGCTGGGCGTGGCGGAGCAGGTCCGCGGAGCGCTGCTCCCGCTCCGCTATCCACAACAGGGCGCGGTGGATGTGCGCCTGGCTGGCGTGGTCGCCGAGGGCTTCGAGCAACCGCAAAGCCTCCTCGTAGAGGGGCTGGCTCTGTGCGATGCGCCCGGACTTGGCGTAAACGGCGGCCAGGCGCTCCAGGGAGTGGGCCTCCCCGGTGGTGTCGCCGGTGCGGCGGGCGGCGTCCAGGGCGGCCTGGCACGCCGTGACCTGCTCGTGCCACAGCCCGCGCAGCAGCAAGAAGGTGCTCAGCGTCCACGCGAGCTGCCACGCGCGGGTGCTCGGCCCAGTCCGGGCGGCGAGCTGGACGGCGTCCAGCAGCGTGGCCTGCTCGTGGGTGAACCAGGCCATTGCCTCCTCGGCGGTGGCCGGCTCACTGACGGTGACCCAGGGTGGCGGCGGCCCCAAGGTGACCGGGTAGTGGAACGGCTCCAGCAGCACCGCGGCGTTGTGGCCGGTGTACTGGTAGTGGTCGAGGACCCGGCCCATCGCCGCGTTCTGGGCGTCTTGGCTGTCGTGGGCACGGGCGAGTTCGCCGGCGTAGGCGCGGAGCAGGTCATGGCAGGCGTACCGGCCCGGTGCGTGGGCGGCGAGCAGGTGCGCGCGGGTCAACTCGGCCAGCAGGGCGCGGGCCTGGCCCGGCGGGACGGCGGCGAGGCTCGCGGCCGCGGCGACCGTGATGTCGGGGCCGGGGTGCAGTCCCAGCAGCCGGAACATCCGGGCCGACGGCACGGACAGGGCGCGATAGGACCAGGAGAACACCGCCCTGACGTCGGTGGCGGACTCACCGCTGTCAAAGGGGTCCAGGGCGCTGGTCGCCTCGCGCAGCCCGGCGGCGATGGAGGCCAAGGGAAAGCGAGGGCTGATGGCCGCGTGCGCGGCGGCGATGGTCAGCGCGAGCGGCAGACGGGCGCAGGCGGCGATGATGCACTCGACCGCCTCCGATTCGGCGGCCACCCGGTCCGCTCCCAGGCGCCCGGCGAGCAGGTCGCGGGCGTCAGCGGCGGTGAGCAGGTCCAGGGCCAGCGGCCGGGCGCCCTCGGTGGCGACCAGGCCCGCGAGCTGGTCACGGCTGGTCACGATCGCCAGGCAGCCCGGCGAGCCGGGCAGCAGCGGCCGGACCTGCTCGGCGCTGCGCGCGTTGTCCAGCACCATCAAGACCCGCTTGCCCGCCAGCAGGCTGCGGAACAACCCGACCTGCGCCGCCAGGTCGTCGGGGATCCGCGTCGAGGGCACCCCGAACGCGTCCAGGAACCCGCGCAGCGCCTGCCCCGGATCCCGGGCGGCCCCGCCGGGGTCGAACCCCCGCAGGTTGACATACAACTGCCCGTCCGGGAACCGCCCGGCCACGCGGTGCGCCCAGTGCACGGCCAGGGCGGTCTTCCCCACCCCGGCCGTGCCGGACACTGCGAAGATGACCGCCGCCATCGGCGATCCCGTCCCGGCCAGGGCAGCCCCCGCCGCGATGGCATCGAGGCTCGCCAGCTCCGCACCGCGCCCGGTGAACGCGGGCACCGCCGGGGGAAGCTGTGCCGGAACCGGCGCCAGAGGTGCCACCGGCGCGGCCGCCGCCACCGGCGCCGGCGCGTCCAGGGAGGGATCCTGCCGGAGGATCGCGGTCTCCAGGTCACGCAGGTCCCGGCTGGGGTCGATGCCCAGCTCCGTGCCGAGCTTCTGCCGCAGCCGGTGGTAGACGGCGAGCGCGTCGGCCTGCCGGCCACTGCGGTACATCGCGACCATGAGCTGCCCATGGACCCGCTCATCCAGCGGGTAGTCGGCTACCATCTGCTCCAACTCGGGAACAAGCCAGGCATGCTCGCCCGCCGCCAGCCTGGCCTGCGACAATTCCTGCCTGATCCGCATCCGCAGCAGGTCCAGACGCTCCGCCCGCACCGACAGCCACGCCAGCTCCGCGACATCGGCCAGCGGCCGGCCACGCCACAGCGCCAGCGCGCCCTGCAGGAGCCGCACCGCGCCGGCTGGGTCGGCGGACCCCGTGGCCTGCTCTAGGAGCCGCTCGGCCACCTGCACGTCCGTGCCGTCGCCGGGGAGATCGAGGACGTAGCCGGGCGGCCGCGCGAGGATCGCGGCCTTGGCACCCAGAACGCCACGCAAATAGGACACGTGGGTGTGCAGACTGTTCACCGCGGTCGGGGGCGCGTCCTGCCCCCAGACCGCGTCGGCCAGCTCGTCGGTGCTGACGATCCCGCGGCCGTGCAGCGCCAGAACGGCCAGCACCGTCTTGCGCCTCAGGCCGTGCACCGGCCGCGGCTCACCCCGAACCACGACGTCGACTGGTCCCAGCAGACGTACCTGCATCCCAGATCCCCGTGTGCGTGTAGAGCAGCCCTAATAGGGGACGGAATTGGAGCGCTCTTGGTTCACCATGGCACAGACAACCCGCCCCGGCACGGTGCGCACGTGCTAGCCGCCGTGCCGATTCTTGGGCCACGTTGTCTGCGTTGGCGGATCCGGTCCGCCTCATGCGTGGGACTTGGCGAGTACGTCTCGTACGGCGCTGGCTACGGTGTCGGGGCGATCAATGGGCACGAACGTGCTGGCGTCGGTGACCTCGTCGAGCTCGGCTCGCGGGAAAGCCGCCGCCAGCCGCCGGCCGAGGCCGATCGTGAAGTGCTTGTCCCGGGTGCCCCACACGAGGCGAACCGGGCCCTCGAAGCGGCCCAGCCAGGTAGCAGCGCCCACTAGTTCGGTGCGCTGCATGCCTCGGGCGAATCGGGTGACGTCGCGCCGGATGGCCGCGCTGTCGAGGAGCGGCTGGATCCAGCCCCGGGTCAGGCTGGCCGAGAGTGGGCGGTTAAGTAGAGGCCCGAAGCCGAGCGGGGAGTGGCGTACGGCGCGCAGCCGGGTCTGCTGGGCGAGCATCCACACCGCGAGGCGGGAGCGGGCCAGGATGAACAGCGGCACGAAGAACCGGGGCGGGAACTGCTCGAAGGCGTCGCAGTTGGTGAGCACCAGGCCTCTCACCCGCCGGGTATCGCCACGCAGGGCGAGCTGGCACAGGCCGCCGCCTGTGTCGTTGCCGACCAGGACGACGTCATGGAGGTCGAGTGCGTCGAGCAGGCCGGTAACCGCGTCGGCGACGGCGATCGGCGAGAGGGCGGCGTCCGGGTTCGCCGGGCGGCGGTGCGCGCCGAGGGGCCAATCAGGCAGGATGCAGCGGACCCCATCGGCTGCCAGCTGCTCGGCCACCCGATCCCACAACGTGGCGTTCACGAGAAAGCCGTGGACGAACAAGGCGACCGGCGCGTCAGCGGCCCTGGGTCCCAGATCCCGGTAGTCGACCGGACCGATGGGAAGATCGATGGTGGGCATGGTGGCCTCCGGTAGCATCTAGACTTTCATGCAGAGTGTATGGAAGTTTCATACAGTGTGTATGAAAGTTGGGGGCGGTGTCAAAGGGCAGACCGGCGGGGCGCCGGACCCAGGGCGAGCGGACGGCGCAGACCCGGGCCGCGCTGATCACCGCGGCCCGGCACCTGTTCGGCGCCGAGGGCTACGCCGAAGTGGGCGCCGAGCGGGTAACCCGGGAGGCGGGCATGACCCGCGGTGCCCTCTACCACCAGTTCGCCGGCAAGGCCGACCTGTTCGCCGCCGTACTCGACCAAGTCGAGGCCGAGATCGCCCAGCGGGTCACCGACGCCGTGGCGGGCTTCGACCCGGCCGACACCACCGGCATGCTCCTGGCCGGCGCCGGCGCCTGGCTTGACGCCAGCACTGAACCGGATCTGCAGCGCATCGTCCTGCTCGACGGCCCATCGGTGCTGGGGTGGGACAGGTGGCGGGAGATCTGCCTGCGCCACACCGTGGGGCTCATTGCCGCGCTCCTCCAGGACGGCATCGACCGCGGCTCCCTCCCGCCCCAGCCGGTCCAGGCCCTGACTCACGTCCTGGTCGGCGCCGTCGACGAGGCAGCCCTCTACATCGCCCAGGCCGACGACGGCGCGGCGGCCCGAGCGGACATGGACCTCGTGCTGCGCCGCCTCACACTGGCATTGACCGCACCGGCCTGACACGTCGCTGGCACAACGCGGTGCTAGATCCGCCGACGCCAGGCGCGCATAGCGACCCGATCTGCCCGGTCTCACCGTCAGCGATGTTCACCTCGGCACCTGAGCGCACGACTCCTTCCTGCTAGCCCCAATGCGCGGCACCGGACCCGCTGGAACGCTGTTCACATGGCAGCGCTCGGTGTCCTGATTGCGGACGACAACTGGTTGTTTCTGGAGGCCGCCCGCGATTGCCTAGAACGGGAGGGCTTGCGTGTCGTTGGCGTTGCCACGACCTCGGCGGAGGCGCTGCGGCGAGCAGAGGAGTTCCGGCCGGAGGTTGTCCTGGTGGACGTCATGCTCGGGGGTGAGAGCGGGTTTGAGCTTGCCCGGCGCCTGGCCGCACAGCACCGGGATGGCGGGCCGGCCGTCATCCTGATCTCGACCTACTCGGCGGCCGATTTCGCGGGTCCTGTTGCCGAAAGCCCGGCGGCAGGGTTCCTGCCGAAGCGAGAGCTGTCGGCGGAGGCGATTCGCCGGATCGTCGGTGGCCGCGGGCCAGGCGACCCACGCGACGCTCCCGTGCGTTGAGACTGACCGTCCCGCCCGGCCGACGGCTATGGGTTGCCGCCAGGCGGCGTGGGCACGGCCATCGCATGCGCTGGAAGCTGGACGTGCAGTGCTGTTCCATGGCCGGGCGGGCTCAGGACCGAGATCGTTCCGCCGAGAGCCTCGACCCGGTCTTTGAGGCCGATGATGCCTGAGCCGCGGCTCGGGTCGGCGCCGCCTATGCCATCGTCTCGGATCGAGAGGGTGAGGGCGCCATCACAGCCGTCCACACGCATGTTGATGAACGAGGCCTGTGCGTGCTTTGCGACGTTAGTGATCGCCTCCGACGCGACGTAATAACCGGCCGCCTCGACGTGCTCACCAAGCCGCGGGCCGAGATTCAGGTCGAGTTCGACTGGTACCCCGGAGCGCCGGGCGAGTGCCTCGAGAGCTGGACCGAGCCCGGCCTCGGACAAGATGGCCGGGTGGATGCCGTGCGAGACCTCCCGCAGTTCGTCTAGGGCCGTACCGAGGCCATCAGCCAGCAGCGACAGCTCGCCCTGGATCTTGTCCACCGGCTGGGGTGTCATCGTCGCGATGGCGCCGGCTTTCAGCGCGAGCGAGACGAGACGCTGCTGAATACCGTCGTGCAGGTCACGCTCGAGGCGCCGCCGCGTTTCGTCCGCGGCGGCGACGATCCGGGCACGCGAAGCGGACAACTCGGTGCGGCTCTGGGTGTTGGCGATGGCGGTTCCCAGCAGCTCAGTGAACTCGGCGAGACGACCCTCCGCCTGATCGGGGATGGGCCCATCGGTAGAGGCAATCGTCACCAAACCCCAGACGGCTCCATCGACGATGATCGGCGCGGCAGCGACGCTATGCAGCCCCAGCTCACGCGCCTTGGCGGCGAAGGCGCCTCGCCGGTGTGAATAGTCCACCACCCGTCCCGCGCGACCCGTCTGCCGCACTTGCGCGGCCAGGCCCCAGGCATGGTACGGCCATCGCGTGCCCGGCTGGAACGGGTGCGGCCGGTCGCTCCAGGCGGCGATCACCGTCATCGTCTCGCCGTCCTCGTAACGTTGAACAGCGGCAATGGGCAGGTGCATCACCTCAGAAACCTCGTGGGCAACTTCGGCGAAGACCTCCCCCGTTTCCGCGCCCTGGGCGACCAGCGTGGCCACGCGCCGCAGCGCCGCCTGTTCCTGCGCCAGTCGCTCGATCTCGGTCCGTGCGTCACTATTGGCGATCGCCGTGGCCATGAGTTCGGTGAAGACGGCCAGACGGTCCAGGGTATCGGCGGGCAACGGCGGACGTTCGGAGCCCGCCGCCACCACCACCGCACCCCAGACACGACCGCTGACGAGAACGGGAACGCCGGCCGCCATGCCGATGCCGAGTTCCTTCGCTGACTCGCTGATAACGCTCCTGATCTGCGTGTAATCATCGATTCTGAGCGGCTGGCCGGTCCGCTGCAGCGAGGCAACGAGGCCCGGGTCACCGGGCGGGCACGGCCAGGGCCGGCCGAGATAATCCGAAACCTTGCCCGCCCCGGCGATCACAGTTGCAACGCCTTCCTGCTCGTAGCGGAAGAGCCCGACCAGCGGAACGCCGAACAGCCCAGCGACTTCGGCGGCGACCGTGGCGAAGACTTCGCCGGGCGGGACGGCCTCGGCCACCAGCGTCGCGACGCGGCCGAGCGCCGCCTGCTCCGCGGCAACCTGCTCCAGCTCCCGGCGTGCCTCGGTATTCGCGATCGCCGTCGCGACAAGCTCGGTGAATGCTGCGATACGCATCTCGGTTTCCGCGGGCAGCGGTCGCGAGGAGCTGACAGCCATGACCCCCCAGACCCGTCCCCCGACCAGAACCGGACTCCCGGCCGCCGCGCGAACCCCCATGGAGCGGGAGTACTCGGCGGCTGGGCCTACGGCGTCGGCGTACTGGTCGATGCGGGCAGGCCGCTGTGTGCGGAACACGCGGCCGATGATGTTGTCTCCCTCCAGGGGTACTCGCGTGCCGACCGGCGCCGACCACCCTCGCAGGTTGCCGGCCCCGACCACCGTCGCCGTCTGATCGCGCTCATAGGCGATCAGGTTCGCATTATCGAGGTCAAGGAGCCTCGCGGCCTCCTCGGTCACCGCCGCGAAGACCTCCGCAGGCGAGGGCTGGCGGGCGACCAGCGTCGCCACCCGCCGCAGCGCCGCCTGCTCGTCGGCCAGCACAACCCGGGCCTGTTCTGACGCGGCCGCGCGGCGGCCGGCCTGAGTCGCGACCCCGCCGACAATGACCGCCATTCCCAGGAACAGGCCGAGCACGAGCACGGTCGCCCCGTCAAGGTTGCGCAGCGGCGGCAGAAAGTACCAGTCGAACGCCTCTATGGTCACGACCCCGACCGGGAGCGCGTACAAGATCCCGGCGAAGCGGGCGACGGCCAGCACGGCCAACAGGAGTAGCAGGCCCAGGAGCACAGCAGGCACGTGAGACCTCGCGGCTGTGCTCACAACAGCCGCGACAACGAACGCGGCGACGCCCACGGCAAGGGCCAGGACGATCTCTACCCAGAACCGTCCGCGCCGCCAGTGCGACCACGAGGTCACCGCAAACTACCTGCTTAGTCGGCTTGGTGCAGTCCGGCCGGGCTTAGCCAGCCCACCATGATTCGAGACTGTCACCCTGGGCCCTGGCCCGCAATGGCGCGGGCAGGGACCTTGGCGGCCCCGAAGCCACTGACCGTACATGGCGGCCTGAGTGGCGCAGCGCCCGCCGCCCGTGTCCCCGTCATCCTTCCCGGCCACGGCCGGTCGATAATGCAAAGCATGATGAGCAGCGGCAGGACCGGCCGGCCCGGCTCCGAAGCGACAGGGCGGGCCCCGTCATGACCGGGCCGCGGGTGGTGCTGGCCGAGGACGATGTGCTGCTGCGTGAGGGCCTGGCCAGTCTGCTCGGAAGTTCGGGCTATGAGGTGGTGGGGCAGGCGGGCGACGGCACGCAGCTGCTTGCACTGGCCCGGGAGACCGGGCCCGACCTGATAGTCGCCGACATCCGGATGCCGCCCACTCACACGACTGAGGGGCTGGAGGCGGCCCGGGTGATCCGCCAGGAACTGCCAGGTACCGCCATCCTGGTACTGTCCGCTTACGCTGAGGTCCAGCACGCGATGGAGCTGCTGGCCGGCGGAGGTGGCATCGGCTACCTGCTTAAAAGCCGCGTCGCCGATGTGGAAGAGTTCCTGGACGCGCTGCAGCGGGTCGCCAGGGGCGGCTCGGTCGTGGACCCGGCGCTGGTCCGGGAGCTGGTGACCGCGCGCCGGCGCGAGGACCCGCTTGCCGCGCTTTCTGCGCGAGAGCGCGAGGTGCTCGCCCTGATGGCAGAAGGACGCTCCAACGCCGGCATCTCCCGGCGGCTCTTCGTTACCGGGGGCACCGTCGAGAAACACATCAGCAGCATCCTCACGAAGCTGAACGTGCACGACGCCGACGATGACCATCG
>Ga0207693_10001522_pt1 | contig 20457 bp, 11 predicted proteins | sample LARL81metaG_FD_184347 | JGI IMG/M metagenome (GOLD analysis project Ga0207693, IMG submission 184347) | Corn, switchgrass and miscanthus rhizosphere microbial communities from Kellogg Biological Station, Michigan, USA - LAR L8-1 metaG... | ecosystem: Host-associated > Plants > Roots >... | reverse complement strand
TCCGGGATTGGGTATGACAGTGTCAGACGTGGAGACAGGGGACAACAAAAAGTCTGTGCAGTTACCTCGACTGAAATCGAACTCTGGAACCTGTATATAGCCTACCGGCGTGATCCAGTATGGTTGGTAATTCAACGACTCAACCAGGTCGAGAGTCCTTAGATTTCGATGCGGTCGCGGCAGAATTTCACAGACAATGAAAGGCCGGTCGCGCTGTATCACCGCCCTCATGCCTTCCAGCACATCTGCCTCGAAGTCCTCGACATCAATTTTTACGAGATCGACCTTCATTGCGTGAAGACTCTCGTACTCGTCGAATCGCGTTGTTTCGACCTCAAGCAGCGGAGATCCTCTCCGAGCTTGCCAACTTTCGGCGACCAACGTACCAGTAGTCTCCACATCTTTGGCTTCCCCGTCAGGCATGAAGAATGTCGCTCTTCCCGATTTACTTGAAAGGGCGAGATTCTCGCAACGAATCCGGCCTTCCAGGTGATTCAGTAAAACGTTCTTCTGGAGACCGTGAAATATCTGTGGCACGGGCTCGAAAGCGACCACTTTGAGGTCCGGGTTCCAGAGCGCGCCCAACAGGGAATACAGCCCGCAGTTCGCACCAACATTAATGAAGGTCGCCGATCGCTCAAAAAAGAAACGCAAGGTTCGTGAAGTATCGGGCTCATATCCATCTATCCCATGCCAAAAAAGAAGGGAAGCCATACCGATGCCCGAGTCCTTCCCGATGGTCATGCTTCTACCGTTGGGAAGTTGGATAGTGACACCGTTCCGACGCACCTTGGACTGTATCTGGAAGGCTGATTGGGCAAGAGGGTAGTGCAAAGGCTTCGCTATGTTGGAAAGTAAGTGGCTGACGTAGTAGTTTTCCCGCCAGCGTTTTAAGAATCCCGCTATACGGTCAGCCATTGAACTTTCGCGTCAAGCATTAGACATTCATATTTCCTTCGTAGCATGAGGGCCATCTTACGACAGCAGACGAGCCCTGCAAACGGCGCTCCCCGGGCAGGCGACCTTTTGTGTGTTCAGTCCTAGTGAAAATTTGGTGAAGGCTTACCAAACATCACTCTAAAAGGTCACCAGAAGAGGTCCCTTCGCTTCGACTTTCGGCTATCCACGAAAATACAGCAATTGCCGCGGCTTGTTTACGCGAGGAAATCCTGGTGTTCTCCTGGGATGTACAACCTTATTATTCGTTCCGCTGGGCCTCTTGATTGCCGCACCCTTTCTTACGCCTGGAATTCCGGAGAGTGAGCCTTGTTGTTGCAAGCCTCCGAAGAAAACCGACGTGAGAGTGGAATCTTCATTCATCCAGAGGAGTTGTCCACCGCTCGCCTGGTACAGAACGACGTCGAATGGAATGGTGGTTCCATTCACGGTCATGTTGAGCGGATTCGGGGTGGGATTGCTGGATGAGAAGGTGTAACGACCGGGATTTCCGGTGTCAGCGAGAGGTGTTCCGGCGAATGTGACGCCTGAATCTGTCGTGGCTGAGTTAAATACCTCGAAGATGTCACTCAACCCTCCTGATCCGTTCAGAGTTCCACTGGTGACTGAGCCCTGTCCGACAAAATCGAATCCCAGGCCTGCAAAGAATGACTGCGCTCCGAAGCTGTAGTTGCCTGTAAAGGATGCGGTGGACGTGTCAGTTTGTGGAATCAGCACTCCGATTCCGCCAGGCAAGGCGCCATCCATGTCGATCAGTAGAGCTCCGCCCAATCCGGAGCTGGTGTTATTAGGATCGCTAAGGTTCAGGTTGGGGTCGGTCATGTATATCCCGAGGACGTTAACGTCATTCAGGATTGGCACGCCGGCCTCGCCAATGATCAAGTTGCCGTATCCACTGCCGGAGATCGAGTAAGTACCTAGAATCGATGTGGCGATGGACTGGACAGCATAGAAGGTCTCGCTATTGTCGGCGACGCCCGTGAAGTTACCCGATGAGGGAATGATGCTTCCAGCGGTGCCGTAGTTGATGAGGAATGGACTTCCTTGCAGACCAAACACGGAGGTCTTAAGAGAATCGTTATTGAAAGACCCCGCTGATGATCCCTGGCTGAAGGCTGAGCCCATTACCGAATCGGACGGATCGACGCCGATAATCCGTATGACTTTGGGACCAACCACGTAGTAGTTCATCGCAATGGGTGAACCGAGCGGCTGTATGAGGTAGTCCAGATTTGTTGTTAGAGTTCCACGACCCAGCGAATCCGGAGCTGAGATTGTGCCGCTGAAGGAAGTACCTGTGGCGAGTGTACCGTCATCGTTCTCGTCAGCGGTTCCGCTCTGAACTGTGGTGCCGTCGATTGAAAACACTCCTCCGAACGAAACCGGTCCGAAAATGTCGTCAAGGCCGGCAAGCGTAAATGAGAATCCGCCGCTCAGCGTGCCCTGTGTTTGCGTGTCCAGACTTCCGCTGGAGGTAGCAGTGCCATCGAACTCGATAATCTGCGCGTGGTTTGTATTAACGAACTGCACGCCCAAAGTCTCAACGCCATTCACGCCGACGTTGGTGTTATTTGTGACAAGCGTGAGTGTTCCTTGTCCGGTCGTAGAATTCACGACCATGGTCCCACCAGTGATGGTGTCTCCCGAAGGCTGGGGTGAACTTATGCCAACACTCGGAGAGTTGTAGTCCTGTTCGCCGGACAAGATGTTCCCATTGGGATCGATGATTACCGAGCCTACAAGTGCATAGAAGTCGGGGCCATAGGCATCCTGTCCACTGAGATAAAACATGTAGGTGTTGCCGGGCTGACGATTGGTCAAGGAGAATGTCGCCGTGGCGGATACAGCGGAACTTGTGGCGGTCACCGTGTAAGAGCCAAGAGTTCCGTTCGCGGTAAATGTAGGAGCCGTGGCCAGACCTGTGGCATCCGTGACAGTCGTAACCACGCTCTTTCCACCAACGAACGTACCGGTAGCTCCGCCCGTCGGAGCGGTAAAGGTTACGGGGATTCCGGCGACCGGATTCGATTGAGCGTCGAGGATAGAAGCTCCGAGAGGCACTGAGAACGCAGTATTGATGCCGGTGCTTTGAGGTGTTCCCTGACTTGCGACGATCGTGGAGGGAGTCCCAGCGCCATTTGTCAGGTTGAAGTTTGCCGGGTCCGTAACGCCGAGAGCGGTTGCTGTCACGACGTCCGCGCCGGAAGTGAGATTGGCAGTATATGTGGTTGAAGTCGCGAGACCGCTGGCGTTCGTGGTATGCGTTTCCGTCGGCACGCCACCGGCGAAGGTGCCGCTCGCTCCTGACGCGGGAGCCGTAAAGGTGACGATAGCGTCTTTCACCGGGTTACCACCTGCGTCCAATACTTGCGCTGAGAGAGGCGCAGGAAATGCCGCGCCGATGGCTGTCGTTTGCGGGGATCCGCTGGCAGCGACAATAGAGACCGGACCTCCAGGCGTATTGGTCAGAGTAAAGGCGGCGGGGCTGTCATTTCCCTGGGCTGTGGCCGCGATCGTGTAGGTCCCCACCTTGCCGTTCGCTGCGAACGAAGGTGAGGTCACCATGCCAAATTCATCCGAAGTGGCGGTTGCCGTGGTTGCTGTTGTATTCGAGAACGTGGCGCTGGGTCCAAACGAAGGAGCGACAAACTTCACGGCGATGCCGCTTGCCGGAACTCCGTTCATACTCACCGTTACGACAAGCGCCTGACCAAACGTACCCTTCACCGAATGGCTTTGGTTCGAGCCGCTGACGGCGATGAGGGACACCAACAAAGGGTCTTGGCCGATCTGGCGAATCCCTGTCGTGCAGCCAGCGAGGAAGCCCAGACTGACAGCCAGCAAAAGTCTCCAGAACCTGGTTAAGTTCATCGATTGTCCCCGTTCTGCCTCCGAGTTAGCCTCACAACTTTGCTTGAATATCCGCTTTATCTACTTCGCGGGATTCGCTTGGTCCAGACTGGCGCGCGCAGGAGCCGCGTCGGGCAATGAACGCAGTTCCTGCTCAATCCATGTGAGCTCAGACTTGCTGCGAACTACAGAATTGAAATCTTCCGCGGTCTTGTAGATCACGACGGTCGAGCCGGCGGGAACGGCTGACCGCAGCTTTTCTTTCGCGCCTTTCGGGGTTGTGGTTTCGAAAGTCGCATCCTGAAGACGAAAATTCTTCGCCTGAATCCTGGCGAGCCAATCAACAGGATCGAGCAGGGCCGCTTTTTTCAGAAAGTCGGGCGTGAGATATTTCGCGCGCTCGTCTTCTGGCGGAAATGTCGAATGGGCAAACCAAACCGGCCAATCGCCCCAAGGATCAGTCGCGTCAAGCACCTTGATGCGAGGATCGACAGCCGAAGTCAATATCGCGATGGTCGCGCCTGAGCCTTGCGCGTACATTCCGACTCGCGACATATCCAGGTCGCCACGAGTTTCGAGGTAATTCAGAATGAGCTGTATGTCATGTGCAGATTTGGCAAGCGACTCCTGGAGTTCACTGACGAACCATTCGCGCATGGGGCGGTCGTGATAACGGTGCCCGGTGAGTGCCGACACGAAGCCGACAGCCGCAAATCCGTCCTTGGTGACCTTTTCTTGAAACGCTTCGTCCTTGAAGCGATCGGTCCCGGCAGGATACCCGTAGAGATAGAGAATGACAGGCGGGTTCTTCACAACCTTGGGCTTGATTACGTAGAGATCAAGCGGGTCTCCGAACCTCCACTGCAACTGGAGGAAATCAACGGTGTACGCATCATTATCGTTGACGTACCCGAATAGGGGGGCGACAGGATGGAGGGAACTGGTCGAGAGGGACGGAGTCGTCAAATCTTCGGTGACGTTGTGGAATCGTTGGTCGGCAGGATCGGCGATCGGCGGTGACGCGGGGATAAACTGAGCCGCGCTGCGCTGCCCGGAAAAAATCTGGAATGTGAGAAGCAGAACGGAGATTTTCAAAACCAACGTTTTCATGGGAACTGATCGCGAATTGTTGCTGTGCATTCCTATTGAGTGCCGTATATCGGGTAAACCTAAAAAGAGGTGGCGAACTCCGACTTTTCGGTGGTTCGCCGCCTTACCGGGTAGTTAGTTATGCGAGGGCGAGATGTGAACCGCACACTCGCCCTCGGTTGAAATGGTCTTAACAGTTTTGCTTACGGTACCTGCACGCAGGAACTGCCCGGCGACTGCTGTGCAAGTTTGGTTGTCGTGTCAGAGCTGGCTGCGATGCGCGTGCTGAATAGAATGCAACCGCCCGCATCACCACCGCGGTCACCGGTTGTGGCGACGTTGACGGGGGCAACCCCCGCTTGCGTATAGTGCGAGCGCAGCAGCGTGAGACCGACATCCGTAGACCCAACCTGGACTACCGGCACAAAGTCCGGCGTCGAGTTCACGACGTAGGTCTGAGCACCGCTGACGAGGAGGTTTGCCGCCGACAAGGCGGTTCCGTTGCTAACGACGCGCAGGAGCGACCATGCCCGATACGATCCATTCCGGACGTTCGGGAACGACAGGTTGCCGCTCCAGATTTTGCCTTCCGCGCAAGGGAAGCTTCCAGCGCCGCCAGCGCACGTCGCGGGAAGATTGGCAACTCCCGGGAGTGCTCCGTCGATCGCCGGTTGACCTGGATCGATGGTGGTTCCGTACTTGTGGAAGATTCCATCGACGCCGTTGAGAGTGAGATAACCGTAACTGGCGCTGTTGGCGATGGCAGACACGTTGCCGTAACTGAAGAAGGCGTAGCCGATGCCGTCAGTTCCACGTTGCGAAACCGAGTTCAGCACGGAATTGACTTCTTCACCGGTTCCGACGGCGCGGTACCGTGCGCCGCCAGCGTTACAGCCTGAAGCCAGTGGGTTCACCGCATTAACTCGAGCTTCCTGGCTGTTACCGGATTTATCCGGGTAGCGGAACACAGTGTATTCGGTGGTGTTCATGGTTCCGGAGAGCGGCTCACGCAAGTACACCTGAATCGGAGAACCCGCGGCTCCGAGTACACTTGCATCGCAATTGGCCCCACTGAACAGTGTCTGTGCTTGTGAATCGGTGATATTCGTAACGTTCGCCAAGGCGCCCGAACGCGAGGTGATGAAGACGATGGGAGACGCTCCCACCGAAGTGGTGGTAGCCGCGGGGATAGCCGTTCCGGTGAAAGGATCCTTGCCCGAGAGGTTGAAAGCGAGAACGTGCGCGGTGCTGGTGCTTCCCGGATAAGCGCTGAGAATGTCAGAGCCTTCCAGCTTGGCCAGAGTTGCGCCAAAGGCCGGGCAAACGCCGGAAGAGTTGCTGGCGTTATACCCCAAGCCAGCGAGATTGTCGGGCCCGCCGCCCAGTGCCGAGTTCGCACGGCAAGTGGCATACAGCGCGTCTTCCGGACGAATGTCGGTAGCCGCGGCATTCACTGCCATCGTTCCACCCTGCAGCAGCGAGACGATTGGGCCTGGCGGCGCGGTGTCGGGAGAATCATCGCCCCAAAGGTTCTGGGCAATCAGATTGGCAGGAGCCGGCACAGTTGGAAGGCTGACCGTGCAGCGCGGCTGCGCGAAATAGCAGCGAACGCCAACGCCGGAGTCGACCCGGATGTAGGCCCAAACGTTAGTCGAAGTCGCGTTGCTGTCCCACACGACCCAAAGGTTGCCCGGATCAACGGCGTTTGCGCCGCCCTTGGCTGTTGGACGACTGTCGATGAGGTTAAAGTTCTTCGCAGTGTAGTGGAAACAGGGCGCCGTGCCACCTGAGACACAGCCTCCGCCCTTGTAGGCAGCGAGAGCCATCGATTGCCACATGGCAGATGAACCGGCGAGCACCACTTTCACTGTGATTTGCGCGTGCAATTGAGGCGCGAAGTTCAGCAAGGCGGCAGACAAAAGCGCCGCCATAACGTATTTCATGCGCGTCATAGATATTCCTTTCTGAAGTTGGACTTGGGTTAAGACGTCACTTTCAGTTCACGCGCGGCGCGCTCTGCCCCACGCGCAGACCTGCACTCAGCGGACTCTTCGGTTGTTTAGACTGTTAACCTGGGTTACTCGACTACGGTCGTTGCGAATCGACCGGCACGGAAACGCAGGGAGAGAATACCCGCATACCTGTTAAGGTCTGATGAAGAGTTTGTGAAAAGAATGTGACTGCAAGAGTTGTCGTTACAATCCGTTCATAAAACTTTAATATTCTTTTAACGTTGTATAGGTTTTGCTTCCTGTACCATCCGCCTTCAGCTTTCCAAAACCCTTCACACCAGAATCAAGACCGGAGAGCATTTCGTGAAATTTGTGTTTCGCGATCGTTGTCGCGGTGCGTCGATTGTTGCCTCGCTGGTCCTGGTTTGCTGCTTCGCAGCCGGACAGGAAAATCCTTCAAGTGAGAAGGGGAGCATACACGGGACCGTCACTGATGCCACGCAAGCCGTGGTGACGGGAGCAGACGTAGCCCTCAGCGGCGCTGCCGGGAAGCAGCAGACAAAGACCGACGACAAAGGGAATTATGCCTTCAGTGAACTGATGCCCGGTTTTTACACGATCACCATTTCGGCGCCGAATTTCGCCGTTAAGACTCTGGACTACATCAATGTTGTTGCCGGCCTCGAATTGACGATGGACGCTTCCCTTGAGCCGGCAAGCGGGAAGACAGAAGTAAACGTGGAATCTTCGACCGTGGGCACGGTGGAAACCGAATCCGCAAGCGTGTCAGGCACGATCACGGAAAAGGAAGTCGTTTCGATTGGACTTAACGGAAGGAATTTCACGCAATTGATCGCGCTGGCGCCCGGCGTCAGCAATCAGACCGGACAGGATGAAGCCAAGGTCGGCGTGGTTGGAAGCGTGAAGTACAGCGTGAACGGCGGGCGCGTTGAATACAACACTTTTGAAGTTGATGGGAGCGACGTGCTCAACACCGGCCTCAACGGTGCGTCCAGCACGTTGATGGTGTATCCGAGTCTCGACGCAATTCAGGAGGTAAAAGTCCTGACGGCGAATTACGGAGCACAGTATGGACGAACGGCGTCAGGTACGGTGCAGGTCACGACGAAATCTGGTACTGATCATTTTCATGGTGGAGTGTACGAGTTTTTTCGGAATGAGGCTTTCAATTCGCGGAACTACTTTGACGCTCCCGGACGTACGCCTCTTTATCGCAGGCACGATTTCGGCGGCACCATCGGCGGCCCACTGACGATTCCCGGAGTTTTCAATAAGAAAAGAGACAAGACTTTCTTCTTCTTTTCCGAAGAAGTGCGCCTGGAGAAAACGCCGACAGACTACAACCAGGCGGTGCCGTCCTTAAAGGAGCGCGGCCTGATTATGACGCCGCAAGGCATCCAGCCAAACCTGAGTCCACCCAGCGTAACTGGGATGGTTTCGCAGGTGTTCGACTTTACCGATGTTTGTCCGCTGCAAGGGACCGCTGAGACTTTTGACCGGCAGCAGTTTCCCGACTGCCCTTCGTTGCCCGATAACCCCAATAGCAGGGCGCAGATCCCGATCTACAACCTCGAGGGGCAGCAGTTGCCGGGATTCCCGGCAAAGCTCGGCGTCGACAAGAATGCTTTGGCAATCCTTCAATCGAACCTCATTCCTCTGCCCAACGCGCCATTCGGATGCAATTTTCAGATTGCGAATCTGGATCCCACCGATTCCAATCATTGCTATATCCAGGCGATTTCGCCGTCGACTTACTGGCGGGAAGAGCTGTTTCGAATCGATCAGACGATCACTCAGAAGCTAAAAGCTTCCTTTCATTACGTCCACGACGAATGGGACACCACAGTTTTGGCGCCACAATGGAATTATCTACATACGACGAATCCATCTGCGGCGCAATTCGCGACAATCCAAAATCGTTTCGCCGGTCCGGGAACGAGCCTGGTTGCCAGATTGACGCACACCATTTCTCCCACGCTGATCAACGACTTTGTCGCAAGCTACGTAAATTCTGATATCACACTGGTCGATCAGAACGGACCGGGAGGCGCTCGCTTTCAACGAAATCCGACGCTTGATCAGCCGTTGGTCGCAGATTCGTCAGCTCCAGGACAATGCAATCCGACACTGAGTCTTGACCCGACGACAGGCATTCCCCAGTGCGCGCTGGGATATCTGTTTCAGAACGGTTTCGGCGGGAAGGTGCCGGGCGTTGCAGTCCTTGGCACGAACGCTGCGTATGGAGGCAGAGGTTTCGCGGAAGACCCCTCCTACATGCCATGGAGCCACACGAATCCCACATACGCGATCCGCGATGATGTGGGTAAATCTATCGGCAAGCACACTCTGCAGTTTGGCGGGCAAGTTGTCCTGGCGCAACGGAATCAAACCAACAATGCGATCGGAGCGGCGACTGGCGATGTGCAAGGATTGCTGACATTCGCAAATGCCGTCCGCAGCACCGGAAATGCATTTGCGGATTTTCTTTTGCAGAGCGTCAGTAACGGGGTGACGCGGGATTTCATCCAGAGCTTCAGTCAGGACTCGTCGCAGAGCCGCTACTACCAGACCTACCAACTCGCAGAGCCGTACTTCCAGGACGATTGGAAAGTCACCAGCAAGCTCACACTCAACCTTGGATTGCGCGTGAGTCTTTTCGGCACCTACCACGAGAAGTACCACAATGCCTGGAATTGGGTGGCTGGCAACTTCAATCAGAACCGGTTTGCAGTGGATCCGATCAGCGGTGTGCTGCTGGACAAGGAGGCACACAACACACCGATCCCGTTCGATCAAGCGACATTCCAGCTGCCGCAGGGAGTCGTAAACGATCTGGGGCTGCTGCGCTGCGGAGTGAACGGCGTGCCCACGGGCTGCATGACCGGGCACCTATTTAATCCTGCGCCTCGCGTTGGTTTTGCGTGGGATCCGTTTGGAGATGGCAAGACGTCCGTTCGCGGAGGCTATGGAATTTTCTTCGAGCACGGTACCGGGAACGAAGCGAACACGGGATCGCTGGAGGCAAGTTCACCCATCGTTGTCAGCATGAGTCAACCTCTTCCGCTGAATTATTCATGCATCGGGAATGTTGGATTCGGCTCGACCTTTGATCCCAACCACACATCCTGCTCACTGGATGGAGTCACTCCGACCCCGCCTGTCGGCTCAGTGTTTCCACTCGATGTGACGGGGATTCCGACGAAGGCCGTCTGGCCCTACGCACAGCAGTGGAGCTTTGGAATCCAGCGGGAACTCCCGCATCAGATTGTCGCCAACATCGCGTATGTAGCAAGCAAGGGCACGCACCTTACGATCGAGCGCCAGTTGAATCAGTTGCAGCCTTTGCCCCTTAACGAAAATCCCTTCGGGCCAAACGAACCTCTAACCCTGGACGATTGCACGGTGTCTCCAATCGCAGGGGCGGGCCATCCCGGAGATGGTACGACGCCGTTCCTGCTGCAGAGCGGCACAATCGTGACGTCGCAGAGTCCTGCGTATGTGCATCTACAGGCGGCGTGCACTTCTCCCAACATTCCGAACGTGAACTCGCTGCCGGGGCGGCCGTATGCAGGGCTGGGCAGGATTTTCTCTCTGCAAAATGTGGCGACCTCGCGTTATGACGCAATGCAGTTCACGCTGCGCCGCACTCGCGGGCCGCTGACCGCCGGCCTGTCCTATTCCTACAGTCATTCTCTCGACAATTCGTCGGACCGCAGCGACCCCGTGCTGGTCGACTCGTACAACCTGAGATCGAATTGGGCAAGCTCGAATTTCGATGAACGTCATCTGCTCAGCTTTAGTTATCTGTATCAAGTGCCGAACTTGGCGCGAGGAATGCGAGATTTGTTTTGGGACACGCCAGCGGAACAGCCAACAAGCGAGACACCCGAGGCCGGTAAGTGCTGCTCCAAAGTGTTGGAACTTCTTTTCAACGGCTGGGAGATTTCCGGCGTCACACAGTTTCAGTCAGGCACGCCGTTCACTGTCATTAACAGTTCAGGAAATACCGGTATTGGGCTAACCGATAACGCGGGCGTCTCCAGCGGACTTGGAATCGCGGCGTCGTATCCCGATGTGGTTCACGGATTACCCATGCCGCGCATTAGCTATCCGAGCTTCGGGCCGCTCCTGGGAAATCCATCGGAGTTTGTTGCCCCGCGCGGGCTGACCTTCGGCAACGCCGGCAGGAACTTTCTGAATAACCCTTCGCGGCTGAATTTCGATTTGACCCTGCTCAAACGATTCAAGGTTACGGAGTCGAGCGATCTTCAGTTCCGGGCGGAATTCTTCAACATCCTGAACCAGACGCAGTTCCGCACCTATAACCCGGACAATCCGGGAAGCAGCGGAAATAACGTTGTGAGCTGTTACGCGGGGCCCCAGTATTCCGCGGGCTTTCAGGCTAGCGGAGTTGATTGCGTTTCGGGTGCGTCGTTCCTGCACCCGCTCGACGCACATCGTCCACGCACAATTCAGTTTGGTCTCAAGTGGAGTTTTTGAGAGCAGGACAGATGCGAACACCGGAAATTAGGCTTCGAATGAAGCAAACACGAGCTTCCGCTGAAGAGAGAATGATCGGCTCTGCATTCTTGTTTGCACAAAAGTCGGCATTGGTGTTCTGTTTGTGTGCGTTTCTCTTGCTGTTGTCAGGCTGCGGAGGTAGTAGTTCGAGCTCGAACAACTCATCAGGGACAGCGCACATTGCCGGCAACTGGCAATTCACCATGACCCCGCCTTCCGATGGATCGTTTCTGGGTGGAATTCAAGGTGGTTTTCTACTGCAGAACGACAACGCTGTGACCGGGGGTGTTGTTTACAACGTGCAGTTGCCACCGTCAGTTGCCGGGGGAATTCCAACTGTTTGCAGCAGCGGATCTGCTCCCGTGAGCGGCACTCTGAATGGCGGGCGCGTGAACCTGACGGTGAGTGCCGGTGACCAGACCTTCACGTTGGATGGCGGCCTCAGTTCCGACGGAACCACAATGGTGGGTACGTACACCACCACCCGTGCGAAGGGATGCGGAACGAAGCAAGCCGGACTTCAATGGACCGCATTGTTAATTCCGTCGGTGACGGGGGACATACAGGGTAATTTTCACAGCGCGCTAAGTACTGCTGTCGCTCAGGGGCAGGACATTGTCGTGACCGGTTCGCTGATGCAGGGGAAGAACATTGGCGCCAGCAACGCGACTGTCACGGGCACGTTGACATTTCAGGGATATCCCTGCCTAACGACGGCATCGGTGAACGGCCAAATCAGCGGCAACGCGGTTATCCTGCAGGTTATCGGCACGAACGGATTAAACGTAGGACAGATCGGCGCACCGATCGGATATTCAAAGCCGTCGCCGGTGAATGTCGTAACGTCTGCCGTCGGCACGGTGCTGCAAGGTGCATTCGGGTACGGGATCAGCACAAGTTCATGTCCTGGCGGCAATCTGGCAGGAGATATCGGAGACGTTTGTCTTGCAATTAGCAACAACAACGGCTGTACACAACCAATCACCCTTTCTCCGCCGTCACTAGCCTTTTTGCCTCAGCTGGTGGGATCAGCGCCAACTGCGCAGACCATCATGGTGACCAATAGCGCTGTGTCAGGAACGCCGCTGACCGGATTGTCGATTTCCTTCAATCCACAAAGCGGTTTGACGAGTCCGTTTGGGTCGAGTGATTTCAACGAACTGCCGAACTTTACCGAGCAGGACAACTGTGCGAGTTCTCCCGGAGCAAGCTTTTCTTTGGCGCCTTTGCAGAGTTGCTCGATTACGATTTCGTTTTCACCGCAACAGAGTTGCCCCTGGCTTCCCTCGAGTTCACTCGGAGGAGTAGCTCCCTCGGCGTGTCCGTATCCTTTGAAAGCCGTGTTGACGGTGAATACTCAGGTCAGTGCCGACAGTCTCACGGCTTTCGCGGTGCCGATCACAGGTTCCGGCCTGAGTGCAATCGTGCCCTCGACGCCGGAAGTCGATTTCGGGGCGGAAGCGATCGGTGAATCGAGCGCTCCCCAGACTTTTTCGTTCATGAATCAAGGCAAGACCCCGGTTCAGATTCTTCCAGCGCTGAACACTCCTTGCGTCAACCCGTCAACGGGAGTGCTCACGCTTGTGCGGCCTCCAGTCCCAGGATTGATTGGAGGCTTGCAGGTCGATACGAACGCCATTGTCCGGAACGGCAACACCATCAATTACAACTGCGACAGCGATCTGACGAGTCAAGAGCCGAACTTTCAGATCTCCGCCGACAACTGCTCGGGCACTCGGCTAGCCCCGCAAAGTTCATGCAGTGTGCAGATCACGTTTGTGCCGCAGCCAAGCACGTCGCTGGCTTCGGGGCTGGACTACTTCCTTGAATTGAATACTCAGCAGTGCAACAGCGCTACGACGACTGATTGCGAGATCGATAGCGGACGCTTCCCGGTCGAGTTGACGGCGAATGTAGCCAGCCCGTTAAGGATGACTCCGGGAGCTGGCCTGGATTTTGGCATCCAAACGCGGGGGCTGCCGAGCGCTCCGCTCACCATCACGATCTTCAACGATCCTAAAGATCCGCAGGCCGGTACCGTTAATTTCACAGGCAATTCGATCAAGGGAGATTTTCTGGAAACCGATAACTGTTTGGGCAGCCTGGCGCCAGGGGCGAGTTGCACGATGAACGTTATCTTCCAACCGAGGGTCGTCGGATTCGATCAGGGCACCATCACTATTACATACGCCGTGCAGCAAACTCAGATCATTCACCTGCGAGGCATAGGGCAGTGATCACGCGAACGGCAAGGCCGACCGCCTGGCGAAGCATTGCGGCGTTGCTGTGTGCGGTCGCGGCTTCCATTCTTGCCGCGTGCGGCGGGAGCAATAATCTCACAATACAAAATCCAGCAGCGCCGCCTTCTACGCCCGTGTCGATCGCTTTTGACCCGGCGCCGACTGAATCGATCAGTCTGGCGACAAGCACGACGCTTACCGCCGTGGTAGACAACGACCCAGCCAGCCTTGGAGTGGACTGGTCTTTGTTGTGTCCACCGAACGCTACTTGTGGAACGCTCGATACGCTGCATACCGCAAGCGGGACTGGAGTGACATACACTCCTCCGCCGACAATTTCCGGTAATAACCAGACATTTACGATTCAAGCGTTCGCCGCAGCCGATAACACGAAAAACGTGGTTGCCAATATTGCGGTTAGCGGCTTCGCCAGCGCCTTGAAGGGTACTTATATTTTTAGCAGCAAGGGCATGGATGGGAACGGCCTTTATCAGTTGGCGGGTGCTGTTGTACTGGATGGAAACGGGAATATCACTTCCGGAGAGCAAACGTTTAGCGATCAACTGTTCTCTGTAAGCGACGCGATCACCGGCGGATCATATTATGTTGGGCCCGATGGGCGCGGCTCTCTGACGATTAATACTTCAGACCAGAATATTGGCCAGGAAGGCGTTGAGAACTTGAGCCTGGTCGTGTTGTCGAATGCCCGCGCGCTGATCGCGAACCTGGATGATCCGACTCTTTCAACGTTAAGCTATGAAACGTCGTCCGGGTCGCTCGAGTTGCAGACTAGCAAGGCCCCGCTGACGGCAGGGTATGCGTTTGCGACGAGCGGTATGGGCTTTTTCAGCGGTACTTCATCTCCAACAGCATTCGGTGGCATTCTGAATGTTGATTCGCCTGGTTCGATCTCCGGTTCGGGCAGTCTCGCGGACGAATTCGATGGTTACAACGGCGTCGTGAATTCGAATGCAACGATCTCTGGCACAGTTACGAGTCCGGATTCGTTGGGATCAGTGAAGTTTAATTTGACCGCTTCGTTCGCACCGAGCCCAATCCTGTTCACTGGGTATATTGTCGACGCGCAGCACATCAGGCTGGTTGAAACGGACGTTACGACCGCGGGGACAGGCTTCGCTTCAACTTCTGGAGCGGCAATCGGCCAAGGTTCGGCTACGGGCACCTTCACCGCGAACCAGGCTTTCGCGGGGAGTTACGTGTTTGGGATTCTTGGGCAAGATTTCGGTGGCCTGGCGACTTCCATGGCGTCGGCAGGGACGCTTACGGCGGATGCAAGCGGCAATCTTACTGATGGGTTCGCCGATGAATTTGTTTTGGGGGCCGCGAAGAACATCAGCGATTCGCTTACCGGGACGTATACGCTGGACGCCAGCGGCACGGGCCGCGTTGATACACAGATCAGTTTTACGCGCCATGAGCCATCCCCGGAATTGATTTTCTATCTGGCAGGAAATGGGAATCCTCCGGTTGTGCTCAGTGTGGATACGACCCTGGGCGCGTTGGGAATCGGGCTGGCGAATCCGCAGACTGCAGCGAAGATTTCATTCAATGGGAAATACGGCATGCGGTTCACGCAAGGCGTCAACTCGAACGGAGTGGAGAACGATAACACCGCTCAAATTACGGCCACGGGGACGCAGGGCACCTTCGCAGGAATCGTGGATAGCGATGTCGATTTCAACGGACAGCCCAACAGTCCGCTGTCGGGAACTTTCGCTTCGGGAAGTGTGGCGGGGCTTTTCAGCGGCACCATGACGGATCCGTTCTTCCCGTCAGTCGGTACTGCGGAGAACACGCTGAACATGGATTATTTCCTGATCGATTCGACGCAAGGATATTTCATTGAAACCGATTCGTTGACCTCAGGCGAACTTACCTTCGGATACTTCGCATCCCGAACTCCAGTCTGTTCGAAATGCCAATAGGGGAGAGCACGAGCTGCTAATTTACCGTGCGGGTTGTGCCCGGATCGACGTAGTACAACTTGATTGTCTTTCCGACGTCGGCGATCGGTGAATAATTCTGCAGCCAATCGAAGCTGTGTGGCGGAACGGACTGGTGCAGGAAGTCTCCCACGCGAAATGCCCTTGAACTCACTGCGATCCAACCCTGCGCTTTTCCCTCGCTAGTCGGAAGGTCGTAAGGCGGAAGGCCGGAACGATCCACGTCGGCGCTGGTCCAAACCGCAAGCGTCACACGGGACACGTGGTGCGAGTGCAACTCCCGTGCTAACGCATAGAGATCTTGTCCACAATCAAAGTCACACCCCGTGCTCAAGACTTTACTCGGATCTTTGCCGGCCAGGTCGTTGAAATAAGCTAGAAAATTTCTCTGCGCTCTTGCGCTTTCTCCAATTTGCCATCCCATGACGACTAGCACCGCAAATGATGTCCCCGAGCGCCAGGAGAGTTTCTCAGCCCACGACTTCAATCCTGTTGCGGCAATAACTGCAATCAGAGGCAGACACACCAAGACGTGGCGTAGTCCCACCTGATAGCTCACGTGCAGCGTTACCAAGAGAACGCCAAGCAATGCCGCAAGAGGAAGGAGATTTGTGAAACTCGCGACGCTCCTTTATGAGAAAGACTAAGGCGATGGCAAAGGTGATCAGCAGTGGCAACGGGAAGCTTTACGGCCAGAGCGCACAGCTAGAAATACCACCAGCCCCCGACTTTCATGTGTCCAAACAAATAAGAAGGAGAACCGGCGTTGTTCAACACCCAGGCGCGCGAGACGCCATTAAACAGTTCTGGAGCGGGCAACCTGGGGTTGTCAAGCACCGGACTTTCAGGATCGGGCGTGCGAATGCGGGAAAGTGCTGGAAGGTGGGCATAGAAGACGCAGTAAAGCCGGTGACTTCCTGGACCGGCTTCAGGGAGAAGCGATATCCGCCCCAAAGAATCAGTAAAGCGAGCGCAAACGCTCCTAGCCAGTTCAGTGCTCGCTGCAAGAGATCCCGTTGTGTGGGGCGCGTCTTAAGGAGCCAGAGCAAAAACATACAGCATCCCGCTGCCGGAAGAAACAAAACGGTTGTGAGCTTGGCGAGCAAGGCAAGACCCAAAGTCAGCGCAAGCCATAACGTCCGTAAGCGAGTGAGCTGCTCGAGACACAGTGAGAACGCGAAGAGCGCAGCAAGCTGCGTGGAAGCCGCCACGATGTCGGTGTAGGCGATCGAGGAGAATGCGAGGATGGTTGGAGTCGTCGTGTAGAAAAAGACGGCGAGAACTGCTGATAGCTCTCCAGAGATGTGAAGTGTCCACAGGAATACGACGATTGCGCCTAGAACAAAGAAGGGCAGCACGCCGAGTTTGGCGAGTGCGAGGTTTCGCTGCAAGTGCTCACTGTCGTAGAGGATGTGATTGCCGACAACGTTGTAGTTGTAGCTTTGGGGATCGTCAGCGGGCAGTTTTGGATATCTCTCTCCGGCGATGTACAACGGAAGGGCGATTGCGATTCTGGACAAGGGCGGGTGAACGGGATCGAGCGAATATGTCTTTTTGTCGAGAAACTCGATTCCAGCGGCTACGTGGCAGGGCTCGTCAAAGGCTTGGGCAGTATCGGAGTATGTAAGACAAATTCTAACTAGCGCGATCACAACCAGCAGTGCGGAGAGGATTATGGATGAGCGCTTGGGAAGCGTCATTGAGAAAAGTGTGTCCTGGGATCGAGCAGAATATCACAGGGGCGCGAAGAGGCCAGCCGGGATTTCCGTAGCCTTACAAAGTCCAGTCGCGGGGGCGCGACCCATGGTCGTCTCTCCGAGGTGTAAGAAACAAAACCGCCTCGTAGGTCAGAGGCGGTGGTAGGAAACAGCGTACGGAGAAGATCAACGCCTTGTCCGAATTTGCTCCAGAGCTTTTCGCCGAATTTCTGGATGTGTAAGCTTCTCGCATTCTTTGGGAAGTTCAATTTCGTGAAATGTCTGACCAGGGCCAGGACGCAGGGTTGCATGCGGACCATTCTTGTAGTTCTTTTTGTGGTCGTGTTCCGAGATGTGCGCGTGGACCAAGGCCACCAATTCTCCCATGTGATTCGTAATTACCGTCAGCTTCATGAGACGCCTCCACCTTGCAGGTTGTGCCGGCCTGATTCGTTTGGGCTGACGTTGGTGATTGTGACGACGTAGTTGACCATCACGCCACCCCCCTTGCCGAATCCATCCAACTGTATACCTTGATTCGAAGCGACCAGGGTTGGCAGATTGCCCGGCGAAACAACGGAAGTCGGATAGTGCGGCCCTGCGAGCTGTAGTCCCATGTCTTGACCGTTTTGCCATGAATAGTTCCAGACCACGGAATGGCCTGGTTCAACATCGGTGATGGGGCCCACGTTACTCCATGACATGTGTCATCTCCTCTCTCTGCTGAATTTGGCTTCGCGAAATGGTTATTAGGTAACCATTTTGGAGGAGAAATAGTACAACGGAATGCCGGGGAGACTAGACTCTGCGACGAAAAGTTACTAAATGCGAACAAGAGGAATTCTGCTGAAAGTCGAAAAGCGCAAACCACAAAGGACACGACGGGGCACCAAGGAATGCTTGGACACATTTCGCGAGAGTTTCAGAAATTGAGAGGCAGCGTGAACGCTGCTCCTTTGTTAGCGTCTTACTCTTCTGAAACGCGTGCTATCTTGCGCTTCCGCGCTCGATATTCGAATAGGCGGATTGCCCGGCGTCGTTAACCGCCCGCACGCGGTAAGCAGCGCGCTGACCTTTTTTCAGAGTAGAGTCGGAATATTCTGTTGCATTCGCGGCGAGCTTCGCAACCTGCGTCCATTTTGCCTGAGCTCCGTTTGCTTCTTCGACTTGGCGTTCAATCAGGATGCCGGTAGGATCGCCCCCGTGTACCTCCCACGTTAGCTTCGCGGTCGTACCTGCGAGTGAGACATTTAGAGAACTGGGGGTCTCCGGCAGAACTGGCCAGTCAAAGTAGTCGGCATCCGCGATGGCCATGATGCCATCCGTGACGGGGAGCGACTCGATCGTGTCTGTTGTGCCGTCTTTCCATTTCAGTTGGCGGATATCTCCCGTTGTGACGTTGATGAGTACGGGATTCTGAATGCCGGTATTCTTCAGCGTGAAAGTCGAGTAGAAAGTTGGAAACGCGTTCGCGGGCAAGCTATGTGCTGCCAGCCAATACGCCACGATCGCCTTCCCGCTCTTCGAGCGAAATCCGTAGCTCATGAATGGGAATTCAGTGCGGCGGCGCAGTGCAGGAATGTCGCTCCCCGTGACTTCGATTGTCGCGTCGAATTTCGTATCCGCGAATAGCGCGTTTGTATTCTGCAGCGCGTAGAAGACGGGGCGTGGCGTGAAATCATAATCGTGATAGGTCAACCCGTGCACAATGCCAAAATCGTCGAACTCGTTCCCGTCAACCCCGGCGGTGAGCAGCCAGACGAAGGTCTTCACTCCTGCGGCATGGTTATAGATCAGTCCACGCGGAACATACTTGGCTTGCACGGACTCATCGGATCCGATCCATGACGGGATCGAGTTGAATTCGTCATCGAAGAACGGAATGTCCTTTCTGATTCCGGGATAATTGTTGACAAGATCGCGCAGGGAGTGTGGAGACTCGTTCAGATATGCCCCGTAGTCCATGGTTTCGGGATTCATGTTCTGCCCGTAGCCGGGATAAGTGTGATACGCGTAGACATCGATTCCTGATGCACACTTGCAGGTGTCGAGCGCGACTCGCGTGAACTCGCGCGAGGGGTCAGCCTGGCCTCCGTAGATGACTTTCGCTCCTGGTGTTTTGTGGACTGTATCGACGAACGATGTGAGCAGGCGACCGTATTGCTCCGGATTGCCATAAGGATTCCAGTAGCCGATGTCCTGCTCGTTCCACAGCGCCCAGTAGTGGATGCGGTCTTTGAAGTGATCGACGGTCCACGCAACGTACTTGTTGAAGGCGGTTTGCTGTTCGGGAGTGACTGGAGCCCAGAAAACCGAGTAAATGCTGCGATCATCGTTATGAAACGCCCCGTTTTCGGGGATGCTGACATCAGGCAACTTGCCGCTGTGCGCCGTATACATCATGTTGCCGTAAAGCAACTGGACCTGCACCTGCATGCCGTTGTCGATCAGGGAATCGACTGAGTCCTCCAGCAGCTGCGAGGCAGCGTAGACGCCGCGCTTCTGCTCGATCCAGTCCCAGCTGGTGTAGTCAGAGCTGTTCTCGTATTGGCCGATGCGGATCCATTTGAATCCGGCGTCGAACATGCGCGTCCACCACCAGCGATTCCACGGCAGGTATGGATCGCGCGGGAGATCGGAGTTGAGGCCGAAGCCGTCTTCAATCTGCGAGGTGCGCTTCGGTGGGACTTTTTCGGGCACCTTCTTTGATTGAGCGACGGAAGGAGTTTGAAGGAATAGAGCGCTAACGCACAGTACTAAGAGGATGAAGAAAAAGTGGGTACGGCCGTCGCGAGTCATAGAGTCGTCTCCAAGAAAGCGATTTCACGACAGACTTCCACGTCCAAAAACGTTTCTGCCCGATTCAAAGCGATACTTATTCGTTGTGCAATCGGCCTGAAGCCATTGGCGATTCAGCGCGCTACTTTTTCCGCCATCGCCTGTGACGCATTTGCAGCGATTTCTTTAGCATTCCGCTGAATTTTCTTTATTGCAATCGCGATCTCGTTCATGTCTTCCTCGTCGCCGAGCAGCGCGAACTGAGGAATCCATACGGTTTCCCATGCCGCTTTTTGGGTGTGCGGGAATTTCTGATCGAGAAACGCGTGCTTTTCCGTTGCTTGCGGACCCGCAAGGCACTTGCGGTAGTCGCCGTTGCGGAAGCAGT
>Ga0207693_10001521_pt1 | contig 20468 bp, 15 predicted proteins | sample LARL81metaG_FD_184347 | JGI IMG/M metagenome (GOLD analysis project Ga0207693, IMG submission 184347) | Corn, switchgrass and miscanthus rhizosphere microbial communities from Kellogg Biological Station, Michigan, USA - LAR L8-1 metaG... | ecosystem: Host-associated > Plants > Roots >... | reverse complement strand
GCGAAGAGGATTCTCAACCGTTGCCGGTTTCTCCAATACATCTGCTAGCATAAGGCGGCTCCTTACATTTGATATTTAGAAAGCCAGGGCATGTCGGCTATCGCCACGGGCCAGCAGAGCGATCATTTCGTCGAGAGTGGCCAGGTCGAATGGCGGAATCAGCGTACTGGATGATTTGTGCTCTCGGCAACTTTCCACATACTCAGTTCTGGACCCACACATGCCTGCAATAAATATCTCCAGCCGAGGCGACGCTCTAGCCACTGAGCGACTACAGAATGGCGCTCAACGTGAATACTCAGTTGCTCGGGCGTAAGCCGCCACCAGATACTCCCCGTGCGTCGAGGAGATCCGTCGAGATCAAGCGTCCGAACTTCAACATTTCCGTCTTCAATGCGGTATTCTTTCGCCGGGGACCCGTTGCCAGATTCTAGACGAAGCCGCATGCTTCCTAACGGCATGGTGTTGACGCTCCATTCCCGGCCAGGGTATACAAATGGCATCAAACCGACTCGCTGGCAATACGGCAAAATCCTGATACTTGGCTGGGGGATTATGTATCGGAACGGAAATATGTGTTCGAAACAATAACGGCAACACTAACCGCTTGGCCCTCGTTGTGCGCAGATCACAAGTTCTCCAATCTCGCTGTGCTCTTTCCTGCCAATGCGGACCCGGGACTTGCTCCATTAATCCTTGACCAAACAGTGAATCGATCCGTTGCTGAACTTTTGCTAGTCGAATCTCTAAGAGGTTACTGATTTCCTGCCCTGAAATGGGGACCGCACTCTCGCGCACGATTTTGAACACTCTGGAATTTAATGTCTTATTGCGCGCCGCATTCACAATGCTGTAGGTGGAATGACGATTGATCAGATTTCAGAGTGGGATCAACCCGACAAATAGCAGGAAAATCCCTGCGAACCGCAAAACTTTACCTCTACCAATGTTTCGAACGTGCCGATGCAAGCCTTGTTGAAGAAGTGTGGCTACATTACGAGTGGGGCTGTTTCGTATCTCGATGAAAATGATCTGGAACTCTTCTAGAGCAAGATAGTTGAGAAAGGACTAGATAGCGAGATCACGGGGGAATAAGGACGAGGACAAACCGATGTTCTGACGCGTCAGTAGCAGTTGCTGAAGGCGCCACGCAGAACTAGAATGGCCCGCAGCAATGAGGCCGCGTACTGTGCTCGGCAAACAGGAGGAACCATGAAGACAAGAACTATTTTACTGACTCTGGCGCTGTGCTTTGTCGGAATAGCGGTAGTTTTCGCGGACGATGCGAATATGGGGACTTGGAAATTAAACGAGGCCAAATCGTCTTTCGCTTCCGGGGCGTCGAAGAACTCGACAGTGGTCTATGAGGCCGCAGGTGACGGCATGAAAGTCACGGTGGATGGCACCGACAAGGATGGCAAGCCCGCTCACAATGAGTGGACGGGCAAGTTCGACGGGAAAGACTATCCCGTGACTGGCGATCCGAATACCGACGCGAGGTCATACAAGAAAATTAATGCCCGCACATTGGAGTTAACCGGCAAGAAAGATGGCAAGGTTGTCACAACTGGTCGAATTGCCGTTTCGGCAGATGGTAAAACCCGCACCGTCACTACGAGCACAACCGATTCGGCAGGTCTAAAAGCTAAAAGCACTGCGGTGTACGACAAGCAGTAGCGCGAAGTCTCATGTCGGATTAAACAGTGAAGCCCTTCCGCTCCGATAGGGGTCGGATCCATTGACGGCGATGAACAGAGTGTCCGAAACGCACAGGAGAGCCTGCGGCTTCAATTCGCGCAACACAAGTACAAGGTAGAGGACACTTCAGACTAGTTATCGGGGCTAAAAAAGGCACGTTTAACGGTGAGATTGGGATTCACTTCGCTGGACGCGAAGGATGGGAAAAACCCATTTCATGTAGCTGCTGAAGCTCCCTTATGGCCTGTTTGAGGGGTGACTGAGCGCCAGAACCGCCAGTTGATTCGGCTGTTCAGATTAGACCCCAGTCCTGCTCCCGAATTGAAGTGGGTAGGGCAAATTCCTGTTGGGTGGAGTCTGTTCGCTTTGCAATCGCGAGCTAAAAATCCCCTTGCTTGCTGGCGATTTGGAGCCTCGGGTTCTGACGGACTTCCGGGATGCGCTAAGCCGAGTCAGGACAGTCGCATGGGCTGCTCAACAATATTTAGCTTGCAAGGAAACTGAACAAGATTCGACCAGCGTGCGATAGTTCTTCGACACCACCCCCACCGGGATCGGTTTTTCACTTTGGCGGATTGGCAGCCGATAGACCATATCGAGATAAGAGTTGATGCCCAGCTCGTCACCGTTTATCGATGATATGGCGAAGGGCTGACCACCGAAGTGTGGCAAGGCACTCAGAATGTCATCAAGAGTGCCCTCTGTTCGCGGGAGAACCGGAAGGCCGAGCCAATGCCGCTGGCGCTGGCCTGATGCAACTCCTGATTTCGTTTCCCGAAACCAGGTTCGGCTCCAGATGCGTGAAACGCGATCGCCATCATGTGTTGGCCACCACGATAGTAGATCTCTTCGGCCCGTGCGGCTCCACCGCGCCTGCACCCTACGGCCCTCCGAAACCTGCCACTGCCGATCCATGGCTGGATATCGTCGAACGTAGATCTCCGGCTGGCCCGACTCTTTTGATTCATAGAGTAACCAGCGTGAACGGCCTCGTTGTGCTTCTTGGATTTGCCGGAAAATTTGGCGGCGACGTGCGCATCGAAGCTAGCAACCGCCAAACCCTGGCACTTGTCTAATCAACGTTATCAAACTGTTCCGTTTTCGCGGGTTGGGACACCCACACTGATCGCACGAGCAGGGACACGGTCCCGACATTGACAGACAGGGCAGCTTGATAGGTCGGCGGAATAGTAAATCCTGCATTGGGCACAAGGCAGACCGTAGCGCACTGTGCTTGGAGGAAAGCGCTTCACTTCGGATTCAAACTCCATGACATCCTCCCTGCTTTATGCAGCGGCTTTGTTGAACACGAAAGGACGGTTGAACCCGTCGTGCATTACGTGGACTTCAATGGTGTTGTCTTGCGTGTAGAGCAGCCAGGTCTGCGGATAGTAATTTTCACGATTCGGCTGATCATTGTTCGCGATAATTCTTAGTTTTGCCATTGTCGTGGCTCCTTTCTGTTGCACTGAGTCTGTGGACGGATCAACTGCGGGGGCCTGGCGTACCAGTTCGCTGACGACGCCGTGTTTTCGCAGAATGCTGTACGTGATGTTTTCGAGCTCTGCCATAACTCCAACCCGAGGATGCTCGCGCCGCTCACCGGAGATCGCTTGGCCTTTCATTGCCTCACCTCTTTATTTATTGCTGTCTGCTGCCGAACCCGCTTGGCGTAAGAGCAAAAGCTGTACCAAACCACCATGGCTTTGACTGTGCGGCGCAATGCAGAACGAGGCATGCCTGCCTGGCTCGCCAAACGAGTTGAGCTCATTTCTTTCCAACGGGATGGAACAACTGCGGGACACGAACGCCGAGGAGGCGGGCGCTAAAGCGCGTCCTGTGGTACCCGGCTGGGTATCGCCTCAGATACCTGCCCCGTATCCGTCCGGATACTTCTGCGCCGTTCTGGCTGACGCGATGTCGCCTCTGACGCAATCCTCAAGAGGCGTATGTTGCCGCAAATACAAAAGATGGCCGCGACTAGCAGGCGATCACGCGAGCACTTTTCTCTGTGGCAAACGCATTGCATTTAGGAAGGGCGCGAGCCACTTCCGGGCGATGCACACGGTGCAAGAGATCGGAGGCCGGCGCGAAATTCAATCTGGTTTCCGAGAGAAACCGTGTGAGGAGGAGTTATGAAAGACAAGAAAATTCGCAGCAGAATTCTAGTGTTAGCAGCACTAATCGCATTCTTTGCCATCAATGCTTCGGCCACCGGGCCGAGCGTGAGCTTCACGACCTTCTTGGCTGGAAGCAACCAGGACCAGGCAAAGGCTGTAGCCGTCGACAGCGCCGGCAACACATACGTTGCCGGCTTCACCGCGTCCAGCAATTTCCCTGTGGCTTCGGCAGCCATTAGTAGTTTGCAGGGCTCGTATGACGCTTTTCTTACAAAACTGTCCCCGTCAGGGGCTATCTTGTTCTCAACCTATTGGGGTGGGAGTGGTACGGACGCTGCGACGGGAATCGCTGTCGACTCAACGGGAGTCTACATTACCGGCTATACCAATTCTCTCAACTTTCCCGGCCAGCGGCGGGGTGCTCCGGCTAACGGTCAGTTTCATGTCTTTGTTTCGAAGTTCTCTTTGACCGGCCAGGAAATTTACTCCCTGGTTTTCGGCGGCTCGAGTCAGGATGAGGCAAATGCCATTGCTGTAGATTCCTTGCAGCAGGCGTATATAACCGGATATACCTATTCGAGCGACTTTCCAGAACTCGTCTCCACGAGCACGTATCATGGCGGAGAAGAGGCTTTCGTAGCCAAAATCTCTAACGGATACCTCATTGATTCTGCTTATGTGGGCGGCTCAAGCAGTGATTGGGCAAACGGCATTGCCGTTGACTCAAACGGCTCCGTTTATATTACGGGCGGGACAGCCTCCGTGGACTTTCCCCATACCATGCCTGTCACCATCTCTGCCGGCACCAACACCTTTGTCACCAAGCTGAATCCCGTGTTGAGCATTGAGTATTCGAATGTGATGGGAGGCGGTTGGAATTACGGAATTGCGATCCGCGCCGACACCATTCATACCTATGTCACCGGATTTGTGGGACCGAATACCTACTTCCCAATCAGCGTGGGAGCCTTCCAGACCGCAAGGCCGTCCCCCTCTGGTTACGGCACATTCGTGGCCGAGCTCGATAGCACTTATGGGGAGCGCGTCTACTCAAGTTATCTCGGCGGCAGCAATGGATCTACGGTGCCAACAGCGATCGCAGTCCAGGGAGGAAATGTTTACGTCGCGGGCAATACGTCTTCGACGAGCTTCCCCGGGGCGCCTGCGATCACACCGAATCCGACCGCAGGTTGGGTGGTGAAGCTTGCACCCCAATTAAATGGACTCAATTACACGACGTTCCTCGGAGCCAGCATCAATGGGATCGCCGTAGACCTACGACGCCTGGTGTTCTATTCTACACAGAGCAACGTTGAGATATACACCGCAGGCTACAGGTTCACCGGCAGCACTGCCTACCAATCACAAGATGCGTTCGCGGTGAAGCTTGTTGAGCCGTCCTCAGCTCCAATTCTCAAGTAAGCTTCCAATTGTGGACCCACTATTTCAGGTCAAACCCGATTTTGACAACCGGATGTCAAAATCGGGTTTATCTCTTTAGCCATTTTCCTATACTGCTGTCTTACGTACGCAGCCTCAAAACAAACTACATTGCAGACGCTCAGACGTGATCGACGGTTTCAACGGGCAGAATGGTCTGCGGCGGTTACTCTGCACTGCCCCCACTGTTAAACCGCCTGTAAACCCGGAGCAAATCCGGGAAATAAGCAATAAATGGCGTGATGCCCTCTCGGCTCCGGGAGACCGCGAAGTCTAAGATCCCTTCTCGACTTGCCGAAGCCCCGCTGCGCTCTCGCGTCGGATGCAATCATTTCATGCGATCATTTTCTTGATACTAAGATTCCGAATCAATCGATGCAGATACTTCGGGTGTATCCCTAGGAGCTTGGCAGCCTCCGTTATCATTCCGCCGCTGCGCTGCACGGCTTGCACGATTAGTTGTTTCTTGAAAGCGTTAATCGCATCATGATAGTTCGAGCCGACACTCGATTCTGCTTCACTCTCGAACAGGTTTTCCGGGAGGTCTTCCGGTACGATTGTGTTACTTATGCCTAGCACAACCGCGCGCTCAATTGCGTTTTCGAGTTCACGCACGTTGCCCGGCCAGTGGTAATTCATCAGCAAAGCTCGAGCCTCTGGCGAAATCCCCTCGAGGGGCCGCTTACATTTCTCCGAGTACACGGCAGCAAAATACGTGGCGAGCAAGGGAATATCTTCGCGGTGCTCGCGCAGGGACGGCAGGGCAATCGAGACGACATTAAGCCGGTAAAAAAGGTCGGGACGGAAACTGCTAGCGTTTATTGCTTCTTCCAGATTACGATTGGTGGCCGCCAGGAAGCGCACATCCACCTTGAGAGGGCGCGTGCCGCCGACCCGCTCGAATTCGCGGTTTTGTAAGACTCGGAGAAGCTTGGCCTGCAGCGACAACGGCATTTCCCCGATTTCGTCCAGAAATAGCGTACCCGTATTGGCCACCTCCAAGCGGCCTTTCTTCATGGCTATCGCCCCAGTAAACGCGCCCCGCTCGTGACCGAATAGCTCGCTTTCCAGTAATGACTCAGTTATAGCCGCGCAGTTGATTGCGACGAAAGGATTGTCCTTGCGCCTGCCGTTGTTATGGATCGCCCGTGCTACAAGTTCTTTGCCGGTGCCGCTCTCGCCGCGAATAAGGACAGTGGAATCTCCAGGCGCGACGCGGCTGACGAACTGCAATACCTTACTCATCGCCGCACTTTCGCCAATCAGATTGTGCTCCAGGGAGATTTCGCGGCGCAGACGGGAGTTTTCACTCTCCAGAGCCGCCAGGTGAACGGCATTTTGAAGCGCCACCGCGAAAACTCCTGCCACCGTTTTTACAAAGTTAACGTGGTTCTCCGCAAAACGAACCTTCGCCGCACCTGCCAGATAAATCGCGCCCAAGGTTTTCTTCACCGCGAAAAGGGGAACGCACAGCACGAGCGGTGCGTCTCCAGCCCCCGTCGATTCTGGTTCGTTCACAACATTTGCTTGTTCCCAGAGGGCGCGATTTATCAGGCTCCGATTCAGCGTTTCGGGGGCCTTGGCCCCGTTGCGATAGAAACTTGTAACAGTTCCTAGCTCGTCAATCTCGGAGGTGAGTACTATGGAGCCACGAGCCGCGGGAGTCACTTCAAACATAATTTCTAGGAATTCCCGCTGCAGCACCTCCGGTTTGCAAATGGTATTAATGTGGCCGCTGATTTTGAGCAACGCGCTGAGGTCGCGCACCATAATGCCAAGATCTGGCAACTCGGCCTCTAAGCCAAGATGGCTATCGATCGGGGAAAGGATCAATGTCGGGCTGGAGGTCCCGCTGGGCAACGGCAAGCTGCTCTTATCTTCCCAAGGCTGGAAGTGGTTTGGCTGTGGCTCGTCTACATCCTCTTCTTCGGCGAGGAACAGTAGTACCGTGCTGCCTAGACGGATGGTGTTTCCATGTTGCAGGATTTTCTCCCTTACCGGAATCCCATTCACAAACGTGCCGTTGCGGCTGTTGAGGTCGATGAGTTTGTAAATCCCCTTGTTACTCTGAACCGCGCAGTGTTTGCGGGAGACGGCTGCCTCACTGAGGCATAATCCATTGTCGGCATCCCGCCCAATGGTTAACTCCGAATTGCTCAGGGCAGTGATGGTCCCTTTTTTCGTGCCGGAAACAACCACAAGTCTGGGGTCCATCCGATTTTCCTCCCGGCGCAGGTAGAAATTGCGCCTGCTGGCCGGTCCTCCGAACCATCCCCGGGAAATATGGCCCCATCCAGCTTTGGTGCTGCTTCGCCGTAGAGCAATCACTGGCAACCAATCCCAGGAGGGGTTGATGGATTGCAGTGCTCGACGCTACGCTGAAGAGGCCGCAACGGACACCGCTCGTACAGCTTCTGCGAGCGCCAGATCGGAATCACTCCGGCCTCTCGTCTGAGCAGCAGTACTATAGCACTGCGAGTCGGCCTAGAGGCGGCTCAAGGTTGAAGCGTGACAGGTTAGGATTGCGGGCACGCGGCGTAATGGATCGGCCTGGACTGTCGGTACGGCTGTAGGTGCGACTACCAGGACAGTCCGGGCCGCTCTTGTCTTCGCCGATGTTGAAAAGGCACGTACCTCAGCTCTTTCTACGTGAATGCAAGGGAAGGGGAACTGCCCCCTTCCCTTGCAACCCATCCCCAACAGCAACACCAAGAAAGCTTGGTCGTTTACACAGAAGACTGGACAGACCCCGTGGCGACGTAGGTCTCGATGTCGATCGGAACGGTCCCCTCAGCACTTCGGGGCCTAGCGTTTCGAGCCATTCCACGCCTACGTCTGACCTGGCCTGGATCATGTACAGTCCGATCGAGGTCATCACAACCTGGCCAGCCTTCCTCGCGTTTCGGGATCGGGATCCTGCATGAGGGGGCGGCAAGGTCGATGAGCGACCGGATGATCTGCCCGCTCCGAGTAGAGGAGATTCCGACAGGCGATAGGTTTTCCTTGTCTGTTTCCGCCGTTTCCAGCTTCGTGCGCGTGGTGCCCGTAGGCCGTGATCGCGCATTCAACCTGCTGCGGTGTTACATAACTCTCCCGCATAACCGCAGAACTTGGAAGCCGCTAGACCGACATGGGGGCAACAGTTGCTGGAATGCACTTTGGGCATTAGACCCGGGCCGCAGCGTCGAGACATTGCTTGAAGCTGCTGCAGCGTCACCGCTCGTGGCATGGCGTATCAACTGGCAGGTTCCGGAAATCTTGGACCTCACGCGGGACCGCGAAATCCTTTTGCGCGTTGCGCAGCGAAACGAGCACAGCACGGAATTCATCTCTTCCTGCCTGGAATCTGCGGCGGCAGTGAGACCGCCCGCCTTCTCGATCAACGCTCGTCTGTCTTTGCAAGATTTCTCTTTCATGCTCTTCTAAATAAAAAGTGCGATTGGTCGAAGAGCGAGTCCGGGCGCATCGCGCCCAACTCGCGTTTCGTGCGGTTCACTTGGTCTTGATCACCACGACATCTTCGCCCACGATCGGCGCCCCGCCGAACTGCGGCAGGAAATTGCCGGTCAGGTGAATCGTGAGCACTTGACCATTGGTGACGGCGCCCAACGCAGCAGTAACCTGGGTCGCACTGAAGTACAGCGACAGGTCCTTGAAGCCATCGGGGCCCAGCGTGATGCAGGCGTTCGCTCCGTTCTTGCCGATGAGAGGAGAGTACGGAGCCGCCACATCTTGGTACGTGTACTTGAGTGGTGCTACGCCGGCCAAGCGGATCGACGCGGGGTCAATCTGGGTGACGTTCAGGGTGCTGGTCCCCAAAATCGCTAGCGGTATTGTGCCTTGCTTACCCGTATTCAGTGGGTTCGGGCAGGAAGTGGGATTGATGTCCACTGGTACCGGGACAGCAACGACCGGGTTACCCTCGACGTCAACCGAGCAGTCCGCCGTCAGCGCTGTTTTTAGCGTTCCCACCGTGACCAGTCTCCTTCCCACTCGGGCGTCACTCGGAATCACAATATTTGCGTTTACGTTGCCCTGCGCATCCGCGGTTGCGACCTGTAGCAGGAGATCGGCAAGCATGACCTTAGCCATTTCATTCGGTACCAACCCATGAGCTGTCACATTTGTCTCCACACCCGGTTGCACCTGGCCGGGATTCACACCGCACACCGGGAACGCGGGCGGCGCAAGGCTTCCCACACGCCCGGCATCGGTATCGTCAAGTTTGTCGATCGTGTTGTTGGATCCGTCATGCGTAATAGCCTGGACACGAACGTTTCCAGTGGGTATGGATGAGGGAAAGAACACCTCCAGGTTTCCGAACACTCCCGATGACACATCTTCTCCCACGGACTCGGTTTCAAAAGTCGAGGCGAAATTCGCCGCTTGCTTAACGAAGGTTCCCCCTTGGAACAACCACGCCGTGGGTGTAAGCGTGAACGTTGTGCTGCACCCGACCTCGCATACGTCTCCAGTGAGTAGTGCACGCACACGCACGATGAGTTCTACCCCGGTGAAAGAATTCGGAGGCAGATCGCTATCACTCGGGAATTGCGCCGGGGTCCCACCGGTTCCAGCATTGTTGTCGAGGTCGGCCAGGAAGAAGTAATCCACCGGTGTGAAACTCTGTATCACCGGACCAACCAGGCGGAAGTTGATATGTAATACCCCGCCCGGCACATCGCCACTGACGCGGACGGCCGAGAGATTTACACCCCCTTCAGCTGCAGCCACATCTTCGAGGTCATCGAGAAGCAAGAAGGTCGGGAGCAGAGCGTTTATGAGCGTGTCGGGAGGATCGAGCACCGTACCCGGCCACTTCTGCGCCATTCGCTGGTGCCAATCAACTTGATTGATAGTGCGCGGAAAAGTTCCCGTAAGAGGGGACAACATAGAACCCGCTTTGTCAACGCCATCCTGGATGTTCGTGCTGAACGTGTGGGGCGGATCGGCGTCATTGATGAAAACTACGCTCATGAGGTTATCGCTAGGGCTGGTGTGGAACATGTTGAGCGCATGGCCCAACTCGTGGCCGAGGAGGTTGGCGTCCGCGTTGCTGCTGCCGACGTGCGACCTGTCTTGTATAAACACGTAGTTGGAGGCAAAGCCAAAACTTGCGGTGTCGGTGAAGCTGCCACCACCGCCCCAGCTGGAGTATCCCTCACCACCAATCTGCGTACCGTTGTTGAAGAGATGGTTGACATTGACAACCACAAGGCCGGGTGCGCTGGGTCCCCATGCTTGATTGCACGCCTGTACAACAGCCTGGATATTGTCAGTGACGATGTCCAAATCGCCGTTCGCGTGGGGTCCAGTAATGACCGGAAAAGTTCGGTTAGGCAAGAAAGGGAACGTTTGCTGGTCAGCAGCCGATCGAAAGGTGACTGGTACCACGCCGTTCGCAGCGTCGGATGCGGCCAAGGGCAGGTAGATCCTGTCGCTTGCGCGCTCGTGTCTTCGCCAAAGAACCGTGGTCATATCGGCTCCCGGATTATCGGGATCCACCGTTCCCGGCGAGACCACCGTTGGGCTACCCGCAAGGGCGCACCACTGGATCGGAAGGTGCCGGAACTTATTGCCGTTTGCATCGGTCGCTTCCGCATATCGGCCGGTCAAGGCGAGTAGCAGGATCAGGGCGCAAGCCAGTCTTGGAGTTTTCGTCATTTCTTTCTGCAACGTCAACGCGAGAGGCGGGAGTAACTTGTACCCCGCCGCATTTAGCCCAATCGCCACAACTTTGGGCGAGCCCACGTTGTTGTTGGTACCGATAACGGCAGCATGTGGAGGGTGATTCGTCTGCATAGAGCGTGCTCTCGAAGACAAGGGTAATTAGTCCGAATCTCCTTTTTGGCCCCAAAAACGGCTGAAATGATCCCCCCCCATCTCTGTTCGCGTCAATGTGAAATATTTTCATCTGGAGCATGCCGATATACTTTTCTTGACTCATAAAGGCGCTCCTTTCGCTAGGTTGGTGATGCGAACAATCACAACCCTATCGCAAGAGTGGGCGCCTTTTTATATTGCGTGTAATCGCACGTCAATAACTACAGGACCTTATTCGTTCTATGATCGAACGACTGTATGCCCACAGCTCCGATCTGTACGCATAGATCGATCTCCTGTGATTTCGCGGGTCGATTCTGTTTGACATCGTGCGAAGACCGAAGCTTGCCCCAACAAAATCGCCTGGGTCGTCAACTATTACGGGTGGGGCTGTGCGGAGAATTTTCTGTTCAGAATTTTTGTTTGTGGGTGACGACAAACAACCCGCTTCGTGCCGGTGGCTGCGTCAGGGGCCCGCCTCGACACGCTGGATGAGACTCAGGTCGTCGCCTGACCGGCCTTCGTAGAATCGTCGTACGCATTTCTCCCTTCCGCAAACCTCCCCTATCCATTTTGCACAGAATGCGCAATCCTCAATAGGCATGCGGGTCAGCCGCGATAGGAAATGCTACCGCTACTAGTTTCCGCGATTGACCCTGTCTTTGGAGTGCTTCACAGTGCCTTCAGTACTCCCCAGCCTAAGACATTCTTAGGACGTATCTCACGCGGAAGCATCAAGTTATCGGCTTTAGCTAGTGTTCATGCAGGTCAGAGCGAAAACAGGAGATCAGCAGCGCGGAGTCACCATCGGCCAGATAACATGTCCGCCCTGGTTGGCAAAGAAAAAGCCTGGGTTACCTGTCCCCATTGGTTCCCGCAGTTGAAACAACGTTTTTGCGGTCCGATGTTGGAGATCGAATCGCTCTGGCAGCGCGGGTACGCTTCGGGATTGTTAGCCCCCGTTGTTCCGGACATGGCCTTCGCTGCCCCTTTTCTAGCCATTTTATAAAACCGATGTAGCTGTAACCGCTCTTGATCCAATCCAGGGCCTACGATGTCCGAGTCGCACTGATCATCAAATTTGCCCTTCGGGTTCTCAACCCAGCGTACCGAACAATTTAGGATTTCTCTGTAGTTTGTTTGGAATTAGGCTTTAGGGAAATCTGCGCTCGACTGGCGACAAATGCCACGCAATCGGTCTAGCGGGCTAACTGATTAACGGTCTGAGCGGAAGAACTCGGCACTGGTATGGTCGCCACCACCGTAGTTCCTTTTTTGTCGGAAAGAATCTCGAAGCGACCTCCGAATTGCTTAATTCGCTCGCGCATCCCTTGAATGCCGACTCCTACTTCTTTGTGCGATCCGTTTCCTAATGAAGGCATACCTTTGCCTTGGTCTCGCACCTCTACCTTCACTTCGTTTTCATCGCGCGTGACACGGATGGCAGCAACACGACTTCCCGAATGACGATGAATGTTCGTGAGGCATTCCTGAACAACCCGGAAGATGGCGGTTTCGAGTTCGGGTGGGAGTCGCTCGAAATTACCTGGAATGCCTAAGTTCACTTTGATTTTGCTGCGCTCTTCAAATCCTTCCAGAAATAAGCGGAGAGCGGATGAGAGGCCGACTTCATCCAGTAGAGGGGGATGCAAGAGATGGGAGATGGTGCGCAGTTGATTCGATAGTTCCTTCACAAGGCCGACACTCTCTGTAATCGCTTTCACGGCACCAGGAGGAAGTTTTCCATGTTCGTACGCCAGAGGAGTCAGGTTTATGCTCAGTGCAGCCAATATCTGTCCCGCACTGTCATGCAGTTCGCGAGCGATGCGCCGCCTTTCCTCGTCCTGCGTCTTCAGCAACTGGCCAGAGAGCATGCGCAAGGCTTCTTCCGCTCGCTTTCGCTCAGTAATGTCGCGGATGGTGCTGGTCACGACAAGACCTTCTTCAGTTTCCAGCGGACTCAGGCTGATCTCGATCGGAATCGCGTGACCATCTTTGTGAAGCCCGTAGAGTTCCAGGCCTGCACCCATGGCGCGGACGCGAGGTTCGAGAAAGAAACCCTCTCGATGCCCCAAGTGTGAGTCTCGGAAACGCGGAGGCATCAGCATCTCAATCTCACGATCCAACAACTCTTCTCGTTCATAACCGAATAGCCGTTGCACCTGGGCATTAGCCAGCACAATCTTTCCCGTGCGATTCACCACGAGCATTGCGTCCGGTGCCGACTCCAACAGTCCACGAAACTTCACCTCTGCTTGCTTGAGCTCCGCAGTGCGCTCTTGAACCCGCTCTTCCAATTGGGCATGTGCCTCTTGTAGTGCAACCTGCGCGTCCTGCAGCGCCGTGACCAACTTGCCTTTGGTCTCCGAGGCTTCTCCAGCCTCTGCGCGTTCCGTTATCACTGCCCCTAACACCAGTCCGGTTATGGCGGTTATACCAATGAAAATCTGCAGAAGTGCAGCATCGTGAATAGGGTTATGTTTTGCGAAAGGCCCATTCCCGTGTGCTGTGCCCCAGACTGATATTGCCGCGATCAGAAATGTTGCGATCGCGGCCCCAAACGTTCGAAAACGAATGGCTGCCCAAATCACGAATGGGAATGCCAGAAAGGCCAGAGCGTCGTCTTTCAATCCAAGTCCCAGCCGACCAAAAAGTGCAAGGCATGTCGCTACGAGCCCGAACAGCAGCACCAGTGGCTCAGTGATGCCTGGTGTCCTAAACGATCTTATGAGTTCTCGACGTGTAACAAAGAACATCGGCGTAATGATCAGTACGCCCATGGCGTCGCCAAGCCACCAAACCTGCCATGCAGTACTGAAACCAGACCAGGCACGCACGTGCGTCAGGAGAAGTGTTATCACGCCTACAGAGGCAGCAATCATCGGAGCTACTGCAGCACCCAAAGCCATCAACCCCAAAACGTCCCGCAGCCGTTCAAGGGAGGGTCTGTCCTTTGCGAATTGGCGCACCAGATAGCCGCCCACTAAAGCGCTCGATGTATTGCCGAGTGCGATTCCCACGCCGGATAACGTTGGAATGGGGCTTAGAAAGTTAACCAAGAACGCGCCTAAGGCGATTGCGGGCCAGACTGCGTAACCCCAGAGCAACACGGATGCCAGCGCAACACCCGAAGCGGGCCACACGGGTGAGACGTTGCCACTTGTGAATGGCACGGCGAGGCCAAGTTTACCGGCAGCGAGGTAAAGGGCGAAGACGAGCGCCAATCGCACGGCATAGTTTTGGAATGCACCACGTGAAAGATCGTGGCGCCATTGCCGCTCTGCTTCAGCATCTCCGTCGATCGTATGCATCTGAAAAACCCAAAAGTAAAGGACGGGCGGGACTTTCAAGTGCGACAATGCTACTACATTGCGGACTGCCGGAAAACCGCGAACCATGCGTCCCCACGGCTCTCCACTGATGGATGACATATGTGTCGGCCATATTGCCTCCACTGACTAATACCGCGCGGAGGCAAATGATCGGAATTTGGTAGTCAGTTGGAGTCACGTACTGTAAACAGCAGAAATCAAAGGACTGGCGGAGAGGGAGGGATTCTACACCGCCGTCCTGGGACCCGCGTAAACAGAGGCTAAATCGCTGGAACTAAAAGATCGTGGTATCGGCCCACTTGATTTTGCCGATCTTACTGGCATTCGTCCTGGCTCGGACAAACCGCGTCTCGGTAGCCCGACGGTAGCCGTACCATACCTCGTCTCCTGCCGGAAGTAAACTCACCCACGTAGTCGCGCAACGCCCGCACCGTCTGTTTAAGGTTGGACGACTACCCACCGCGAGCCGATTTTTCTCACGCTCAGAATTTCATCGGTTGTCTTCAGCGTGTATTCACCATCCGAATCCTGTCATCCCGACGTGGGTTCACCGGTCGGGAGTAATTTCTCACGGTCCTTAGTAGATCAAACTGCTCGCTGCTCCACCGCCGTTTGCTGTGTCATTTCGCCGACTGGCTCCGGGTGATTCGCGTATTGAGCCGCGAGCAGCAGGAGCTACTCCTCAGCTACTACCTCCTGGGCAAGCCTCAGATCGTGCTCTCTAAACTCCCAAACCACCCAGACGGTGTGTTCCTTCCTCATCCGGACGGTGTCAAACTGGCGGGTCCTACCGGCCCTTCTCCGACGCCTCAAGAGTAGCGGCATCAGGGTGGTCAGCATCTGAGCGAACGCGCCCCCTTCACGGCGGCTTGCAACTTCTCCCGGGTCTTGACCGCACCGTCCACTTCAGATACGCCGAACGTGCCGTCCTTAAACTTCTCAATCCGTTCTTCGGTGATGATCGATCCGGGGGGAATCGCGTTGACCAGAATCCGATGCTCTGCAAGTTCTTTGGCCATGGCCTGAGTGGTCGACCAAAGACCGAGTTTGGCTGCGCCGTAGGCCGACAGCATCCCGGTGGGCCGGAATGCGTCGGTGGACAAGAAGTTGATGATGCGACCACCATGACCGGCGCTGATCATAGCCTTAGCCGCGAACTGGGCGAGGAAATAGGCACCTTTGAGATCGGTGTCGACCGTTTGGTCCCACACCTCCTCGCTCACCTCGCTGAACATGCTCGGCGGGAAAACGGCGGCGTTGTTGACAAGGATGTCGATCCGCCCGAACCGCTCCGCCGCCTGATCGATCACCTTCTGCGAATCCTGCAGGCTGCCGATGTCTGATTGCAAACCCAATGCTTGCCCTCCGGCTGCGGCGACCTGTGACTCGACGCGCTGTAGCGCCTCAAGCCCGCGTCCCGTCAGCACAACGGAGGCGCCGGCCTGGGTCAATCGCTGCACGATCGCCTCACCAAGACCTCTCATTTTCCAATCAACTTCCTAACGCGCGCTCCACGACTTCCTTTTCAAACATGGATGAGCTGTTTGAGCGAATTTCCAGTCATCTGTCCAAACTGCTGTTTAACCTGCCGCACGTGTTCAACAATGGAACCGAATGACGGGCGTGACGCGAGGGCCTTGGCTCGCTCTCGACCCAAATTCGTCAATGCAATCTGGTACGCGTTGTGGTGTTTTGTCACCCGAATGAGCTGTTTCGCCTCCAGGTAGGCGAGGATATGGTAGTAACGCGGATCCCAAGGCCCATAATGATGCCGAATCATCGCGGACTCCACTGCGTCGCCGACATGACTTACGTTGGGAGATGGAGCGACTTCTGCAGATTTCGTCGCCACTGCCGCAGCGAAGAAATCAGCATAGCGATTGAGAAAATCGAGCTTTGCCATCTTTGTTAACCCGTCTATTCGACCCGCCGTGCCACAGACTTCGAGCAGAAGCATCAGCCGAGCCGCATGAAACTCAAGAACGTCATCTGCCGCGAGCGGCAGGCTGACAGGATGAGCGGCTAGATGTTTGATCGATTTCATAACGGGTTTGAAACAACGATGAAGGCTTGAAAGAAAAACAATTGTCGTTGCAGAGGACCGCAAACCATCCGAAGACGTTAGCGCTGCCCTTTAGCTTGAAACTGATCCGACGTCGCAGCATAGGCGCGTGCGAGGTTTCGGTTTCCGTATTGGGTCACAAACATGCGGCAGACTGCCTGCGACTATCGATCTGCTTGCTTTATGAAATTGGTGTAAATATTTATATAATTGCCCAACCTTACGCATTTGCTTGGAAGCGGCTGTAATGTATTTAAGATTCAAAGTTGGACGACCGCCTTTTCGCGTGCTGTCGCCTCGTTAACCCGGCTGCGTCAGACTAGTGGGGTCGAATTGTTAGGCCAGCCCATACGGCGAGACACGGAAAGACTGGATCGCCGATAGCCTTCTGACTGTTTATGCGGACCGCGCATGATCGCGGTCTGCATTGCACAAATGGCTCATTCAGCGCGCAGGATCGCACTCATCTACGATGCAAGGCTGACTTATGATCTTAAGGTGATGACTGGGGTTGCCGCGTACCTTCAGGAAGGCCATCACTACAGTGTCTTCATCGAAGAGAACGCCCTCAAAGACCAGCGGCTACCTGACCTGCGCTCGTGGGAAGGTGATGGGATTATCGCGGACTTTGATGATCCTGCGGTCGCCCGACTTGTGACACAGTCCCGATTGCCAGTCGTCGGGTTCGGCGGCGGTTATGGATGGTACGTGGAAGGATCCGTCCCCTATTTCTACACAAACAATCAGGCAATCGCGACACTCGCTGCCGATCATTTGCTCGATCGAGGGTTCAAGCATTTCGCGTTTTGTGGTTACGCACGAAGTGCCATCAATGGCTGGTCGCAGGAGCGCGAGGAGGCGTTCGTCAAGTACGTCAAAAAGCGAGCGACATCCTGCGCTGTTTTTCAAGATCTCGAGCGGTTGAAAGGTATCCGGGACGCCCCTAACTGGGCCGCTCTGCAACGTTCATTGGGAGAATGGTTACGCGCACTCCCCAAGCCGCTTGGCGTTATGGCGGCCAACGACAACCGCGGCCGGCAGGTGCTTGAGGCGTGCCGCGCGTACGAATTGGCAGTGCCCGACGAAGTGGCAGTCATTGGAGTGGACAATGACGAGCTATTGTGTCGATTGAGTAGTCCTCCTCTGAGCAGTGTGGAACAGGGCGCCCGAAAACTAGGCCACGCCGCGGCCGCCTTGCTGGATCGCATGATGCAGGGTCGAAGTTCTCGGCAGCGGCATTTCGTAATTGATCCTACGGGTGTCGTCACACGACAATCGACCGATGTGTTAGCGATTGATGACCCAAAGGTGGCACAGGCGATGATCTTTATTCGCGATCGCGCGTCGGAGGGAATCAAAGTCCCAGACGTCGTGAGCGCCGTCGCGATTTCTCGTTCCGGCCTGGAAACCCGTTTCGCGTCCGTTCTCGGCTACTCCATCCGTACAGCTATACGTCACACACAGCTTGAACGCGCGAGGCGACTTGTAACAGAGACGGACGTACCGCTGAAGCAAGTTGCTTCCGAGACAGGGTTCAGATCGGTCCAACACATGACTACGCTTTTTGTGAAGGCGTTCGGACAGCCCCCAGGCAAGCATCGTCGCGGGGCGACGGTGTGACTCAGACTTGGGATGGACGGTCTGGGCAAGCAGCGCCATTCTGTATTTGCTCACGACGCTAATCTCGAAGCGGTTTATGCAAATCTGTAAATCACGAACCCAATTAAGTAAACCAGCGCTATTGAGCCAGTCTGCTGCTAAGCAGTAACCTTCATGCTCTGCCTCGCGGTTGAGCTGTGTGGCCGTCCCAGGCTGGCTAATACGACATGAATACGACACCAAACAAGTTGGAAGGAAGGGCGGCCCTCGTCACGGGTGCAGGTCGCGGGGTTGGAAAAGGGATCGCCCTTGAGCTGGCGCGCGCGGGTTGCCGTGTGGCAGTCAATTACCAGTCCTCGCCTGATCTGGCGGAAGCGACGGTGGCCGAAATCAGAGCTATAGGCGGAGAGGCGTTTTCCATCCAAGGTGACGTCGGAGCCGCTTCCGACGTGCGGGAGATGATAGCCGGAACGATATCGCGTTTTGGTGGACTCGATGTCTTGGTTAACAACGCCGGAGTCCAAACATGGAAGCCCTTCCTGGAAGTCAGTGAGACCGACTGGGACCAAGTCATCAACACGAACCTCAAAGGTTGTTTTCTGTGTTCGCAGACTGCGGCTCTTTATATGAAGGACCAGGGCGGCGGCGCAATTATGAATATCGGATCTGGCTGCAACAAACTGCCCTTCCCCAATTTGGTTGCCTACACCGCGAGCAAGGGGGGAATCGAGATGCTCACGAAGGTTGCGGCAGTGGAGCTTGGTCGTTACGGCATTCGGGTCAATTGCATCGCCCCAGGCGCAATCGAAATCGAACGCACGCGGTTGGAAAATGGAGACTACGCCCGGCTTTGGGGCGAAATAACACCTCTGGGACGCGTGGGTACTCCCGCCGATGTCGGACAGGCAGTCGTCTTTCTCGCGAGTGACGAGGCATCATTCGTTAGCGGGCAGACAATATACGTTGATGGCGCGGTGTTCACGCAAGCAACTTGGCCGTATCGGCGCGAACGCGAAGACGAGAAACAGCCTGAGACCGCAAAGGACCAGCAGATTGCTTTCTGAACTTAATCAGCTCTCCCCATGTTCAAGCTGAATTCCAAGACGGCACTCATGAAGAAGAGGTCTATGGCATTTAATCGCAGGCAGTTTCTTTGGGCTGCTTCGGCAGGTGCTGCAGGGCTAGCACTGCCGAGTGCCGGATTTGCACAACCAACCAGACCTCGCGCTAAATTCAAACTGGGTTTGGGTACCTACACTTTTAGGGCCTTGGATCTTGACCACCTCATTGCTCGTTGCAAAGAAATGAATCTGCACTTTATTGAGCTATCTCACCCCCAATACATGTTGCCGCAAGCGAAGCTCGATGAGTTTCGTTCCGTCAGTGCGCAACTGAAGTCAGGCGGATTGGACTTGATGTCGTGGTTTTGTGGACATCTCACCGAGAGCTCAGAAGTCGAAGCTATGGTGGAGGGTGCTCGATCTGTTGGAGTGAAGACCGTGTCGGGATCAGCTGAGCGCTCTTTGTTGGAGGAGATCAACACAGCTTGTGCCAAAGCTGGCTTAGGTTTTGGGATTCACAATCACTATTTTCGTGACCGTAAGTTTCTTTATGAGTCACCTGAAGATGTCCTTTCGGCGATCAAGGGACACTCTCATATCTTTTCTACCTTGGATACGGGACACATGATCGCATTAGGGATTGATCCGACGGACGCTTATCGCAAAATGAAAGGACATGTTCGGATTATTCATATTAAAGACGAAGATGTTCCCGGGCACTCCGTCGTACTGGGCAAAGGAAAGGGAAACATCGCACGGTTCATTCAGTCAGTTGCACACGATTCATTCCCGGGCCTCGTCGCGATTGAATTCGAGGAGGGCAATGATCCAAAAGAAGAAGTCTCAGAATGCGCTCAGTACGTTCACGGGCAAGTGCGTCTCGAGTCGTAACGAATTCATGGGCACAGTACCTTGATTTAGCCCGAGCTTATTGTGGCAACGCGAACGCCACATAGCTAGAGCCGGAGGGCGCCCCCCATTTGCCTCCCCCGGCTGCAATGACCACAAATTGCCGCCCGTTCACTTGGTAGGTCGCTGGCGTTGCATTGCCGGCGGCGGGAAGAGTCGTCTCCCAGAGAAGCTTGCCGGTATCTTTATCAAAAGCACGAAACTTCTTGTCGTAGTTGGTAGCTCCAATAAAGAGCAGACCTCCCGCTGTCAGCACCGGACCACCATAATTCTCGCTGCCGGTTTGCTTCAGACCCTTCGCGGCCAGCTCGGGATACTCTCCTAGAGGAAGCGTCCAGTCAATTTTTCCCGTGTCAAGGTTGATTGCATTGAAAGTCCCCCAGGGTGGCTTGATCGCCGGGTAACCTTCGGAATCGAGAAATTT
>Ga0207693_10001519_pt1 | contig 20479 bp, 16 predicted proteins | sample LARL81metaG_FD_184347 | JGI IMG/M metagenome (GOLD analysis project Ga0207693, IMG submission 184347) | Corn, switchgrass and miscanthus rhizosphere microbial communities from Kellogg Biological Station, Michigan, USA - LAR L8-1 metaG... | ecosystem: Host-associated > Plants > Roots >... | reverse complement strand
GTTTCGACTTATGACGCGGAAGCTGTGCCCGTGCAGATGCATCGGGTGCCACCACGCCGTCTCGTTGTGCAGCGCCAGCACGCAGGTTTGGCCGCGCTTGAGCGTAACGAGCGGTGGCATATCCGGCTGGCCGTCGCCGGTCATGGACATGCCGTTCATTGCCCAGGTCGCGCCGCCCATACCGATCATTCCCATCCCGCCCATTGCGCCGCCGCTACTCATCATGCCCATCCCACCCATCATCCCGCCCTGCAATGCGATCTCGTGGCACTCGGCGGCAGCAAGATCAGGCTCGGGTAATGGGTTGGCCGGTAGCCTTCGCGGCGCGTCGGGTGAGTGATCTCGGGCTGGTTTTTCGGAGGCGTAGGCGAGATCGATCAGCTTGTAGGCGAGATCCTGGTAGAAATCGTCGATGACGCGGTAGCTCTGACCCGGCTTTCCATCCATGTCGATGATGAGGTCGGCACGCATCGCCGGCCCGAGCACCAGCCGACCGCGTTCGGGTGCATGCGGATCGCAGGGCTGCCCGTCATAGGCGATGACGATCGGCTGGTGCCCCTCAAACCGTAGCCCGACGATCCGGGCGAGGGCTGCGTTGACAATGCGGAGCCTGACCCGTTCGCCAGTACTCACGGATACGCGGTCGCGAACGCGGCCATTGACCGTGACGGTATTGCCGATACGGCCCGACATGCCCGCTTCCATGCGGTTGCCGAAGCCGGGTGCGATCCGGCCCTTATCGTCGAGCCGCCAGTCCTCGATCACCCACAACAGGTCGCGATCGACCGGGACCGGCTCGCGTTCCTGGACGATCAGTGCGCCGGCAAGCCCGCGTCCAAGCTGTTGCAGCGTGTCGGCATGCGGGTGATACCAGAACGTGCCGGCATCGGGCGGCGTGAAGTCGTAGGTGAAGCTCTCGCCGGGGCGGATCGGCGGTTGCGTCAGGCGCGGAACCCCGTCCATTGCATTTGGCAGGCGGATGCCGTGCCAATGGACCGTCGTGTCCTCACCGAGCTTGTTGTTCACCACCAACCGGAGTGGATCGCCTTGGCGAACCCGGAGTTCCGGGCCGGGCACGGTGCCATCATAAGTCCAGACAGCGGTATCGGGGTGGCCGTCGCCGGTCAGGTTGACGACCGCGGTCTTCGCGGTAAGCCGGTATTTCTTGATCTCGGTTTCCGCGAAACTACGGCGCAGCGGGAGCGCCGAGCCCAATGCAGCGGTTCCCGCACTCAACATGAGTGCGCGTCTCGATACTTTCATTCGACAAATCCTCGCGACCGCCGCCCGGCTTAATCGGGCGGGCGGGCTGGTTCAGCCTGAAGAGAGTCTCAGGCCGCGAGGATCGGTGGCGAGAGTTCGGGTTTGACGGATATTCCCGAGAGCGCTTCCGGCGCGAGATCGTAATCGAGCGGTGCCCACTCGAACGCGGCAGCTACCGAGACCGGCGAGGCCGGAAGGGCGGACACCGTGAGACAGCCGACATGATCGACACAGTTCGGCATATGGCCGGTGCAAGGCGGTTGAGGCCCGTCGCACCCGCCTGCCATGTCGGCGCGAACGCCCATCTGCCCAATCGCCATGCTCGACGGCAACGCTTGAATCGTTGCGCCGACGAAGAACGCCAGCGCCAAGCAAACCGTCAGGAGACGTTTCGGGATCGTCGCCATGCCGCAAAAACATGGGCGGCTGATGAACACGGGTCAACCCTGTCGGATCGGACATTGGCATCGTCGCCGTTTCGGAACCTCGCAATGACACGCGATTTCCTGGACTCACTATCCGAGAAGCTGCAAGCTCCCTCCCTCAGCGTGCCCACTCGGGACGATGATACAACCAAGATCGAGACGTATTGGGGAGGACATCAATGAAAAGGGTTGATCGAAGGTCAGCGTTGAAAATTGGCTTTGCTGCCGCTTCGGGTGCCGTGATCCGCCCGGCTGCTGCACAAACGACGGACGCCCTCGCGGGGAAGGATACAAGCCCCTGGCCGGGCGTAGTCGTGCGCACCTATGGCGAGAGTCCGTCTCTAATCCCTGGATTTAAGACTGTTTCGATGCGCGACATCATCATGCAGCCGGGGTCAAAGACCGCTGGTCCGCCAATGCCTAATCCGATGGTGTGCCATATCCTCGAAGGCGAGATGCGGATCGATCAGGAGGGTAAGACCTTTACTGCAAAGAAGAACTTCTGTTGGACCTGCAACAAGGACACAAAGGAGCAGGCGTTCAACGACGGGAGCGTCGTTGCTGTGATGCGGATCACTGATCTGGTGGCCTAACATTGTTCCTTACCGGTCTGATTCACACGCAGACGCTTCATTAGAGGCGCTGACACAGGCGGTTCACCCAAGTCGCCTGGGATGGGCGCTTGCTCCTCGCCCTTTGCATCCGCCTTTCTCTGGTCTCGCCGCGCGGCAGCATCATCTTGGGGCGCAACCGACCTCCATTGCCCGGCGAGCCGGCGAGAGCCTACCGGCGTGCGCTTCGTCTTCGGCATCGGAGTTGGTTCTGAGGGACGGCGCGGTCTCACGCTCGCGAACCGTCCTGGTGGCGGTCATCTTCGCCTATGGAATTCTCATTCTCGGCGTCGTTGCCTTCATCGACTCAGGGGCCTACACCATAGGCTCGGGACATTATGAGGACTCTGGACCGAGTGGTGCCCAGGAGAAGACTCGAACTTCCACGAGCTTTCGCCCACTAGAACCTGAATCTAGCGCGTCTACCAATTCCGCCACCTGGGCGCCTCGGGACAGCCGGAATAAGCCCCACACCCCCCGATGTCAATCTGCGACATTGCGCGGTAATGGCGTCGGTGTCGGTTTCACGATCTCAAAATAGCCCAACTCGCATTGTAAATCTTCGACCGGTGGCGACTTGGTTGCGCACCGGGTTTGGACGAGTGAGATGCAAATCGTAACGCGGTTTGGCTGAAAAGAGGCCGGTCGCACATTTCAATTTTAAGGAGAGCTGCCGCTGCAGACCCGCTGCAGGTGCAGCGGGGTTAACTATTCCCACAACGGTTGATTGTGGACGCCGGCAAACGCGGGCACCGGCTGTGAGCATATGGTTGGCGCCAGCCAACGCTTCGCCGATCGGGGGGCGCTGCGCTATAGAAAGGCGGCGTAGGCGAGCCGCACGTGGGAGAGAACATGAGAAGTCGTCGCACCGCGGTGCTCGGCGGATCCGGGTTTATCGGCCGCTATGTCGTCAAGCGGCTGGCCGCCCGCGGCGATGTGGTCCCGGTCGGGTGCCGCCACGCGGAAGCGGCAAAGTTCCTGCGGCCCATGGGCGATGTCGGACAGGTCGAGCCGCTCAATGTCGCCCTCGATGACGAAGTCGTGCTGCCGGCGCTTCTCGCCGGAAGCGGCGCGCTGGTCAATTGCGTCGGCATCTTGCGGGAGAGCGGATCACAGACCTTCGAGCGGGTCCACCACACCGGTCCGGCCGTGCTCGCCCGGATTGCGCGCGATGCGGGGGTGGAGCGATTCGTCCATATCTCGGCGATCGGGGCGGAGCCGCGTTCCGCTTCTGCCTATGCCCGCACCAAGGCAGCCGGCGAGGCGGCGGTCCGGGATGCCTTCCCGACCGCGACGATCCTGCGGCCGTCGGTGGTGTTCGGCCCCGAGGACCAGTTCTTCAACCGCTTTGCCGCAATGGCGATGATCATGCCGGTGCTGCCGCTGATCGGCGGCGGGGAAACTCGGTTGCAACCGGTCTATGTCGGCGATGTCGCCGATGCGGTGATCAAATGCCTCGAGGAGCCGGCAACCGCCGGACGCACCTATGAGCTCGGGGGCCCCAGGACCTATACGTTCCGCGAGCTGCTCGAGTTGCTGCTGCAAGAGATCCGCCGCAAACGCTGGTTTCTCGACCTGCCCTTCGGGGTTGCCGGGGTGCAGGCGCGATTGATGTCGATTCTCCCAAACCCGCCGCTGACGCCGGACCAGGTCGAGCTCTTGAAGCGCGATAACGTCGTCTCGCCCGGCGCATTGACCCTTTCGACCCTGGGTATCGCGCCGACCCCGGTAGAAGCCATCCTGCCGAGTTATCTCGACCGCTTTCGGCGGGGCGGCTGGTACGAGCGGCGGCAGTCGGCGTGACCCGCCTTTTGCAACCGGGTTTGTTCCGCTAAGGTCGCGCCGATTTTATTGGTGGGGACGGCATCATGGCAGCGCTGGGCAAGGTTCTGTGGCTCATCGCCGCGCTCGTTTTTGGAGGCAGGGCGATGGCTGCGGATCTCGAAAACACCCTCTACATGGATGTGCCCGCCGGGCGCGTCGTCATCGAAATGCGGCCCGATCTCGCGCCCGAAACGGTTGCGCAGATCAAGGCGCTGGTGCGCCGGGGCTTTTATGACGGCATCGTTTTCCATCGCGTGATCGACGGCTTCATGGCGCAGACCGGCGACCCCAAGGGGGACGGCACCGGCGGCTCGGGCCACAAGCTCAAAGCCGAGTTCTCGGATGAAAAGCATGTGCGCGGCGTCGTTTCGATGGCGCGTGCCTCCGACCCGAACAGCGCCGACAGCCAGTTCTTCATCATGTTCGCGCCGGCACCGTCGCTCGACGGAAAATACACGATCTGGGGCAAGGTTACGTCGGGTATGGAATACATCGACCAGATCAAGAAGGGCGATTCCGCTCGCAACGGCACGGTCGCCAACCCCGACAAGATCATCAAGATGCAAGTCGCCGCCGACACCCAGAAGAAGCCCTAAGCAACTGCCGGTGGTAGCTCCTCATCCTCCCGCTGCGCGGACCTCTCCTACTTCCCGCTTGCAGGGAGAACGCTGGGGTGCAGGGCTCTCGCTGCAGAAAAACTCCGGGCAGCTTGCAAAAAAAGCGGCAACCGGCTGGCTCGCCTCGCTCGCCGTCTACCGCGAACCGCGGCTAATCGCGGTGCTGTTGATGGGGTTTGCGAGCGGGCTGCCGCTCGCGCTGACCTTCGGGACATTGTCCTTTTGGTTGTCGGAGGTTGGCGTCTCGCGCACGTCGATCGGCCTCTTCGCACTGGTCGGAATTTCCTACAGCCTCAAATTCCTGTGGTCGCCGGCGATCGACCGGCTACCGATCCCGATCCTGACCACCCGTCTCGGGCGGCGCCGCGGCTGGGCACTGGCGATCCAACCGCCCCTTGGACTGGCGATCCTGTTGCTCGGCCTCACCGATCCGAGCGTCGATCCCGGCTTGACCGCGCTCGCCGCCGTGATCGTCGCGTTTCTGTCGGCGAGCCAGGACATCGTTATCGACGCTTACCGGATCGAGCTGTTGCGGCCCGAAGAACAGGGCGCCGGCGCCGCCGCGACGCAGTGGGGCTACCGCTTCGGGATGCTCGCCGCGTCGGCGGGGGCGCTCTACGCCGCGAGTTTCGGCGGTTGGAGCTTCGCCTATGCGTTGATGGCCGCGCTGATGTTCATCGGGATGGCCGCGGTATGGTTCACTCCCGAGCCGGGGGGCATTCGCCCGCTCGACCCGTTGCCCGGTGATTCACCGCTCGGCCGCATTGCTGCTTGGCTCGAGCGCGCAGTCGTCGCACCCTTCGCCGATATGCTCGGCCGCCGCGGGGCGCTCGCGATCCTTTCTTTCGTGATCCTCTACAAATTCGGCGACGCGCTCGCCGGAACGATGTCGAATCCGCTCTACGTCTCACTCGGGTTCACCAAGGTCGAGGTCGCGAATATCGGCAAGGCCTATGGTTTCGTGGCCAGCCTCGCCGGTCTCGCTGCCGGAGGCGTCGTCGTGCTGCGGCTCGGTATTTTCCGTGCCCTCCTCGTCTGCGGCGTCCTGCAGATGCTTTCGAACCTGATGTATGTACTGCAGGCCTGGGTCGGGCACGATGTGCCGACCCTGGCGCTGACGATCTGGGTCGAGAACCTGACCGGCGGGATGGGGTCGGCGGCTTTCGTCGCCTACCTGTCCGGATTGTGCAATATCGCCTTTACGGCAACGCAGTACGCGCTGCTCACCTCGCTTGCGGCGATCGGCCGGACGACTTTGTCGGCCTCGGGCGGCGCGCTCGCCGACATGCTCGGGTGGAGCCCGTTTTTTGTCCTTGCAACGGTCGCCTGCGTACCAGGCCTCTTGCTGCTCGTCTGGATCATGCGGCTGCAACCGACCCCGCAGGCCGCGCATCAGTCGTAGGAAAACAGCCTGCTGCGATGCCGTTTGAGCCAGATCCGCGCTGCCGTGCTCTCGGACGAAAGACTTTCCACCAGACGCCAGAAGCGTGGCCCATGGTTCATCTCGGCGAGATGCGCTACCTCATGGGCGACGACATAGTCGATGACCCACTCGGGCGCAAAGATCAGCCGCCAGCTGAATGAGAGGTTTCCCTGTCCGGAGCAGCTCCCCCATCGGCTCTTCGTATCGCGGACGTTGACCCGCGTCACCTTGCGTCCGATCCGGGCCGCTAGTGGACGCGCCCGGCGGGCGAACTCGCTCCGCGCCATGGCTACAAGGTGATCACGGACCCGGCGCTCGACATGCGCGGGATCGCCCCCTACTCGGATCTCGCCATTGCGGATCGCTACGGGGGGTGCCGCGGCGGCGTCTTCGCGCCGGATGCGATGGGGAATGCCGAGCACCGGGACGATGACGCCCTCGGCAAAAGGCACCGGCTGCGGCAGGGCTGCAAGGCGGGCGGCGATCCAGCCCCGTTTCGCCGCAAGAAACCGCAGACCCTGGCTCGTCGGCACACCCGGGGGCAGCACCAGCTCGACCTTGCGTTCGGCCGCGTCAACGCGCAGCGCGATCCGCCGCGCCCGCGAACTGACCCGGATCGAGACGTGCCCGCTAGGATCGTCCGCCGCCACACTCCGGACTCGGATATCCCTCAATGCCAATGCCTTGCCACCTGCTACGAAATGCGAGCCTAAGCCGGCGACAGGGCACGGCGAAGCATCGGCGCAAGGCTGCCAGAAACGTCAGTACACGCCTCCGCGATCCCTGCTTTAGTCGATGCGGGCCGGCGAATCGCCGCCCACACGGGCAGGCGGTTTGTCACACGGTTTCCCGATCGATCAGGTGAATAAACGAGCCGAAAACGGTGCCGCGCCGCGAGCCGCACGCCGCGAGATTATCCTTTTTCGTGCCGACCACCGAAAAGAGCGGGTCGGCGGTCTCTTGCCGTATGACTGTCGCGTAGTGAAACTCGTGTCCTCGAAAGCGCGTGCCGGCCGCCCCGAGCGGAGTGGCGCCCATCAAAATCGCCCGCCGGTAACCGAGATGCAGCCCGGGTTGAGCAAAGCTCGTCACCACAGGCAGCAGTCCGGACATCCGCCGACCGCGCCCTTGTCGATCGATCAGAACGTCGCCTAGAACCATATAGCCGCCGCATTCGCCATAGATCGCGGCCCCACCGCCGGCAGCCCGGCGGAGACCGGTGATGAAGGTCTCCCCCGATGCGAGCCGATCCGCCCACAGCTCTGGGTAGCCACCAGGCAGATAGACGGCATCTGCGGTGGCGCCGGGCGGCTCGTCCGCGAGCGGCGAGAAGAAGGCGAGTTCGGCGCCCTCGCTCCGCCAGCCTTCGAGCAGAGCGGGATAGGCAAAGCAGAATGCCTCGTCGCGGGCTACCGCAATGCGTTGACCCAAAGGCTGCACCGGAACGGCCCTCGCCGCAGCCGTGAGCACCGAGCCCAGGGCCAAGCTCAACAACCGCTCGACGTCGATTGAGGCGCGGATATGGCCGGCGCAGCGCTCGATGACGGTGTCGGTTTCGCCATTTTCGTCAGCCGGCACGAGACCGAGATGACGTGACGGGAGAACCAACTCCGGATCGGTCGGCAACGTGCCGAGGCAGCCGAGGTACGGCAGATGCCGAGCCGTCGCTCCTGCGAGCAACTCGGCATGGCGGTCGCTCGCAACGCGGTTGAAGATCACGCCCGCGAGCGGTACCAGCGGATCATGGGCGGCGAAGCCGCGCAACAACGCAGCCACCGAAGCGCCTTGTCCCCGCGCATCGACGATCAGCACGACCGGCCAGCCGGTCACCCGCGCGAGTTCGGCCGTCGAGCCGTCCTCGCCCTCCGGCCCAGTCCCGTCGAACAATCCCATGACGCCTTCGCAGAGAACGATATCGGCGCAGGCTTCGAGTTCGCCGACGAGCGCGGCGAGCGTCGCCCGCCGCATCCCCCACACATCAAGGTTCAGACAAGCCTCGCCCGCCGCTGCAGCATGAAAGGTCGGATCGATGAAGTCGGGTCCCGCCTTCGCCGTCGCGATACGTAATCCGCATCGGCGCAGATAACGCGCCAGACCGGCGGTAACGAGAGTCTTGCCGCTACCCGAGGCGGGGGCGGCAAGGATCAGCCCACGCCCGGTCACGCTGGGTTGCTTCCTCCGAGCGCGCCAATCCAGTCGAGTGCGGTGCGCAGCCGAACGACCTCGCCGATGACGACGATCGCCGGAGCCCTGACATCGGGCGCTGCGGCTGCGATTTCTCCGAGGGTCGACACCAGCACCGACTGCTCGGGCGTCGTCGCCTTGCTGATGATGGCCATCGGCTCGTCGGTGCGACGCCCGGCGGCAAGCAGCCGCTCGGCGATCTTCGACAGATGGCGCGAGGCCATGTACAGCACGAGAACCGGGGCGCCGCGGGCAATTGCGTTCCAATCGAGCCCGCCGGGGACCGCGCCGTCGCTGTCGTGCCCGGTCAGGAAGGTGACCGCGGAATTGGTGTCGCGATGGGTGACCGGAATCCCGGCGTAGGCGAGCCCGCCGATCCCGGCGGTGATCCCGGGGACGATGCGGAACGGGATGCCGGCACCCGCGAGCGCCAGCGCCTCTTCTCCGCCGCGCCCGAACACGCAAGGATCGCCGCCCTTCAGCCGCAATACGCGCTGGCCGGCCTGCGCCAGGCGGATCAGCCGCAACGAAATGTCCGGCTGGCTCGGCGAGGGCCGGCCGCCACGCTTGCCGGCATACTCGAGCACGGCGCCGGGCCGGGCCAAACGCAAGATCCGCGGATCGACCAGCGCGTCATAAGCCACGACATCGGCGCGCGCCAGCGCGTGCAGCGCCAGGGCAGAGAGGAGTCCCGGGTCACCGGGGCCGGCGCCGACGAGCCAGACGCTGCCGGGCTCAAATTCCGGTAGACCGAGAAGGGCGCTGTCGATCATGATCGGTCGCGAAGGCTCGAGGTGGATCGTGAAAGGCAACCCATTTGAATTGATACTCTCCTCGAACGATCGATCATGTCGCTCATCCGGATATGCTGGTTCAAAGGTGCAACTCTTCGCGAAACGTCAGATGGCATGAAGTTGCGTCCTCATCGCTGACTGAGTGGGACCGCCTGTCGGGAACTGCGCTGTGCGCGCTGGTCGCCGGACAGTCGGCTGACGCGCTGGTAATCACCCCGACCTTTGCCAACAATATTACCAGCGATCCCAACGCCGTTGCCATCGAGGGGACGATCAACACGGCGATCAGCACCTACGAAGCGGACTTCATCGATCCGATCAACGTCGCGATCACTTTCCAAGAAATGGCCAATGGGCTTGGCGCAAGCTCGACCACGTTCTTTAACGTTTCCTATCCCACGTACCACACCGCGCTCGTGGCCGATGCGACCACGGCCAACGACACGACGGCCCTCACTCGGCTAGCGGTCGACGGGTCTGGCGTCAACAATCCAATCACTGGCAATTCGACGATCAACGGTGCCGGACCAGGAACAGGGATACCCGACGGTATAATCGGCCTGAATACCCATATTACCTCCCCAGGATCGCCGGGAGCTACCTGGTTTCGCTGCTTGTCCCAGCGCTCGGCGAAGCGGGAGCCGGAGCGTCGATCAGCCTCGTCACCCTGTGTGCGGTATTGGGTCGGACCCTGCTCGGCGGCCTTCTTCCAGCTACGTGCTATTCGGGCTTGGCGTTGGCAGCCTGGTCTCGTTGCCGCCACTGATTGCACAGATTGAGTTTGACAGCGTTGACGCTCCGCGCGTTGTGGCGCTTGTCACGGCTGCGGATCAGGCTGTTTTTTCCTTTGCGCCCGCGGCCTTCGGAGTTCTTCGCAACTGGACCGCCGGGAGCTGGGCGCTCTTCGCAACTGTCGGACTGGTACAGATGGCAGGCGCCGCGTTTATACTTACGGGCCGACGCACAATGACTCTCGGCCCAAGCGTTCGCCCCGGGGGTCGATCCGGGCAATGAACTTCGCTTCGCCGTACTACAGCGGGCCGCTGTCGTCGTGCCGCTGAGCGCGAGGTAGGCTACGTCAAATCTTTCGCCAATCGCCACGAACCAGAGCTTAATTGGCCTAAAAAATTTCAGGACACCACGGCGCGCTGGTCACCGCGAAGATTGCGTCCGCATGCGCAGCGGCGCCGGGGCGCAGCTCGTGAACCCGAAGAGCACGTGCAAGCTGCGTCCACGTAAAGCCGCCGAGGTAGACCGAGCCAAGGGTACTGACATCACAACGCAGGCCGGGGGCCTCCTCCGTGCGCTCCACACCGTCGGAACCGACCCGCCAGCAGCCTGCATTCCATGGGCAAAATTCGTCGCGCACATCGACGACCACGAAACCTCGAGCCTGGTACGACCGTGCTGACATCGCAGTCTTGATATCGAGCAGGCGCACCCAAACGCCATCCCTGAGACTGAAACCTAGCCGACGCGGCTCCGCCAACAATAGAAGCAGCGGATGATCCACCGGCAAGAGCCAGGCTTTCACACGCGCCATCCAGTCTATGTCCAACAGATATCGCCAGATGGCACGCGTTGCCTCGGGTGACTCGCCTATGGCCTCGATCACCGCGACCGAGCCTATTTGGAGGCCCCGCTCAAATGCCGAGTTCATCCGGTAGAGTGCGTAGGCTGTGGGCCGCCCCTCATTCTCGAGGACGGCACACTGCAAATCTCCACTGGTTCCTCGCCGCCATTCCGGATCGGCAAGCGTGCGGATCTGCCACCACTCTGAGCTTCGCGCGAACATGCCTGGCGTCTGGGCAGCCACCCCTTCGTAGATTGGGGCGAGGAACGCCTCGGCAGTGGTCGGCGAGATCAGGCGAACGCGCCCACAGGCCGCAAATGGCGCGTAGAATGCCGATCGATCGCGCGGCAAATCTATCTCGGCTGTGAATGACGCCAAGCCGAAACCAAAACGGCCGTAGATCGTATCCTCGGTCGCCCACAAATAGGCGACCGGCTCGCCGCGCTCACAGCAAGCATCGAGCAGGGCGCGCATCATCGCCCGAAGGACGCCGCGTCGCCTGTGAGTAGGCAAGACGCCGGCGACAGTCACTCCAGCCGCCGGAACCCTCCCTCCGGGGGTCGTCAGCTCAAATGGAAAAGCGCCCAGACCGCCAACAGCGAGACCGTTCTCCCATGCAGCGTATACGCGCTCGGCGGACAAGAAGCGGGTCAGTCGCTCTGCTTGGTCCGGATTTGGCGTGGAGCGACCGAAGTAGTACCCGATCGGCGCAATGGCCTGCTTTACTTCTTCAGACGATGTGCAAGGTCGAATGTCGAAGTCCATATTGGTACCCGACGCTCTTGCTGAGCCTCAACCGATGTGCAGCACTGCCTTGCCGGTGAACTCGCGATCGATAAGCCGGCGGGCGACCGTGCCGATCTCGCTCCATGAGGCTTCGACCGCGATCTGCGGGCGCAACTTCTTTGACGCGATCAAATCGGCGAGCAGCGCGAGGCCGATGCCGGCCCGCTCGACGCTCATCAGTTCGTGAAACAGGGTAAGCCCGTAGAGCCGCACCCCACCGTTAGCAAAGAAATCACGGCTTTCGAAGGTCGCCTGAGCGGCCGATGATACCCCGAAGGTCACGCAGGTACCGCCTGGCTGCAGCATGCCGAGCGCCGCACCAAGGGCGGAGCCGCCGAGCGAGTCGAGGATCAGCCAAAACGGCCCGTGCGGCTTGGCGGCGGCGAGTTCGCGGCCGAGCACGACCCGTTCGCCGCACCATTCGGCAACGGCGGCGCGATATTCCTCGCGCCGGACATGACCCCAGACTTGCGCGCCGGCCGCCATAGCGAGCTGGCACGCGAGATGCCCTACCCCACCCGAGGCGCCGTCGACCAGCACCTTCCGCCCGAGCAAAAGCCCGCCCTGACGCAGCGCGTGCAAGGCGGTGAGACCCGCGACCGGCAATGTCGCCGCCTCGGCATCACCGACTGCATCGGGTAACGCGGCGACCGCATGGGTGCGGCAATTGACCCGTTCGGCCCACGCGCCCGACGGCAGGATGCCAACGACACGCGTGCCGGGTCTGGGCCCGCTGCCATCCGCCGCGGCGGTTTCGGTGACGCCGACGAAATCCCAGCCCGGCCGCCACCCCGGCTCGGCCTGCTGTACGGCGCGCCGCGTCTCGCCGCGGTTGAGCGAAATCGCGGTCACCCGCACGGCCACCTCGTCGCGGTCGGGATCGCGCAATTCAACCGGCTCGATTGCTAGCTTTCCCGGCGCGGCCGGATCGACGACGACCGCACGAACCTGTCGAGGCATGGACGTTCTCCTGGTTAGCACGGATGTATACTTGATCCGGCACCTTGCCGGCCACGTTTTGCCGGTGAGATCGGGCCGGTCGGCGCAGTCGCCAAGCGCCGCTCGCCCTCCGGGACCCTATCCTTGCTGCGGTTTATTGCATTGACCGAGGCGGCACATTCGTGAAGAGATCGCTGAGGCCCTCCGCCATTGTCGGGTGCGCGATAATGGCGTCGCGAAGCCTCGAATATGGCAGCTCTGCCAGTATCGCCGTTTGCACTGCGGCCATGACCTCGCCGGCCTCCGCGCCGATCATCGTGAAGCCGAGAATGCGGTCGTCGCTCCCACCGACAAGAACCTTCATGTAGCCTTGTGTTTCGTCCGTCGTCGCGGTTCGCCGAACAGCGCTCATCGGCAGCCTCGCGACGCGCGCGGTGACGCCTTGGCGTTGCGCTTCGCTCTCGCTCAGTCCGACGCGAGCGAGTGGAGGCTCCGTGAACATGCAGTACGGAACCAGCCGATCACGCGTGCTGCGCTGCGCACCGGCCAGATTGTCCCTGATGATGCGAAAATCGTCGATGGATACATGCGTAAACTGCGGGCTGCCGGCGCATTCCCCAATAGCCCAGACATCGGACGCATTCGTCTCCAGCCGCTCATTGACGCGAATGTAGCCGCGAGCATCCAGCTCGACGCCGACCTCCTCGAGCCCGATCCCGGCGGTATTCGGGACGCGGCCCGCCGCGACCAGGATGTCGCTGCCCTCGATCTTTTGCTCACCGGAAGTCGTGCGCACTGTCACGCTGATTTCCTCTCCGGATCGGCCGTGCACATCGAGGGTCTCGGCCGCGATTAAAAATCCCATGCCTTCGTCACTCAGAATTCGCTGCATTTCATCCGCGACGTCGGGATCCTCCCGGGCCATGAGCTGAGGCCCGGACTCGATCACTGTCACGCGGCTACCAAAGCGACGATATGCCTGGGCCAGTTCGAGCCCGACATAGCCACCGCCGAGCACAACCAGATGTGACGGCACGTAGTCGAGCTCCAAAGCCTCGATGTGAGTGAGCGGTCGGGCGGCCTCTAGGCCAGGAACGCCTGGGATCACCGCGTGCGTTCCGATATTGAGGAAAACCTGATCGCCCGCCAGTACACGCGTGCCGCCGTCATTCAGCTGCACCTCGAGTGTTTTCGGTGCCACAAAACGCCCAGTCCCCATGATCAGTTCAGCGCCGCTTGCCTTGTAGTTCTGCAAATGCAGGGCAATCTCGCGGTCCACCATGTCCCGCTTGCGCTGGCGAACCTTCGCCATATCGATCCTGACCGGACCGGTTATCGAGCCGAACTGCGCGGCGTGATGCGTCAGATCCGCGACCCTCGCGCTCCAAATTTCATTCTTGCTGGGCAAGCACGCGATGTTGGGACAGGAGCCGCCGATCCACCGGCGCTCCACGACCGCAGTCCGTCGCCCCGATCGCGCCATATGCCAAGCCAGCAGCTTGCCACCAAATCCACTGCCAAGGATTAGGACTTCAAACCGTTCCGGTTGAGACATGAGGTACCTCCTAGTGCAAGTCTCATAGTCCTGAGGCTGACGCCAACTCCAGCTCGCCGCAATTGATGTGGCCGATGTGCTCTCGCTACGTCCTGCTTTAATAGCCTAGCAAGCGTGATGGTCATTGCTTCAAGGCGGGGCATCCTTAGACATAAATCCAATCGGGAGCCCATGCCCGGCACGTGGCAGGTTTGACAATCTACCTTGTAATCCGTGGGCATCGTTTTTGAAGGTTGTCGGCATCTAACGACCACCGGCCCCAACTCATAGATGCGCGAATTCGTAAAACCTTGGAGGGAACGCGGCGGCTCATCGCCGCCGCCGCGGAACCTGGCTCCGGCAAAGCTTGTCGGAAATAGGGGCACCGGACGCGCTGTAAGTCGGGGTGCTCGCGCAGAACATCGAGCAACGAGGTTCTGGATCTAGCTCAAGCTACTCGGGCTGACCGTTGACTGTCAATCGGACCTTTGCTGTGCGCATGTTCATGCCCGGGTGCAAGAGCAGCGTTGGCGTGGCGGGTATTGAAGGCCGTGGCGTCGGGTTCCCCAATACGTTTGCGGTTGTCGGCACACTCCTCAGAAGGATCGTGCCGTGGTCCCGGTGAGGATGTCGGCCTTGCGGTTGAGGGCCGCGATCAGACCGTCGATGCCTTCCGCTTTCAGAATGGCAGCGAACTCCGAGCGACGGGTCGCCACCTCGCTGATTGCGCCGTCGAGGTAGATGTCGGAGATCAGCCAGCTGTCGCCGTTGCGGCGCAGCATGTAATCGACCTTGACCGGCTCACCGCTCGCTTTGATGATCTGGCTGCGCACCATCAGCCCGGTTGGGGCGGGTTGCTCGCCGGTAACTTCCAGCTTCTGCCCGGCATAACCGTCGAACCGGTCGGCGTAGATCGCCGAGATGTATCGCCCAAAGCTCTCGGTCATCTGTTGGCGCTGCGCTTCGGTGAGACCGGCCCAGGCGGAGCCGACCGCCAATCGCGCCATCGAGCCGATGTCGAAGGTGCGAGAAATGACCGGCGCGAGTTGGGTGAACCGCCCACTTTGGCCCAATGTCCGACCGTTCTTCATCGTCGTGAGCAGCGCATCGTAGAGGCTCTGAACGGTATCGCCCCCGCTCGTCGCCGGCGCGGCATGGACCGAATAGGACAGCAGGCTGAGGCCGAGCCCAGCGGCAAAAGCCACCGCTCTCCACAACCCCATCTTTGCTGGGATCGGTTGGCCGATGGCCTGATGAGATATCGCCGGCCCAACAACTTCGGGCAGGAACCAGGCGCGCCCCCCGGCTTCATCGACCCAATTCTCGATGAGGCTGGCGCTGGCCGCCCCGACTTGGCTGTGCCGTGTCATCATGGGTGCTCCGTCGGCTCTATGGCTCGGAATTTGGCCCCACCTCGGTCACCAGCCACGTTAATCGTTGTAAATTTATGTCACGGCCGCTTTGCACCCTCTTACGCGGCGATTTATGGCCGGTCGGCAGCGGCCTCCGGGGCCGCTGAACGAATGCCAGTTCACTTGGGCTGTTGCCGGGACTGCGGATCGATTTGCACGGTCGCCGTCATCCCCGCGGCGAGGACCACTCCCTCCGGTACCTCATCGATGTGGATGCGCACCGGGATGCGCTGGGCGAGCCGCACCCAGGTGAAGATCGGGTTTACCGTGGCGAGCCCTTGCCCGTTGGGTTGCGCGTTCGCGACGTTGATGCCGCGCGCGATGCTGCCGACATGGCCGCGCACGATCTCGCGATAGCCCATCAGCTTGATGCTGGCCGGGTCGCCCACCTGGATCGGCTCGAGATTGGTCTCCTCGAAATAGCCGTCGACCCAGAACGAATCGGCATCGACGAGGGAAATCTCGTTTTGCCCGATATTGGCGTAGTCCCCGAGCTGCGCCAGCAGGTTGGTCACATACCCATTGACCGGTGAGCGGATCTCGGTGCGCTGCAAGTTCACCCGCGCCTGGTCGAGGTTGGCCTGAGCCTGCTGGACCTGGGCTTGGGCCGCCACCGCGCTGGTTTCAAACGTTTGTTGCTGTTCCACGGTCACCGCGAGATTGCTGAGCTCCAACCGGCGTTTGGCCTCTCTCTCGGCGTTCTGTGCGTTGACCTGGGCCTGCTGCAGCGCAGCCTCGCCGAGGCTGACGGCGATCTTGAAGTTGGTCGGGTCGATGACCATCAGCAGGTCGCCCTTGTGCACGAACTGGTTGTCGGCGACCGGCAGCTCGACGATGCGCCCGGCAATCTCGGGCGCCATCGTCACGACATAGGCTCGCACCGTGCCGTCACGCGTCCACGGCGCGCCCATATAGGCGTCCCACATCGCCCGACCGAGAACGACGGCGACCGCGATTGTCGCCAGGGTGATCAGCAGCGGAAAAATACGTAGACGCCGCCTAAGCCGGTCGCTGGCAGACGGCGCGCGCGACCAGACGGTTACAGGGCGCTCTCCCCCCGCCTCACGCCTCGATTTTGTTTCGACATCAGCCATCGCGAACTCAGCGCGCCGCGACGAGCAGGACTATCGACGACAGCACGATCATATAAACGGCGAACACGAATGCAGACGGGTGCCATACATAGCGCAACAGGCCGAAACGGGCGGCGAACCGCCGCAGCCCGATCGTGACGACCCAAGCGGCAACCATCATCAACGACATCGGCGCGATATAGACACCGAACAGGTTGATCTCGGTGAACCTCACCCGGGCGCTCCTGCGTCGAAGTAAGCAGAATGTTGGGTAAGCGCCTCCGACATTGCAAGGATGCTGCCGCGCGCCCGCAGAGCGGCTGGCCCCGGACGAGAGGCGAGCGCGTCATCAAGCCGAGCGAGGCGGACGGTGGCGATCGCGCTGTCCCCTCGCGCCAGGGCCTTGAGCGCTACATCGAGCTCCGGCCCCAGACCCAGCCGGCGAGCGATGCGGACAAGTTGGATGATCTCGGTACCCACAGATAGGGCTGCCAGCAGCTGCGAGCGCTGCAATGGCTCGGCCGCGTCCGGCAATACCGAGAGGCGGCCGTATACGCGGCCCTCCCAATCCTCGGGCGCCCGCAGGATCGGGCCGATCGCGAGGCGCCGCAGATCGCGCAAGGTCAGCGCGAGCAGCCGGCGCGTCCGGAATGCCGGCGACAGCGGCGGGAGTAGTCGAAACGACAGCGCCGCGGCGCCCACTCCTGCCACGATCGCCAACGCGGAGTTATAGAATTCCTGCGTGTCGTAGCTCATCTGATTCGCCGGCGCGAGCAGCGCGACGAAGCCGATGCCTGCGATGGCCGTAAACATCGAAGTCTGCCACGGCTGGGTCATCCCGGCACCGGCGGGAACCAGGACAAGACCCATCGCGAGGCTCAAGGCGGCAAAGGTCTCCAAGCCGGGGAGCACCGCGAAGTCGATGATTGCTGCCAAAACGGCGGTCAAACTGATGCCGACCATGAAACTCATAGCGGTGGTGTAAGCCTGATCGGCTCTCGGCGAGAAAAGGATGACAACGATCGCGGCGAAGGCGATGGCCCCCGCGCCGTTCGGCCATGCGGTGACGATCCAGAAGAGCTCGGCGGCGCCGATCGTGACGAATGCACGCCCCGCATTGACGAGAGAAGGCAGCCAGTCGGGCACACGGAGCCGGAAACCGCGCCGGCGAGGAACGGGTCGAGCGGGATCGGCAACAAGCAATGCCAGCCCGTTGAGGGCGTGCGCAATGCCGGCCAACGCCTCCGCAGTCTGATCGGAAAGCAGCCGCAGCGAAGGCGTAGTGGCCGGCAGGGCGATCAGCCTACGTACCGCCGCCTCGCAAATCCGGCGCTGGCCCACGGGGTCGTCTATCCAGCGCGCCGGCTCGCCCCGAACGGAAGCCGATCGGAGCTCCTGTGGCACCGCTTGCAGAACGGCGTCCGCCTCTTGCTGCGCCTGGTGATCCGAAACTCGGACGAGGTGAACCGCCACTATGCGCCAGCCTGCCAGGGCGGCCAACAAGCCGTCCACCGCCCTCTGCAACACCGGCGAATGGTAGCGCAGTTGGGACGACTCGCCCAACGCCTCGTCGATGACCGGGTCGAGCGCAGTGACGCGGCGGACGAGCTCGCGCCGGACCGGCTGCGTGTCCGGAAGATCGGGTCCGGCGAGCGCCAATGTGTTGGTAAACCGGCCCGAGATCTCGGCGGAAATGGCGGCGAACAGCGTGGCGAGCCGGCGCCGGGCGCCACCGAAATCAGTTCCGGCAAGTATGACGCCGGCGCAGACGATGCCGATGCAGATTTCGCTGGCGCGGGTCACGGCGAGCAGAAAGGCCTGCCCGTTCAGACCTCCGGTCGCACCGAGCTGGTCGCTCGCGACGATCGCGACCGTGTAGCCGGCCAGCGCCGCGGCATACGCCGCGAAGTTGCGCAGCAAGGTGGCGACGAGCGCGCATCCGGCGCCCCACAGCGCCAGGCTAACGAGAAAGGCGGCGCGGTCCTGGGGGAAGCACGCGGTCAGCACCACGATCGCCACGGCGCCAACCACGGTGCCGATCAGGCGGAACCAGCCCTTGCGCAACGAGGCGCCGAGGTGCGGCTGGCAAACAACCGCCGCCGACGTACCGGCCCAATGCGCATTGTCGAGCTCGAGCCAGAACGCGATGTAGAGCGCAAGACACACCGAAGCCCACAGCCGCAACCCGAAGAGCAGCGGCGGACCCGCCGCCCTTGCTGCATCGGCCGTCCACCTGGGATCAAAAATCACCCTCGATCGCTGTGGCGAACCGCCCGCACAGAGTCCGGCCCCGCTCATCAGGCGATCCTAGCCCATCGTCAAGATCGGCACGTCGTCCACCGGACCAGGTTGATCTCGGTGAACCTCACCCGGGCGCTCGTGCGTCGAAATACGAGGCATGTTGGGTGAGTGCTTCCGCAATTGCGAGAATACCTGCGCGCGCCCGCAAAGCGGCGGCGCCCGGATGAGCGGCAAGCGCCTGGTCGAGCCGAGCGAGGCGGGCGGTCGCGATCCCGCTGTCACCTTGCGCCATGGCGTCGAGCGCCACATCCAGCTCGGACCCCAGATGCATGCGGCGAACGATACGGCGAAGCCGGATGATCTCGGTACCCACTGACATTGCTGCCAGCAGCTGCGATCGCTGTAATGGTTGGGCTTCATCTGGCAATACCGATAACCGGCCGTACATGCGGCCCTCCCAATCGTCCGGCGCCCGCGGGATCGGACGCGTTGCGAGTCGGCGTAGATCGCGTAAGGTCAACGCCAGCAACCGCCGCGTCCGGAAGGCGGGCGAGAGCGGCGGCATCAAGCGAAACGAAAGCGCTCCGGCGCCCGCGCCCACGATGATCCCGAACGCCGAGTTGTAAAACTGGATGGTGTCGTAGCTCATCTGGTTCGTGGGCGCGAGAAGCGGTATGAAGCCAAGACTTGCGATGGCCGTAAACGTTGCAGTCTGCCAAGGTTGGGCCACGCCAGCCCCGGCGGGCACCAGGACAAGGCCAATCGCGACACTGAAAGCGGCAAAGGTCTCCAGCCCCGGCAGCACCGCAAATTGGATGATTGCCGCGAGAGCGGCGGCCAGGCTGATGCCGACCATGGAGGTCATGGCGGCAGCGTAGGCCAGGTCGGCTCGCGGCGCGAGCAGGATGACAACGATCGCGGCAAAGGCGATGGCCTGCGCGCCGTCCGGCCATTCGGTGACGATCCAGAATAGCTCGGCGGCACCGATCGTGACGAATGCGCGCGCCGCATTGACCAGAGAGGGAAGTATATCGGGCACACGCAGCCGAACCCTGCTCCCCCAGGGAACCGGCCGGGCAGGATCGTCCACGAGCAGAGCCAGCCCGTTCAGCGCGCGCGAGATGCCTGCCAGCACTTCGGCCGTTTGGTCTGCGAGCAGCCGTAGCGACGGGACGCTGGCCGGCATCGCGATCAGCCGCCCCACTGCCGCCTCGCAGATCCGGCGCAAACCGGTGGGATCGGCGATCCAGCGCGACGGGCCTGCCCCGGGCCCAGATCCGGGGTCGCCCTGCTCCGGCGCGGATCGTAGTTCCTCTGGCATGGCTCCCAGAACAGCGTCTGCATCCTGCCGAGCCCGGTCGGCCGTAAGGCTCCTCAGGTGCACGGCCACCGCGCGCCAGCTCGCCAATGCCGCGAGCAATCCCTCGACCGCGGTCTGCAATACCGGCGAGTGATAGCGTAGCTGCGAGGACTCGCCGAAGGCCTCGTCGATCACCGGGTCGAGCGCGATGACGCGTCGCAAGAGTTCGCGTCGCACCTCCTGCGTGTCGTCGAAATTGGCTCCGGCGACTGCTAACGTGCCGGCATAAAGGCTGGTAATCTTGGATGAGATGGCCGCGAACAGCGTCCCCAGCCGACGTCGCGCGCTGCCGAAATCGGTTCCCGCGAGAACGACCCCGGCAGAGACGATGCCGATACAGATCTCGCTCGCGCGGTAGACGGCGAGCATAAAGGCCTGTCCGTTCGGGCCGCCGGTCGCGCCGAGCTGGTCGCTCGCGAT
>Ga0207693_10001518_pt1 | contig 20485 bp, 14 predicted proteins | sample LARL81metaG_FD_184347 | JGI IMG/M metagenome (GOLD analysis project Ga0207693, IMG submission 184347) | Corn, switchgrass and miscanthus rhizosphere microbial communities from Kellogg Biological Station, Michigan, USA - LAR L8-1 metaG... | ecosystem: Host-associated > Plants > Roots >... | reverse complement strand
GTTCCAGCACCCCGGCCATGGCCAGCTGCGCGGCGGTGATCGCGGTTTCCAGCGGGTTGCCGACCGAGTTCCACAGGTAATAGTGGTCCAGCGCGGGGATGCCCAGCCCCCGGGTGGTCGGGTGGATGAAGACCAGCGCGCCGGTGGCCTCGGCCGCTTCCCAGAACGGCAGGAAGAAGTCGTCGCCCAGGTAGCGGCCGCCCACGCTGGACGGGATTTCCACCCCGCGCAGGCCGGCCGCGAGCAGGCTGGGCAGTTCCCGGGCGGCCAGGCCCGGATCCTGCACCGGCAGCGCGCCGACCGCGCTGAGCCGCCCGGGCTGCCCGGCCACCAGCCGGGCCAGGGCGTCGTTCTGCACCTGGCAGACGAGCCGGGCCTCGCCCGGTGCGGCGTCCACCGGCACCAGGCTGATCCATGGCGACAGCAGCAGGTGGCTGACCCCGGTGCTGGCCGCCGCGTCGAGCATGATCCCGGTATCGCTGAACTCGCCCAGCACCGAGGTCAGTGACCGCCCGCGGAACCGGACGGACGGCCGCCCGTCCCCGGTGCCCAGCACCGGCCGCCAGTCCCCGGGCACCGAACGGGCCGTGATCTCCGGCACGATGACGTGACAGTGCGCGTCAACGATCAATGGCTGGTTCCCGGCCCGGTCCCGTTCGCCGACGGCTCCGACGGCTCAGCTCCGGCTGGGCCGGGCTCGGCGGCCCGGGCCTCGGCCGCCCGGGTTTCCGGTGTCTCCTGGTCCGAGACCGCGCCGCCCAGGTACAGCGCGCCGATCTCCGGGTGGTTCAGCACCTCGTGGCCGGTGCCGGCCAGCCGGACCTGGCCGTTCTCCAGCACCACGCCGTGCGTGGACAGCCGCAGCCCGGCCCGGGCGTTCTGCTCGACCAGCAGGATGGTCTTGCCCTGGGCGTGCATCATCCGGACCGCGTCGAACACCGACTTGAGCACCTTGGGGGACAGGCCCATCGACGGCTCGTCCAGGATGACCAGGCGCGGGTCGAGCATCAGGCAGCGGGCGAATTCCACCAGCCGCTGCTGGCCGCCGGACAGGCTGCCCGCCTTCTTCCCCAGCCAGTCGGTCACCTGCGGGAACATTTCCAGCACGCTGGCCAGGCGGCGGTCGGCCAGCCCCCGCTGGCGGATGATGTACCCGCCCAGCATGACGTTCTCGCGCACGGTCATGTCGCGGAACAGGCTGTGGTTCTGCGGGACCAGCACCACCCCCGCGTCCAGCACCTGCCGGGGGGTGCGGCCGGACAGCCGCTCGCCGTGCAGGCTGACCGAGCCGAGCCGCGGCCGGAGCAGCCCGCTGATCGTGGCCAGCAGCGTCGACTTGCCGGCCCCGTTCGGGCCCACCACACAGGTGATGCCGCCCTCGGCCACCTGCATGCTGACCCCGCGCAGCACGTCCCCGCCGCCGTAGCCGGCCACCACGTCCTGTACCACCAGCGCGGTTTCGGCCGTGGTGACCCAGTCAGCTGACGGGGATGTCATCGCCGTCCTCCGCCGTGCCAAGGTAGGCGTCCAGGACCCGGGGATCGCTCCTGATCACCTCCGGTGGCCCGCTGACCACCGCCGTGCCGTAGTCGAGAACCGTGACCTGGTGGCACAGGCCCATGACGAAATCCATGTTGTGCTCCACGATGAGGAATGTCGTGCCCTGCTCGTTGAGCTGCCGGATCCGGTCCGCGATCGTGGTGATCAGGGTCGGGTTCACCCCGCCGGCCGGCTCGTCGAGCAGCACGATCGCCGGGTCGGCCATCAGCACGTAGGACAGCTCCAGCAGCTTGCGCTGGCCGTAGGACAGCGTCTCGGCCAGCGCCCCGGCGTGGCTGGCGATGCCGGTGAACTCCAGCAGTTCCCCGGCCCGGCGCCGGGTGGCCGGGCCGCCCGCCCGGGCCAGCGGGTTGCGCAGCCAGCCGTGCCCGCGCTCGGCGTGCTGCGCGGCCACGATCATGTTCTCCATCACCGTGAGCCGGGAGAACACCCGGGTGAGCTGGAAGGTGCGGCCGATGCCGGCCGCGAACACTTTGTCCGGTGCGTGGTTGGTGATCTGCTGGCCGCCCAGCCAGACCTCGCCGCTGTCCACCCGCTCGTAGCCGGTGATCACGTTGAACAGCGTGGTCTTGCCCGAGCCGTTGGGCCCGATCAGGCCGGCGATGCTGCCCTCGGCCACGTCCAGGGTGCAGTCCTGCAGCGCGTGCACCCCGCCGAATGCCTTGCTCACCCCGGCGGTGCGCAGCAGGGCGGTCATCGCGTACTCCCGGTTGGGCTGGTGCTGGATGGGCTGGTGCGCGGCACCGCCGGGCTGCCGGGCGGGGCCGCCCCGCCGGGGGCGCGCCGCCGGGCCCACCGGGCCTGCCAGCTGGTCGCCAGCTCCCGCCCGGTGGGCACGATGCCCCGCGGCAGCACCAGGATGACCAGCAGGAACAGTACGCCGAGGGCGATCTCACCGGTGTACCCGTTGGTGAACGTGATCGCCACCCACTGCTGGAGCGGCTCCAGGATCAGCGCGCCCAGTACCGGGCCGGCCAGGGTGCCGAACCCACCCAGGAACGCCATCAGCGCCACGGTCACGTCGAACACCGGGTTGAACGCGGTCTCGGGGAGCGCCTGGCCGATGAAGAACCACCACAGCCCGCCGACCATGCCGGTGATCGCGCCGGATATGACGAACGCGGTCAGCTTCACCCGCATCGTGCGCACGCCCAGGCCGCGTGCCCGGTCCTCGTCGTCCCGGATGGCCAGCAGCTGCAGGCCGAACCGGGAGTGCCGGATCAGCCAGGACAGGATGATGGTGCCGACCGCGATGATCAGCCCGACGTAGTAGAAGGGGTTGTTGTAGGTATCCGCGCTCCACAGGAAGAAGGGGCTGCTGATGCCCTGGTTCCCGCCGGTGAAGGACAGGTTGAACGCCATCAGCTGGAAGATGAAGAAGATGGCGATGGTGATCACCACGAACGTGTGCCGCCGGACCCGCAGCGCGATCAGCCCGAACGGCACGGCGATCACCGCCGACACCAGCCCGGCCAGCGGCAGCAGCCAGAAAATGGTGCCGCCGATCACCTTCCAGTGCTCGGTCAGCAGGCCGACCGTGTAGGCGCCGGTGCCGAAGAACACCGCGTGGCCGAGCGAGATGTACCCGGAGTAGCCGGAGAACAGGTTCCAGGCGGCCACCGCGGCCACGTAGATCATCGTGAGCACGGCGAACTGGGTGTAGAGCGCGTCGCTGACCACCAGCGGGAAGATAGCCGCGATCACCAGCAGGATCGCCGTCCCGCCCAGCCGGGCCAGCCGGGCGCGGCGGTCCCCGGTGGCCGGCGGCGCGGCGGTGGGCGCGCTCACTGGGCCCGCACCGCCTTGCGGCCGAGCAGGCCCTGCGGCCGGAACGCCAGCACCAGCACCAGCGCGCCGTAGAACACGACTACCGACCAGCTGGGTGACCAGAGCACGTCCACCACCCCCTCGAGGGTGATCATGAAGATGGCGGCGATCATCGCCCCGGCGATGCTGCCCAGGCCACCCAGGATGATGATGGCCAGCAGCCGGGAGATGAGGTCGTAGCCGGTGTTCGGGTTGAACCCGCCGCTGGTGGCACCGAACACCATGCCGCCCGCCGCGGTGACCGCCACCCCGATACCGAAGGTGAGCATCTGCACCCGGTTCACGTTGATGCCGACGATGCGGGCCGCGGTGTGGTCCTGCATGGTGGCCCGGATGGTGCGGCCGAACTGGGTCCGGTACAGGGTGAAGTAGATTCCCGCGACCAGCAGCACGGCCAGCGCGAAGCCGTAGATGTAGATGTAGTCCAGGTAGAACCCGAACACCTTGGGCCCGGTGGTGACGTACCAGGAGTTCAGGTTCACGTAGTTGGCGCCGAAGATGATGTACAGGACGCCCTCGATGATGATCGCCACCGCGTAGCTGGCCAGCAGCGACATCGAGGTGCGTTCCCGCCCCCGCAGCGGCCTGATGAAGGCCCACTGGATCGTGATCCCGACCAGGAACATGGCCGGGACCGTCACCAGCAGGCCGGCAAACAGGTCGATGTGCAGGTGCACGGCGAGCACGTAGCTCAGGTACGCACCGAGCACGACCAGGATGCCCTGGGCGATGTTGATGATGTCGAGCACACCGAAGATCAGTGTCAGCCCGACGGCCATCAGCGCATAGACCCCGCCGCCGAGAATGCCGTCGACGATGGCCTCGGTGAGTTCCCGTCCCATGTGAGCTTCATGCCCTTCATCCTGCTAACTCGTCGTGCCGGCGGCTGGGACGCGGAACTCACCGCGCCCTCGGTCAGCCGCCCGCTTGCCAGTGCGGTTTGGTGCGTTCGATGGTTGATGAGCCGATTGCGTTGCCCGGCAGGACCTGAAGGAACTGGCCGCCCTGCCATTGGAAGATGAACGACTGCGCCCCAGCCGCTGTGTTCCTCCCCTTGGAGTCGAACTGGGCCGGGCCCTGCACGGTCTGCACGGGGTGGGTGTGCAGGTAAGCGATGATCTTCTTGTTGTCCGTGCTGCCCGTCCCGGTGACCCCGGCCGCCAGTACCTGGCCCGCCGAATACGCCTCGGCCACGTCGGCGTTGATGCCCGAGGTGCTGCCGCCGTACCTGGCGATATAGTCCTGCACCATCACGTGGCTGAGCGCGTTCGGCTCGCCGCCGTACCAGCCGTCCGGCACCATGATCGCCTCGGCGTTGGCACTGTCCACGTGGTTGAGGAACTCCGCACCCTGGTCCGGGCCGGACGCGGCGATGAACATCTGCGGGTAGAACTTCCTGGCCTCGAACACATGGATGAACGTGAGCACGGTCGGCACGTCGACCGAGCCGAGCACCACGATCTGCGCGTTGCTGGCCACCACCGCGTTCGCGAACGGGACGAGGTCGCTCTGGGTGATCGGAGGCGGCGCGTAGACCGTCCGGACTCCGTGGGCCTGCAGGATGGCCTGTGCCCGCTGCACCGGCGGGTCGGCGAACGGGTCGGACACCATCGGGTAGGCCGCGGTCTTCGGCCGCTCGGCGGCTGGCAGTGATGCCACCCATTCGGCGAACGGCACCATCTGGTCCACCACGGGCGTGCTCACGCCGAACAGGTCGGGGTCACCTTGGTTGTTGTTCATCCCGTACACGGATGGCGCCGTGCCGGAACCCTCGGGCAACGCGTAGCCGTACTTCTGGGTGGTCTTTGCGGCCGGGATCGTCAGCAGCGAGGAGAACGGGGCCAGCGTCAGGTTCACCCGGTCCTGGTTGATCAGTTCGGTGTAGTCCTTGATCACCCGGTTCGGGTCGCTGTTGTCGTTGAAGTACTTGAGCTGGACCGGCCGGCCGAGCAGCCCGCCGTGGCTGTTCACATCGGCGGCCCACAGCTGGTACCCGCGCAGCGAGGCGCGGCCGTCCGCGGAGAAGGACCCGCTGAGCGGCTCGGTGAAGCCGATGACGATCGGGTTGCTTCCGCTGCTGCTGGTGCTGCTGGCGTTGCCCGAGCTGCAGGCCGCCACGGCCAGCGCGGTAACCGCGCTGGCCGCGGTGAGCTGCAACAACCTGGCGCGGTGGCGCCTCATCCGGTTCTCCCTTCCGGTGCCCGTGCCGGGGCACGGGTGCGCGGAGCGTTAGTGGCGTTCACGGGCACGGTATGCCCTCCGGCCACCCGGGATGGCCCGGTTTGCCAGGGATCCCTGGCCTGCCCCGCTCCGCGCACCGGCCCACCCCAGTCAGCTGCTCCAGGCGGGCTTGGGGTTCACGATCGGCACCGAGCCCGACGCGCTGGACGGCAGCACCTGCACGAACTTGGGCCCGGTCTGCCACTGGAAGATGAACTTCTGCGCCACCACGTTCTCGCCGACACTGTTGAACTTGACCGGTCCCTGCACGGTCTGCAGCGTCACGCTGCTGTGCAGGAAGGAGATGATCTTCTTGTTGTCCAGGCTGTGCGTGGCCTTGACCGCGGCCGCGGTGATCTCGCCGACCGAGTAGCCCTCGGCCGAGTCGGCGTTGATGTCCGACGGGCTGCCGCCGTACTTGGCCACGTAGGCCTTGACAAAGGCCTGGCTCAGCGGGTTCGGCAGCCCGGCGTACCAGCCGTTGGGCACCATGATCCCGTTTGTGTTCTTGGCCCCGACCGCCTTGACGAAGTCCGCGCCCTGGTCCGGGCCGGACGACGCGGCGAAGATCTTCGGGTTGTAGTGCTGCTGCTCGAACGCCTGGATGAACGCGGTGGCGGTGGGCACGTCCACCGAGCCGAGCACGACCATCTGCGCGCCGGTCGCGGCGACCGCGTCGGCCCCGGCCTTGTAGTCCGGGTTCTCCGCCGGGTAGATCTTGGAGTAGACCGTCCTGACCCCGGCCTTCTGCAGGATGGACTGGGCGGCCTCGGTCATCGGGTCCGCGAACGGGTCGTTCACCTGCGGGTAGGCCGCTGTCTTGGGGCGCTCGGTGGCGGGCAGCGCGGCCACCCAGTCGGCGAACGGCACCAGCTGGTCGGCGATCGGCGGGCTGGGGTTGAAGACGTTGGGCAGCTTCAGCTGGTAGACGGCTGGCCCACCGCCGGCGCCCTCGGGGAACGCGTAGCCGTACCGTGCGGCGACCTTCGCAGCGGGCACGGTCAGCAGCGTGGAGAACGGCCCGAACACCAGGTTGACCTTTTGCTGGGCAATGAGCTTGGTGTAGTTCGTGGCGACCGTGGTCGGGTCGCTCGCGTCGTTCTGGAAGACCAGCTGGACCTTGCGGCCGAGCAGCCCGCCGGTCTTGTTCACCTCGCTGGCCCACAGCTCGTAGCCGCGCTTGAAGGCCTGGCCGTCGGCGGAGAAATCGCCGGTCAGCGACAGCGACGCGCCGATGACCACCGGCTTTGCATTGCCATTACCTGAAGAGTTACTGCTGCCGCTGCTACTGCAGGCGGCAACGACCATCGCCGTGGCTGCGGTAACGGCCGAGATAGTCAAGAACCGGGTGCGGTGAGGTTTCATCCGGTCCTCCTTCCACTTAGGGAGTCTCATGGGGGGTAAACAACAGGTCACGGTACTGCACCAGCTTCGCTCGGGCCGGCCTGGCCCAGCCCGTCGGTGATCGGCGAATTCTCGCTCTCCAGCTGCAAACCCGCAGACTGAGCGGCGAGTTCGAGCAAAGCCGCGAAATCCTGATCGCCATAGCCATGGCCGACCAGGCTCTGCACGATCTGATGCACGAGCGCCGCCACCGGCAGCGACACTTCGTGCTCCCGGGCTGCGGCCAGGCCAAGGTCAAAGTCCTTGCGCAGCAACGTGGCGGTAAAGGTCGGATGAAAATCCAGGTTGACGAATGCCGGCGACTTGTAACGGGTGAACTGCGAACCCATCACGCTTTTATTAAGGCAGGTAAGGAAGGCTTCCCTGGTGACGCCGCTCTTCTGGGCCAGGATCGTTACTTCGGCCAGCGACTGGGTGACGACGCCGAGGAACAGGTTGTGGCACAGCTTGACCACCCGGGCCAGCTCCCCCTCGCCCACATAGGTGGCCCCGGCCCCGAGCAGGTCCAGGTACCGCCGGGCCGCGTCGAACGCGGCACGCGGGCCTGACACGGCCAGGGTGAGCTGGCCCACGCTGGCCACCCTCGGGTTGCCCATCACCGGCGCGGCCAGCAGCGCGGTGCCCCGGGCCGCCAGCTGCTCGCGTACCTGCCGCGACACCTCGGCCGAGATCGTCGAGCAGTCCACGAGAATGGCCGGCGTACCCTCCCCGGAGGTGAGCCCGCCCGCGCCCAGCACGGCGTCGACCAGGTCCTGCGGCGTGCCGACGGTGGCGAACACAATGTCCCGCCCGGCCAGCTCGGCGGGCGAGCTGACCACCTTGGCGCCGAGCGCGGCGAGCGGCTCCGCCTTGGCCCGGGTCCGGTTGTACACGGCGACGTCACAGCCCGCCTGGAGCAGCCGCCGCACCAGCTCGGCGCCCATGCGCCCGGTGCCCAGCCAGCCCAGCCGAACTTCGTCACCGTGCCCTGCCATCAGGTCACCCCTCGCGCAGACAATCGTTTGCAGAAAGCCTGGTGCACCAGTCCGGCCATGTCAACCGATGTGATCCAGATCGATACGGGAGATTTCTCCCCGCGAGACCCCGGCTATACCGGGCCGGTGGACCCGCGGACCACCAGCTCCGGGGCCAGGAACAGGACCTTGACCGGCCCGGTGTGCCCGGCGATCCGCTCCAGCAGCAGCTGGGCGGCCTCGGTGCCGACCTGGTAGTGCGGGAAGCGGATGGTGGTCAGCGGCGGGCGCAGCCGGTCGATGAACGGCATGTCGTTGAAGCCGACCACCGAGATGTCCTCGGGGCAGCTCAGCCCGGCCTCGTCCAGGGCGGCGTAGCAGCCGACCGCCAGCATGTCGTTGCCGGCCGCCACCGCCGTGACACCGAGGTCCCGCTTGAGCAGCAGCTGCGCGCAGCGGTGCCCCTCGTCGATGGAGAACGCCTTGGCCGTCACGATCAGCTGGGGGTCGGCCCGCAGGCCGTGCCCTTCCATCGCGGCCAGGAACCCGCGGTAGCGGGCCAGCCCGGTGGACACCTCCTGCGGCCCCGCGATGTGCGCGATCCGGGTGTGCCCGAGCCCGGCCAGGTGGGCCACGGCCATCCGGATGCCGCGCTCGTTGTCCACCGAGACCGACGGCAGGCTGTAGTCCTGGGCCAGCCGGTTCATCAGCACCACCGGCAGCTCGGTGCGGGCCGACTCGGCCAGCAGCGGGTCCCCCAGGTGCACGGTGGCCAGCACCAGCCCGTCCACGTGCCGGGCGCGCATCTGCTCGAAGAGCGTCCACTCCCGCTCCGGGTCCCCGTCGGTGTTGCCGATCAGCGCCACGTACCCGGCGGCCGCCAGCCGGTCCTCGATGCCCCGGACGATCGGCGGGAACAGCGGGTTGTTCAGGTCGGGGATGAGCACGCCGACGCTGTGCGAGCGGCGGGTGCGCAGGCTGCGGGCCACCGTGTTGGGCCGGTAGCCGAGCTCGCTGGCCGCCTCCAGCACCCGCTGGGCGGTGTCCTCGCGGACCAGCAGGCGGGTCTCCGGGTTCAGCGCCCGGGACGCGGTCGCCGGGTGCACGCGCGCCAGCGCGGCCACGTCTTTCAAGGTCACTGGCGAATCGGCCATCCGCAGTCACCCGCTTCCGCTGTGCCTGGTCGGTGGCGGGCGCGGCCCTTACGCACGCCAGATTGAATGGTATACACGTCTGCAGTCGATTGCCCGCCGCCACGAGCATCCCGCGCCGCCGTGTCACCATGGGAACATGCGAATCGCCAGCGTAGAGGCAACGGAACTGTTCGGTGGCACCGCCCCGGAACCACTGCAACTCGTGCTGGTAACCGTGCACGGCGATGGCGGGCGGGATGCCGGGCCGGTCCAGATCACGGTGGCCGGGCCGGCGGTCAGCACACCGGTGCCCGCCCCGCTGGACCTCCCGGCGGCGGGCGGGGAGCAGACCGCGGAAGTCGGCGTGCGGATGGCCGCGCCGGCCGGGCCGGGCCAGCGCCGGCCGGTGACGGTGATCGCCGAGGGCGCGGCCGGCCGGGCCGAGCTGGCGGCCGAGGTCACCGTGGCCGAGCCCGGCTGGACCATGTGGATGGTCAGCCACTTCCACTACGACCCGGTGTGGTGGGACACCCAGGGCGAGTTCACCGAGTCCCGGCTGCTGCTGCCGGACGAGCACGGCCGGCTGCCCGAGGTGCGCACCGCGTTCGAGCTGGTCGCACTGCACCTGGCGGCCGCGCGTGACGACCCGGACTACAAGTTCGTGCTGGCCGAGATCGACTACCTCAAGCCCTACCTGGACACTCACCCGGCTGACCGGGCCGTGCTGCGCCAGCTCATCGCGGACGGCCGGGTGGAGATCGTCGGCGGCAACTACAACGAGCCCAACACCAACCTGACCAGCGCTGAGTCCACGATCCGCAATGCCATTTACGGCCTGGGCTACCAGCGGGAGGTGGCGGGCGGTGACCCGCGGACCGCGTGGATGCTGGACGCGTTCGGCTTCGACCCGGGCTACCCCGGGCTGATGGCCGCGGCCGGGCTGGCTTCCTCATCCTGGGCCCGCGGGCCCTACCACCAGTGGGGCCCGCAGCGCACCGTGGGCGACAACCGCCGGATGCAGCTGCGCAGCGAGTTCGAGTGGCTCTCGCCCGACGGGCGCGGCCTGCTGACCAGCTACATGGCCAACCACTACGGGGCGGGCTGGGCCACCCAGCAGGCGGCCGATCTGGCCGGCGCGCAGCGCGAGGCGCTGGCCCAGTTCCGCGCGCTGGCCCCGGTCGCGGCGACCCGCAACGTGCTGCTCCCGGTGGGCGCCGACCACGTGATCCCGAGCCGCTGGGCCACCGCCATCCACCGCGACTGGAACCGCCGGTATGTGTGGCCGCGGTTCGTCACCGCGCTGCCCCGCGAGTTCTTCGCCGCGGTGCGCGCGGAAGCGGCCGAGCGCGGCATCTGGCTGGTCCCGCAGACCCGGGACATGAACCCGGTCTACCCGGGCAAGGACGTCACCTACATCGACACCAAGCAGGCCCAGCGGGCGGCCGAGACCGCGGTCGCCGAGGGCGAGCGGCTGGCCACCCTGGCCTGGCTGGCGGGCGCGGGCTACCCGGCGGAGTCGCTGGACAAGGCGTGGCGCCAGCTGGTCTTCGGCGCCCATCACGACGCGATTACCGGCACCGAGTCCGACCAGGTCTACCTGGACCTGCTCGGTGGCTGGCGGGAAGCCTGGGAACGCGGCGCCGCGGCCCGCCGGGACGCGGCCGGGTACCTGGCCGGCCAGGCCGACACGAGCGGGGCGGGCGGGCTGGCCGCGCTGGCCGTGTTCAACACGCTGTCCTGGCCCCGGTCCGGCCTGGTCACCACGGAGCTGGAGTTCGCGGCGCCCGGCCCGGCCTGGGCCGGCCTGCGCGAGCAGGACGGCACCGGGGTGCCTGCCCTGGCCGAGGGCGCCCAGCGGCACCCGGACGGCTCGCTGGCCCGGCTCACGCTGACCTTCCGCGCTGACGGCGTGCCCGCGCTGGGCTACCGGACGTACTGGGTGGCGGCCACCAGCGGCCCGGCCCCGGGCTGGGAACCGCAGCCCGGCACGGTGATCGAGAACGACCGCTTCCGGCTGGCAGCCGACCCGGCCCAGGGCGGCACGCTGACCGGGGTCACCGACCGGCTCACCGGCACCGAGCTGCTCCGGCCGGGCGGGAACGAGCTGGTCCTCCAGGAGGAATACGACCAGCATCCCCGCTGGGGCGAGGGCCCCTGGCTGCTGTCCCCGAAGGGACCCGGTACCGGCTCGGCCAGCGCGAGCGCCAAGGTCACCGCGCAGCGCTGCCCGCTGGGCGCCCGGCTGCTGGCCGAGCTGGCCCTGGGCGGCCTGCGGATCACCCAGGAGACGGTGCTCTGGGACGGCGCCCAGCAGGTCGAGTTCCGCACGCACGTGGACGGCTCGATCGGGCACGACCGGCTGCTGCGGGTCCGCTTCCCGGCCGACGTGCCCGGCGGGCTGCCCGTCTACCAGACCGCGACCACGGCCGTGGGACGCCCGTTCGGCAGCATCGGCGCGGACGTCGCCGAGCACGCGTTCACCCTGGACAACCCGGCGCACGAATGGTTCGGCATCGGGTCGGTGGCCCGGGTCGGCTGGCCCGGCCCCGGCGGCGGCCAGACCGCGATCGGCGTGGCCGAGGTCATCCTGCCGGCCCCGGCTGCCCGCACCGACGGCCTGGCCATACCTAACGAACGGCGCGTGGCCATCACCAGCCTCGTGTCGGCGCTGGCCGGGGCGGGTGTCACCGCGACCTGCTCGTGGCCGGACGGGCCCCGCTACGGTGCCATCGACCTCGACTCCAACCTGCCCGACGTGCGGATCGCGCTCGGCGGCCCGGCGGACAACCCGTGGACGGCCCGGCTGCTGGAGGCCAGCCCGGACGCGGCCGCCGCCCTGGCCCGCCAGCTGACCAAGGGGGGCGATGCCCGGGTGTGGCTGCCCGCCGCGCAGTCCCGGGCCGCGGCTTTCGCCCCCGGCGCCGACGTCCGCGGGCCCCGCGACCTGCCGGTGCTGGTCGTGGCCGGCCCGGACCTGGCCGCCGCGGTCACCGCGCTCGCCGCCGACCTGGCCGACTCGGTGATCGAGGTGACCCCGGTGGGCGAGGCCGCGGACCCGCTGCTGGCCTCCCGCAGCGTCGCGCTGCTGAACCGGGGCACCCCGGGCAGCCTGGTCGCGCCGGACGGGACCCTGCACATCGCGCTGATGCGCTCGTGCAGCGCCTGGCCGTCCGGGGTGTGGATCGACGGTGACCAGCGCACCGCGCCGGATGGCAGCAGCTTCTCCTGGCAGCACTGGAGTCACACGTTCGAGTACGCGCTGGCGGCCGGTCCCGGGGACTGGCGGGACGCCGGATTCGCCGCGGCCGGCCAGGAGTACAACCACCCGCTGCTGGCCGCGCAGACCGGTATCCACCCGGGCCCGCTGCCCGCCACAGCCAGCCTGGGCGCGGTATCCGGGCCAGCCATGCTGACCGCGCTCAAGCCCCGGGGCAACCCGCTCGCGGCCGGCCGCGACGGTACCCCGGACCGCGCCAGCGGCGTGACCGCCCGGCTGCGCGACCTGGGCCGCCGGGTCCCGGGCCCGGCCCGGCTGAGCCTGTTCACCGGGATCACCGCGGCGCACCAGACCGGCCTGGCCGAAGACGGCGACGGCCCGCCCGTCCCGGTGCTGCCCGGCGGCGAGGCCGAGGCTGAGCTCGGGCCGGCGGGCACGGTCACCCTGGGCTGTGCCGTTCCGGGGGGACCGCCCTCCGCCGCCCGGCCGGAACTCCCGGAACCGGCCCAGCCGGTGTTCACCCGTTACTGGCTGCACGGCAAGGGGCCGGCGCCCGCGGGCAACCTGCCGGTCGCGGTGCACCTGTCCCCCACCCGGGTGCCGCTGCCCGGCGGCACCGGCCCCGCGGTGGTCCGGCTGACCGTGGCGGCCGGGCCGGACGGTGCCGCCGGCGCCGTCGAGCTGGATGTGCCGGACGGGCTGGTGGCCGGTCCGGGCGGCCCGCTCCGCTACCAGCTGCCGCCGCTGGGCTATGCCGAGTGGGAACTGAGCGTGCGCGGCCGGCCGGGGGCCGCCGCTGGGCACTACTTCCTGGCCGCGCGGATTCGCGACGGGCTGGGCCAGGCCCACGAGGACGTGGCCGCCGTGCAGGTCGGCCTGCCCCCGGCGCCCTGGCCGGGCCAGCCGCTGGGCGAGCTGCTGCCGGCCCTGGACGCGGACCGCCGGGCCATCGCCGCCGACCTGGACGTCACCGTGCTCACCCCGGCGGTTGAGCTGCCCGCGGGCGGTGCTGGTGAGCTGGCGGTCCAGCTGGCCAACCGGGCGGCCTCAGCGGTGCGCGGCGAGGCTCAGCTCATCTCGCCGGTTGGCAGCTGGGCGGCGGTTCATCCCTGGACGCGCGGTTTCGCCATCTCGCCCGGCAGCGGCGTCACTCTCCGTTATCATGTCCGGGTACCAGTTACTACCCGACGCGGCACGCAGTGGTGGGCAATGGTCAAAGTGATGTATTTCGGTCGGCTTCACTACACGAGCAGTATCCCGGTGGTCATCAGCGAATGACAGAATCAGCCCGGTAGGGCGCCGGCCCCACCCCACCAACCAGACGGTCCACGATGCCATGACTTCTGCGGCCCCACCCAGCTCAGGCAACCTTCCGGCGGAACCCAACAGCTTCATCGGCCGGGAACGGGACCTTACCGAGCTAGCCCTGCTGCTCAGTGACGTGCGCGCACTGACCCTGTGCGGCCCGGGGGGAATCGGCAAGACCCGGCTGGCCCTGCGGCTGGCCTGCGATCTGGTGCCGGACTTCCCGGACGGGGCGTGGCTGGTGGAGCTGGCCGACACGGCCGACCCGGACCTGATCCCGCGGCGGATCGCCGCCACCCTCGGCATCCGCGAGGAACCGGACCAGCCGATGCTGGACACGCTGGCCACCGCGCTGCGCGGCCGGCGGCTGCTGCTCATCCTGGACACCTGTGAGCACATCGTGGACGGGTGCGCGGAGCTGGTGCACCAGCTGCTGGCCAGCTGCCCGCAGCTGCGGATGATCACCACCAGCCGTGAGCCGCTGCGGGTGCGCGGGGAAACCGTCTGGCGGGTCCCGCCGCTGTCGCTGCCCGCGCACCCGCTGTCCCTGGCCGACCTGCCCCGGCACGAGGCGCTGCGGCTGTTCGCCGAGCGGGCCTCGGCGGCCCGGGCCGGCTTCGCGCTGGGCAGCGACAACGCCGAGGCCGTGGCCCGGCTGTGCCGGACGCTCGATGGCATGCCGCTGGCCATCGAGCTGGCCGCGGCGCGGGTGCGGGCCCTGTCGGTGGAGCAGATCGCCAGCCGCCTCGATGACCGGTTCCGGCTGCTGGCCTCCGGGGACCGCACCGCCCCGGCCCGCCAGCAGACCCTGCGGGCCGCGGTGGACTGGAGCTATGAGCTGCTGAGCGAACCCGAGCAGATCCTGCTGCGGCGCCTGTCGGTGTTCGCCGGCTGGAACCTGGAGATGGCCGAGCAGGTCTGCGCGGACGAGCTCATCCCCGGCTCGTCGGTACTCGACCTGATGACCGCGCTGATCGACAAGTCGCTGGTCAGCGTGGACCACGAGCTGCGCAGTGAACCCCGGTACCGGCTGCTGGACACCATCAAGGAGTACGCGGCCAGCCGGCTCTTCGCCTCCGGCGAGGAGGAGAGCGTCCAGCTGCGGCACCGCGATTACGTGCTGGCCGCCGCGGAGCACGTGGTGGCCCAGGCGTTCGTCCGCGGCGCACCGTCCTGGCCGGCGCGGGTGGCCATGTACCGGCAGGTCACCGCGGACCTGCCCAACTTCCGGCTGGGCCTGGCCACCTCGCTGCGCCGCGGGGACATCGCGGAGGGCCTGCGGATGTGCGGCGCCATGCGCAACCCGTGGGTGACGCACGGCGATGTCACCGAGGGCGCGGAGTGGTTCGACCGGTTCCTGGAGCGGGCCGGCGGCGTGCCCGCCGGGGTGCGCGGGCCGGCCCTGGTGTTCCGCGGTGACCTGGCCTTCGAGCAGCAGGACTACGCGACGGTGAGCCGCTGCGCCAGTGAGGGGCTCGTGCTGTGCCGCCAGGCCGGCGACCCGCACGAGGCCAGCGCGCTGCGCCTGCTCGCCGTGGCCAGCCTGCGCGCGGGGAACGTGACCGACGCGGTGGCCCGGATCGATGAGGCGGCGGCCACCGCGCACAAGATCGGCAATGACTGGGAAGAAGGGCTGGCGCTCAGCATCAAGGCGGCGGGCATGGCCCGGCTGGGCAGCCTCCGCGAGGCGCAGGCCACCTACGAGGCCGCCCTGGACGTGCTGCGGGACAACAACGGCTGGGGGGTGGCCCAGGTCGAGTACGGGCTTGGCTCGGTCGCCCGGGCCCGCGATGATCACCTGGCCGCGATCGGCCACTTCCAGGCGGCGCTGGCGCTGTACCAGGAGATCGACGCGAGGCCGGAGATCGCCCGCTGCCTGGCCGGCATCGCCTCGGTCGCGCTGGCCCAGGGTGACCTTGGGCTGTGCCGGTCCAGCCTGACCGAGAGCCTGTCGCTCAGCCTGGCCACCGGGCAGCGGCTGCCGGTCGCCCGCGGCCTGGAGGCGTTCGCCGCGCTGGAAGCCCGGGCCGGCCACGCGGTGCGGGCGGCCAAGCTGGGCGGCGCCGCGCTGGAACTGCGCTCGGCCACCGGCCACCCGCCGTCGCGCGGCGCCGGGGCCCGGCTGGAAGACGTGCTGGAGCCGGCCCGCACCTCCCTGGGTGAGCTGCGCGCCAGCGCGCTGCTGGCCGAGGGCCGGTCGATGACGGCGGATGAGGCGGTCAGCTACGCGATACGCGCGCCGGGCACCTCCCCCGAGGACGCCAGCGTGGTGCCGGGGGACATGGTGCCCCGCCCGCGGGCCGGCAACGGGCTCGGTGCTGCGCCGCCCGCCCCGGCCGCCCCGAACATGCTGACCCCGCGCGAGCGGGAGATCGCCGGGCTGATCGCCCGCGGGCTGAGCAACCGGGACATCGCCCGCGAACTCGTCATCAGCCAGGCGACGGTGGCCCGGCATGTCGCCAACATCCTGGGCAAGCTCGGGTTCAGTTCCCGGGCTCAGGTCGCCGCGTGGATGGCCAGGCAGTCCGGGCCGGAGTCCTGAGCCCGGAAAAAATCGGCCTACATACCCATCCGCAACCCGCGCCGCCCCGAAATACACACGGCACTGCATAGTTCGGCGGATGTGGCCCCGCAGCGTGCATACGTAGGGTCTTCACCAGAGTTCCGGTGGGTCCTGCGCGGTACGGGGGCCCGTGCGTGGCCCAGCGGAGCCCGCCGGGACGCAGAGCCAAGGCTCCTCCGGCCATCAGGAGGGGGATGGCCGGGGGAGCCTAGGAAGAGGACCAGCATGACGGGTACGGGCACGCATACCACGGTGACCCAGCGCCTGGTTAGCCTCGGGCCAGCCCGGGGCGAGCATCCCGCGCTGGTTGGTGGCGGCGCGGCCTGGCCGGGCCGGACACTCAGCTACGCGGGGCTGGCCATGATCCTGCAGACCGCGGCCGCGGGCCTGGCCCGGCGCGGGGTGCGCAGCCAGGACATCGTGGGTGTGTACGTGCCCGATGCGGTCAGTTACCTGCTGGCCGTGCACGCCGTCCGGGCGGCCGGCGGGATACCGTGCCCGATCGGCCGGGACGCCACCGTGGCCATGATGTCCGGCCAGCTCACCGACTGCGGCGCCCGGCTGCTGATCACCGCGGGCCCGCTGACCGGCGACGCGCTGCGCGCCGCCGACGACGCCTGGGTCCGGCAGGTCATCTCGTTCGATGAGGAGCCGGGCACGATCCCGTTCTGCTCGCTGCTGTCCATGGGCTGGCGGCCGCCGGCCCCGGCCGACCCGGACGAGGTGGCCCTGCTGCCCTATCCCGGGGACGGGACGCTGGCCGCTGGCCCGGTGAGTTACCGCCAGCTCGCCGTGGACCTGCAGCGGCTGTCCGCCAGCGCGCCGATCACCGGGCGTGATGTGGTCCTGGCCGCCCCGCCCAACGGCAACGGCCGGGACTACTCGGTACTGCTCGACCTGGCCCTGCTGGAGGGAGCCACGGTGGTGGCGGCCTGCCCGGAGAGCCTGCCGGACGCGGCCCGGGCGCACGGCGGCACGGCCGCCATCGTGCACCCGGGCACATCCATCCCGGCTGAGCTGGACCTGCGCGCGGTCACCGCCGCGTGCTGACCGCGTCCGCCCGGGTGGCCAGCCTGGCCAGCGCGGCGACGGCCGGGCCGGTGCTGAGCGCGATCACCAGCAGCGCGGCCACGTCGAACAGGGCGGCCACGCTGAACGCCGCCGAGACCCCGTGCACCAGCGCGTGGTGCGCGCCCCCGCCCGCGTGCCGGAAGGCGGTACCGAACACGGTGACCAGGATGGCCAGCCCCAGCGACCCGCCGACCTGCTGCATGACGTTCACCATGCTGGACGCGGCGCCGGAGTCAGCCGGCGCCACCCCGGCCAGCGACGCGGCGGTGAGCGGGACGAACACCAGGCCCATGCCCGTCCCGAGCAGCAGCATGGGACCGAGAATCCCGGCCAGGTAGCTGGTGCCCGCCGAGACCTGGGCCAGCCAGGCCATCCCGGCGATCACCGGCAGCATGCCGGCCAGCATCAGCCGGGTGCCGCCGAACCGGGGAATCAGCCGGGGCGCCGCGCGGGACACCCCGAACACGGTGAGCGTCAATGGCAGGAACGCCACCCCGGCGGCCAGCGGGCTGAAGCCGAGGATCTCCTGGACGAACTGGGTCAGGAAGAAGAACATCCCGAACATGCCCGCCACCAGGAGCAGCCGGGCCAGGTAGGAACCGCTCCGGCCGAGGTCGGCGAACAGCCGCAGCGGGGTGATCGGCTGCCGGGCCCGGGCCTCGGTGAGCAGGAACAGGCCGAGCAGCACCACGGCCACCGCGAACGCGGCGACCGCCACCCGGTCACCCCAGCCGCTGGCCGCGGCGCGGATGAACGCGTACACCAGCGCCGTCATCCCGCCGGTGGAGGTGATCGCCCCGGTCAGGTCGAACCGGCCTGGCTGGCGGGCCGATTCGGTGACGAACAGCGGGGTCACGGCCAGCACCACGATGCCCACCGGCACGTTGACGAACAGCACCCAGCGCCAGGACAGCCACTCGGTGATCACCCCACCGAGGACCAGGCCGAGCGAGGCGCCGCCCATGGCCACGGCCGAGTAGATGCCGAGCGCGCGGGTCCGCTCGCGGCCCTCGGTGAAGCTGCCGACGACCAGCGCGAGCACCGCGGGTGAAGCGAGCGCGCCACCCACGCCCTGCAGCGCCCGGGCCACGAGCAGCATCCAGTCCGTGGTGGCCAGCCCGCCGGCCAGCGAGGACAGCGTGAACAGGGCGATGCCGGCCAGGAACACCCGGCGCCGGCCGAGGATGTCCCCGGCCCGGCCACCGAGCAGCAGCAGGCCGCCGAAGGTGAGGGTGTAGGCGTTCAGCACCCAGGACAGGCTCGCCGCCGAGAAGTTCAGCCCGGTCTGGATGTGCGGCAGCGCGATGTTCACCACGGTCAGGTCGAGGATGATCATGAGCTGCGCGGAGAGCATGATGACCAGGGCCAGGCCCGGACGGCCGCGGCGCCGCGTCGGGCCCGGGCGGTGCATGGACACCACCGGCGATGCGGGGGAAGCAGGCACAGATGTCTCCTATGGATTAGCGTCCTGGACCGATCAGGGGTATTCTCCGGAACATCCGGAGGTCATCTCCGCTTTACTATACGGAGGGTTCCTCCGGTTAGCAACTGATTAATTGAGGACGGGATGACGACAGGCACCGCGGGGATGCGCGCTGACGCGCGGCGCAACCGCCAGCGGCTGCTGGCGGCGGCGCTGGCCGCGTTCACCGAGCACGGCGCGGATGACGCGTCCCTGGACGAGATCGCCCGCCGGGCCGGCGTCGGCATCGGCACCCTGTACCGGCACTTCCCCACCCGGCAGGCGCTGCTCGAAGCGGTCTACCGCGACCAGGTCGAGGAGCTGTGCGCGAGTGCCCGGGAGCACTCGGCCAGCGCGGCCAGCCCGGCCGAAGCGCTGGCCGACTGGCTGCGCGCGCTGATGGTGTTCGGCGCGACCAAGCGCAACCTGACCAGCAGCCTGATGTCGGGGCCGGAGGGCAAGCGCTCTGAGGTGGCCGTGTCGTGCAGCGCCATGGTCCGCGACGCGGTCAGCGAACTGCTGGCCGACGCGCAGCGTTCCGGTGAGATCCGCCCCGACGTGGACGCCGTCGACCTGCTCCGGCTGTCGCACGCACTTTCGGTGGCGGGCGAACTGCCGTCCACGCACGCCGACCAGCCCGATCGGCTGATGCGGGTGCTGCTCGACGGGCTGCGGGCCGCCGGGACAGGCCCGGCCGGCGCCGGCGCCTAGCCGCTCAGTCCTCGTCCGGGCCGGCGCCGGCCGCCCCGTCCAGGCTGAGCCCGCCCAGATCGGGGGCCCGGTTCTCGTACGGCGTGCTCAGCACGATCGTGGTCCGGGTGGACACCAGGGCCGCGGCCCGGATCTGCTGGAGCAGGTCTTCCAGGTCACTGGGGGTGGCTACCCGGACCTTGAGGATGTAGTTCTCGTCCCCGGCCACGCTGTGGCAGGCCTCGATCGCGCTCAGGTGGGCCAGCTTCTCCGGGGCGTCGTCGGGGGCCGCCGGGTCGAAGGGCTTGATGGAGATGAACGCGGTCAGCGGCAGCCCGGCCCCGGCCGGGTCGACGACGGCCGTGTACCCCTTGATCACCCCGCGCCGCTCCAGCCGGCGCACCCGCTGGTGCGTTGCGGACACCGAGAGACCGGTCCGCCGGGACAGCTCGGTGAAGCTGATCCGGCCATCCCGGCACAGCAGCGAAACGATCCTGCGGTCAATCTCTTCCACCCGGTAACGGTAGTCCGCCGGATGACATCGCCGCCTCTGTGCGGGTAACGGCCTGATAACGGGCTTTACGCTCCGGTAACAGGCAGCCGCGTGATCTTAACGTGCTCAGGCAGGCCAGATACGCTGCGCGCCAGGGCAGGACCGCATCGGGCGGTACCGCCGGACCGCGATGGAGCGCTGATGGCCGAAATACTCCTTGACCAGGTGAACAAGATTTATCCAGGTGGGGTCAAGGGGGTGGACGACCTCAACCTTGAGATCAAGGATGGGGAGTTCATGGTCCTGGTCGGCCCGTCCGGCTGCGGCAAGACCACGGCGCTGCGGTCGATCGCCGGCCTGGAGGAGATCAGCTCGGGCACGATCACCATCGGCGGCAAGATCGTGAACGACCTGCCGCCCAAGGACCGGGACATCGCGATGGTGTTCCAGAACTACGCGCTGTACCCGCACATGACGGTGGAGCAGAACCTGGCTTTCGGGCTGCAGCAGCGCAAGACGCCCAAGGACGAGATCAAGCGGCGGGTCACCGACGTGGCCAAGATGCTCGGCCTCGAGCAGTACCTGAA
>Ga0207693_10001517_pt1 | contig 20489 bp, 20 predicted proteins | sample LARL81metaG_FD_184347 | JGI IMG/M metagenome (GOLD analysis project Ga0207693, IMG submission 184347) | Corn, switchgrass and miscanthus rhizosphere microbial communities from Kellogg Biological Station, Michigan, USA - LAR L8-1 metaG... | ecosystem: Host-associated > Plants > Roots >... | reverse complement strand
TTTTCTGGCGTCGGACGCGCTGCGTGGCCGGGGCAGCGCAACTCAGGACGAGTTCGTCGCTGCGACCTACATTGGCGCGCAGCTCGAGCAGTATGGCGTCGAGCCCGCCGGAGATAACGGAACCTACATTCAGCGTGGGACGCTGATACGACAGAACCTTACGGCTTCGCCACAATTGCACTACATGACGCCGGGGGACGGCATTCCCTCGCAGACCATGACCTGGACGCATGGCAAAGAAATGCTGGTCGTCCTGTTGAGCGATGCCAACTTTCGCGGCGCGCTGAAGCGACTCGATTCCGACAAGACTGCGGGAACGGAGCAGGAGAAGCACCCGGGCACGCCCGCCGCCGGCAAGGCTTTTGAAGGGCGCGTGGTGTTGGTGACGGGGCAGGATCGCAAGAAAATCCGAGCGGCGGTTCTTCAGGCCCTGCAGGAGGGGGCGGTCGCGGTCATCGAGCCCGCGTCGCCGCAGCTGGTCGAGAGCTGGGAGGCACGCGGCAAGATTCTGCCCGAGTTGCCCGTGCGCCTGGAGGGTGGCGGGCGCGCCGAGCTCGGCACGGACGGGAACGTATTCGCGGTCAGCGACAAAGCGCTCGCAGGACTTAAGGAAATTCCCGACGGCGTGATGTTTTACATGGAGGCCGTCGTCAGCGCACCCAAAAAGAGTTACACCTGGAACGCCTTGGGGAAAATTCCGGGCAGCGATCCGTCGCTCAGCAAGAGTGCGTTGCTGTTGAGTGCGCATCTTGATCACATCGGAGTCGGGAAGCCCGTCAAGGGCGACTCGATTTATAACGGCGCCGACGATGATGCGTCGGGTGTGGTGGCCGTACTCGAGCTGGCGCGGGCCATTGCTTCGGGACCGAAGCCGAAGCGTCCGGTTCTGTTTGCGCTGTTCGGCAGTGAGGAGTTGGGAGGGCTGGGCTCGGCGTGGTTCCAGGCGCATCCGCCGATCCCGCTCAACGAGATTGCCGTGAATCTTGAGTTTGAGATGATTGGGCGGCCAGACCCGAAGTATCCGGCGGACTCTTTGTGGCTGAGCGGCTGGGAAAGATCGAATCTGGGCCCGACTTTGGCCGAGCATGGAGCGAAGCTGGTGGGCGACCAAAGGCCCGAACAGAATTTCTTTATGCGCTCCGATAATTACGTTCTGGCGAAGCGAGGCGTGGTGGCGCAAACGGCGTCGAGCTACGGCATGCACAGCGACTATCACCAGCCCACGGACGATGTAGCGCACATCGACTTCAAGCATATGACGGACGCGATCGGATCGCTGATCGGGCCGGTCGAGTGGCTGGTGCATTCGGATTTCAAGCCGGAGTGGAAAGAAGGCGGAAAGCCTTAGTCGCTAGTCTTCAGTCGCTAGTCACTAGCTAAGCCCTATGAAGGACGCGACAGTCTGTGTGGGGTTGGCGGTGGAGAGACGGGCGTCTCGCCCGTCCGCCACGCGGGGACGCCCGGCGCTCCATCGTTCGAGATGTTTGTATTGCCTACGACCAACGGCCGACCACCCGGATTTGCCCCGACCGACGATGAATGGCTAGCGACTAGAGACTGGCGACTAGCGACTGTAGCCCCGCCGCGCTTTCATGTTCAGCCTCACGTAGTCGATCAGGAATGTGGGGTCGTCTTTCGCGAACTCGCTGGTGAGCTTCGTCATGAACTGCTCGCGCACGGATGCCTCGGGAATTCTTTGCAGGTGGTGGCGCAGGATTACGTTCTCCACGAATTGATGAAATTCCAGCGCGCCGGGAAATTGTGTGGGCGCTTCCTCCAGGCTGGTCTCGATCTGCTCAAAGCCTGCATTCTTTAACCGCAGCGCTGCGGTTTCCGCGTCGGAGTACTCCCAGGGTGACTGGTATCCCGCAAAATACTGCGCGTACGCCGGACTCTCCATCAAGCGATGTGCTCGGTCCAGCAGGCGAGCGATGTTCTTCCCGCCGCCGCATTGGGCAACGAGCCATCCGCCGGGCTTCAGAGCTCGACGAAGATTGCGGAACAGGCGGTCGTGATCCAGAACCCAATGAAATGAGGCGGTGCTGAAGATGCCGTCGAATTCGCGGTCGAAGGGTAAGTTTAGAAGATCGCAGCGGATGAACTCGACCCGTTCGCGGAAGTCGGGCTCGAGGTAGGCGCGCGCCTCGTCGAGCATGTTCTGGGAGACGTCGAGCGCGACGACGTGGCCTTTGGGCAAGGCCTCCAGCAGATCGTGCGTGAGGCGGCCGGTGCCGCAGCCTGCGTCGAGCAGGCGCTCATCGCCACGCAGGGAGACACGGGAAAGGACTTTCTTGCCCCAGCTTATTTGCGGAGCCGAGATCTGATGATAGAGGGTGGCGTTCCATTCTTTGGACATTGGACATTGGTAGTTGGCAAAAGCCCTGGAACTCGGCAGTTGTGGAATCCCACCCTAACGTCGCACAGAACGCGCCGTCAGGATGGGGCACCCGCCGTGAAATCCCACCTTAACAGGTCGGTTATCCGGGCGAGGGCGGGACGCCCTCGCGACTGCCGGTGAGACCGCGACGCCACTTTACTGCTGGAGCCTATCGTAGCGACCAGCGACTATCGACCGACTACTGCTTACCGCTTCTTCTTCCCAGCGCGTTCGATGCGCTCGTCGATGGGCTTGCGTCCGGCGAAGCCCTCTTCCGGAGAATGCCAGTGCGTGATTTTCTGTTCGCCCAACTTCCAGCAGAGCAGGACGATCTCACCGTCGACGCGACAGGGGAAGTCGAGCAGCCCGATATCGATGTCTTTGACCTGCACCCCGGTGGCGTGGATTTCAGCGACCGCATCTTTCGCGCGCTGCACGGCGCGCTCGCGCTCGGCGCGACGGCGGGCGACCTCAACCACGTTCACCAGCGTTCCGCCATTGAGGAAGATGCGGTGCGCGAGTTCCTGCATTTCCGCGTCGACATCCTCGATCAGTTTCTTGCCATTGATTGCGGTGCGCAGCAAGGACTCCAGTGTAGGAAGAAGAATTTGCGCATCTTGCAGGGTGAAAGTCCGAGAGGCCATTTCCTCCATTCTAATGCATGGGAGGTTCGGGGGCTTGGTAACGGGAGAAACGTTACTGTCAGGCTTTAGGTCATGGGCGACAGGGCTATGGGTGACAGGTCAAGCGCACTACCGGTCATCTGCGGCTTGTAATCAGATCCGGAGGCACGGCAGCCAACCCAGGCTTTTTCGGCGTTCATCGACGTCGGGATCTTGAGTGAAATCGCCTGGTCTTCAGTAACACCACGTCAGAGCCATTGTCGAGCTGTGGGCTTTGTCTCAGACTGATCGGGGATTGGGGAGCGAGTGATGAGAGCCAGCAGGCGAAGAGTGATGGCTGATCCGAGTAGAGACTGGTATTCCTGGTTGCTGCCAACACTGTGCCTAATCTTGCTCGCTGGCCTCTTGTTGAACCGGTGAAGCTGGACCGGTGCAATTGCCTCCGCCACGTTTAAGGAATGACGTGTCCTCCTCGTAGGCTCTGCCAGCCACAAAAATTGACGGCTATCGAAACGATCAATTCATTTCGCAAGCGGTGATGTCCAAATGGCCTCTGCATGCAAAGGCGCTGGAAAGTTCGTAGGCAAGTGGAGCGTCAGTGTTCGCAACACTACCCCATGCCCAGTCTGCCGCTCCTCTCAGCCGGTAAGACCATATGGAGGTCGCTACAAGATCGCCGACCACCGAGAGCCTGACCCTGATACCGGAACAGCACAGACAGGTCAGAGTTGATCATTCCTCTTGTGGCAAGACACGCACGGGCTCACTGTTGGAATATTCCATTTCAACAATGGCGGTGGCAGCGGCCTAAGGAGTTGTCGCCAAAATCGCAATTACACTGATTCCCCTCTTGATCAGTAACCTTTCGCCGGTGACCTAGCTCTTCAAACGGCGCAATTCTTTAATCGCGAGGCCTGCCTCCGAGTCCCGAATTAACTCGCCCAGGCGCTTCTGCCGCGTTGCTTCCTGTTTTGCAGTGATTACGCGATAGGCCGCAGTGCGCTGGTACCACGGCGGCTGCTTCTGGAAGAACGTCCAGGCTTTCTTGTTGGCGCGGAATTTCCTTTCGTATTCCCGGGGAAGCTTCGCGCTTTTGCGTTGTTCGTAGGCGTAGATGCCCGTCTTGTCGCCTTTGCGTGCCTTGAAAGCTTTGATGCCGGCCGGGTGCATCGAGCCGAGCTTCGTCAACTCTGTTACTCGCTTCACGTTGATAGCACTCCACGTGCTGGTTGGCTTCCGTGGGGTGAAACGGATGCGGTAGCTGACTGCGTCGATGGAGTTGCGCACGCCGTCGATCCAGCCGTAGCAGAGCGCTGCGTCGACTGACTCCGGCCACGTGATGCTCGGCTTGCCGGAGTCGCGCTTGTAGAAGCCGACGGAAAGTTCCGTGTGGAGAGCGTGATTTTTCTCGAGCCACGCACGGAAGTCTGCCGGGGTCGCGAAGAAGAGAGGTTTGGGCGCGGAGGATTTCATGAAATCTTGAGGTTCGTTCAGAAACCTTTTCTACCACAGAGTCACAGAGTCACAGAGAATGCCGCTGAAGGATCCTCTGTAGCTCTGTGACTCGGTGGTGAAGATGTGTGCGAACCCAATCTCAGATCGAAGAGCTCATATCTTGTGAAGAACGCACTGGTCGATCAATCGTCACTTGCCACGCGACAAACGGCTGAGGGCCTGGGTGTATTCCCGTATGGTTTCGGTGAGGGCTCGGTTGTGCACGAACTGGCCGTCTTTGCGGCAATCGATCAAGCCGGCTTCGAGCAAGATCTTCAGGTGATGAGAGACCGTGCCCGGCGAAAGTTCATATTTCTCGATGATCTCGCCGCAATAGATATCGGGATGGGACGCGATCTCCTCGTAAATCTGAAGCCGGGTGGGATCGGCCAGGGCTTTCGAAATTTTGACGACTTCCGTGGTGTCCATGGTTAGTGCAAGCAATTCTAGCGGATAGCGGCCAGTTCTCCTCTTGATTGATGCTTTTTGCACAGGCCGGCGCGTAACTCCTGAAACTTTATATTTCGATAGTCATCAAACTATCGAAATCGAGCGGCGGGACGGGATGCATTGTCTTTCCGAACCGTTGGCGAGCGCGGAAGGAGTAGATCATGGCGAGACTCACAGGAAAAGTAGCGGTAGTCACCGGCGGAAACAGCGGAATCGGACTGGCGACAGCCAAGCGCTTCAGCGACGAAGGCGCGAAGGTGGTGATCACCGGGCGGGACCAGAAAACGTTGGATGCGGCGGTGAAGACAATTGGCGGCGACGTGGTTGCTTTGCGCAGCGACGTTTCTAAGCTGGCCGATCTGGACAAGCTGTACAAAACGGTGGCGGAGAAGTTCGGCAAGATCGATGTGCTGTTCGCCAATGCGGGCATTGCGAAATTCGCACCCGTAACGGAGAGCAACGAGGCCCTATTCGACGAGACCTTTGACGTGAACGTGAAAGGCGTGTACTTCGCGATTCAAAAGGCTTTGCCACTGTTGAATGATGGGGCGTCGATCATCATCAATTCGTCGGTGGTGAACGAAACGGGCGCGGCCGGCGCTAGCGTCTATGCGGCGACGAAAGCGGCGGTGCGCTCGTTTGCGCGAACCCTGACTACCGAACTGGTGGATCGCAACATTCGCGTGAATGTGGTAAGCCCCGGGCCGATCCAAACACCAATCTTCGGCCGCACCGGACTCACAAAGGAGCAGGTCGATGGCTTCACGCGCGATATCGTGACCAAGGTGCCCATGAAGCGCTTGGGCAAGCCGGAAGAAGTAGCGGACGCAGTGCTGTTCCTGGCGACCCCGGAATCGTCGTACATCACGGGCGTCGACATCAACGTTGATGGTGGCATGGGGCAGGTGTAATTGGCTGATGGCTAATGGCTGATAGCAGGTGGCGGCTCCGGGATCGCGTGCTTTCGATCCTCGGGGTTGCCACCAGCGATGGACCATCAGCTATCAGCGCCCATGTTCTTTTCCTAATTCAAATCACTCAGCACCACCGCTGAAAGTGGCTTGCCGACTGTGGGGTCGCCAATCGCTACGGCCGTTCGCACCTGTCCGCTACTCAGGGTCAGTACGCCCGTATCAATAGCCACTGTCTTGCTTCCGGCGAGGGTGATATAGGCCTGATAGCTTCCGGCCGGGACTGACAAGTAGCCGGCTGCTCCTTGATAGGCGAGGTTGGTTACGGCGGGTGCGCCGGCCGTGCCCAAACCTGGTGCTCCGACGTAAATGTCGACGCTCGAGGCTCCCGGCGCGGCATTGATGAAGCGCAGCTTCGCTTGTGCTGAGGCGGGAGAAGTGAAGTCGTCGAGAAACACGAGCGCCGTGATGCTGGCCAGGTCGTTGCCGACGATCACAGTGTAGAAGCGGTTCTTCGAGAAATCGGGCTTCGCGTCGATGACGTCGGTGGTGTCGCCGGCGGCGCGGACTTCGACCCGGCGCGTGCCGGCCTTTACCTTGATGTAGGCGGTTGCGTTGGGATAAGCGACGTTGGTGATCAGCGCCTTCCCGTCGTAGAGGACGTCGACATTGGGCGCGTCGGGCGAAGCGTGCAACAGGCGGAACTGGGTCGATCCACTGTCGCCGCAGCCGATCCCACAGACCAACGTCCCGGCGAGGAACAGGACGAGGACGGCTTTCCCGCATGAGTAATTCATAAAAGTGCTCCCGGATGTGAATCACATCGACTAGCTAGGTGTCGGTCTTGGGGACATTGGCATTGTCGGGCAAGAGCTTGCCGCCGTCGACTTTGAACTGGAGTTTTTTGCTGTTGACGACTGGGGATCAGCCGCCGATGTGGACCATGGTGCGGGAGGCGGGCACGAAGTCGGGCTCGCCGATGTGGTGGCGGGCTTCTTTCTGCTGAACGACGCCGCGGATGTAGTCTTCGAGTTCCGAGTCGCTGGCGCCGCGGCGCATCCGGGCGTGCAGGTCGTGATCCCACACGGAGAACAGGCAGGTGCGGATTTTGCCGTCGGAGGTAATGCGGATGCGGCTGCAGTGTCCGCAGAAGGGATGCGAGACGGGAGCGATGATGCCGATCTCGCCGAGGCCGTCGTCGAAGCGGTAGCGGCGCGCGGTTTCCGAACGCGCGTGCGGGATTTCGATCAGGGGACGGTACTCCGCCATGCGCTCGAGAATTTCGTCGAGCGTGACAACCACCTCGGGAGTCCACGTGCGATCTTCCTCGAGAGGCATAAATTCGATGAAGCGCAGGACCACGTCTTCCTCGCGCGCGAACATGCCGAAGGGGATGATCTGGTCCTCGTTGAATCCGCGCAAAAGAACGCAATTCACTTTTACGGGCTCGAGGCCGGCACGCTTGGCTGCACGAATTCCGGCCAGCACGTGGTCATAGCCACCTGGGACGCGCGTGATGCGCGTAAAACGGTCGGGGTCGACGGCGTCCATGCTGACGGTTACGCGGTTGAGGCCCGCGTCTTTCAAGGGCTGGGCAAGGTCGGCGAGCAGGTGGCCGTTGGTGGTGAGCGCAATATCGAGCGCCTCGCCGTCCTGCGTGCGAAGCTGCGAGAGATTGTGGACGAAATCGACGATGCCCCGCCGCAGCAGCGGCTCACCGCCCGTCAGGCGAATCTTCGTGATTCCGAGTCCCGCCATCACGCGCGCCATGCGTAGGTAATCGGCGAAGGGCAGATCGCCGTACAGAGCACCCTCGTTGCCCGTCCGGCAATAAACACACTTGTAGTTACACTGATCGGTGATCGCGATGCGGAGATCGACGATTGCGCGTCCGAATTTGTCGATTAGGGCAGCCATTAGCACTTAGCAGTTAGCATTTAGCCTTTCGCGGTTTCATGCACGCCGCTCGGTTGGCTAAATGCCAAGTGCTAATTGCTAAATGCTTCTTGGAAAAGGACACGCACCCGAACGGGTTCGCCGGTGAGTGTCTCCTTTCCAAGGCGCTTCTCGCGAAGCGCGGGAGGCGTCGGCGTTTCCACCGGCACCCTGTGGGGAGATTTACTCCGTGGCTGCGGCACGCGACTAGTGCGGAAAATCTCTACCGCAAAGGTCGCGAAGAAAGACCGCAGAGGACGCGAAGAAAACCTGCCCTCGCCTCGGCCGCCCGGGTATGCCCTTGGGCGACGAAGGTCGGAAACTCGATCCAATTATAGAACTTTCATTTCGACGGTGCAGGCTGGGCCGGAGTTGAGAAATCGGCCAGGCCGACTTCAACGAATAGGCCTTTGCGTACAAGGCCGGGCGTCGGCTTGTCGCCTTCGGTCTTCCCCGGGAGCGTGTCCTTCTTTGAATGGGCCGGCTGTGATTCGGTTGGCGTGGGGGCAGGCGGTTGTTCTTCGGGTGTCGCGGTGCGCGCCCAGATGCCGTAGACCTTGCCTCCGTATGCAGCGATGCCCATGTAGTCGCCCACGAAGACGTCTTTCGGATCGGAAGGTTGGGTGCTCCAGGCGTAGTTCTTGAAGGCCTGTCCGCCGTCGGTCGAGCGGGCGAGCGTGATGTAGTAGCTGCGATTGCCGGGATCGGCGCGGCGATCGCAGAAGATGATGTTTTCGGAGCCGTCCGTGGGATCGACGGCCAGCCATTGAAAGAACTGGTCGCGGCCGTTGTGCAGCGGATCGTTATTCACACGGACCGGTTTTGACCAGTGCTTGCCGTGATCGGTCGAGGTCGCGGAGAAAATGTCGATGTCACCGTTGGTGTAGTCGCCCCAGGTGACGAAGAGCTTGCTGCTGCGCGCGTCGATCGCGATCTGCGGAAAACCGTTGCCGCGTCCCACAGAAGTGGGATCGAAATAGGTGGGCCCGGTTTTCACGATGGTGCGCGACCGTGAAAAGCTGCGCCCGCCGTCTTTGGAGACCGCGAACACCAGGCCAGAGATATCGCACCAGACGACGTAAAGCGTGCCATCGCTGGCCACGGCTCCCATAAAGCCTTCGACGGCGCCATTGTCGTCGCGCGGCAAGCCTTCTTTGGTGCTGATCTCGATAGGCTTCGACCAGGTTTTGCCGGTGTCGGTCGAGCGCGAGAAAAGCATGATCGACTTGTCGAGCGAGAATTCCGTCCATCCGATATAGAGGCTGCCGGCGTACTTCGAGTGTGTGGTGTCGGCGACGATGTAAGGCTTGTCTTCGAACGGGATGCCCGGATCGCTGGCGTGCGCGATCACGATGCTCGAATCCTTGTCCCAGGTCTGACCGCCGTCGAGTGAGCGGCGAACGAAGATGCCATTGCGCGTGGCCCCGTGCGCCCAGTAATTCTCCGTGCCCAGCTTGTCGAACGCGATGTAGCAGAGGAAGGCGTTTCCCTGATTGTCGTAGGCGACGGAGACGTCGCCCGAAACCTTGTAGTCGGCGGGCGCTGTGCCTTCGGCCGGCGTCCAGCTCTGGCCGGCGTCACGGGAGTAGGCCACCGACGCGTTCACCTGATATGCGCCGACGAGCTGCCTAGAGTTGTTGGGATTGATGGCGATCGAGGGCTCGGTGAAGTCTCCGAGCGTCGACGTGAGCTTGATGACTCTTTCGCCCGGGGGAGTTGGGAGGTCGGACGATGCGGGTGAAATTTGTGCAAGCGTTGGAATGGCTAGCAGGCAAAGAAGCAGTGCGACGAATGGCATGACCATGAGACGGAGGTCGGCCCGAAGTGGTAGCAATGGGCGCAAGTCGCGAGTTGTCATGCAGGCATTCAGTGCGCCGCCGGACCGGGCACGGCTTGCGCGATGGCTGCTTCTGCAAGGGGCGCCATGACTTTGTAGCCGGCTACGTTGGGATGCAGGCCGTCGTCGGCGAGTTCTTTCTTGAGCAGACCCTTGTCGTCGACCATGGCGCTGAAGTAGTCGAGATAAATGCAGCCGTGAGCGGCGCTGTAGCTCTTGAGCCAGCGGTTGAGTTCAAGAATTTTCGACGGTGGACGGTCGGCGAAGAATTCCTGTGCCTCCGGCGTGTAGTTGTTCACGGGCAGCACGGAGGAGAAGATGACCTTCACGTGATTTGCCGCTGCCAGCTCGGCGAGTGAAGTGTAGTTCTCCTCTATCTGCTCGAGCGTCATGGGGCCGGTATTGCCGGCGATGTCGTTGGTGCCGGCGAGAATTACGACCGCTTTGGGCTGCAAGTCGATCACGTCTTCTCGGAAACGAACGAGCATCTGGGGAGTCGTCTGGCCGCTGATGCCGCGGTTGACGTAAGGCTTCCCAGGAAAATAGTCGGCAAGCTTCCAGCCGTCGGTGATGGAGTCGCCGAAGAAGACGATGCGATTCTCTCCGGGCGCGGGCGTCTTGAGTTCAGCGTTGGCGTCACGGTAGCGGGCGAGTTGGCCGTAGTCGTTCATGTAGATGGAAATTTTCGATTGGCGATAGCGTTCGCGAGCGGTTGTTGCCTTCGGGAGGACAACCTGATCAGGATCGGGCCGCGCAGGCGCAGCGGGAGCGGATTGCTGGGCGAGGGCACCACAGCAAAGAAGCACTGAGCAGGTCAGTTTTGCAAACGTGTGGGATGATTTCAAAATTATCGTCTTCCTTTGCATTTCTGGTTTTATTGCCTCTTGACTGAGCAGTTTGTTGCGAATTCTATGGTTCCATCCGCTTGTTGCCCCGCGTTGCCGGGGGCGAACTTCCAGCGCTCAACAGCGTCCTTTACAGATGGACTAAGCAGGGGATGACCGGTCACCAATGTATAGTTCGATGTCCTGCCGTCCTGCCCGATCTCAAACTTGAAGATGACGTCGCCTTGTATGCGAGCCATCCTCGCGAGTGGCGGATACTTGGGCAATGCAAACTCCAGCGGCTGGATCGCGAGATTCTTCGCTAGGCGGACGCTGGGTGTCGGCGGATGAATCTGAGCGGCACGATATAAATCCGATGGCTTGTCCGATGCTCCAGGGAAAAGTGAATCGTACTTGCCAGCAGCCAAATCCTTTAAGCTCTCGGAATGGGGGCCCGTGGCGGAAGCCTCTTCTGAGTCAGAGCTCGGAAATATCGGCTTGTCCATCGCATCTGGCCCCAGCGCCTTATCAAGGCCATCGAGTAACTGCATCGTCCATGATGTGTGTGTCGGAGTATTGGCAGCGGGGTCGAACATATCCTTGTCCAAGATCTCCGAGCCGATCATGCGCGTCTGCAACCCGCATTGCACCTGCATGTTGACGCGGACTCCGCTAAATGACAGACATTTCCTGCACCGCTTTAGCTCACGGTGCAGCTCCTTTTCGGGGATGGCACAAGGGTTCGTCTTCCGAAACAGTTCCTCGATCGATTCGTTCAGCTTGGCGGAGACCATCTCGACCTTGGCTGACTGAAAGCACGCGTCCCCAGGAGGGGTGAGCAAAATTCTTTCAATGGACGTCCCGTTCGCTATGGGTCTAGCGACGAGAACTTCGTAATAGTCGAATGGCGGACCGAAATCGAAGAATGTTAGTCGCCCGATCGTGAACTGATCTGGAGTCGGGGCCGAGGAATAACGATCTTTAGGCCAGGCAATGCCGCAAAGAACGAGGGTGACGAAAACCATCGCGCGGATTGGCATGGCCGGAATGCTATCACGGCTTGTGTCTCACATCCCGTCGTAGTTCGGACCGCCGCCGCCTTCTGGAGGCACCCAATTAATGATCTGGTAAGGGTCGGCGATGTCACAGGTCTTGCAGTGCACGCAGTTCGCCGGGTTCAGGCTGATGCGTTTGCCGTGCGGCTGGCTGGCGTCGTCAACTAACTCGTAGACATTCGCGGGACAGAAGTTTTGGCAGGGGCCGCCGTATTCTTTCGCGCAGCGCGCGTTACAGACGTCGGTGTCGGCGATGACCAGGTGCGAGGGCTGGTCTTCTTCGTGCTTGGTGCCGGAATGGTAGAGGTCGGTGAGCTTATCGAAGGTGAGCCTGCCGTCGCCCTTCGTGGGGCCGAGCAGGTGGGCTTCGCTGCCGCCATCGGCGGGAAGTTGCGAAAGCTTTTCCATGCGCTCGTGGCCGGCATGCGCGGGATAGCGGTTCCACAGGCCGCGGCCGCCGGTGAACTGCTGCAGGCCCGCGTGGAACATCCCGTTGAGAAATCCCTTTTCGAATGCCTGGTGGAAGTTACGGACCTTCCAGAGTTCGTCCTTAATCCAGCTGGAGTCGACTCTCTTCTGATACCCGCTGAGCGTCGCTGCGGATGCGTCATTTTTCTTCAAGGCTTCAAATGCCGTCTCGGCAGCCAGCATGCCGCTCTTGATCGCGAGATGAATACCCTTCAAGCGCTGCGAGTTCACCAGGCCGGCCGAGTCGCCGAGGATCATCCAGCCATCGCCTGCAACCGGCGGGACGGCCCACCATCCGCCGTAGGGCATCGACTTGGCACCGTAGCGGATCATCTTCCCGCCCTCGAGCAGTTTCGCGACGAAGGGATGCTGCTTGAAATCCTGCAGCACGTGCTGCGGATCGAGGCGCGGGTCTGGGTAGTCGAGACCGATGACGAAGCCCAAAGAGACGAGGTTGTCCTTCGACCCGTAGATCCAGGCACCGCCGTATTCCTTGGTCGTCAGCGGCCAGCCCATCGTGTAGATGACTTCGCCTTGCGCGATGCGACCTGATGGGACTTCCCAGAGTTCCTTAACGCCGACGCCGTAAGTTTGCGGGTTGCGGTCTTTGGCGAGATCGAATTTGTTGATCAGTTCTTTCGTGAGCGAGCCGCGTGTGCCTTCCGCGAGGATTGTGACCTTGGCCTTCAGGTCGTAGCCGGGTTCGAAGTTTGATTTGGGATGATTCTCTCTGTCGACGCCCTTGTCGTCGGTGCGTACTCCCACGACGCGATTGCGGTCGAAGAGCAATTGCGACCCGGCAAAGCCCGTGAAGATCGTGATGCCTGTTTCTTCGACTTTACTTCCCAGCCACTTCACAAACTTGTTGATCGAGATTACGTAGTTGCCATGGTCGCGCAGGGGTGGCGGCGTGATGGGGAGCTTGAACTTCCCATTCTTGGTCAGGAAGTACACGCCTTCTTTGTTGCACTGTGCGTCAAGCGGCGCCTCCTTCTCGAAGCCCGGGAGCAATTCGCGCATGGAGCGCGGGTCGAGCAGCGCGCCCGAGAGGCAGTGCTGCCCGATCTCGCGCGCCTTCTCGAGCACGTAAATGTTTTCTTTGCTGAGCGGCGCATCGGGATGCTGGGCGTTGTGCTCGTCGATGAGCTGCGAAAGGCGCAGCGCACAGGCCATGCCTGCCGGGCCGCCGCCGACGATGACCACGTCGGCTTCCATCTGCGGGCGGTCGATGTTTTCGAGAGGAGTGCGGAAGGTCAGCATCTAGTTTCCAGTTTCAGGTTTCGAGTTTCAAGTTGGCCGATCAGTTGCAGACTGCCTTGGCCTTCGCGCGTAGTGAACTGATCAGTCCATTCAGGAGTCGGTTTACCTCTGATGTTTTCGATTCGAGCGATGCCAATTCGTTGGGGCTGATGTGGTGAAGGTCCATGGCAATGGTCAGTTGAGTTTCAAGTTCAAGCAGCGAACCGCGTGAGTGGCCAAGAAACTCTTGAGACTCGCCCTTGCCCCTCAGCAATGTTCGATGCAACTGAGATCGCTGCACGCCTCATCTGCGACGTCAAGCCATATACTTCGTTTTTCGGAAACAATTCCGAAGTACGATAAATCTCACCGGCAAGCATTCTGGCTTTCTGCCAGACAATCAGATCCTTATAGATGTGGCTCATGACGAGCCTTTCTTCGCCCAACTACTCACAATCTGAAACTCGAAACCTGAAACTTGAAACTAAGATCCCGCTTTAGCTTTCTTGATTTCTTCGATGAGCGGAGGCACAACCTCGAACAGATTTCCCACCACTGCGTAGTCAGCGATCTCGAAGATCGGTGCCTCGCTGTCTTTATTCACCGCGACGATGGTGCGCGCGCCCTTCATCCCAACGATGTGTTGGATGGCTCCCGAGATCCCCAGCGCCAGATAAAGTTTTGGCGCCACCGTTTGTCCGGAGGAACCGATCTGGCGGTCCATCGGAAGCCAGCCGGAATCGCAGATGGGGCGTGACGCCGCGAGTTCGCCGCCCAGTGCCTCGGCCAACTGCTTCGCGATCTCGATGTTCTTCTGCTCCTTGATTCCGCGGCCGACGGCTACGATGACTTCCGCTTGCGTCAGGTCAACCGCTTGCTTGGCTTCCTTGAAAACTTCCTGCGGCTTGTTGCGCACCACGCCGTCCGCGACATCGATGGCGACTGTCTCGACCGGCGCTGCGCTGGCGCCCGCTTCCACTTTGTCTCCGCGAAATGCGCCGTTCTGGAATGTAACGAACCACGGGGCGTCGCCCGCGAAGCTGACGTCAGCGACGAATTTGCCTTGGAACATCTGGCGTGTGAAGACCAGCTTCTCGCCTTCTTTCTTGTAACCAATGGCGTCGCTGATCACGGTGCGTCCCATGGCGGTTGCGAGCTTGGGAACGAAGTCGCGCACTTGGTAGGTGTGCGGCATCAGGACGAGCTTGGGCTGCTTCGAAGCGATGAACTGCTTGAGCGCGGCAGCAAATGCGTCGGGGGTGTAGGGCTCGAGTTTTGCGTTCTCGATCGAATACACCTTGCCGACTTTCTTCCCCGCGACTTCCGTGGCAAGGGCTGCGACGCTCCCGCCTGCGACCGCGGCTTCGAGCGGCCAACCGGTTTCGGCGGCGATGGCTTGACCCGCGGTGAGCGTCTCCCAGGAGACGCGGTTCAGTTTGCCTTCACGTTGTTCAACGATGACTAGGATCATAAGAGAAGGTCTCAGGTATCAGGCGTTAGGTCTTAGTTTCACGCAACGGTCGCGGGCGCCCACGCTCCACGGTCACAGCACTCTTACTTCGTTGCGCAGCTTCTCTACCAGTTTCTTCGCCATCTCGCCCGGCGAACCCTGAATCATTTCGGTCTTCTTGGTTTTCTGCGGGATGTAGAGTTTTTCGATCCTTTGCAGGTTCTCGCCCAGCGCGGATTGCACTTCCGCCATCGTCACTTTGCGCATGGGCTTGTTTTTGGCCTGCTTGATACCAATCAATGTCGCGTAGCGCAATTTGTTGATGCCCGACTGGATCGTTAGCACCGCCGGCAGCGGCATGTCTACGAATTGGAAGAAGCCGGCTTCGAGTTCGCGTTTCACGCGGATGCCGCCGTCCTGCTTCTCGATCTGCATGATGATGGTGGCGTGCGGCCATCCCAGCAGTTCGGCGAGAATCACGCCAGTTTGCGCGTAGCCGTAGTCGTCGGATTGCAGTCCGGTGAAAATGAGATCGAATTTTTCGTCTTTGATGGCCGCGGCGAAAGCTCGAGCGGTGTTGTACGCGTCGAGGCCGACGAAGGCGTTGTCTTCCAGGTGAATGGCGCGGTCGGCGCCTTTCGCCAGGGCCTCGCGCAGCACCTGGCTGGCGCGCGCCGGGCCCGACGTAATCACAACCACTTCGCCGGAATGCTTCTCTTTTTGACGCAACGCCTCTTCGAGCGCGTAAGCGTCGGGTTCGTTAACTTCGTAAGAAACGTCTTCGCGGATCCAGGTCCCTCCCTCGTTCAATTTGAGCGGGGCATCTTTCTGCGGGACCTGCTTCATGCAAACCAGAATTTTCACGAATGACTCCTGCCGCCGGCGAAGCGGTTCGTGAGAAACGGGCGTCGTCCGCCCGGGCGTCGCCGACGCGTATGAGCAAACTGGTTATTATAAATACTTCCGTCACGGATGTCGGCTCGCAACGTGGAAGGATGAGTAGCTATTTTCAGAAAGGGATGCCAGAGTCTTCGTGCAATTATGGGAATTCAGTCGAGAAAAGCGACCGACTGGACGGACGTGATGTCGAAACGCTTGCGGCAACGCATGTTCTTGCACATCATGACGTCGTCTTTGCGCAGCATGTAAGAGCGGGCCTTGGCGAAACGGGCGCGATCGCGATCGTCAGCGCGGGGTGGCAGACTCTTTTTCTTGGTGCGAACCAGCCAGTTGATTTCGTACTCGGCCGCCTGGTGACAATGCGGGCAGTTGAGACTCGCGGCCTTCTTATCGGGGCGCTCATCGAAAAATTCGCGTTCTTCCATAGGGCAGTCGTCGGTCGTCAGTCGCTAGTCGTCAGAAAGACCAACCCTGACCACCGAATTATTGCACAAGTTGCGTGTAGCGCGGGCGCTCTCGCCCGCGTCTATACATCGGCCAGGGCTTTGCGGCTCGCGCTACACTCGGAAGGCAATGGCGAGAAAGAAGAAGATCAAGAAGTTTCGGGTGGTGACGGCCGTCAAGGAACTGGCGCGCGAGCGGATTGGCACGCCCCCGCCGACCCAGGTCGTTCCCGATCGCAAGAAGCGCACGCAGGAGAAGCACAAGCCGACGTTGGGTAAGCTGCTGGGTGAGAGCTAGAACCTACTTCGTGGGGCAAATCACGTTGGCCTGCATGCTCCCGGTGACGATGGCTCCTGTAGAGGAAATGTTGCCGTCACTGTGATTAGTGGCAACGGTTGCAGAAATAATCGTTCCCCCGCAAGAACGTCCCGTGGCTGTGATCAGGCCGCCTGCATCCACCGAGATCATATCGGGAGTGTTGGAAGTCCAAGCCACCTGGGTTGTGATGTCCTTTGTGACCGGAGGGTGACTATAAGATCCCAATGCCCTGAGTTGCACTTGCGCGCCCGCATTCGCGATCACCGGGATGTTGTCCGCGCCGAAGTTTTCGACTGCAGGAATGATGGTGATTGATTCCAGTTGCTGCTTGTGCCCACACGCCGACAAACTCGCCAGCAGGAACACCGCGCTACACACACCCGGCAGGGCCGACCACCTCTTGCTCATTAACACTCCAGGGAGTTGAATCCACTTATCAAACTGTGAGCGAGTGGCGTCAATTTAGTAAAAGCTTGCTCAAAATGCAAGTAACAATCTGGCGCCAATCTTGGCCATTACTGGCCGTCCGATAATTTGCCCACAGCGAGGGTTTCAGTCGCCGATGGTCTGGGCGACAAAGCTGGCAAACTCTTTGACGTCCTCTTCCGTCGTATCGAACGAACACATCCAGCGCACGACTGACTCTTCCTCGTTCCACACATAAAAGAAATACCGCTCCTGGATTTTCGCGATGGCGTCGTGCGGGATTTTTGCGAAAACGCCATTCGCTTCGACGTGATAGACGAGTCTCACCCCAGGAATCTGGCGCACCTCGCTTTCGAGCAGTTTCGCCATGCGGTTGGAATGTTGTGCGTTCGCGAGCCAGAGGTCGTTGGTCAGCAGGGCGCCCAACTGCGCTGATATGAAGCGCATTTTCGAGGCCAACTGCATCGATTGTTTGCGGCGGAACAGGAAGTCCCGGGCCTGTTCCGGGTGGAAGAAGATAACCGCTTCGCCGCCCATGATGCCGTTCTTTGTCCCACCGAAGGAGAGCACGTCGACGCCGAGATCGCGTGTAGCCGGGCGAAGGGTCTGGCCAAGCGTGGCGGCGGCGTTGGCGATGCGGGCTCCGTCCATGTGTAGGTAGAGGTCGTGCTCGTGCGCGAAATTCGCGATGGCACGGATTTCTTCCGCGCGGTAGACAGTGCCCATCTCGGTGGCTTGCGTGATCGAGATGACCTTCGGCTGTACATGATGTTCGTCGCCGATTCCGTGATAGGCATGGCGAATGAGTTCAACGGTGAGTTTGCCGTCCGGAGTGGGAATCGGGATCAGCTTGCAGCCGGTGAATTTTTCGGGAGCGCCGCATTCGTCGGTGTAGATGTGTGCCGACGCCGCGCAGATGACGGCGTGGTAAGAGCGGGTGAGGGCCTCGAGACTCAAGCAGTTTGCGCCCGTGCCATTGAAAACGACGAAGATTTCGGCATCTTCGCCGAAGTGTTCGCGAAACGTATTCACCATGATGGCGGTGTAGGGGTCGGCGCCATAACCGACGACGTGGCCCTGGTTCACCATTGCGATGGCTTTGAGAATGTCGGGATGAATGCCGGCGTTGTTGTCGCTGGCGAAACTGCGGAGAGGCTTCATGGTCGGAACTAATTTAGCAGGAGCGTGGCGAATGGGGCACAGGGGACGGGTCTGAGTTCTGAGTCTTGAGTTCTCAGTTCTCAGTTCTCAGTTCTCAGTTCTCAGTTCGCGATGCTGATTCTCTTTGATCGTGTTGCGGAGAATCGAGAAGAGGAGTTCGGTCTTCGTGAGGGCGTTCTGCAGCCCTACTATTTCGACAAGCGTTCCTGGGCTGCGCCAAGAATTTTGCCTGCACCCGGTTCTTGTACTAGCGCAATTGCGCGCAGGTCGGTTGCATTGGCGGGCTTCTCCAGCTTTAGGGCGACGTCTTGAGAGAACGATTGGCTGGGCGCGACCGAACCGGACTTCTTGAGTGCGCGGACCACCGCAACGTGGGTTAGGTGGCGGCCGGAATTTTCTCCTGCGGCGACTTGCGACTCGGCGTGATTCAGCGCTGCAATCAAAATGACATCCGCGGACCGCGTTCCTGCGGGGAGCGGCCCGGCTTCGATATGAACGTGCAGCGTGTCGCCCTCGAGCTTCGCGTTCGTGATGCGGACTGCGATCTTGGAATTCCCCGTCGCTTTCGCAATGGCTTTCTGAGCATCGTCGGAATTGCTGCCGACGAATTCATGCGCGCCATCCACGATCATCTGCGGCGTGTAGACGCCGTCGAGGTGGAGACGGTCTCCGTAGGCGCTCTGTCGCTCGCTATATGCGTGCGAAGAATACGGATCGGTCCAGCCGATGTGGTTCCAATAATCAACATGTTCGCTGAGCACGATGAGTTCGGCGGCCGGGAAAGGCTGCGCGTCGAACCTTCGCAAGAGCGCATCCGCTGGCGGACAGCTAGAGCATCCTTCGGAGGTGAAGAGTTCGACGACGACCGGGACGCGGCTGACGGACTTTGTGAAAGAGGTCGACTCACTGGTGCGCGAGAAAATTGCGGCTCCCAAAACTACGGAGAAAAGAATGACGGCGATGCTTTCTCGGATCATGTCATGGTCACTCACAGAAGGGATGATGGTAGTGGATGCTTCGGGAAAGGGAAGGTTACAGATTCAGCCTCGTGCCGAAGACTCGTTATGCTCGAAACGTGCCTCGGGCAAGCGCCGTGGCAACTGGATAGGGATCGGCTTGGCAATGACAGAAACTGTCAATCTTCGAGGGCGGAAAAGCGGCACCGGCGAGGAAAACTGCCACCCAGCAGTATGCCGAAAATCGTCATTTTGATTGATAACACAGAACTTATCGAGTGAATGGGTCGGTGACTTCGGGGTATTCCGTCTGGTGCTTAAGCTGCGGGGTAGTTCGTTGGTTAAGGGACGAGACAAGACCCCATATGAGCTCCCAATTTTCGAATACGCCCAAGCCGCCGGGATGGATTCCCGACATGTCGCCGCTGGAGCACCTCCTGGATCAGGATGTGACGCCCCGGCAGGTATGCGGCGTTCTGGCCAAGATTTTCCAAGTTCAACAAACTGAGGTCGCGTTGTTGCGTCTGGATGGCGGGTTGCTGCAGTTCATTTATCCGGAAGAACTGCGGACGGCCGGATCGATTCCGATTTCCAGCAGCTCGATTGCGGCGCACACTGCGATCAGCAAGAAGTCAGAGATCTTCAACAATTTTGCGCGCGTGAAGCACGCCAGTATTTTCGAGACGGTAAAGTTGGGCGAATCGGAAGGCATTGATACCAGCCAGCCGCTGCCCATCCAGAAGCTGATGTCAGCGCCGGTGATCGACGAGAACGCCAAGGTCTTAGGTGTGATCCAGATTTCGCGCAAGGGGTCGGAAGCGACCTTTGCGGGTGCGGACTTCAGCCGCGAAGACCTGCACGAGTTGGAGATGGCAGCCGGGATCCTGGCGGAATCGACCGTGATGCGGGAGAGCTAGGCGCCGGGTGAGGGAACGGGTACGCCGAAAGTGCGACTATTGGGCTGCACGAAAGTCTGTAGGCAGCCGAAATTACTTTTCTTCTCTGGCTACCCGGTGAATAATGCAGACGTCTATGGAGTGGGGAGCCAGCTTGAACGGAGACCTGCAGACTGGTATGTTCCAGCCCCACGCCAATCTTTGCGATCGCGTCAACTCCAACATTGTGCAGTCGGAGATTGAAGGCGGCGTTTTTTTGAACGACCTCAAGCCGCGAACCATCCTGTTCATCCAGACACAACATCACTGTTATACCGCCGTGTTCGTGGGTGACAACCGGGCGTTGATCTGGGGCCATCCGCAATTCTGCCCCAAACCGGTTTCAGTTTCGATCGCCGGCTCGACCTGGGGCGGAAGTATGTTGAAGTCGCGTTTTGTCGGGCGTGGGATGCGGCTGGAATTTCACCATCCCGGATACGCCACTCCGATCATCACCTCACCGATTCAGGCGATCAACGAACGCCGGCAATGCCTCACCCAGCGGACCAAGCGCTTCGCCGGGGAACAAATGGGCGTGCAGTAGCTGCCGGTTCCGAAAGAGCAATCCCTAATACAAATTGTCAAGAAACAGGGCAACTTTGCCGGTCGGCGTAGAATCCGATGGCTGGGAGTCTTTATGCGCCCTCGCGTACTTAGCCTCGTCGCCCTGATTCTTGCCCTCGTTC